>Ga0126381_100009743_pt1 | contig 10794 bp, 7 predicted proteins | sample PanSoiMetPlot_28_FD_96465 | JGI IMG/M metagenome (GOLD analysis project Ga0126381, IMG submission 96465) | Tropical forest soil microbial communities from Panama - MetaG Plot_28 | ecosystem: Environmental > Terrestrial > Soil > Tropical forest > Bulk soil | place: Panama | collected 2016-02-17
CTCGTCCCTTAAGCCCGTACAATTCAAGGACGAATTCGCACGCGTCGACCGCGAAGAAGCGGTCCAGACTTGGCTCGAATCGCAAAACGTCGCCGAACCCTGGAAACTGGCTCCCTATCTCGCGGAAGCGAATCTCGCCGATGCCGATTTGGCGCGGTTCGCCGCGGCCGCAGGCGCTTCGGTCGGCCCGGAGCTCACTCGCTTTGCCACACTCCTGGAAATGGACCGCATTGCCGAGGAACTCGAGAATAGCTCCGCGCGCATTTCCGATTTAATCAAAGCCATCAAGGAATATTCCTACATGGATCAGGGTCCCATGCAGGAAGTGGACATCGAGCGCGGTATCGAAACCACTCTCACCATCATGCATCACAAGCTCAAGCGCGGCATCACTGTCACTCGTGAGTTCGCTCCCAACCTTCCCAAAGTCATGGCCAATGGCAGCGAGCTGAATCAAGTCTGGACCAACTTAATCGACAACGCCGCCGACGCCATGAACGGCAACGGGAATCTGACCATCCGCACGGCCCGAGAGAACGACTTTGTCCTCGTCGAAATCTCCGACAGCGGCTCTGGAATTCCTGCAGACGTGCAATCGCGCATCTTTGATCCCTTTTTCACGACGAAGGGAGTCGGCCAGGGCACCGGGCTTGGGCTCGATGTTGTTAACCGAATTATTAGGAATGCGGGCGGCCAGATCAGCGTGAAGTCCGTTCCCGGTGACACGCGCTTTCAAATCCGTATTCCCATACAACCCAAGAAGTAATTCTCTGGAGGAACGGTGGCTGATACCTGCACTCACCTCGACCAGGTTCGCAAGGTGAAGCCGAAAACGAAGGGCTGCGAAGAATGCCTCAAAATGGGCGACACTTGGCTGCATCTGCGCTTGTGCCTGACCTGCGGCCACGTCGGCTGCTGCGACTCCTCCAAGAACAAACACGCCACAAAACATTTTCATGCCACCGAGCATCCCGTTGTCCGCTCCCAGGAACCCGGCGAAAACTGGATGTGGTGCTACGTCGACGAACTTATGTTCGAAAAAGATTGATCTTAAGCTGCGACGGAAGGGAATCCTTGTCGTGGCGCAACTCGCTGCGCCCTTCTTACTCCAGCGTTTTCCCCGACGCATCCCCTTTTCTTGTCGCCGGAATCAGCACCGAAGCCAGCAGCGCAATCAGCAGCACTCCCCCCACCACCGCCAGCGAAACACTCACCGGAATGTCTACCCAGTGTTCGGCGATCATCTTTCCACCGATAAAAACCAGCACCACGGCAAGCCCTTCATCCAGGAACCGCAGCCGGTCAATGATTCCCGCCAGCAGAAAATACAGCGCCCGCAAACCCAGAATCGCCAGCACGTTCGACGCGTACACGATGAACGGATCGCGGGTAATTCCAAAAATCGCAGGAATCGAGTCCGTCGCCAGCGTCACGTCCGTAATTTCAACGACCAAGAGCGCGACAAACAGTTGCGTTGCGAAAAGTTTTCCCCCGTCGCGCACAAAAAAACTTTCGCCGTGGAATTCCGGCATAACCCGTAAGCACCGCCGTGCGAAACCAACGATCCTGCTCTTTTCCGGGTGCAAATCCACTTGTTTGAAAAGCATTCGGATTCCGGCGTATACCAGAAATCCGCCCAGTACATACAGCACCCAGGAGAAATGCTGGATTAACTGCGCACCCAGGCCGATCATGATTCCCCGCATCACCAGTGCGCCCACCACTCCCCACTCCAGTAAGCGATGTTGCAGCCGGTCTTCCACCGCAAACGCTCGGAAGATCACCAGAAACAGAAAAAGATTGTCCACGCTGAGCGCTTTTTCAATCAGGTAGCCGGTGAAGAATTCCAGTGCGGGCTGTTCACCGCGGAAATACAACACGCCCAATCCAAAAAGCACCGAAACGCCAATCCAGCCGAAACTGGCAATGGCCGCTTCCCGCAGTCCAACTTTGTGCGGTCTCCGGTGAAAAACGCGCAGGTCCAACACGATCGCGACGAGGATGAAGGTGTTAAAGAGGATCCAGTTGAGCGGCGTGCCCATTCGCAGCAGCTCCCGCGTCAGGGATTGGCGCCGCTTGCTTCCGTGGTGTTCAGGTTCGTAAGTTCCACCCGCGTGGTTTGGCCCGCCTCGATCCTTACGGGGACGTCCCAGCGCACGTGCATGTCTCCGGCGTTAGCTTCCAGGTTGAGTGTCGAAATCCAATAATCGCCGGACGGCAGACCTGAAACCGAAGCGCGGCCTTCCAGGTCCGTGTCCGCCTTGCGCGCCAGAAATTTCAGCTGCGCCAGCTCCGGCGCGGCGTGCAGCACGCGTCTGTTCCGGGCATTCTGCAGTGCGTCCCACTTTCTTTGCGGATTGATTTCTTCCATCTCCAGCTCGATTCCCGTCATCGACTCCGGATGGTTGCGAAGGAATTTCATGAGCGCCGCGAGATATTCTTCCCTCAGCTTCTTGTACTTTTCGGGGTTTTTTGCACGATCCAGGTCCGTGTATTTCGGCTTCGGAAAGCCGGAAGTGACGCCACCGCTGTTCGATCGCTGGTAGGCCAGCAGAAATTCCGGCACGCCCAGAACGTCGTCGGGGGAAATCCGTTTGTCCATGTCCGGGGCCGAGAGATCAAACGTATCGTGCGCCTTCATCCACGCGCGCAGTTCGGCAGAAAACTTCAGGCCGTCAATGAATGCCTCGCGAGACGGAACAGGATCCTTCTCTTCCGCTTCCTTGACGATCTCCATGTAGCTCTTGGTAAGAATGTAGAAGGTGAACTGGCGCACCGGCTCCGGCCGTGCCGCCGTAGGCGTGATCCGCGCACTGAACTCCAGCGCCCCGGTTGCAGCTCTTGCCGTCGCACCGGAGTCCGTTTGCGCCTCGGCGCTGAGGAGCAACGCAGCAACGCTCAGAAACACCGCTGCTAGGCATCCTTCCAGCAGGCGCCAGAGCGGCACATTCCCAAACGACCTCGCTCTCGCGGCAAATGATGCGCTCTTTACTATGAGATGGAGGCCAAGCGGGGTTGTTTTTCTCATCTCGAAATCGTAGCAGATTGCCCCACCGCGTAGGCAAGGAACGGGGAAGACCTGTGCTATCAAGGCGCAGAGGCTAATCAGAGCGTCCCGAGGCCCGGACGCAAGCTCAGGGCCTGCGGGGGTAGCGGCCGCGGAGCCCATTCCAGCGAATTACAAACACGTCGAGAAACATTTGAAGGCTGTCGCGCATCATGTTGATTTTGGTGGCGGGAGAATGGCCCCAGCGCACGGGAATTTCCACGGCTCGCAAGCCATGGTGCCGCGCGAGATAAAGCAGTTCGGGGTCGAAACCAAAACGCTCAATGGTTTGCTGCTCGAAAATGATCTGGCAGCGTTCGCGGACAAAGGCTTTGAAGCCGCATTGCGTGTCCACAAACGGCAGCCACAGGATCAGGCGCACGATTTTGTTGAACACGATGCCTGCAAATTCGCGGAAGGGCGATTCGTGAACAGTAATGAGGCTGCGGTTGACGGCACGCGAGCCGATAGCGACGTCGAAGTTCTGCAACGCGTCGACAAGCTTGTCCGCTTCCTCGATGGGAGCCGAAAGGTCTGCGTCGGTAAATAGCACGACGCGGCCGCGCGCTTTCTGCACGCCATGGCGCACGCTGTAGCCTTTGCCCCGGTTCATGCCGTTCGGAACAACGCGCAGCATGGGGATTTTCTCCCGAAAAGATTCCGCGACGGCGGCGGTGCGGTCTTTCGAGCCGTCATCCACGACGAGGACTTCCACCTCGCGCCGCGAGCCCTGCAAGTACGCGGCGATGCGGTCGAGCGTCGCGGGGAGGCGCAGCTCTTCGTTGAACGCGGGAATCACGATCGAGAGTTCAGGGGAGGTGGGGCTCATCGTTCAGGCGGTTTCTGCCAGGCGTGATAACCGACAAGCGGCACGAAGCGGCAGCCTTCCAAGGCTTTCGTCGCAAGCTTGCCGCCGCGCTCTTCGATGAGTTGCAACTCTTGATTGTCGGCGTCGCCCACAGGAATGATCATGCGGCCGCCTTCGGCAAGCTGCGCAAGGAGAGGCTGCGGGGCCGCGGGAGCCGCCGCGGCGACGAGGATGGCGTCAAAGGGCGCAAATTCCGGCAGGCCGAGCGTGCCGTCTCCGCAATGCACGTGGACGTTGGGATAGCCGAGGCGCTCGAGCCTCTCCGAGGTGGCCGATGCCAGTTCGGCGCGGCGCTCGATGGTGAAAACTTCCTTCGCGAGAAGTGAGAGTACAGCCGCTTGATAGCCGCAGCCCGCGCCGATTTCCAGAGCGCGGTCGGTGGGCCGAAGACGCAGGGCGGCGGTCATGGCCGCAACGATGTAAGGCTGCGAAATCGTTTGCCCGCTACCGATGGGCAAGGGGACATCTTCGTACGCGCGCGCGCGGACCTCGGGAGGCACAAACTGGTGGCGAGGTACGGACAGCATGGCGCCAAGGACGCAGCGGTCTTCGATGCCGCGACGGCGCAACTGCTTTTCGACCATGTCCGCGCGCTGTGGCGCGAAGTCTAGGCTCTCAGGCATGGGTGACCGCCGCGGCGTGTTTTCCCAGGCTCGCGTTTGCAGGATTTCTTCCATTTGCGCGAGCGCGAAGTCGCATTCGTCCTCGCGATTGTAAAAATGCGGAGAGAGGCGCACGCCGGCTTTGGGGCGGTAATCCACCAGGATTTCCCGCGCGAGCAGTTCGCGGCAAACTTCGTAAGCGTGCGGGCACTCCACGGAAACTGTTCCAGCGCGCTCCGCGGAATTTTCAGGCGTGTTGACTTGCCAACCGCGTGACTTTGCGCCTTCGATGAGGCGCGACGTCATGCGAATGGATTTTTCCCGAATGGGTTGGACTCCGACTTGATTGAGAATGTCGAGTCCAGGACCGCATGCAAAGAGCGCGGGAATGTGCGGCGTGCCGTTGAGATAGCGATAAGAATCCTCGCGCAGATCGATCGCGCCGGTTTCGAAGGCAAACGAGCGGCGATGCGCGATCCAGCCGGTGAGGGACGGCCTCAGTTTGGCACGCAAATCTTCTCGAACGTAAAGATACGCAACGCCAGGGCCGCCGCAGAGCCATTTGAGCACGCCGCCCACAGCGAAGTCGGCGCCGAGGGAACGCACATCCAATGGCATGGTTCCGGCGGCCTGGAAAGCGTCGAGGATGACGTGCGCGCCGACGCGATGCGCGCGCTCGATGATGGCGTGCGCGTTGACGATGAAAGAACTGCGAAAAAGAACCAGCGAAATCGGAACGAGCAGCGTTGTTTCATCGATGGCGGCAAGAAGTTTTTCCAAGTCGAAGCGGATGGCATCTTCCGTGGGGATGACTTCGACGCGCGCGCCGTGCCGGCGCTGCTCGTGATAGAAGTACTGAATCGAAGGAAACTCGAGATCGACCATCACGATTTTGTTGCGCGGGGCGCGGAAGTCGAAACAAGAAGCAATCACGGCTTGGGTGAGCGTGACGTTCTGATGCAATGAAATTTCGCCGGGGCGCGCGCCAATCAGCGGAGCGATTTTGTCGCCCACGCTAACAGCCATTTCCCACCAGCCTTCCTCCCAGACGCGCACGCCGCGCTCGGCCCAGGAATCGGCATAGGCGCGCATTTCGTCGTAAACACCGCGCGGCATGGCTCCAAGCGAGTTGCTGATCATGTACGTGGTGCGGTCCAAAATCGGAAACTCGCCGCGCCATTTGAGAAGCGGATCCATTCTGGTTCCTCTATGCTTCACAACCGGTCGTTCGTTCGCTTTTACCTTGTATCATGGGGCCAGAGGGCGGTCTTGAGCAAACGATATGTCTTGAGCGAATAGGTCGAGCTGGCCATGCGCGACGCCGTGTATGACAAGCTGGAAGATGGCACTTTTTCAGGCCGCATTCCTTCCTGACCGCGACCAGGCAAAGTACCCCGCAGTGAGGAGGGCGAGCCAGGGGACGCCCGCAAGAAGCGTGATGCGGAAGCCGGGAACCCACCAAGTGGAGACCAGCACAGCGAGGACGCCTGCAAGCCCCGCGAGAGAAGCCCAAGGCCCGGTCGGACCTAGTCGAAGATACGGTTTCGCGTAACGCCGATGATGCCGGCGAAAGGCCAGGTGCGTCAACAGAGTCATGAGCCAGGCAAAGAGCGCCCCGAAAGTGCTTAGGCCGATCATGAAAACGAACAATGAATCTTGGAAGTACTTTGACAAGAACATGGCCGCGACCATGCCGCCTCCGGAAGCGAGGACCGCGATCATTGGCATATCGTTCTTGCTCAGGCGGCCCAGAGCTGCAGGAAGATAGCCGCCGCGCGCCAAGGAAAAGCCGAGGCGCGCCGCAAAATACAAGTTGGCAACAGCGCTAGAAAGCGCGGCAGTCAGGACCACAAAATTCATGATGTGGCTTGCGGCAGGAATGCCAACGGTTTGGAAAACGCGGACAAAGGGGCTTGCGCCCATGTCAATCTGCGTCCAAGGAACAATGCCAATCACCAAGGCAAGTCCAGCAACATAAAAAAGGACCAGCGCGGCGACGGTGTTGCGCAATGCCTTGGGAACAGCCTCCTTGGGGTTGGCGGCTTCGCCTGCGGTGCTCCCCACGACCTCGATTCCGAAGAAACTAAACAGTCCAAGAACGACTCCCAGGCCAACACCGCTCCAGCCGTTCGGCAAAAATCCGCCATGCGCGGTGTAGTTTGCGAGACCGATTCTTGGAAACCCGACGCCAAAGAGCAAGGCCGTGCCCAAAAGAAGAAACGCGAGTATGGTAGCGACCTTGATTAGCGAGAGGAGATATTCGAACGTTCCAAGATTGTGGACATTAATCGTATTGACGTAGAGAACAAGGACAGAGAACACGCCAATCCAAACCCACGCGGGAACCCCCGGAAACCAGGTCTTGCAGTAGATCGAGGCGGCAACCAGTTCACTGCCGACGACGACCATCATGCAGAGCCAATAGGTAAGGCGAACTGCGAATCCCGCCCAGGGATGCAAATACATTTCGGCAAAAAGGCCGAAAGAACCGGCCGTCGGATGCGCGGCGGACATTTCTGCGAGAGCCCACATCATTGGAAGTACGATCAAGGCGGCGGCGGCGAAACTCAGAACTACTGCGGGGCCGGCGAGTCCCACAGAGATAGCGCTGCCGAGGAACAAGCCGGTGCCGATGGTGCTTCCCAGGCCAAGCATGGCGAGTTGCGTGGGAGACAGATTGCGCTGCAAGCCTGATTCGCGCGCAACGATGGTCGTGGAACGGTGGTCTTCCGCAGCCACAGGGACACGGGGAGAAGGCTCGCTCATGGCGTGCATCGTAACAGAAACGTAAGCGGCGTTCTTCTATTGACCCGAACTCACGACCTGAACGATAGGACAGTGAACGAACGGAACACAGACTGTCCTTAGAAAGGCTCGCGCTGCTTCCCTGGATTCCTAAAATCAAAGTCGTGGCGGGACCGTAAGCGGCGCCACGGAGGCGGTCATGAAGGCCCTGGTTGCATTGATTGTCATTTACATCGGAACGTTCTTCCTCGTGATTCAAGGATCCTCGCAAAATTCCGCGCAAGCATCACAGAGTTCTCAGAGCAATGCCTCGGGACAATCGAATTCGAACATTGACCGGTTGAAGGAAGCCGACATCCGCTCGCTGATGGAACTCGTCGGTGCGCGCGACATCGTGCAGGACGGCGCGAACAATGCTGTGGAACAATCACGCGAGAAGCTGCTGGCCACGGTGCCAAGCAACAACAAAGGCCAGGCCTTTGTCAATGCGTTCGCGACCAGCTACCAGAAGAAATTCGACGCCGACCAGGTGACCGACCAGTTGGTTGGAATCTACGACAAGCACTTTACGGATGACGAGGTCAAAGGACTCTTGCAGTTTTATGGCTCGCCTCTAGGCCAGAAAGTGGCCGCAGAGATGCCGAAGATCAACCGGGAAATCCAAGCCGCGGTGCGCCAAGCAAGCGGCAAAGCGGCAAAGGAAGCCCTGCTGGAGGCCAAGCAGCAAAACCCGGGAGTGGGGCAGTCGGCGCGGCTTGGCAATGGGCAAGGAAAATTCCAGCAGCGCCGCGCGCAACGCACGCAACTGCAGGCCGCCCAGCAAGAGGATCCGCGGTAGGAAAGATTTGTATCCGGAGTTGAACAAAAAGCGTTTCTGTACTCTAGAAGCGCTTTTTAATTTTTATGTCGATGCCGAAAGTGCCGTTCTGGTCGCGCAAGCCGACGATGGAAACGTTGCGGTCCACGTTGTATTCCACCTGAATGACCTGCTCTTGGGTCGAGCTGACATTCGAAACGTAAGTGATGGTGAGGTTGCGCGCGACTTGCTGCTCGACGGTAACGCGGGCGCCCGCATTTTGTCCTGAACCTGTGGAACCGAGTTCGGTCAGCCCGGGGTCCACGCGAAAGCGCGTGATGCCAAACAATCGCTCGAGGCGGCCGCCCAACTGGCTGGAAACGGCCTCCGAGAGAATTGCGGAGGCGCTGGACGCGCCGGTTTGGCCCGTGCCACCGCTGCGGGCCGCGGCCTCGGAAGTGGTCTGCCCCAAGGCCAGCAGCGTAATGACGTCATTCTCAGGCAAAGGGGGATCCGAACGATAGGCAAGTGCTAATTTGCTGGCAGGGCCGTTGAAATTCAAAGTGATCTCATACTGCTCGATGGTGGTCGTGGCTTCGACGTTGAGGACGGGATCGAGGCGGAAGGGATTGGCAAAATTCAAATCGCCGCGAGTCACGCGATAACGATTGCCGGCAAAATTCATATTGCCGGACAAGATGTGGATGTGCCCGAGAAGGATGGGATGCTCCCAGGTTCCGCGCACACGAAGATTGGCCTCGGCCTGGAGTTGCGCGCCCGGCCATTCCATCCGGGCGTCGGGCGCAGAGAGCCCTTCGACGTCGAACTGCAAATTGCGCAGATAAGAAGAGGTGGTCGAGGGACCGGAGATTCCTTCTTTTGCGGACACCAGCAGGCCCGCGACCTGAAGGCCCTGTGTGAGAGTGACGCGCTCGACGATGACGCGGCCGGAAAGAACGGCGTTGCTGGTCGTGCCGGTGAGACGGAGCGTGCCTCCGGCCAGCCAGCTCATGCCCTCGGGATACCGGATGCGGACGCGGTCGGAGCGAACGTTGATGTCATAGCGGAGAGGCGTCTCCGCGTAATTGACGCTGCCGGCAAGGTGAAGCGCGCCTCCGCCGGATTCCGCGCTGACGTTTTCAAAATGGAGGCGGGTCGCGTCGAAAACCAGGTCTCCCTGCATAGCACTGAGGCCTGTGGGGAAATCCGCGACGCGGGCGGACGCGTTTTCAATGTGCACACGCCCGTTAATGCGGGGCCGATCGAGGGTTCCCTCGAAGGAAGCGTTGATTTGGGCGGATCCACGCGCATCCAAATCCGGGGCGTAACCGCTGAGGAGCCGAAGATCCAATGCGCCGTTCAAACGCATTCCCAAAGTGCCTCGCCCGGTAAATTGGACAGATCCGGCAATCTGGAGGTTCGTGTCCTTGCCCCGAAAAGTGACGGGTTCGATCTCGAGAGAGTCGCGTGAGGAACGAAAGTGTACAACGCCGGTGTTTTGCAGCTGGACATTGGCATATTCCATGGCCATGCGGGAGAAATTCGCGTCTACCACGATGCTCTCCGGCCGGCGAAGCGCGCCATTCACTGCAATATCGCCATCGGCATTGGCATGACCGCTGAAATCTTTCAGGTGAAGAGCCGTGAGCAAGAAAGGATCTAAATCGATGTTCTTAATGGAGACCTTCCCGGTGAGGTTGTAAGGCTCTGCGAGAGTGAGCGTATAGCCGCCGGATATTTCTCCGCTGGCCATAGCGGAGGAAAGCTCGAGATGCGCGGTGGAACCATCCGACTTCAAATTGCCTTCGAAGCTGCCGATAACAGACTGACCGACGCGGAGGTCCACAACGCGAAAGGTTCCTTCGCCTGTGGGCGCGAGAGTGGTGCCCTGCGCTTTCATCCGAAAACTCAGCTGTCCACCTACCGGCAAACGGCGCGTTTGCAGTTTCTCAAAATTTTCTAACGGCAGGCCGGCACCCACAAGATCGGCGGAAAAGGTTTGCACTTCGAAAAGATAGCTCGCCGAGCCGGTAATGATTCCGGCGCCGCGGCCGCTCTCTTTGCCAGGCGGGAAGAATCGTAATTCCGCGTTGGCGATGTGTGCTTCCTCCTTGGAGAGAATGAGCTGCCCGCGGAGGCGGTTGAAAGAAAGGCCATACACGGTGGCATCGGCCAGATCGAACAGGCCGGTAACGCTGGGCTCGGCGCGCGTGCCACGTCCATGAAACTGGCCGGTCAACAATCCCTTTATGGGATAGGACATGTCCAGAAATTGCTGGAGGTTTTCAGTGGGAACTTTTTCGAAGCTAACGTCGGCGGTCCATTCGTTTTTGGGCCGCAGATCCCATTTCGTCAGAGACAGATTCGCTTCGATGACCGCCTGCATTTGTCCGCGGCGGGCCGTGGCATTCGCCAGAATCAATTGGGAAGGTGAATAGGTGACATCGCCTTCGAAGGAATCCAGAAAAACACCGTCATAGCGAGCCTTTTCTCCTCGGACATGCCCTTGAAACGTGGCGCCGGCGGATGGGCCAGTCATCTTGCCATCCCACTTCACCTTGCCGGAAATGGGTTGCGCGGCCTCCGCACGTGAAGCGTCTCGCACGCCGTTGATGAAATCCTTGTACCATTCGAGAGCCTGAGCTTCAAACTTTATGTTGAGGGCCGAATTGTGGGGAGCTAGAAGGCCATCGATTGTTCCGTGGGAAGAGGGCGTCTCGAATTCTCCGCCGGGAGC
>Ga0126381_100009744_pt1 | contig 10793 bp, 12 predicted proteins | sample PanSoiMetPlot_28_FD_96465 | JGI IMG/M metagenome (GOLD analysis project Ga0126381, IMG submission 96465) | Tropical forest soil microbial communities from Panama - MetaG Plot_28 | ecosystem: Environmental > Terrestrial > Soil > Tropical forest > Bulk soil | place: Panama | collected 2016-02-17
ACGCGGTCCAGTTGGTTCGTCCGCCGGCGATCGCCCCGGCAATGGCCCATAAACCTCTCAGCGGACCATCACTGTCGATCGAAAAGCCAAAGAGCTTGGGCAGCTGGCTAATCAGCACCGTCAGTGCGATGCCGTTCATGTAGCCGTAGCGTATGGGTTTAGAGAGGAGCTCGGTGACAAAGCCAAGCCGGGCAAGGCCGGCGATGATGCAGACGATCCCCGATACCACCGCCATCGCCGCCGCCAAAGCAACCGCGCGATGGGGATCGCCGGCAGACAGCGGCAGGACAACGCCGAGAATGACCGCAGCCAACGATGAGTCCGGCCCCAGCACCAAGATGCGACTTGGGCCGAACACGGCGTAGGCCAACAGCGGTGCGATCGTCGCGTAAAGACCGTAGATCGCGGGTACGCCCGACGCTACGGCATACGCCATCCCGACCGGAACCAGCATCGTCGTTAGCACCAGACCGGCGACGATGTCGCGCGGTAGCCAGTGTGCTTGGTACTGGCGCACGGTCATCAGTCCGGGCAACCAGCGTGTCCAATTGGCTTGCTTTTGCATGGGCACGATAACGTGCTCCAAGACCTGCCGGCGCTGAAGCGAACGAAGTGGCCAGGTATGATCGCCCCGAACCTGATGCAATTCAACTTGTCTGCGTTTGACAACGTTGCTCGCAGGGACGGCAGGCATCGCCGAGGTCTTTACCGCCGGTGTGCGACTCCGGTGGCGAGCCCGAGCCACTTACGGCAAGGACGGCCGGAACAACACGGTATAGTCGAGGACAACGCGAAATTCGGACTGCGGATTGCGCGTATTGCCCGCCTGCCAGATGCCTGAGTATTGCGTTTTGAAGCGGAAGCCCTGGAGCGGGCCCGATGTCGGGCGGTATTGCAGCCAGGCATTGAGTTCGTTGCGGTCCGGAATACCGGCTCCGGTGGACGGGTTACGTGCGTTCCAGCCCTGGGTATCCCACAGACCGAGGCTCAGGCCTGAAAGCCCATATTCGCCAAAGGCGTGGCCGAAATCATAGGCAATGCTGCCGCCCAGGGCGTTTTCGCCGGCGTTGTCGAAGGAGATCTGCTGCATATTCGTATAGTTCGGCTTCGAGCCAAAGGGCGAGTAGATCTTCGATGCGTCACCGGTTGCCGAGCCTGCGACAAATACCGTGAAGCCGGCGTACGCGGCCTGCACCTTCGCCGAAGCCTGGAAGGTATGGAACGTGCCGCCGGTCAGCAGGTCCTGCCCGACGGTTTGCTGATCGATGATGTTGGCGCCGATTATCCAGTCCGGCCGGTCCTTTGCTCGCTGAAAGCTATACTCGGCTTGCGCGAACACGGTGTTGACGAAGTCGGGCAGGTAATAGTCCATCAGGATTGTCGAAAGGCCCTCAAGCGGTCTGTATCGCAGCATTCCGAACGCGGCGCCGCGATCGGCGGTATTGCCGCCGGCAAGTGCATCCGACAAGGAAATGAACGTGTTCGAATCCCGTTGCTTGATCGTCGTGAGATAGCCGACCGCATAGTCGTAGTCGCGATCCTTGTCCGGCAGCGTGTCGAGCGTGATCCCCTCAAACGTATTGGGCACCATCCGGTTGTCTTGCGGGTTGATCAGTGGTGTGTCGATGAGCTGGCGTCCGCCGCGAAACTCCTGATCGTAGATTTGTGCACGGGCGTAAGCCTGCCCAAACACATTGAGTGCCCCTTGGTTCGGGGTGAGCAGCTTCGACCCTGGGTCGTCACCGGGGGCGAATAGCGGTTGAGAGGTATAGAAGGCGGCTTGGATGCCGAAGACGTCACCGATCAAACCCGACCGGTAGGCGAGCCAGCCGCCCGCGGCCCAGCCTTGCGTTTTCGAGCCGTCGGAATTGTCGCGCGTCAGATCGTAGGTTCGCGCGACGACCTGAGCCAGAGTGTCGCGAAAAAACGCCGGCGTCTCCGCCGGGAAATCCCAGTAGACCTCCCGCATATATTGCTGATGGGGCAGCTTGTCGGGCGTCCACGTCTCGCGCTCGCTGTCCGCGACTTCATCTTGATCTGGTGGCAACAGGTTCGAGTACGTCGCGCCTCCACGCTCGAGCGTTACACTGGGGCCACTCGTCTGCGCCGGCGACGGAGTGGCGGTTCCCAACCACTCGGCGCACGTCACAACGCAAAGAAGGATCGAGGTTCTCGAGGACCCCATCGATTGATTAGCCGGCATGCCGCGCCCTGCCTTGCCCTACCCGCGGGCTAACCCGACATGCAAAAGCGGCTCTAACTGTGGAAGAGAGACGCTCAGGAGCATCAAATATGTGAGCCGAGATCCTTTAACGGCGCAAGTCGCGACCGCGGCGCGGCGCGCTTAGCCCTTGAGACAATTCTGGCCTCGATCGCGGCGACGGCTGACCATTGGAACGCCCCCGCTGTGCTTGATGTGCGTCCAACATGCGGTCCGACTTCCAGAAAGGTAGGAGCCCTGCCCGAAGGGCGCACTTTCGAGGTTCATTGAAGTGGCATCGACCGATATCGCGGCGCTCAACGGAAAGCTCTCTAGGTGGACTGCCGATCATGCTTGGCTAGCGGACGGCCGCTTCCGGCGCTAAGCCGACCTCCACCGAGCATCGCCTCAACGACCGCTAAGCGCGATCATATTGGACCTTCGCACCAGCAGCTACTCACTTCAATTCTGGGTGTAGCTATAGGCTAGAGTATACAACCGAGAAAAATCTGGAATGTGCTGCGAACGTTCTCGGGGAAGAAATCGCATCGCCAAACCTGGCGTGAGGGGGTGCCGGGGGTGGGTCGAGAAGCGGCGCTCCCCGAGCGTTGCTCGGACCGATTTTCCAGCAATTCGATCAGCCGGACGGGGCGAGTTAGGCGGATAGACGACCCCGGGCGATCACCCGAGCGACCGCGGTCGGATGCCACTCGCCACCGCGCGCCGCCCTAAGTCCGCGTGCATTCAGTGCTGCCGCGATCCCGGCTAAGGATGTGACGCTGGACGCGCGAACGGCATCGATGATCGGCATCACCGCCTCGGCGCGCGATGTTGCCTTGGCGGCGACGCGCGCGGCGCCAATGGCGCCGCCGACGGTTGGATCGGGCGCGCCGAGCCGATCACCACGCGCTTTTCGGGCTTGCAGCGCCGCTTTTGTCCGGGCCGCGATCATCTCGCGCTCGCGCTCGTGCTCGGCATGTCAACCGCGATGAAATCGACGCCGCTTTACATCAGGTTGGCGATAAAGCGCCAGCGTGGCTCTCGGTTGCTAAAGCAGCAGTTCCGGAAACGCTGTGCCGGCTCCCGCACCCGCCGATGCGGGCCGCTCAGCAAGCTTCGCAGCCGTGCAAAACAGAAAGCTGAACGAGCCATAGATAGCCTGCATCGTTCCCATCGTCATTCTGAGCGGCATAAAGCAGGCCCTGTAGAGCTCAACCCCCCCAAGTCCGGCGACCTCGCCATCAAAACGAACCGGGGCGGCCGCAGCAATGGCCTCACCGCAACCCTGCAAGAAGAGATACCGGTAACGATGGGGAAGATGCTGGATCATCGACTTCCCCATCCGCGATCGTTCGGCTAGGCCCAACAGCTTGGCGAACCCGCGGCCATAGGCCAGAAAGAACCAGTCGTCGCTCATGGCGAGATCAGCATGGATGATAAAGCGAAAGGCATCCCTGAATGGATCAGCCATGCTGAATTCCGCCATCGGCGGAGGTCTGCCGAATTGCTCGGCCTTTTCCTTCCAAAGCGAGATCGCGACCTCGGTGTCTCTGGCTTCCAACGTTGCCTCCACATCTACCCGCGCTCGGAGGCGCGAGGACGCCCTCCTACTGGATAAGCGACTGTGATTTACAACTGATTACGCACGGAAGCCGGCGGTGTGGCGCGATGCGAGGTGATCGGACAGATGCCCGCCGGCGGGAAACTTCTTTAACGGCACTACAAGCGATCACCCACTGAGGCAAAATTCCGCAGAAACGCTCGCTTGATTGCGGATCGCTGTAACCTTATATGGTGGGCTTCTGTAACGCTTTCCTGAGAGATACTTACAAGATGACCCCGGCATACGGCTATCTGCGGACCTCGTCGGCGACCAACGTCGGCGACCAGAAGGACAGCGAGCGGCGGCAGCGGGCGGTGATCGAGGGCTTCGCCCGGTCGGCTGGCTACGGGATCGTCGCATGGTACCGCGACCCGGCGGTGAGCGGCGCGGACCCGGTGACCGAGCGGCCCGGGTTTTCGGCGATGCTCGAGGCGCTGGTCGGCGACGGCGTGCGGACGATCATCGTCGAGAGCCCCGACCGCTTCGCGCGCGACCTCGCGGTGCAGCTCGCCGGGCACGACTACCTGCGCGGCCTCGGCCTCGACCTCGTCCCGGCCTCGGCGCCCGAGCATTTCCTCGAAGACACGCCCACGGCGGTGCTGGTGCGGCAGGTGCTGGGCGCGATCTCGCAGTTCGATAAGGCGACGCTGGTGGCGAAGCTGAAGGCGGCGCGCGACCGCAAGAAGGCGCTCACCGGCAAGGGCTCGGGGCGCAAGTCGCATCTGGAGCAGCGCCCGGAGATGATCGACTTGGTGCGGCAGCTGCGGCGGAAGCGGAACGGCCGCCGGGCGTCGCTGCGCGACATCAGCGCCGAACTCGCGTCGCGCGGGTATCTTAACATCCACAGCAAGCCGTTTGCGGCGGCCTCGATCAACGCGATGCTAGAGGCGCGCCGGTCGAGGGCGGCGCCGTGAGGGGCGACGCGGGGGCGATGAGCGCGAGCACGAAGCTCGCCCTCATCGATCGCGTAGGCCGGGAGCTGCAAAGCCGATACACCCTTCAGGACCTGGAGGCATTTCTAAACCACTATGGGATCCCTGGTGCCCCGCCGGTCTTCGGCAGCTACTCGAAGCTGACCTTGGCGAAGGCCCGCCTTGCCCAGGCCCTGCCCGAGACGATCCTTGCGGTCGCCGCGGACCTGGGCGTGGATCCCGTCGCCGGGCAGCCCGCGCCGTTGCCGGCGATATGGCGGGGCACTGGGGCCCTGCGGGTCTTCATCAGCCACCTGGCGAAGGACAAGGACAAGGCGCTTCGGCTGAAGGAGTGCCTGGGGCCGAGGTTGATCAGCGGCTTCGTCGCGCACGAGGACATAACGCCGACCGCCGGGTGGCAGGCGGAGATCGAGCGGGCGCTGCGCGCGTTGGACGCGTTCGTGGCTCTGATCACGGCGGGTTTCGCGCGGAGCTGCTGGACGCAGCAGGAGGTCGGGTTCGCCGTCGGGCGGGGGGTGAAGGTGATCTCGCTGAAGATGGGCGACGAGGACCCGACCGGGTTCATCTCGCGGGAGCAGGCGCTTCCCCGGCGCGGCCGTCCGGCGGACGCGATCGCCGCGGAGATAGAGGGGATCCTGGCGGCGGACGACCGCACGGCCGCGAAGCTGAAGGACGCGATCCCATTTTAAGCTGGGCATCAGAGGCACGGCGGTGGAGGGCGGCGTCGTGAAGCGGCGCGACATCGCCGCGGAGACGATGCGCGCCGTCATCGAGGCGTTGCGCCAGGCCTTGGCGCTGGCGCCGGAGGGGTGCGACGAGGCGGCGTTGTGGCGCGGGCTCGATGAGGCCGGGGTCCACCGCGCGACCTTCGACCAGGCGGTCGCGTTGATGCTGGCGGCGAGTTGGGCGCGCCGCGAGGGCGACCGGCTGCACGCCACGGTGGCGATCGCACCGGCGCCGCGGCCGCTCGTGCCGCCGCCCGACGCGATCGACGAGACGGCCGAGCGCATGGGCCAGACCATTACCATCATCGGCGCGTCGCGACCGCCGAGGACGACGCGATGAAGCGGGCAGACAACACGGTAGGATCAGTGATCAACAGCGATGACGCTACGCAGAACCACGCCTTGATGGCGGCGCTCGTCGCCGACACGCTCGTCAACACAACCCCGATTTACGGATCCGTCATCGCCGGCGTGCGTGAGGCTTCAACAATGTGTATCTAAGTCGCGGTCACGTCATAATGGATGACCGTCGTTCAACTCGGAGACGATGATGCGCAAGGGGGGACGGGTCATCGCAGGGCTGCAGGCCGCGATTTGGATTGCCGCGATACTTTTCGTAGCGGTGCCGCCGCGCAGCGGCTCCGCAGCGACACAGGAGGCGGCAACAAGCGACGAAGCGTCGCCGAAGCAAATCCAAGAGCTGATGACCTTGCTCGGCGATCCGAAGGTGCGGAATTGGCTCGAACAACAGAGCAGGGCGCACGCCGCAGAAGAGCAGGCCACCACGGATGTCTCCGTTTCGCAGGCTCTGGATAGGCGTCTCGAGGCAATCCGTGAGCATCTGGCTGCGATCGCCAGCACGGTTCCCGATCTGCCGAACCAGTTCTGGAATGGCCGCGCCCGTGTGACTGCGGACCTTGGTGAAAACGGGAGAACCAAAGCGCTGCTGTTGCTCGCGTTTTTTGTTGGGCTGGGCATCGCGGTCGAGTGGCTGTTTCGCAAGGCAACCCAGCGGGTTCGGGGGCGGCTCGACGGCCTCCCCTTTGAAACGGCGACCGATCGCCTGAGGGTCGTGGCTCTGCGCTTTGCCTTTGCGATCGGTCTAGTAGCGGCCTTTGCGCTTGGTAGCATCGGTCCCTTCCTCGCTTTCGATTGGCCGCCTTTGCTGCGTGAGATGTTGTTCGGTCTACTCGTCGCGTTCCTTGTCGTGCGGATCGCGAATGCCGCCAGTCACTTTCTACTCGCGCCCGATCATGAACGGTTCCGCATCATTCCGATGGATGCGGTAGCTGCGCGGTTCTGGCACCGGCGGCTCGTCTGGGCCGTCGGATGGTTTGCGTTCGGTTGGGTGATCGTCGGGTTTGGGGTCACACTCGGCTACGCGGTGGAGGGACGCCAAGTCGTCGCGTACGCGCTCGGCCTCGTTCTCCTCGTGATCGCACTGGACGCGGTTTGGCGCCGGGCTGCCACGATCGACGTGAATGGCGAAGCGCCCTCTCCGGTAACACGTCGTTTCGGGCGGGGCACGGTCAACACAGCGCTTTCGGTTGGCATTGTGCTGCTATGGGTGTGCTGGGTCGCCCGCGCGATGGCAAGCTTTTGGTTCATTCTCGTCATCATGACCCTACCGCTCGCGATCGCCGTCACGCAGCGCGCAGTCGAGAACGTGCTTCGATCCACTAACTCCTCGCAGCTAGATGGCGCACCGCCGAGTGTGGTGGAAGTGTGTATCGAACGCGGTATTCGGGCGTTGCTGATCATCGGAGCCGTCGCGGTACTGGCTTGGGGCTGGGGTATCGATCTCTCCCATCTCCACTATCAGGAGACCTGGTTCGGGCGCCTTGCCGATGGCGTGTTGAGCGCAGCCGTTGTTCTGCTAGTGGCCGACGTACTGTGGCATGCCATCAAAGCGGCGATCGATCGCAAGCTTGCCGAGGCTGGGGAGCCAGGTCTAGCGAACACGGAAGAGGGGCGAAGGCGGGCCCGGATGCGCACCTTGTTGCCGATTGTCCGGAATATTCTGTTTTTCGTCGTCATCGTCGTCGCCGTATTGATGGCGCTGTCGGCAATGGGCGTGGCAATCGCTCCGCTGGTCGCCGGCGCGGGGGTCGTCGGTATCGCCATTGGTTTTGGCGCCCAAACCTTCGCGCGCGACGTCATCGCGGGCATGTTCTACCTTTTAGACGACGCCTTCCGCGTCGGTGAATACATCCAAGCGGGCCGCTACAAGGGCACCGTGGAGGGTTTCAGCATCCGCTCGGTCAGGCTAAGGCATCACCGCGGTCCAGTCTTCACCGTTCCATTCAACTTGCTAGGTGCGGTTGAAAACATGAGCCGTGACTGGGTCATCGATAAGATCGCGGTCGGCGTCACCTATGACAGTGACCTCGAAAAGGCGAGGAAGTTGATCAAGCAGATTGGAATAGAGCTGCAGAAAGACCCGGAATTTGCGCCCCTGATCATCGAACCCCTGAAGATGCAAGGGGTCGACGAGCTCGGCGATTACGCGGTGACGATCCGAATAAAGATGATGACGGTGCCCGGTGAGCAGTTCGTTATCCGCCGCAAGGCCTATGCGATGATCAAGAAGGCGTTTGATGAGAATGGCATTAAATTCGCCTTCCCGACCGTACAGATTGCCGGCGAGGGTCCGGCTGCTAATGCCGCCGCTGCGCAAAGTGGGATCAAACTCACCCAGCCCGCGGTAGCATAACAGCCACCGCTCGGATAATGCGGCGCTCGGTTCGTTGCCCTCAACCGATTGCTATCGGCGCGACCCGGCCATTGACGACGAGATCCCAAACTTCTGCATTCCACCCACCTCGGCCGGTGCTCGGTCCCGCCGTAAATGGCAGCTTCGGGGCGATGTTGTTGAAAAAGTCGCCGGCTGGCAAATCGGCGATCATTTGAGCAATTATGATTCAAGGTATCTGACCACGTTGAAACAATTACGCACCTTTCAAGGCCATCGGAATACAATATTTCTACGGAGAAACGCTGGCCGACTTTTTCAACACAATCGCCCCGAAGCCGACTTTGCTCTTGCGTCTCGGATCGATCTGGCACGGAACTGTAGGCTACTCGATCACCTCGTCGGCGCGCGCGAGGATCGATTGCGGAATGGCGACGCCAAGCGCCTTCGCGGTCTTCAGGTTGATGAACAGGTCGAACTTACTGGGCTGTTGCACCGGCAGATCGGCGGGTTTGGCCCCCTTGAGGATCCGTCCGGCGTAAATCCCCTTGAGGCGATAGATGTCCGTGAGGCTAGGGCCATAGCTGATCAGGCCGCCTACCTCGGCGAAGTCGCGTTGCAGGCTAATTGCCGGAACGCGATGTTGTAATGCCAGTGCGGCGATCTGCGGTCGGAAGCCGATTGGCGAGACCACCAGCCCTTCGGCGCGCTGTTCGACGAGGGTCATAAAGGCGGCATCAAGCTCGCTTTCCGAGCGCGCACTGAGGACATGAAGATCCACCCCTCTCGCCCGCGCCGCCGATTGCAGGGCGTCGATGACACGGCCGGTCTCCAGTTGATCCGGGTTCACCAGTAGGGCGATCGCCCGAGCGTGCGGTAGTAACTCCAGCAGCAACTCGAGCAATTTCGGCACCAGGTCTACATATAAGACCGCAACGCCGGTGGCATTGCCGCCCGGCCGGGCGAGGCTCGACACTAACCCTAACGCAACCGGGTCGCTAGAGGAGTGGAACAGGATCGGGATCGTCGAGGTGGCGTTTTTCGCCGCGATCGACGCTCCGTCGCCGCCTTGGGTAACTATCACATCGACCTTGCGAGCGACGAGGTCTGCCGCCAGCGCCGGCAGCCGGGCGACATCGCCGTCGCCCCGGCGGTACTCGATCAACACGTTTTGCCCCTCGACATAACCACCTTCGCGCAGTCCTTGGCGGAAGGCGGCCTGTTCCAGTTCGATCTGGGCTTTGACACTGGGAGGGAATACGCCAACAAAACCGATCACCGGCATCGGCTTCTGCTGCGCCTGTCCCGTCGCGGCCCGCAGGCTGGAAACGCCTCCCAGAACGGCGAGAAGGTCGCGTCGCCTCATTCGATGATCTCGTCACCGCGGGTAAATAGCGACTGCGGTACGGTCAGGTGAAACGCCCCGGGCCTCCGCTGCCTCACGTCAAGGTTGAGCACAGCTTGACGCTCGTTCGACAACATTACAAGTACCTTACAGAGAAAGCCCTTCTGCTTGCCGAGGCCTAAGGCGTGAGGAGGCGCACATGTCGCTAGAGAGCCAAAAAAAGACCGAGCCGTGGGCACAGACCGCCATGCTATCCAATCTGAGAACCAGTAGATGTCCGTCAGGTGCGGCGTATCGTAGAGGGTGTAGCAGTCGTGTCGGAGAGGTCCGAGTGTCCGCCGCGGCCGCGGAATGGATCGCAACAAGGTAGATCAAAGCGGCGGCTGCGATCTTGACAACTAGGTTGCGCATCGGTCCCGATCCACGCCGATCGCCTGGCGTCCATTAAGGGAGGCACCGGACCGATGGCTCTCCTCGCTCCAAACCTCGGCGATGTGAGGCCGCCTTGTACGTCCTTGCGAGAAAGCTCGTGCGAGAGCCTTCGCGCTCGGGACTGCGAGCCAAAGAGTTGAATTATAATCAGTGACCGCAACCGAAATCGGCATTAGAAATGCAACCGTTGTCTGTCGCTCCAACCGAAAGGCATCTTCTATGAACATTATCCTCAAGGGCGCCGCCGTTGTGGCCGTGATGGCAATCGCTACCCCATGCTGGGCGCAAATGTCGGAGGATTTGAACCGCGCCGAGCTTTGTCGAATCGCAGCGGCGCAAGCACCGGCGGGATCGCCGCCCGTTGTGGGCTATCCGTGTTACGCATGGGCATACCCGTATTGGTACGGGTATCCCTACCTGTATCCCTACGCCGCCCCGACCGCCTACCCCGGCCCGAATGCTGGCACGCCATTCGCTCCGGCCGAAATCGTCAAAGGGAACGGCGGAAGCTGGCATTGGGAAAACCACGCTTATCAGTGGCATCCCGATAAGACCTGATTTATCCGGCGTTTGGCGGCACGGGGCACTAGCCTCGTGCTGCCGTCAGCCTGACGCGCTCGGCCCGACGTCGCTCGATCGATCCCACGGCAAACTCGGCATCTCATATCGCCAACGATCCAATGTCCGCATCCGGCGCTGAGCCGACCTCCACCGAGCGTCGCCTCAACGACCGTATGCGCACTCATAGCCGAGCTTCGCGTAGCAGCTGCCGTGTCAGCCGCAAGCCGGTCTGCTCGATTCGAGGTGTAGCTAAAAGTAACAGAGTACGACCGACAAAAATTTGGAATTGCTGCGAACGTTCTC
>Ga0126381_100009745_pt1 | contig 10793 bp, 5 predicted proteins | sample PanSoiMetPlot_28_FD_96465 | JGI IMG/M metagenome (GOLD analysis project Ga0126381, IMG submission 96465) | Tropical forest soil microbial communities from Panama - MetaG Plot_28 | ecosystem: Environmental > Terrestrial > Soil > Tropical forest > Bulk soil | place: Panama | collected 2016-02-17
ACGCTCGGCATCCTGATTCTTGTTGTCCCCGGGTTCATGACCTCATTGCTTGGGCTGACGCTTAACGATCAGGCCGAACACTACGTACGCCTGGTCGGCCTTCTCGTCGGAGGGCTGGGCACGCTTTACGTGGTCAGCGGGCGCCTTAACGCAAGAGGCTTCGTATTCGCCTCACTTGTGGACCGCCCTCTGGTCCCTCTGGTCATGGGGCTGCTTTGGTATTTGGAGATTCTCCCCGGCGCGCTGGCCGTGGCATTTTCCCTTTCCGACTTCGCAGGTTTCCTGTGGACCCTCTGGGCATGGCGGGAAGAAATGCGCCCGGCACAGACGCACGAAAGAGCATCAGCCAAAGTTGCCGCCGATGTCTTTGGTTTCACCAGCGGAGTAGTCCGCAACGCTCGTACTTTCCACCCCGATGGCCGGGTCTTCCGAGGCTCGGTCAAGTCCCTCAATCCTTCCGACCCGAGCCTCGCGAAAGCCGCAGATCAGCTCGCCGGCTGCAGCACTCTGATGCGAATGGGTATGGGGGTCATGAAACGCGGGATGCCGGCGTGGCTGGTGAAGCTAGTGCCTGACGCGCCCAGCATTGCAACGCGCTTCTTCTCTTCCGACCACCCGAACGAAGTCCCCCTAATCCGGCGTCCCGGCCAGGATCTTGACCTGCTCTGCACCGCGGGCGGCGACCGCTTATGGAATCTGGTGCTGAACCTCGGCACCGGAGGCTTCTTCTTCGGCCTCCATCGGTACGACTATTTCCGCAACATCTACTACGCCGAAGTCCCTTATCGCACCGGCGATCTCAATCTCTGGCTCCGGCTTGTCCCGACAGACGAAGCGAGAACGTTGAGCGGCTCCCACGGCGATCCCCTCCAGCGTGAAGCTGGTCTTACCAATGCTGTTCAGGGCCATGCTCCCATCCACATTGAGGCGCAGCGCGCAGGGAGCCGCCGCGAACCCTTCGTTCCCTTTGCCGAGATCCGTTTCGAAGAAGAGATTCAACTGGATCAGGAGACACTTCACTTCGAACCTGTCGCAGGCCGCGGTTTTGAACCCTACGGACTACTCACGGAAGTCCGCCGCAGCGTTTATCCCGCCAGCGTGCACAGCCGTCCGGGCTCAGTAGCGGAGCGCGAGGCGCGCGAACATACCGGACCCTTTACGCGAATCGCCAGATATCTGTCCGAATCCCCCAGCATTCCTCTCGAAGGAGGAAGTACCGCGATGACTGAAACTGCGAAGCTTGCCGCTCAACGTTCCCGGCGTGGCTGGAAGATTGCCGCCCTCGGCGCGCTCTTCCTGCTGGTAGTTCTCGGCGTCTTCCTTCTTCTTCGCTTCACGCGTGATCAGCCCATTGAGTACTCGGACGACGAGATGCACTTCAAGTACGGGTCCACCGGCGGCGAACGCACCATGGGCATCCCCTATTGGTTCTGGGTTGCGCTGCCGGAGCTGTTTCCCGAATACTTGCCCGATAAAACTCCCGGCCGTGGCTACAAATCCTTCGGCATGATTTATGAGGAAGGCAAAGATCCTCGCTTTGATTTGCCCGTGGGCGTCTCGCGCAGGAATTTCCGAGGAATCGACGTCGTGTACTTGAACTGCGCCGTTTGCCATGAAGGGACTGTGCGTGACTCCTCGGGAGCTATTCCTCACGTCGTTTCCGGAATGCCCGCGCATCAACTGAACCTCGGAGCCTTTGAAGGATTCCTCACCGCCATCGGCCTTGATCAGAAATTTACGCCGCAGCGCTTTCTCGATCAAATCGACTCTATGTCGTCGAATCCCCATCGCCTGATCGATAAGCCCGATCTTATCAACCGCCTGATTTTCAAGTTTTACGCCGTTTACGTAATGCGCGAAAAAATGCTGATGCTACGGCAACGCCTTAGCTTTATCGACGCAAAAACTTGGGGACCCGGTCGAGTAGACACATTTAATGCTCCCAAGGCCCTGCTGAATTTCCCCATGAATCTCGCCGATCCGCGAGAGTTAATGGGCAACGCCGATTTTCCCTCCGTCTGGAACCAGGAGCCTCGCAAAGGAATGCAGCTTCACTGGGATGGAAACAACACCTCGGTCGACGAGCGAAATCTTTCCGCGGCGTTCGGCACCGGCGCCTATCCTCCCACGCTGGACGCGGACCGTGTTCTGAGAACTGCGAAATGGCTGGAGACTGCGAAGCCGATGCCATATCCCTACCCGATCGACCAGGACCTTGCCGCGAAGGGAGCGCCGGTTTATGCCGAATACTGCCAGCGATGCCACGGAACACGCGAAGCTCCATTCAAAACGGGCAAGCCGGACGATTTGGTCGGCACTGTAATTCCCATAGAAAAAATTGGTACAGACCGCAATCGCCTGGATTCCTACACATATCTCGTAGCAGCGAATCAAAGCACGCGATACGCCGGTTATGAAGCGGATTGGGGGTTCAAGAAACCGTACCCGCAGCGCTTTTCGCACTTCCATAAGACGCAAGGCTACGCGAATGCTCCTCTGGATGGTATCTGGCTTCGCGCTCCTTATCTCCACAACGGCTCGGTCCCGAATCTGCATGAACTGCTCGAGCCCTGGGCCAATAGAAGCAAAACCTTCTATCGCGGCGACGACGTCTATGATCGCGACAATGTCGGCTTCGAATCCAAAACCGCCGAAAGCGGTGGAACAAACTTCTATCTCTTCGATACGTCGGCAAGAGGAAACGGCAACCAGGGACACGAAGGTCGCGCTTATGGAACGGACCTCTCGTCAGCCGACAAACGAGCGTTGCTCGAATATCTGAAGACGTTCTGAGAACCATATGCGAAAAGCTCTGATATTGCTGGTGGTGCTGGTTGTCGTGATCCTGGGAATAGGAACGTGGTACAAGTTTTACCGCGACGTGGAGCAGCCTTCGTGGATCGGTTCTACCGAGCGGACGAAATTTCTCTACGGCTCCATTGGAGCGGAAGACAGCGCTGGAATTCCGTACTGGATCTGGCTCGCTCTGCCGCGTATTTTCCCCGAATATATGCCGGGATTGGGCGGCTACGCATCCTTGGGACTTTCCTGGGAAGAGACGATTGAAATGCCCGTCGGCCTGTCCAAGAAGACCGTCGGGTATGTGCGCGTCGCGGGCGATTGTGCGCTCTGCCACGGATACTCGAAATCCAATGGCCCGGACGCGGCCCCCACGGTATTCGCCGCCGGACCCGGGCACACCACCGAATATCAGCGAATGCTGCTGTTCTACAAGCAATGCGCGCAAGATCCGAGGTTTAATGCGTCGAATATTTTGGGAGAGGTGGGAATGGCGACAAAGCTGTCGCTGCTGGATAGCTTGATTTACCGGTTCATCCTGATCCCTCGCACGCGCGAAAGGTTTCTACGAGGAGATCCCGCGCTTTTAGATGCGGCGCTCTTGCGGCACAGTGAATCGCCCAAGGCGGAGGCGGCCAGCTATCGACAAAGACTCGAGACCTTGGAAGGCGGCCTCTCCGGTGCAGAAAAAGATGCGCTCGCCGCATATCTCAAATCACTGCCTTAGGAATTTGACGGCAGCTTGGTAAGAATTGACGGCAGCTTGGTAAAGATCGAATGATAACGAGAGATGGAAACGCAGAACGCGGATTGTGAATTTATTGTGGTCGGGTCCGGCGCGGGAGGAGGAACCGTCGCGGCCCGGCTGGCGGAGGAAGGGCGGACCGTTATTTTGCTCGAAGCCGGTGGAGATCCGTGCAAGCTGAGCGGCGACGATCCGATCCGGCCCGGAGTGAATTGTATGCCTGCCGATTACGAAGTCCCCGCATTTCACGCTTCCGCGTCTGAAAATTCCGCGATGAAGTGGGACTTTTTTGTGCGCCACTACGCAGATATACATGAGGAGGAATCGAATCCGGCCTACAGGCCTGAGCAGGGTGGCGTACTCTATCCCCGCGCGGGAACCCTCGGCGGCTGCACCGCGCACAACGCGATGATTTTCGTTTATCCCCACAACGCGGACTGGAATTTCATCGCCGATTTAACCGGCGATCAAACCTGGCGGCCGGAAAAGATGCGCTCCTATTTTCAGAAACTGGAAAATTGTGGCCATCGCCCCTTGCAGCGCTTTTTTTCGTGGTTCGGATTCAACCCGAGCCGCCACGGCTGGCGCGGATGGCTTCCGACCGAAAAAGCTCTTCCATTCTCACTGCTCGAAAGCCGCCCTCTACGCCGCGCGATCGAAGATGCAGGGACCGAAGCGTTTTTCGAGGACGGCCAGCAGGTGCAAAGAATCCGCTGGTTCATCGAAAGCGGCCTCGATCCGAACGACTGGCGGCTGGATTGCGACGATTCCACCGGCATCCGTTATCTTCCTCTCACAACGGAAGGCCATAAACGGACCAGCACTAGAGAACGCGTAATGAAAGTGGCGGAACGGTTCCCCAAAAGGTTGAAGGTCATCCTCAACGCGCTAGCCACGCGCGTTATCTTCAACGAAGAAAACCGTGCAATCGGCGTCGAATATCTCCAAGGGGAAAAGCTCTACAAAGCGCATGCGGCTGGTGGATCGAACGAGGGGAAACGAGCTTCCGTCTATGCGTCGCACGAAGTGATTCTCGCGGGCGGAGCATTCAACACTCCCCAGTTGCTGATGCTTTCGGGCGTCGGTCCTCGCGAAGAACTGGAACGCTACGGTATTGAGGTGCGCGCCGATCTTCCCGGTGTCGGCAGGAACTTGCAGGACCGCTACGAGATCGGCGTCGTAAACCGGATGAAGTTCAAATCCTGGGATGCGTTTAAGGGAGCGACGTTTACGACGAACGATCCGCAATATAAGGAATGGGCGTCTGGCCGTGAAAATATCTATTCGACAAACGGCGCCGTGCTGACGCTGTTCCGCCGATCGCCCGTCGCGGACAAGCTGCCGGATCTATTCTGCATGTCTTTGCTGACACGCTTCACGGGATATTACCCGAATTATTCCGCTGAAATCCCGAAGAATCTGAACTATCTCACGTGGGTCGTGCTCAAAGCCCACACCCGCAATCGCACCGGCCGCGTCACATTGCGATCCGCCGATCCTCGCGATGTCCCTTCGATCGACTTCAATTACTTCGGCGAAGGCGGCGACGAAGATCTCGCCGCCATGATCGACGGAATCCGATTTGTCCGAAGATTGAGCGTCAAGCTCACGGAGCAGGGAATGATCGAAGAGGAGGAAGTCCCGGGGAAGGACATTCAAACGGACGACCAGCTCAAAACATTTCTTCGGGCAAACTGTTGGGGTCATCACGCTTCGTGCACATGCCCGATTGGCCCCATCGAAAACGGTGGCGTGCTCGATAGCAATTTCCGGGTGCACAAAACGAAAGGCCTGCGTGTCGTGGATGCATCGGTCTTTCCGCGCATTCCGGGTTTCTTTATCGCTTGCTCGATTTACATGATCGGAGAAAAGGCTGCCGATGTTATTCTTTCCGATCCTGCGAATCGCAGAAAATCTTCATAAAATAAGGAGGAAATATGGCTATACCGACAGCCCCAGTGACAGTGGATCAGTTGCTCAAGATGAGTCAGAAGGAACTCGACGACCTGTTCTCTTCCAGAGAGGCCGGTCCGATTCCAGATGGTCCGGCAAAAGGAACCGCGATTATCGCTCCAGGAACCGCCGTCAGCAAGGAAATTGCCCAGGCCGTGAGTCTCTTTGTGTGGGAAGGCAAGACGTTCGACGCGAAGCGTGGCGTACTCACGAATCGGCTGCTGCACTACTCGCTCAACGCAATTGTCGCAGAGGTGTATAAGGACACAAGCTGGCTGGACGGCAAGGAATGCATTGTCCTCGACTACTCCAAGACGTCCATCGTCGCGAGCTGGATTCGCGACGAAATTCGCCAGATTCAGCCCGGTCTTTATTTGGGCAAGGTTTACGGCGGAAAGAAAAGACTAATCGACTTCTCTCTGGAATTCCCGAACCAATAGAGCGGTTAGGCAACAGGCAGGAGCCTGTGCCCCAGGTCACGCCTGATAGCATGCAAACCCCTAACCTGTGGCATAGGCTTTAGCCTGTGACTCTGGGAGTCGTTTACAACAAATTTCGGCAGAAAAGGCAGGAAATATGAAGATGCTATTGAAGCTGCTGGTCTTGGTTATCTTGATCATCGGCGGAATCGTACTCTACCGATGGTCGCAGCGCCCCCAACCGGGCCACGTAAAGGACGAAGCCATGCTGGCCGGCATGAAAGGAACGGACTTCAAAGCAGCGGGCGAGGACTACTTTCATGACATGGACGGCGGAGTCGCGCTGACGCCCGATGAGATCAAAGGCCGCAATACGTGGATCGTATGGACGGCAGGCAATGATCGCATGTGGGATCTCCTGAACGCAGGCAGCGTGGGCGCGCTAGATTTTCTGAAGACCATCTCCAACCATCCGAGCCTTAAGGCGAGTCGCGACAATCGATGGGACTATCTCGGTCTGGTAAATGAACCCTGCTTCGACAAAGCCACCGGTCCCGACCCGAACCGCTTCGGCCTCTGGCTCGATAAGCGCCGCTCGGACTGCCCCGCCGATCCGTTTGAAAACGAGCAGGCCTACCCAGGCATTAAAATCGGCGCGCGTGGCAAGAACATCCCTGTCGGTTCCTTTTACGGCTATGCCACTGGCATTGTCGGACTGCGTCTGTTCCCGAACCCTGCTTTCGACGACGCCGCGCAAAAGAAGTGGGATCCCGTGCGCTATTACACCGATCCCAGCTATTACGAATCCAAAGATCTGGTCAAGCCTTATCGAGTCGGCATGTCCTGCGGCTTTTGCCATGTCGGCCCGAATCCAGTCAAGCCCCCGGCGGATCGCAATAATCCGAAGTGGGAGAACTTAAGCTCCAATGTCGGCGCGCAGTATTTTTGGATCGACCGCATTTTCTACTGGTCCGGCGATCAATCGAATTTCGTGTTCCAACTCTTCCACACGTCGCGTCCGGGCACGCTGGACACGTCTCTGATTTCCACGGACAACATCAACAATCCGCGCACAATGAATGCGGTCTACCTGCTTGGTCCGCGGCTTGCCGGAGCCAAGCGCTGGGGAAAAGAAATACTTGCGGACGGTCAGTTGGACAACAAGCAATTCAATGAATTCATCAAGTCCGGCCCATTGACGGAATACTTCGTGAGCCCTGACACCGTCTTCACGCCTCGCGTCCTTAAAGATGGATCCGATTCCGTCGGCGCGTTGGGAGCCTTGAATCGCGTCTATCTGAACATTGGCGTATTCAGCGAAGAATGGCTGCTTCATTTCAACGCCTTGGTTGGCGGCAAGCCCATCTCGCCCATTCCGATCAAAACATCGCGTGAAAACTCGGCGTACTTTGCATCCACGGAACTGCAAACGCCCGCGATGGCTTTGTTCTTCCTGAAGACCACGGACGCGCATCACCTGAAGGACGCAGCCGATCACGCAGGCGACCAATACTTAAAAGCCGATGCTGCGACGCTCCGGCAAGGAAAGATCGCCTTCGCCGAAAACTGCGCCCGCTGCCATTCGAGCAAGCTGCCGGAGATGGTTCCCGGGCTCGATCCGAAGGGCTGCGCCTGTAAAGACTATATGGCCTGCTGGAACAAGTATTGGGAGTGGACCAAGACGCAGAAATTCAGAGACAAGATGAAAACCATTGTTCTGGCCGACGATTTCCTGGCGAACAACTATCTCTCCGCCGAGTTCCGCGTTCCTGTCACGCTGCTTCACACGAACGCGTGCAGCCCGCTCGCAACCAACGCGCTGGCAGGCAACATCTGGGACAACTTCTCGTCGCAGTCCTATAAGGAACTGCCGTCGGTCGGGGATATTACCTGGTACGATCCCGTCACTGGGGAGCCGAAGAAATATACGCTTCCCGGAGGAGGCCGCGGATTCACCCGGCCCCCTTCTTTGGTCAGCGTTTGGTCCACCGCGCCATTCCTGCTAAACAACTCTGTGGGGCTATTTGAAGTCGAGCCGTCCGTCGACGGAAGAATGAAGTCCTTCAACGCATCCATCGAGCAGATGTTGTGGCCCGAAAAGCGGGTGCACGATTCGAAGCTCGGCGACAAAGTTCCCGGTACAATCGATCGCACCACCCAGCGGAGCTATCTGCATGTGTCGCGCGGATATCTGCCGGACGCCTTGCAAAAATGGTACGGCCTCGGCCAGGAAATCGCGCCGTGGCTCTTTGGCGAAGGCGGTATCGAAATGGGTCCAATCCCTGCCGGCACGCCAGTGAGTTTGTTGTCCAACATGAACCCGCTGGCCGAAGACTCTCAGCCAAAGATCGATCATGACGCGAAGCTCGTGAAATTGGTCTTCGATCTCGTCGAAGATTTGAAGAAGCTGCCCAAGGACGCAACCGACGCTCAGGCGCAGGAAGTGTTCGGTAAGCAGGTGAATCAGATGCTTGCGCTCAGCAAGTGTCCCGACCTGGTTGTAAATCGCGGACATTACTTCGGCACAGATTACGTCGAGCCCGGCGAAAGCCGTGACCAGGCCCTGCGTGATCGAGGCCCGGGGTTGAGCGACAAAGACAAGTACGCGCTAATTGAGTTCTTGAAGACGTTCTGACAATTACAAGCCGGTGGCGCGGTGAGAAATTCGGGAATCATCACGGTAAAGTAAGCCGTTCGTTTTATACTGTTCCTCGTCTTGTCTAACTCCGGCTCGCCCCCGCCAAGCTCGCTTCTTGCAGGTGTCCGGATTCTGGACCTGAGCACAATCGTCGCGGGTCCCGCGGCAAGCATGATTCTGGCCGATCTCGGCGCGGACGTGATCAAAGTGGAGCGGCCGGGCACGGGCGAAGATGCTCGCGCCATGGGTCCCCATCGAGGCTCATTCGGCGCTTACTTTGCGGCGCTGAACAGGGGCAAGCGATCCGTGGCGCTCGACATCACAAAACCTGAGGGCCGAGACGCGATAATCAGGCTGGCTTCTAACTGCGATGTGTTTCTCGAAAACTTCCGTGGAGGCAAGGCTGCGGCGCTGGGCTTCGATGAATCCTCGATTCGCACTCACAAGCCGGACATAATCTTTGGCTCGCTTTCCGCCTACGGTCCCGACGGTCCGGATTATACGCGTCCGGGGTACGACGCGATCTTGCAGGCGCGCACTGGGATTATGAGCATTACGGGTTCGGGCGAGGGTAATGCGCCTGTACGAGCCGGTGTTTCGATTTTGGACCTGGGCGCCGGCGTGTGGATGGCTCTCGGCATCTTAGCCGCGCTGCTTGGGCGACAGCGGTCGGGCAAGGGTCAACGTGTGGACGCGTCGCTACTCCAAACCGGAGTAATGTTCATGTCTTATCACCTCCTATATCGGCAATTCACGGGCGCCGATCCGAAGCCCCAGGGTTCGCGTCACACAGCGTTCGCACCCTACGGGGCTTTTCATGCGGCGGACGGCGAAATCATGATCGGCATCTCTAGCGACAAAGCGTTTCGTCGTCTATGCGAAGCGCTTGCGGCGCCGCAATGGGCGGAAGATCCGCGATTTCGTACCAATGTAGACCGAGTGCATAACGCGGATCAGTTGGAGCGCTTGATTTCCGGTGTGCTGCGTGCCGATACGGTTTCGCATTGGTCCACGGTGCTCGACAAATGCGATGTCGCCAATGACCCGGTTCAGGCCGCTGGCGACGTTCTGAAGGATCGGCAGGTTGAGGCGCTGGCGCAGCTTGAGGAAATAATGCTCGATGGAGAACCCGCGCGCCTTCCGCGGTTGCCCATCGGCCTCTCCCTGAACCCGCCCGGAATCCAAGGTCCGCCGCCAGCCGTGGGAGCCCATACACATGAGGTCCTGCGCGAGGCCGGATTTACGTCGGAAGAAATTGACGTGCTGTTTCAGCATGGTATCTGCGGGTAGCAGGAGAAATTGAATGCAAAACCCCAACACGGAACGCGACTTGATCGTCCAGACCGTTCGAAAATTCGTTGAGAAGGAAGTCGTTCCCGTTGCGTCTGAAATGGAGCATCGCAACGAATACCCGCACGAACTGGTTCGCCAGATGCAGGAAATGGGATTGTTCGGTTTGAACATCCCCGAAGAGTTCGGTGGCGCAGCGGTGGATACCACGACGTTCGCCATGGTCTTCGAAGAGATTTCAAAAGGTTGGCTCGGACTTGCGGGCGTGCTCGGAAGTCATTCCGTTATGTGCGATGTCTTGGTGCGGTTCGGAACCGAAGATCAAAAGCGCAGCTACCTTCCAGCCATGGCGACGGGTGAAAAGCGCGGCGGCATTTGCTTGACGGAACCGAACGCGGGCACCGATCTACAGAGCATTACGACGACCGCCGTTCGTGATGGTGACGTCTACCGCATCAACGGATCGAAGATGTGGATTACAAACGCCCGCCACGGAAATACGTTCCTTCTGCTCGCCAAAACGGACCCTGCCGCCGAGCCTGCCCACCGCGGCATGAGCGCCTTCCTGATTGAGAAGGGCGCGCCGGGATTGACGGTCGGTCGGGATATCGACAAGCTCGGGTATAAGAGCGTCGAGACTTGTGAGCTTCACTTCCATGATTTCGCCGTGCCTGCCGCGAACTTGGTCGGCGGAGTCGAAGGACTCGGCTTCAAACACGTTATGACCGGGCTTGAATCGGAACGGCTGAATGTTGCCGCCCGAGGATTGGGGATCGCTCGGGCCGCGTTTGAAGAAGCGATTCGATACGCGCAGCGGCGGGTGACGTTCGGCAAGCCGATCGCCGAATACCAAACGATCCAGAACAAGCTCGCGGATATGGCCACCCGGATTGAAGCTTCGAGGCTTTTGATCTACTCGGCGGCGGAGAAGAGGGACCGCGGAGAACGC
>Ga0126381_100009747_pt1 | contig 10792 bp, 12 predicted proteins | sample PanSoiMetPlot_28_FD_96465 | JGI IMG/M metagenome (GOLD analysis project Ga0126381, IMG submission 96465) | Tropical forest soil microbial communities from Panama - MetaG Plot_28 | ecosystem: Environmental > Terrestrial > Soil > Tropical forest > Bulk soil | place: Panama | collected 2016-02-17
GCCAGAAAGCGGATCCCGTGGGTCGGCGCGATCGCCCAAACGACACCCGGATGCCGCACGATCCCGGTGATCCCGAGGATGCCGATGACGACGAACCAGGCGAGCATCACCGGGCCAAGCACCGCGCCGAGCCGCGCCGACCCCCGGTTCTGCACCGCGAACAGCACGATGAGGATGATCACCGCAAGCGGCATCACATAGGGCTTTAATTGGCTGGTCGCGACATTGACGCCCTCGAGCGCGCTGAGCACCGAGATCGCCGGGGTGATGATGCCGTCGCCGTAGATCAGCGCGGCCCCGAACAGCCCCATCATCACCAGCACCGGCGCACGCCCATAGCCGCGCCCGGCGACCAGCGACATCAAGGCGAGGATGCCGCCCTCGCCGTGGTTGTCGGCGCGCATCACGAACAGGCAATACTTGACCGAGACGGTAATGATGAGCGCCCAGAAGATCAGCGACAGGATGCCGAGGCCCATCTCCGGCGTGAACGGGCCGCCAACCCCGTCGATGATCGCCGGCGTCGTATAGAGGGGGCTGGTGCCGAGATCGCCGTAGACGATGCCGAGCGCCGCCAGCGACGCCGCGGCGGTGATCGGCCGCGATATCGACGGGGCCGGCTGTGGGCCTTGGACTACCGCGACATCCGTCATCCTCGCTCCGCTTTTTGCTGCCCCAGCGTTGGCGCGGCCAGCCAATCATCCTGCCAATCATAACGCGATGCGCGACGCTTTGGCGTCAGTGGCGCTAGGGTCAACACGCCCCGTTGCACGCAGGCCGCGGTTCCTGGCATTTTCTTTCCACTACAGCTTCTCGATGGCGCCGCGGCGCGGGCGGGTGACGGGATGAATGGCGGCGAGTGCGCCGGTGCGCATCCGTGCACCGCGCGGCGGATTGCGAAGTATCTTGCCGTCGCCGCTGTGCTGACCGCCGCGCCCGTTTTTGCGACCCGGGCGGCAGCGCGGGCCGAGACCACTCCCGCCCGGCTGATCACCATCCCGCCGGCGCGGCTGCCGCCGCCGCCGCCGGTGACGGCTGCCGCGCCGAAGGTCGCCGCGGTCGAAGCGCGGGTGCTGCTGCCGGCGAAGATGCGCCTGGTTCGCGACCCGGACGACACCGGGGTGGCGATGCACGGCACGCTCGACGAGAACGCGGCGTCGGCGAGCAGCGTCATCGCCGCGGTGCTGGCCAAAGCGGAAGTTTTTACCGTCGCGCCGGCGCCGCAACTGGTGCTGGCCGACCCGACCGACCGGCGCGCCGAGGCGCTGTTCACCGGCATGGTGCACGGCGCGCCGGTCATCGGCGTGGCGCTCGCGACGTGCGGCGACGTCACCCTCGTGTACGACGATGCCGGCGCATTCGCCGCGTCATTCCCCTACCTCCGCCGGGCGTTTGCCGCAGACGAGCCGGCGATCGGCATTGCCGACAACAGCGTCTCGGACGCCGACATGACGGTGGGAGTCGAGCCCAGCTCGCACTGGGACGCCGCGATCGCGGCGGCGGCGAAAGGTGGCGAGGCGCCGATCGATCGCGCGCTCGCCGAATCGCTCGCCCGCGATCTCGGGAACGGCGCCGCGCCGTGGCGCATCATTCCGTTGTCGGAGCCCAAGTCGGAACTCAAATAGCCGCCTAGCGCGCCTTGCCCTTCGCCAGAAAGGAATCGAGCAGCGCCGCCGCGCCGCGCGCGACCGAATCGAACGGGTGCGACGCGCAGTAATTGTCGATCCAGGTAAACAGCGCCTCGGGGTTGGCGCCGCGGGTCACGTCGTGCGACGAGGTCAACAGGTTCGCGTTGACGCTGGTCAGGTAGCCGAGGACCCAGCTCTGCAGCACCGCGCTCTCCGGCTGCGCCTGACTGCGCACTTGCAGCCAGCTGCCGCAGGGCCGGCTGCCCGCGCCAAAGATCACGTATTCACCGGCGGCACCGGCGGGCGCGGCGTGCCGCAGCAACAAAAAAGCCGCCACGCCTATCGTCGCAGCGGCGGCCGGGGCGCGGCCCCATCTCGTCTGGCGCCGCAAGAAGCGGCCTTTAACTTATTGTTTTAAGCCGGAATTATCCCATCACTGTCGTTCGAGCTGGAAGATTTCATCCTTGATGCGGAGTTTCTGGCGCTTCAGATCGTAGATCGCCGCTTGGTCAGGCAGCGGACGATGGTTCTCCTCGTCGATGGCGCGCTCGAGCATTGCATGCTTTTCTTTGAGCGCCTCGATACGATCTTGCTGCGACATGCAGTTCCCTCCTGTCGAGACGTGACGATCGATGGTAGCGCCGCCCGCCGGTTTCGACCAGCGTCTGGACATTAACATCGGTTGTCATATGTGATGCCGCCCGACGAAAATGAAAAGGCTGGCGAAGAGGCGCACATGCGACGCGACGGCAGCGCTCCCGCGAGCCTCCCGCGGCTGATTGTCGGCATCAGCGGCGCCTCGGGCGTTGCCTACGGCGCCAGGCTGCTGACGCTGCTCCGGGGCCTGCCGGTCGAGACGCATCTGGTGATGAGCCGCACGGCGGAAATGACGCTGGCGCTCGAAACCGACCTGAAACCTGCCGATCTGCGCGGCCGCGCCGATGTCGTGCACGCGGTCGGCGACATGGCGGCGGCGATCTCGTCGGGTTCGTTTCAGACGCTCGGGATGATCATCGCGCCGTGCTCGATCCGCACGATGAGCGAGATCGCCACCGGCGTCACCACAACCCTGCTCACCCGCGCCGCCGATGTCGTGTTGAAGGAGCGCCGCCGGCTCGTTCTCGCGGTGCGCGAGACGCCGCTCCATACCGGCCACCTGCGGACGATGACCGCGCTCTCCGAGATGGGGGCGGTCATCGCGCCGCCGGTGCCCGCGCTCTACGCCAAGCCGCAAACGATCGACGAGATGATCGACCACAGCCTCGGGCGGATGCTCGATCTGTTCGGGCTCGACGCCGGCACTGTGCGCCGCTGGCGCGAACCGGCGAAGGCTGATCCTTGATGTTGGCCGGGATGTTGGCCGAGATGTTGGCCGGCTAGCCTCGGGACGGCCGGCGAAATTCCGCGGCGACCCGGCCCAGCAGCCGCGCTTCGTCCGACGCGACTTCGTCGCCCAGGATCAGCCGCAGATTGGCCTCTGCCGCGGCGTGGCGATCGACCGCCGCATCCTCGCGTCGCGCGATGCTCGCCACCAGCCGCGCCTGGATGCGTCGCTCGGCGGCGAGTTCGACCGCGAGCACCCGGCGGCGCAACGCCTGCACATCGGGGTCGGGATCGACCCTCATCGCCCGGCGCAGCCGGCGCAGCGGCGCGACCACGTCGCCCTCGATCCCGGCAATCGCTGCGGCGGCGCGCGCCAGCGTCGCCGGGTCGATCCGGCGCGCCTCGCAGAGGCCGAGCCACAGCCCGAACAGGATCAGGTTGACGTTGCGCCCGGCGCGGTCCTGCAGGCCGATCAGCGCCTCGGCCACGCCGGGCCGGGTGTAAAGCATCAGCGAGAATCGCCAAAACGCCGCGGCCGAGTCCGATTGTTCCGCCATCCGGTCACCGAGCCATGGAACTGGCTCGCATTATGCTATCGAGCCATGGAACTGGCTCGCATTATGCTATCGAGCCATGGAACTGGCTCGCATTATGCTATACTGCTCGCCGGTTCGCCGCCCCACCCCGCTCGCGACGGGCCCGCAATCGCCCCGTATCCGCATCGGCCGCGATGGATCTCGATGTCGAAGCCTTAAGGGCCAAGCTGGCCGCTCTCACGATCGAGCATCGCGACCTCGACGACGTGATCGCGCGCCTCGCCGAGCGCGCGCCGTTCGACCAGCTGCAACTGCAGCGTCTCAAGAAGCGCAAGCTCTTGCTCAAAGATCAGATCTCGAAAATCGAAAGCGAGCTGCTGCCCGACATCATCGCCTAGCGGGCGCGGCCGAGCCGCAGCGGCTATGGCGCGTGGGCGACTCGCTTTTGCCGGTACATCGCCTTGTCGGCCGCCTCGATCGCGACCTGGGCATCGTCGCTGCCGGTGAACGAATAGACACCATAGGCCGCGGTCACCCGGATATCGGTTTTGCCCCAGGCGAAGGCGGTGGCGCCGATCGCCTGCGCCAGGGCGAGAGCCTTGGCGTTGGCCTGCTCCTGGCTGGTCTGCGCCAGGATCACGCCAAATTCGTCGCCGCCAAGCCGGCCGACGATGTCGCTCTCGCGCACGTTCTTGCTCAGGACGTCGGCGACGTGGCGCAGCGCGGCATCCCCCGCCGGATGGCCGTAAGTGTCGTTGATCTGCTTCATCCCGTTGACGTCGAAATAGATGACGCTGGAGGGCGGCCCGTAACGCCGCGTAAACGCGATCATCCGCGACAGCTCGCGGATAAAGGCGCGGCGATTCGCGATGGGCGTCAGCGAATCCTCGTCGGCCAGGCGTTCGAGCTGAACGATTCGCGCTCGCGCGTGCTCCAGCTCGCGCTGCATCGCCTCGCGTTCGGCCTGCAGCCGCGCCAGCGCCTCGCGCGTCGGCGGCTCCCCATCCTTTGAGTCGGGCGCAGCGCGCCGGGCGGCGCGCCGTGTCTTGGGCGCGCCCACCGCCGGCATCGACCGCTGCTTCAAGGTTCCGCCCCGTGTGCGCTGGACAAAGTCAAGCCATCCCCGTGCTGTGTCTATAAACGAGTGGTGGCGGTTCGCAACAAGCGAATTTAGACACGCGGTGCGAGCCCCATCGGCGAGCCCCGTCGCCCGTGCCGCGGCTTGTGCCGGGGGGAAGCGAACCTATAATGCCGCGCTCCGCAATTTCACCAGAGAAGAGGCGCATGGCCGAATCCGGCCGAAGTCATGCCGGGCAGGCGGGCAGCGTCGCCGTCGGCATCATCATGGGCAGCCAGTCCGACTGGGAGACCATGCAGCACGCCGCCCAGACCCTGGAAAAGCTCGGCATCGCCCATGAGACGCGCATCGTCTCCGCCCACCGCACGCCAAAGCGGCTTTACGACTATGCGACGAGCGCGAAGACGCGCGGGCTCAAGGTGATCATCGCCGGCGCCGGCGGCGCCGCCCACCTGCCCGGCATGGCGGCGGCGCTGACCCCGCTGCCGGTGCTCGGGGTGCCGGTGCAGAGCCGGGCGCTCAAGGGCATGGACAGCCTCTTATCGATCGTCCAGATGCCCGGCGGCATCCCGGTGGCGACCTTCGCGATCGGCCAGGCCGGGGCGATCAACGCCGCGCTGTGCGCCGCGGCGATCCTCGCGCTGGGCAATGCGGCGATCGCCGATGCGCTCGATCGCTGGCGGCAAAACCAGACCGACGCGGTGGCGGAGCGGCCGGTTTGACGTTCACCCGTTGATGCTCAATCCCGGCGCGACAATCGGCATCCTCGGCGGCGGCCAGCTCGGCCGCATGACGGCGATGGCCGCGGCACGGCTCGGCTACCGAGCGCACATCTTCGCCGAGGAGCAGGACAGCCCGGCGGCGCAGGTTTCCGCCGCCGCGACGGTGGCGTCCTGGGACGACGACGCGGCGATCGCGGCATTCGCCGCCGGGATCGATGTCGCGACCTTCGAATTCGAAAACATCCCGGCCGACGCGGTGCGCAAGGTGGCGGCGCTCAAGCCGGTCATGCCGCGGCCGGAAATCCTCGAAATCACCCAGGACCGCGTCCGCGAAAAGGATTTCCTGCGCGGGATCGGCGTCGCCACCACGGACTATCGGGAGATCACGTCGGAGGCGGCGCTGGGCCGCGCGATCGGCACGCTGAAGACCCGGGCCGTGCTGAAGAGCGCCCGCATGGGCTACGACGGCAAGGGCCAGGTCAATGTCGACCCGACCGCCGCCCCGGCCGCGGCTTGGCGCTCGATGGGCGCGCCACGCGGCATCCTCGAGCATTTCGTCGATTTCCGCTGCGAGGTGTCGGTGATCGTCGCGCGCGGCGCGGACGGCGCGCTCGGCGCCTACCCGCCGGTCGAGAACCGCCACGTCAACCACATTCTCGACACGACGATCGCCCCCGCCTCGCTCTCCCCGGGTTTGACCGACGAGGCCGAGGCGATCGCGCGCGACATCGCCACGCGGCTCGACCTCGTCGGCGTGCTGGCGGTCGAGATGTTCGTCACCAAGGACGACCGCGTGCTGGTCAACGAATTGGCGCCGCGCCCGCACAATTCCGGCCACTGGACGATCGACGCCTGCGCCGCCAGCCAGTTCGAGCAGCTGGTGCGGGCGATCTGCGGGCTGCCGCTCGGCGCCACCGAGCGCCATGCCGACGCGGTGATGAAGAACCTGATCGGCGACGACGTGAACCGCTGGCGCGAGGCGATCGCCGACCCGAGCGCGCGGCTGCATCTCTACGGCAAGCGCGACGTGCTGCCCGGCCGCAAGATGGGCCACGTCACCCGGCTGCTGCCCCGCCGCTAAGGGGTGCCCCACGCGCTACCGCGCGACGTCGAGCCGCGGTGGCGGATCGTTGCCGCGCAGCACCTTCCAGATGCAGCCGATCAATTCGAACGGCCGGAACGGCTTGGTGACAAACTCGTCGAGCGCCGGGTCGCAGATGATCGGATCCTGCGCACCCGAGATGAAGACGCATTTGAGCGACGGCTGGCGCGCCCGCACGTGCTGGGTCACCGTGATGCCATCGAGCCCGCCGGGCAGGCGGATGTCGGTGACCATCATGTCGAATTTCCGCTCCTCGCTGAGCGCGATGGCCTCGATCCCGGTCGAGGCGGTGGTGACGTCGAACCCGGTCTCGGTCAGCGCCTCGAAGATCGTTTCGCGGACACCGTCGTCGTCCTCCACGACGAGTATCGCGAGCGGTAGGGTCGCCATAGGGATGTCCCAGCACAGTCGGGGTCAGAACGATAACAACGGCGCGACTGACAAGTTTCAATCGAATGCTTCGAATTTTAGATAATCAGCCGGTCGAGCGTGACCCACCGCCGCTCGCGGTGGCTCTGGTGGCAGGCTTCGGCCAGTTGCACGCCCTTGGCGCCCTCGAGCAGCGGCGACGGAAACGGCCCGTCCTCGGCGACATGGCGCAGGAACAATTCCCAGCCTTCGCGATAGCTGTTCTTGAACGGGTCGAGTGTCGGCATTTCCTGCCACTCGTCGTCGAACACCGCGGTCTGCGGCCGCTCGGCGTCGAAAAACGGCCGCGGCGTCGCGACCAGCGGCTGAATAAAGCAGCGGTGCAGCCCGCAGACCGCCGACCCGTTGGTGCCGTCGACCTGGATCTGCAGCAGGTCGTCGCGCTTGACGCGGCTCGCCCAGGACGAGCTGACCTGGGCGACGGCGCCGCCCGCCAGCTCGAAGATCGCGAAGGCGTGGTCCTCGACATCGACGTCGTAGGGTTTCCCGGCCTCGTCGATGCGCCGCGGCTGCGCCGTCATCTCGCGGCATGACACCGCCTCGATCGGGCCCAGGAGCCGGTCGAAGATGTACCGCCAATGCGCGAACATATCGAGGATCAGCCCGCCGCCGGCGGCGCGCCGGTAATTCCAGCTGGGGCGCTGGGCCGGGATCAGCTCGCCGTCGAACACCCACCATCCGAAATCGAGCCGCACCGACACGACGCGGCCGAAATAATCGGATTCATAGAGTTTGCGGAGTTTCTTCAACCCCGGCAGGAAGAGCTTGTCCTGAACGATGCCGCTCTTGATCCCCGCCGCCTTGGCGTCGCGCGCCAGGGACAGCGCCTCTTCGACGGTGTCGGCCAGCGGCTTTTCGCTATAGACGTGCTTGCCGGCGGCGATCGCGGCGGCGAGCCGCGCGGGGCGGCCGCCGGTCGCGGTCGCGTCGAAATAGATCTCCGCCGCCTGGTCGGCGAGGCAGGCATCGCGGTCAGTCGACCAGGCGATCCCGCCGCTCGCCGCCGCCAGCGCCGCGAGCTTTTCGGGATTGCGCCCGAGCGCGACCGGCTCGGGCATCAGCCGGTCGCCGTTTTTGAGCGGCAACCCACCCTCGCCGCGGATCGCCAGCAGCGCCTTGAGGTGCTGCGTCGTCCCGAGCCGCCCGGTCGCGCCGTCGATGACAATTTTGACGGCGTGTATCGTCATCATGCCCTCCTCGGTCATTGCGAGCGCAGCGAAGCAATCGCGGGCCGAATGCGCAACATCGTCGAGATTGCCGCGGCGCCTTTCGGCGCCTCGCAATGACAGAAGAATTTATGCTGTCGCGGCGATCAGCGACTCGCGGATGATCTGCGGGATCTTTTCCAGCGTCTCGCCCGGCGTCATCAGCGGCGGGGCGAGGCAGATCGTGTCGCCGATCGCCGGTTCGGCGCTGCCGGCGCGGATGCGCAGCAAGAGGCCGCGCGCCATCGCCTCGCGCGCGACACGCGGCCCAAGGCCGAGCGCCGGCGCCTTGGTCGACTTGTCGGTCACCAGCTCGACGCCGCACATCATGCCGAGCCCGCGCACATCGCCCACATTGGGCAGGTTGCGCAGCTCGTCGAGACCGGCGAGCAAGGTCGCGCCCTCGGCGGCGGCGCGCGCGACGAGACCGTCCTCCTCGATGATCCGGCAATTGACGACACCGACCGCGCAGCACACCGGATGGGCGCTGTAGGTCGCGGCGTGCATGAACTTGCGATCGGCGGGCGCGGACAGGATCGCGTCGTGCACCCGCCGCGAGGCGATCACCCCGCCGAGCGGCAGGTAGCCGCTGGTCACCCCCTTGGCAAACGAGACGAGGTCGGGCTCGACCCCCCAATGGCCGAGCGCGAACCAGCGCCCGGTGCGGCCGAAACCGGTGATCACCTCGTCGGCGATCATCAGCACGTCATACTTGTCGCAGATCTCGCGCAGCTTCGGAAAATACGCGGGCGGCGGCACGATGACCCCGCCGGCGCCCATCACCGGCTCGGCGATCACCGCGGCGACGGTGTCCGGCCCCTCGGCGAGGATCGCCCGCTCGACCGCCTCGGCCGCAGCGATCCCGGGGTCCTCGTTGCCCTGCCAGCGATAGGCGTAAGGCGGCTGCACCTGGACAAAGCCCGGCACCAGCGGGCCGAACATCTTGTGGTAGATCGCCATGCCGGTGGCGCTCATCGCCGCCATCGTCACGCCGTGATAGGCGTGCCAGCGCGAGATGATCTTGGTCTTGTCCGGCTTGTCCTGGGTCTTCCAGTAGTAGCGCGCGAACTTGAACGCGCTCTCGTTCGATTCCGCGCCGGCGGTGGTGAAATAGACCGCCGAGCTGTTGGCGTAGGCGTGGCGGACGATGAACTCGCCAAGGCGGATCGACGGCTCGTTGGTCTGCCCGACATAGGCCGAGGCAAACCCGATCTTGCGCATCTGCGCCGCCGCCGCGTCGGCCAGCTCGCCGCGCCCGTGGCCGATATTGACGTTCCACAACCCCGAGAGACCGTCGATCACCCCGCGCCCGGTCACGTCGTAGAGCATGGCGCCCCGGCCGTGGTCGATGAACAACGGCGTCTTGTGGTCGTCCGGGTGGTGCAGCGGATGGACCAGAAACTGGCGGTCGGTTTCGAGCAGTTGCGTCGTGCCGTCCATGGACCCCTCCGAAAGGAAGTTCGCTCGTCGTCCCGGTGCCGGCCGGGACCCATCCTGCCGCCGCTTCAGCAGTTGAGCAGTGGGTACCGGGCTTCCGCGGGTACGACACGTGCCGCTAACCTACGATCACGGGTCGGGCAGGTCGAGCGAAGAGATCGCGGTTGCGGGAATTCGCCCGCGCCGCCGGCGGATCACGCGAAGTTGACGTCGCCGCGCGCGTCCACCGCGCGACAATAGCGTTTGATGGGCATGAGAGCGGCCGCGCTGTTGATCTTGCTTCTCGTCCTTGCCGGTTGCGCGAGCGGCGTCACCCGGCCGTGCCCCGACCCCGACCCCGATCCGACCAGCCCGTGCGCCACCTCGCACAGCCACACCTATGACGGTGGGGGCGGCAAGCAGTAGGCCGCCGCCTCAGCGGTTCGGCAGATCGAGCGGATAGATCGGCCGGCGCACGTTCTTGAAGGTCAGCGCGCCGTAGTCCGACGTGCAGGCGCCGACGCCGGCGAGATCGACCACGGCCTTGGCCATCGCGCCGAGCCCGGCGCGCCAGTGCACCCGGCTCTTCAGCATCACATAGCGCTTTTGCAGCGGGTCGATGCCGAGGCTGTAGAAGCAGTTGAGGTCGGAGGGCTCGACGTGGCGCGAGATCAGCGCGATCTCGACCCTGCCGGTGTCGATCACCACCGAGGGCCCCATATCCGTCGTCACCCCGCGGCCCATCGGCCCCTTGTTGCGGAAGCGGCCGCTGGCGATCGTCTTGACCACGCCGGAAATTTCGAGCGGCGGGCTGTCGCCGGGGATCTGCGGCATCGCGAGCTTGCCGCCGACCGACAAGGTCACCGACGCGCCGATGCCGGCGGCGATCGCCTGCTGCACCGCCTGCGGATCGTAGATCGCGAACGCGGCGACGTTGGTCAGCCCGGCCTTGAGGATTTCGCCGAGCACCACCGTCGTGTCCATCGTGCCGCCCGAGGCGCAATTGTCGTAATGGTCGAGCAGCACGATCGGACCTTGCCCGGGCGCCGGCTCGGGCATCGCCTGGGCCCGCGCCAGCGCCTCCTTGAGCGGCTCGATCTTGTAGACAAAGGCCTCGCGCTCGACCCAGGCGCGGTCGAGCAGTTCGTCGCGCAGCCGCTCGGCAAGCTCCTGGTCGGCGTTGGTGACGACCACCGCCGACAGCCCGGCATTGCTGATGTCGGCATGGGGAAAGCCGGTGAACAGGCTGGCGATCAGCGCCCCCTCGGACGTCATCGCGGCACAGCGTTCCTGCAGCTCGCGGTTCGGATGGTCGTGGGTGCCCTGCCGCATGACATGCGGCAGCATCGGCAC
>Ga0126381_100009748_pt1 | contig 10792 bp, 8 predicted proteins | sample PanSoiMetPlot_28_FD_96465 | JGI IMG/M metagenome (GOLD analysis project Ga0126381, IMG submission 96465) | Tropical forest soil microbial communities from Panama - MetaG Plot_28 | ecosystem: Environmental > Terrestrial > Soil > Tropical forest > Bulk soil | place: Panama | collected 2016-02-17
AATGTGCGACAGTTGCAATTAGAGCCCCTCCGAATTTTGTGCCACGCTGCGCATTGCATTCAGCTATTGCACGTCGTAGGTGTGGATGTCCTGGTCTTGGAGGTATTTGTCGAACCAGGCCACGATGTGCTCCAGGCGCTCCACACGGTGGCGCGGGTTGCCGGAGCGCGAGAGCTCGTGCGATTCGCCGGGGAAGCGGACCATCACGGTCGGGATCTTGCGGTATTTCAGCGCGCGGAACATCTGCTCGCCGCCGGACATAGGAGGCGTGCGGTAGTCGGCTTCGCCTTCGATCAGCATGAGCGGCGTGGTGACCTTGTCGATGTAGGTGATCGGCGAGCGGGCTTTGAAATCGGCCTGCTGTTCCCAGGGCGCGCCGCGGAACCAGCTCGGCGTGAAGAGCGAGAAGTCGGCGGTGTACCAAAAGTCGGACCAATCGGCTATGGAGCGCTGTGAGACCGCGGCTTTGAAGCGCGTGGTCTGGCCGATGACCCAGTTGGTGAGCAGTCCGCCGCCGCTGCCGCCGGTGACGCCGAGCTTTTCGGGGTCGACCCAGCCGCGCGCGATCAGCTCGTCGACGCCGGCCATCAGATCTTTGTAGTCGTCGCCCGGGTAATGATACTGGATGATGTTCCCGAAGTCCTGGCCGTAAGTGGTGCTGCCGCGCGGATTCGGGTAGAGCACGACGTAGCCTTTCGCGGCCATCCATTGGATCTCGTGGTCGAAGGTGTACCCGTAGGCAGAATGAGGCCCACCATGGATGTTCAGGATAAGGGGGTACTTCTTGCCCTCTTGGAAATCGGGCGGGCGCTGCACCCAGGCCTGGATGCGTTTGCCGTCGAAGCTCTTGTACCAGATCATGACAGGCTCAGTGAGATTGAGCCTGGAGAAAAGCTCCTGATCGACGTTGGTGAGGCGCTTCATTTGGCCCGAGGCGACGTCGAAGACATAGAGATCGCCGATTTGGGTGGGCGTTGAGATGAGCACGGCGGCTTTGGAGGCGTCCGGAGTGGCGCTGTAGGCGAAGAGGTCATGATCGCCTTCGGTGAGCGGCTCAACTTTGCCGGTTTCGGCGTCGATGCGCTTCAGGTTCGCGTGGCCTTCTTCGGCCGAGGCGACGTAAACGAAGCGGCCGTCAGAGCTCCAGAACGGTTTCGATGGTCCGCTGCCGCGCGGCGGGGCTTGATCGCCGCCGATGCCGCCCGCGATGTCGAAGTCGTAAACGGCGGTGAGATTCTTCGGCGTCGAGCCGGGCTGGAGCGACGTGATGAAGAGATCGGGCTCGCTATAGGAGCGCTGGACGCCGTCCTTGCCGACATCGATGGAGCCGGTGATCGCCATGCGCGTGCCGTCGGGGCTGAGCGCCATCTGTTGGATGGGTCCATCGAGGCCGGCGATTTTCGCGGTGTCGCCGCCGGTGGCTTTCACTGAGTAGATGTCGGCGTGCGGCGTTTCGTAATAGGGTTCGACGACGCGGCGCGAGGTGAAATAGATTTGCGACGAGTCGCGCGACCAAACGACGTCGTTTTCGCTGAATTCGCCGGAAGTGATCTGCTTGGCTTTTTGCGGATCGCCCGGCGTTTTGGGGACCGCGACGGTCCAGATGTGCGAGGGGCGATCGGGATCAAGATAGCCAATGCCGTTGGAGCGATAGGCGGCGCGAGTGATGACGCGGACGTCGCTTTTTTCTTCCCCTTCCTTCTTCTTCTCGGCGTCGGCCGCGATGGTGGTGGAGGAGAACGCGATGGTGCGGCCGTCGGGCGACCATTGCGGCGCGCCGGCGCCTTTGGCGAGATCGGTGAGTTGGCGCGCTTCTCCGCCGTCCATTGCGAGCAGGTGGATCTGCGCGGGCTGAGCCTTTCCGTCTTGCTCGGATGCGCGGACGAAGGCGAGCATTTTTCCGTCAGGCGACCAGGCGGGCGAGGTGTCGCGCGGGCCGCTGGTGAGCTGTCGCGCGGGACCGCCGGTAGAGGAGATGATCCATAGCGCAGTGTCGTAGCCGTCGTGCTTCGCGTTGACGTTGACGTGCGTGTAGACGATGCGCGAACCGTCGGGCGAGATGCGCGGGTTGGCGACCCATTGGAAGGAGTAGAGGTCGGTTTCGCTGATCGGGCGGCGGTCGGCGGCGGAGGTCGAGAGCGCGATTGCGAGAAGTGGGAACAGGGCTGCGCGTTTCATCGAGAGTATTCTAACGTGGTGGGGATTGGGGCATCGGCGACGTCGTCGACGAAAGCAGCCCGGAATCTTGCGCTATCTTAGAGGCGAAGAGCTGATAGGTCACGCCGAGCGCGCGCCCGCCTACGCTGGGCGAGATTCGGTCCAAGCTTTCTGCCGAGGTCATGGCGTCGAACGCTTAGAGGTATTTGGTTCGCTCGCTCGTTGCGAGCGCCGCCCCGGAGCCGACGTCGATCTTCTTATCACCTTTCACGCGGCGTTCATCCGGGTTGGGATTTTTTCGGCCTTCAAGAAGAGATCTAAGAACTCCTCGGTTGTAATGTGGATTTGCTGACTCGCCAGTCGGTGGAGCCGGACGAGAATCCGATTCGTCGCCGGTCTATTCTTGAGTCGATCTTGTGTCGACTCATGACGTCTCTACCGCTTAGGCTGCTATGCACGCGCAGACGCCCAATCGAAGAATTGTGGTTAGGTATCCTTTGCTCGTACGCGCGAGCGTACCAATTCTGTAGTCGTTGTTCGCCATCTGGGCGTTAGCGGATCCTATTCATGCTAGGACGATGGTTGTGGCCCTTGGGGGGTGTTCCTTGGTAGCCCGATTCTTGCCTACCGCCTAGAGATCACTGCGGCCGAGATTCGCATTCGAAAATTGCCATTCTATGAGCAGACTATTCCAACCCATGATGTCACGGGCGTTGCGGAGGAGAGGACCCTGGTCTTGCTCGTACAGTCTTCGAGAATTCCCCTTTGGGGATTCTTCACCAGCAGAACGGAAGAACTCATTCAACTACTGCCCAACGTAGGTGCAATTGAGCCCGAGCTCGACTTATGGAGTCGGATGGGGCTGCCGTGGTTCGCATGTATTGGCGGCGCACAGTGTTTCTACTCATTGCATCTCTTCTCTTGTTAGCGCTTTCAGTACCTTTCCTGTCAGGAAATCCTTGGAACATGTATGTCAATACCACGGGCGTTGGTTGTGCTTGGATGTGTGGGCGTCTTTCTCGTTCACGCGGGAATAACGTGGACCCTATGGAGCTATAAGCGAGACATGAGCCGCATCGCTCGACGCTACCGTGAGTAAAAGTTTGTTCTTGCGGAAGGAGTCGCGGATCCGGCTGGCGCTCGCTTAGAACCAGGTTTTCGTGCGCCCATGAGTGGGGACGCAGCACGCAGGAGTGCGTGCGCGACATCTACGCGCTGTCGAGGATTTTTTGGATCAGGGCGTCGTAGTCCATGCCGGCGGTGGCGGCGGATTGCGCGAAGTCGTCTTCGCGGGCGAGCGATGGGTTCGGGTTGGCTTCGATGGTCACGATTTCGCCGGAGGGAGTGAGGCGCACGTCGATGCGGCCGAAGCCTTGGATTTTCAGGACGCGGTAGACTTTGCGCGCGAGGCGCGTGAGTTTATCGGCGAGATCGGCGGGGAGTTCGCGCGCAGGGCCGTTCTGAATGCCCCATTTCTTGCGATATGCATCGTTCCATTTGGCTTGATACGTTGCGAATTTCGGTTCGTCCTCGGGCACTTCATTGAAGAAAATCTCGCGGGGCGGGAAGACGGCGAGCTTGCGATTGCCGAGAACGCTCAGGTATAGTTCCCTGCCCTCGATGTATTCTTCGATCAACGCGTCACAGTGGAATTTTTCCTGGATGAAGCGGGCACGCTCGAGAGCCTCTTCTTCACTCTTGGCAAACGACGCCTTGCTGATACCGTCGGAAGATTCTTCGCCGATCGGCTTCACGAAGGCGGGAAACACGAAGCGCTTGAGACGTTTTAAGGGACGGGCTTCGGTGGAGATAACGAAGTGCGGCACACGGACACGATGGTAAGCGAGGACTTTTTTCGCGAGCGCCTTGTCCTTGCATAGCATCAGGCCGTCGGGGCGCGCGCCGGTGTAGCGGACTTTCATCAGCTCGAGAAGCGCGGGGACGTTCGGTTCGTGCGCGCGGTTGGAATGGAATGACTCAGTAAGGTTGAAGACCACGTCGGGCGCGAACGTTTTCAGCTTGTCGATGATACAGGCGACATCGTTGAAAACGGGTAAGGCTTCCACTTCGTGGCCCAGCCGCTGGAGACAGGTGAGCACATCGGCTTCGGTCGGCTTGTCTTCCTGCTTCTGGAGAATTTCGGGAGAGAACGTCTCGCCTGAACTCGGGACGCGTGCGAGATCGAACAGCACGAGAACCTTCACTACACGGACCTCTTGAAGCGGCCGGTATGCAGATGATTGGTCACCAGTGCGGCGAGATAGGCGGCCAGCTCGAACAACATGCGCGCCTGGTCGGGCGCGGGGGGCGCGGTGAGGCCGAGCTTCTGGCTGCGTTCGATCAACTTGCGGACCAGCATGTCGACGTTGTACTTGTGCTGGCCGGTCCAGCGAACGATGGAAGCTACGAGCGCGGCGCGATTGCGGCGCATGGTGCGGGCGGCCGGTTCGCCATTGGGCGCGCCGTTCTGGAAGAGCGCGCGCAGATCGGCGTCGTAAAAGTCGGGGAAATCCTCGGCGTATTGTCTGCGGCGTTGGGCGTAGTAGCGCTCGAGCGTCTTGCGCAGTTTGTTCGCGTCCGAGATGCGGCGGCGTGGCAGGTTACGCGCGGATTTCGCTTTCGCCTCCTCCATCAGCGTGTGGACGAATTCCAGTTTTTCGAGGGCCTTCCAGCCACGATATTGCTTCCGCCATTCTTCCGGGGGCATGGAGAGCCAGACGGCGAAGGTCTCGGCGAAATCTTCATCGGGGTGCGCCTGCGCGTACCAGTTGGGTAGATGGCGGACGAAGCCTTTGCTGTATGGGCGAGGGCGGTAGGTTTCGGGAGTGTAATGGGTTTCAGGGCTACCGAACACGGCGCTCCACTTCTCGCCGGAGGAAAATCGATAGGCGTGGTCGATGGCGTGACCGCATTCGTGGCGCAGGAGCTGCTGGCACCACTCCGGTGTGCCGCCTTCCACTTCGAGCATCTGGCGCAGCTCGAGAGCTTTGAGACGCGGATGCGCAAGATAAAACGGGATGGCGATCTCGGGCACGCCTTCGGGCGAAAACCACTCGTCGCCGAGATAGCAGGCGGGGCGGAAGTTTAGGCCGCGCGCCGCGAGTTCGTCGTAGAGCTGTGCGACACGGGGTTCGAGTTCGCTGGCCGCGATGGAGACGTGGAGATCGCAGATGCGCGATTTCAGCAGCTCGTCGTCTTTGAGCGACGCCCAGGATGGATCGGTTGGGGCATCGGCGAGGTCATGCCGCTCCACGATTTGATCGTAGCGCATGCCGATTGAACCGACATGATTGTGCCTATATGTTCTTGGATGTCCACACTGAAGCTCGCCCTGGAGGGGGCGTTTTCTCTTCAAGCACCTTGACAGGCTTCAGCAACAGTGGAGCGAGATCCATCGCTATAACGCCGGCATCGCGGATCGACTCCCGCCTGGAGCCAGGGAACTGGCATTTGCAGAGTGGCACTACGACGCGAGCGATCCTAGTTGCCCTCACGACTCCCGGATTTAGTCGATGGAGATCCGGGGCTGACGAGTCCAAAACGGAGTGCGCGGCGTCCGCCTAATATTTATTGGGGGCACACCACGACAGAATGATTCAGTTCGATTACGCGAACATGGCCGAGCTCTCGATCGAGCGACAAATCGTCCAACGTAGCGGTCGAAGAATGGGCTGGTTTTACGACGGGATTCATTTGCTCGACTCTGGGTTGGTGGAGCATCTCATTGAGTTTGAGCGGCGCATCATTTGCATCGAGTGCAGCGATTTCAGCTTTTCTCAGTGCCTGTTAGACGATCAGTAATTAGCAGGCGGAGCCGAGGCGGATCAGCTTGCGGCGCAATTCGGGGTCGCGCTGGAGGGCGAGGACGTAGGCGGATTCGAGCGGGGCTTGTTTGGCGCGCTGGATTTGCGGAGGCAATTGGCCGAGCGCCATCGCGAGCCGGCGAATTTCGAAGTGGTCCCAGTCGCCTTGCGGTGTGCCGGGGAGTTCGTAGAGCATCCAACCGGCGGCGAGGCGGCGGAGGGTCGCAGGCGTGGTGCGGTGAGCGGGGTCGGCGCGGAGTTTGCCTTCTTCGGCTGCCAGAAGCTTCGCGACGCGCGCGTTGGCGGGGCGGAAACCGAGCTTGCGGTAGAACCAGAACGCGCCGGATTCGATGGCTTCTTCGTTGTGAAGGCCGAGCTGGTAGGGGTCGACCGCGAAGGAACTGACGTTGAGCAGCTGGCGGAAGACGCGCAGCAGACGCGCGTAGAGCCACGCGGTTTCGCCTTCGCGAAAGGTGTAGTAGAGGTTGAAGCCGACCTCGATGCGCTCGAAGAAGGTCAGGCACTCGATGTAGCCGATCGGGACGGTGTTTTTGAAGAACATTCCGGCGTAATAGGCGCGGAGCGGAAGGCGGTGCTCTTTGGGAACGCCAGAGAGATAAAACTCGACGCCCCGGCCGAGGTTGGTGCGAAGCATGTGAGCTGAATCGCCAAAGGTAAAGCCGTGGAGTTCACGGTAGCGAGTGGCGGACGTGGCGCGGAAGAGATCCAGCATTTTTTCGCCGCGTGCGCGGGAGAGTTTTTCGAGCTTCAAGGGCGCCGCGAGGAGCTCGGCCTCAAGTGAAACGTCCGCGCGGCGGATGAGCGGCCGGCTGTGGAAGAAGTATTCACGCGATCCAGGCGGCCGAATCCTGGTGCGCGTCGCTGATGAGTCGTCGAGGTTCCATCGGATCGCAATGCGCGCGTGATCGAAAAGCACGGGCGGGACTCGGAGGCGCTCGGTTTCCGAGCAGAGCCAGGTCAAGTCCGAGCCTCGGCCGGTTTTGGTCCGGCGAAACCAGTCGAGATATGGGATGTTGGCTTCGACCAATGCGTCCTCGGCGAACATCGGGTTCAGGTGCGCGACCAAGGGGCCAAGCAATGAAGGATCGGTCGAGTCCCAATCGATTTCGACCTCGCGCGGGTAACGGCTTGCGAGCCAGCGCGCGATTTCGTAGCTGAAGATGGCCGAGAAGGCGGTCCCCGCGATTCCAGAGACGTCCGGCTCTTCGAACGGCGCTGTGTCTCCGCGGAATCGGCCCAGGCGCTCGGCGAACGATTCGAGCAGTTCTTCCGTGAGGCGAAGAACGCGCCCGTTGGGAGGATACGCGCGGAAGAATAGCAGCGCCTCGTGGAAGCGGATCAGCGATGCGGCGTCGGGGAATCGGCGAGCGGCCAACGCTTCGAGTAACGCCGGTAAGTCACGGTGCCGGTCGGTTCCGAATTGACGCTTGGCGGCCTCCAAGCGGTCGAGCCCGCTGGCAAGCGAAAAGGAGCCAGGCATGAATTGTACTAGCAGTCTAACAATGTGGAAACCCAGGGTTTCAGCGACCGTCTGATAAGATGACTGGAAGTGCGTGTCAAAGTCCTGTTTTTCGGCATGTTAAAAGACATTGTCGGCCGAGCCGAAGAGCAGATTGAAGTAGAAAACGGGGCACGGTTGGAGGCCGTGTTCGAGCATTACGCGGGTGAATTTCCACGTTTAAGGGATCTGGCGTCGAGCATCGTGCTGGCTTCGAATCATCATTTTTGCGATCGCTCGACCCTGGTGAACGAAGGTGACGAGATCGCGTTCCTGCCGCCGGTGAGCGGCGGGAGCGGGTCTTACCTGCACGAAATCGCGGAACCGGAGGGCCATTTTTTCGCACTGACGCGCGAGCCGATCCTGACGTCGGCGATCGCTCGTGAGTTGCTGCGCGGCGAGGACGGGGCGGTGGTGAACTTCGAGGGCGTGGTACGGAACAACACTAAGGGACGCGCGACGAAGTATCTCGATTACGAGTGCTACGAGCCGATGGCGGTGAAGACGATGGCTGAGATCGGACGCGAGATCGCGCGGTCGTTCGCGATTGGCCGCATCGCGATGGTGCACCGGTTGGGGCGCATGCAGATTGGCGAAGCGAGCGTCGCAGTGATCGTCACGGCGCCGCATCGCAAGCCCGCGTTCGAGGCTGCGCTCGAAGGCATCAACCGGTTGAAGCGCCTAGTCCCCATCTGGAAGAAAGAGTACTTCGCCGACGGCGAGGTCTGGCTGGAAGGCGAGTGGGACTCGTCGGTCCTCAAGCCGTGAAGCCGGGCATTGCGTTCTCGGTCGCGGCGCTGCTCTGTCTGAGCGCCGCGTCTTCTGGACAAGACACGACCATTCGGGTCAACGTTCGCCTGGTTCGGTCTCTGGTCACCGTCAAAGACCAGAACGGCGCACTGATCGGTTCCTTAAACAAGGAAGATTTCACGGTACTCGACAACGGCGTGCGTCAAGACATCGCGGTGTTCGAGCGGCAGACAGAGCAGCCGCTCTCGATCGCACTGATGCTCGACACCAGCGCGTCGGTGGGAATCGAGCTGCGATATGAACTAGATTCGGCCGCGAAATTTTTGAAGGCTCTGGTGAGCGAAGGCAATCCAGAGGACGCCGCTGCGCTGTACACGTTCGACTGGCAGACGACGCTGCTCAGAAGCTTCACGCGGCGCTATTCGCTGCTCGAACAGGCGCTCGGCAAGGTGAGAACGTCAGGCGGGACGTCGTTATACGACGCGATCTACCTGGTGTCGCGCGAACTGGAAGATCGCAATGGCCGGCACGTGATTGTGATCGTGACCGATGGCGGCGATACGACGTCGAGCAAGGATTTTCATGAGGCGCTCGAGTCGGCGCAGCGTGCCGACGCGATCATGTACCCGATCGTGGTAATTCCGATCACAAACGGGGCGGGACGCAACGTGGGCGGCGAAAACGCGCTCACCACTTTGTCGGCGGGAACGGGCGGGCGGGTGTTCAGGCCGAGCTCCGCGGCCGAGCTGGATCGCGCCTTCGAAGACATCCTGCGCGAGCTGCGCACGCAATATCTGATCGGGTTCTATCCGCAGAATGTTCCGGCGACAAAAGATCGCTACCACACCTTGAGGGTCACGTTGCCGAACCGCAGTTTGCGAGTGATCACGCGAAGCGGCTACTATGGGGATTCGGACGCCCCCAGGGGCTTCGGCCGGCCCTGAGAGCGTCCGGCAAACAAGCGTGAATGAGCAAGGCAAAAACCAAAGCTCCGGAGCAGACCTTCGAGGAAGTCAAATATCTTCGGCAGTTGATCGCCGATCAGGTGCCGGTGCGAATCCGGCTGAGCAGCAACGAAGAAGTTGCGGGCGTGATCGAATTCTTCGACACCAACTTCATACGGGTGACGCGCGAAGGTGAGCCCAACCTGTTTCTTTTCAAGCACGACATCAAATATCTGTACGAAGATCCGGAGGCCTAGCGCGACGCTCGCGCAGTGATCGGGTCGCTACACTCATGCCTTCGTACCTAGAAATTGCTGCTGAGATCGCGCGGGAAGCCGGCGCTCTGCTCTCCAAACTCTTCGAGCGTCATCTCGCATTTGAGCTGAAGGGTGAGCACGATCTGGTGACGGCCGCGGATCGCGCGTCCGAGCAACTCATCGTCGAGCGGCTGCGCGCGCATTTTCCAACGCACTCGATCGTGGCTGAAGAAGGCAGCGGACACAGCGGGTCTGCGGATTATTGCTGGTATGTCGATCCGCTGGACGGCACCACGAATTTCGCGCATGGTTTTCCGATGTACAACGTCACGCTGGCGCTGCAGCACGCCGGGCAATTGATTGCCGGCGTGATTTTCGATCCGGAGCGCAAAGAGATGTTTTTCACCGAGCGCGGGTCGGGTGCGTATCTGAATAACCGGCGCATTCATGTTTCAAAGACCGCGCGCGTCGAGGATGCGCTCGTGGCCACCGGGTTTCCGAGCAAGAAGCGCCACCAGGATATCAACGTTCATTTTTACTATCAGCTCGCGATGATCACGCACGGCGTGAGGCGCGCGGGAGCTGCTGCGCTGGATCTGGCCTATGTAGCGAGTGGACGTCTGGATGGATTCTGGGAGTTCGGCCTAAATCCGTGGGACATGGCGGCAGGAGTCTTGCTGATCGAGGAAGCAGGCGGGAAGTGTTCGGACATGAAAGGCGATGCCGTAAATCTGCGCGGGCCGCATTTGCTGGCCGATAACGGGCTGATTCACCCTGGGATGCTGCAAGTTTTCAGCGAAGTGTTCCAGTCCAAGTACCGGCAGCCGATGACGGCGATTTCCTAGCCGGCTAATTCGAGACTCGCGCTAGAACCGCGTCGCGAGTGCCCCGCAGCGTGTTCTGCATCGATTCTTTCGGAAAGCGCTCGAGAAATCCCTTAAGCAGGAATCCGAGCCCCATGGGAACATCGCGTGAGAGCGAGATGGCTTCGCACTCGGCGTACACTCCGCCGTCTGCTTCCTCGAAGCGCCAATAGGCGTTCAGGCGCCAAAGGAATCCGGTGTCGTCGGCGACCGGTTCCTCTTGGGTGTAGGAGCGCTTCGGATCTTTTACTTGCGCGATGCGTGTGGAGTGGGAAGTCACGGTCATGCGCTGGGGATCGATCTGCTTATATTCGACGTGGTACTCGGCGTTGAGCACGACGGTCAGAATGTGTTTTTCGTAGAGGCGCAGGAAAATGTCGTATTGGTCATCGTGGTGGCCCAGTTCTTTGGACTCCATGACCTCAGGCTTGTAGAGGGTCTTGTAGTTCGGATAATCCTGAAGGACACTGCGGACGTGGTTGATTGTGGCGGCTGGGAT
>Ga0126381_100009749_pt1 | contig 10792 bp, 11 predicted proteins | sample PanSoiMetPlot_28_FD_96465 | JGI IMG/M metagenome (GOLD analysis project Ga0126381, IMG submission 96465) | Tropical forest soil microbial communities from Panama - MetaG Plot_28 | ecosystem: Environmental > Terrestrial > Soil > Tropical forest > Bulk soil | place: Panama | collected 2016-02-17
CAGCTTTTCCAGCTAAACGGTCGCGATGAACTGGTAGGAGCGGCCCTTGTATTTAGCTGCGATCTCCAAGGAGAAAATTGTGTAAGTGTCTCGCCGGAGCCAAGCAAGATAGTAGGCAGGCGAATCGTAGTGGAATAAAGAGGCAAGAAGTCATACGCAGCCTGCCTTCAGATCAAGCGGGCACTTGACCAGCCAAGGCGCTAGTGCTCGCTCTCTGTCCGAAATTCACACATAGTAATACCCTGCGGACGGTGTGAGGGCCCATAGCCGCAGGTCACCGATGTTCTTTTCGATCTGCGACGGAGAGCTTCCGCCGAGGGCATGGAAGTCTCGAATCATGTGGGCTTGATCGAAGTAGCCGTATTCGTGAGCTATTTCCAGCCCGGAACGGGATGGAGCGAAACGGCTGCTGGCGTCGAGAGCCATTTGAAAACGCGTAGCGCGCGCAAACAGCTTGGGGGCCAGCCCAATCTCATCGATAAATCTACGTTCAAATTGACGTACACTCAGCCCGGCAAGATGGGCCAGCTTCTCTATAGGAACGGAGCCTCTCCGGTGAAACAGGTGATGAGCAGCCCTCATGATGTCGGTGCGGAGCTGTGCATTCCGTGCAAAAGGCAAAAGGTAAGATTCTGCGATTCGGATCTGCTCGGAGAAAGTTCTGGATTCGGCTAACCGCAGCCAAAGCTCGTAAGCGCCTTTTCCTAATAGTTCGGTACCATCGAAATCCTGATTGGAAAGCGTGAGGAGCGGAATGCGGAAAAGCTGCCAGGGTGCGAGGGGCTTGAGGAAAATACCAAATCCAAAGACATTCCCAGTGAAGGTTGAAAAGCCTGACGGACTGGTATGCGGGCCTACGTAGTGAACACGTGGGATTAGCTTCAATTCGCCGTCGCTAAAGGCGATGCTCGGGCGACTCCCAAAATCGAAAGCTATCGTATGCTCCAGAGTGGTGACATTGGACTGGCGGTGAGCGACTCCAGTAAGAAGCGCCATTTCACGCGAACCGAAGGCGCGGACGAACTCCTTCAGTTCAGGGCAGGGCGGCGATGTTTGAACTCTGTGCAATCGAGTCCTTCATCCTGCTTTGCGACGAGGGTAGACCCCCACAGGGCCGAAGGAGCATGAGAGCGGGTTGACTCGACCGCTTTCTGGAATGATAGACCCGGGTGTCGGCATGTGGTCTCGCAGAAACGCGGAATACCGATCACGTTTTAATACTCCCAAGATTACGGTTGGCGAGGTTCGAAGGCAAAGAACAAGTACGAGTGTGCTTTTGAGGAGCAGGACGACAAGTGCTGTGTCACCGGCTTTCGGACGGATGTTGAGCACGTGGACCCCAGAGCGTCGATGAATATCGTGAGGGAGCGCTACTTAAGAAGCGACCACAAACAATGCCGGATCGCGATCTTCCATCCGATGGCCACCTTAGACATGGGGGGACGGTCTCATACTGAGGTCCGAGTAAGCCCACCATGAGATTTGGAAATCGCATTGGAGCAGTCTGCGGTCTTCGTCGGTGAGCAGTTCATCGAAGCGCGAGGCGTCGAATTCCTCGTTGTTCCCGCCGGCAGAGCTGCCAGTGAGATGGCTGTAGTCGTATCGTTCCGAATCGCGTGCCATAATCGCCTCCTACCTTGAATTGCGAAATCACGCTCTAAAAAGGGTCAACACGCTTTCGTGCCGAAGGTTCCTATATGATCTTCGTATTTCATTCGCCCATGAGATAACATGGACGGGTCATGGCTAACCTCTTCGGACCGCCGCGCTTTATTGCTGTCGAAGGGCCGCTGCGCGTGGGCAAGTCGACGCTGGCGCAAATTCTTGCGGATTCGCTACAGGCGCAGAGAGTGGTTGAACCGGAGAACAATCCCTTTCTCGATCGCTTCTACCAAGCGCAGCCAGGGATGGGCTTCGCCACGCAGCTGTGGTTTCTGATGGAGCGCTACGAGCAGATGCGCGGTCTCGCTGGCGGCGATCTTCCTGTTGTATCTGACTACCTTTTTGAGAAGGACAAGCTATTTGCGTACGTGAACCTGACAGACGCGGAGCTTGACCTCTACAACCGCTACTACCAGATGTTTCGCGAGCAGGTGCCGACGCCGGACCTCGTGATTTATCTGCAGGCGACTCCCGAGGTGCTAAAACAGCGGCTGAAACGGAAGGGCGTTACGGGCGAGCGGGCGATCAGCGACGAGTACATCGAGCAGGTAGTGGAGGCCTACGAGCACTTCTTCTTTCATTACTCGGGAAGCGACCTGCTGGTGGTGAATACGTCGGACATCGATTTTGTCCACAACAACCACGATCTACAGCTACTGATGAAGCGGCTGTCGGAGCCGATCAAGGGGACGCAATACTTCCTGCCACTGGAGAACTGACCGGGACTGGCCGGGCTTTGCGCGAACGGCGACGCTCCGGCGTCGCGTCTGGTTTTAACTTGACAACTTCAAGGCGACGCATCGAGAGTTACGGACGCACCACAACAATTTAGCTCTGCGAGCCGTGTCCCCGACGAGCGGACAGAACGGGAGACGAAAGAATGCTCGGAGATTTAATCGGCGAAAGCAAAGGCAAGAGAATTGTGCGGCGGATCTTGTCGGTAGACCCAGCAACAGCAGAAGTGTCGTTTGAGGACAGTGGTACGATGCTGGGCGTCAGCACCACGGGAAATGGAACCTATACATCTACGGTGCGTCCGGACGGGTCCATTTTTGGAAGCGGCCAAGGCCTCATGTTGACCGCCGATGGTGATGCGATTACCTGGACCGGAACGGGGCTGGGCAAGTTCGGTCCCGGGGGTTCTGTCAGCTACCGCGGAATGCTGTTCTACCGGACCACTTCGCAGAAGCTTGGACGGCTGAACAACATGTGCGGCGCATTTGAATACGAGACAGATGTGTCCGGGAACACGAGCGCCAAAGTGTGGGAGTGGAAGTAGCAGCTGGCATCCAGCCTTTAAACACGCATTGAACTATCCCACTCAAGCCGACCACAGGCTTGAGTGGGCCACCCTCTGGCTATTTCGATGCGACCTGTTGCGATTCAACGAAGCTTTTCGCGTGCGCCATCTCGGGCCGCGAGGAGTTCGTGCCGTTGCCGGTTGATTTGAGCAGAGCGGCGTAATATTCGGCGGCCGCATGTTTGTCTCCGGCAGCTTCGGCTGCGACGCCGGCATTGTAGAGTCCGTTAAAGCGGTTCGGGCTGAGCTTGAGGGCAATGTGATATTCGACCAGAGCCTGCTGCGGCTGGTGGAGCTCGAGCAATATGTCGGCAAGCATCTCGCGAGCGGGGATGTCGACTTCACCCTGTCCGACTTTGTCCTGCAGGTCGGCGGCATTGCGCATATCTTTCAGCGCTTCATCGTTGCTGCCTGCAGCAAAGGCTGCCCACCCTGCGATCTCATCACGGGTGATCTTCGCTCCGGTGGAATCGGCTTCAAAGGCGTGGTCGCCTTTTTTGACCTCGATCATGAGGGCGTCATACTTCGCGAGATCGGCTTTTGCCTGGTCGGCGTGGCGGAGGTGGCCGTCGGCGATGGCTCGCGCCCACCAGGTCTGAGTTTCGATGCCGGGCCGGGAGTCCGGCACGGGCTTCAGCGTGGAGGCGGCCTGCCAGTCACGCATTTCGAGCGAATACATCACGGGGAATTCGCTGCGGAAGTAAGGAACCATGCCCTCCATGTACTGCATGTCGGGCATGGCGGCGATGCGGTCCATGATGGCTGGCATTTTTTCGACAACGGCCTTCGCGTTGGCGTCCTGACCGCTCTGCAGGTAGGCGTACATCAGGAAGTCGTAGGAGTGCGGCTCGTCCATGATGCCGCTCTCGCCCCGGGCTTCGGCGCCATCCGAAGCCTTGATGGAGCCGAGCTGGGACTCGATGTCCTCGGGCCACATGCCGAGACGGGCGAAGATGTGTCCCGACATATGCACGGCGTGCGGGCCGGAGGCAGCGATGACGCCGTAGCGCTGCGCGGCCGTGAGGCCGTCGGCGGCCATTGCCGGGTTGTCGCAGGAGTGAATGATGTAGTGCACAAGGCCGGGATTGTCGGGATATTTCGCGAAGAGCGGCGTGAGCACGGCCATCGCTTTGCGATTCTGGGTGAGGCTGGTGTCGTCCGGAGCTCCCGAGGCGAGCAGGGAGAGCGCATAGAAGGCGCCGGCATCCACGTCGTCGGGATACTGCTTGTAGATTTCACCCATGGCATTGGAATAGGCGGTGATTCTGGCCATGTAATCCTGCTTGCCGGGTTTGTAGAAGTCAGCCAGGGCGGCGATGTAGGCGCGCTCCCCGGGCGTTTTGGCGGCGGGCGACTGAGCCTTCTGAATTTCCGCCCAGCCGGTCTTCATGGTGTCGGCATCGGGACGGTCCCAGATCTGGTGGAACTTGCTCATCGCGATTCCCCAATGAGCCATGGAGCAGCTGGGATCGGCCTTGGCGATGCGCTCGAATTGCGGCGCGGCTTCCTCGTACCAGAAGTCGTGAAGCAGGGCGACTCCGCGGTTGAATGACGCCTGCTGAGATGGCGAACACGATACGGCGAAAGTGACAGTGCCGAGTTTCTCATCCGGCGCGGGCCCGGAGTTCATCGGCATGGAATGCTGGGACTGGGCAAAGGCGGCTGAAGAAGCAAGAAGAAGGCAGAGAATGCTGACTTTCATAGCATCCGCATTATAGGACTGCGACGGAGGTCGAAGATATGCGCATCAGAAGATCCGGAAGTTGACGACGACATCCATGCTGACTGCCACAGGGCGGCCCTGGTAGTACGCAGGCTTGAATTTGTACTGCCTCACTGCTTCGATGGCTTTTTCATCGAGACCCATGCCGAGAGAGCGGGCGACGTGAATGTGCTGGGGATTGCCCTGCGCGTCAACGATGACGGAGACGATACAGACGCCCTGATATTTGGCGCGGCGGGCTTCGTCCGAGAATTCGGGTTCGACGGAGTAGATGAGCTGCGGCTCGGAGACGCCCTTGCCGACGTGCATTACGCCGCCCCCGTAGTTGCCATCGAAGCCGGGGCCGAAGCTATTGCCGTCTCCGTGACCGATGCCACCATGATTGCCGCTGCCGAAGCCCGAGGCTGAGCCGGATCCCTGCGAGGCGAGTGAGACCTGCGGCGAGTGGGGCATGCCGATGTCGGGCAGTTTTTCATCGGGCAACTTGAGGTCAGGAGCGACGATGGTAGCTTCCACGGGAAGCTTGGGAGCCTCGTTGCGGATGATCTGCGGCGGCGTGATCTGGGTGGCAGAAAGCTTGGGCAGGTGACCGCGTGAGGGTTCGACGGTCTCGTGAGCGCCGCCACCCCCGCCTCCGCCCATGGCTTCGTTGCCGGGATTGGTGGGAATCCAAAGGCGTATATCGACGGCGGTCGCGGGCGCTTTGGGTGCGGTGACGACGGCTTTGCCTCCAGCGAAGACGACGAAGGCGATGAGCGCAAAGGCGGCGGCGTGAGCTCCGATGGAGCAGAAGCTGCTCCAGCCGCTGCGTGCGGGAAAGGCGAGCATGCGGAAGCCGGGGACGGCGGGCGGCGCCTCGACCAACTCGGTTTCGATCTGCTCCATCACGCGAGCGATCAGGTCGGGCGGCGCGGTTTCGCGCGCGAGCGCAGTATAGAGTACCTGCTCGAATTCGGTGTCAGGTTCGTAGATTTCGGTATCGTACATTTCGGCCTCTTTACTTCAGCACCCGTGCGGCCTTCTCGCGCAGCAGACGCAGGGTGCGCTGCAGGTGGCTCTTGACGGTGGTAATGGGCATGTCGAGCACGCCACCAATTTCTTCCGGACTCATGTCCTCCTGATAGCGGAGGATGAGCACGGTTCTTGGCACCTCGGGCAGTGACGCGACGAGCTGGCGAAGCCGGCGGCTGAGCAGCGGGTCGGCGTCCGCCGGTTCGCCGGGGGGATCGGGCAGCTCGGGTAAGTCCTGCCAGTCCATCGCGACTTCAGGGCTGCGCCCACGGCGGCGGAGCCGGTCGATCGCACGGTGCACGGTGACGCGGCGCAGCCAGTAGAGGACGTGCTGCTCCGAGGCCAACTCAGCGAGCTTTGCGTGCAGTTCGAGGAAGACGTCCTGAGCCGTCTCTTCGGCTGCGGAGCGGTCGCCGAGGATGCGCAGCGCGATGCTGAAGACCATGGATTGGTGCTCGAGCATCAGGGTGCGGAAGAACTCGGGGTCGTCAACTGCGGAACGAGGTATCAAGCGGCCACTTGAAGGTTCTAACTTTGCCCTTCAACGAGAGATACGACGGGTGAGACGAGTGAGAATGCAGAAAGTTTGGGTGAGGGTTACGGGCTCTGAAATAATGCCTGTCAAATCTGTCTGCGTGAGGAGGGTTTGGTCATGCACTTTGCCGCCCGCTCAAGTTTCAGGAAAGCCATGATTGTGGTTTTTCTAGCTTTTGCTGCAGATATGTCTGGACAGACCTTCGACTTTGAAGGTGGTTTGCAAGAGTGGACTCGTACTGGATTGGCTTTCGACGCGCAACCAGTGCACTACGATCAGGTACTCAGCGATCGCTACGCTACGGTTGGCCTGGGAGGCGACTACTGGCGCAAGCTAAGATACCCACTCGGTCAGCACGGCGAATATCTCATTGCATCGGGCAATAAAGCAGGTGATCCGCCAACCGGCACACTTACTTCTTCGTCTTTTGCACTGGACCCTGCGCATCCATATTTCAGCGTTCTCATCGGCGGGACAAGCGATATCACGCACGAACGTCTTGAGCTTCAAGTCCATCCATCGACCGCGGATATCGATCAATTGGAAAAGCAAATTGCCTTGTGGGCCTCCAATACAGTGCCTGCTGCTCTTTCCGCAGATGCACAGCGACGTGATGGCGACTATCTCATTGTTGTTTCGGTGACCGGGACTTCTGAACAACTGCAGCAAATGGTCTTTAACTTACCGGGCTTTCTCTTTTCACGGGAAGCGCGTGTAAAGCTGATCGACGATTCCCCGAAAGGGCATCTCAATATTGATTTTATTCAATTTACGAGTGCCAGCCCGACGGCCCGGCGAACTCCGGTATGGGGATATGCCGACTATCACACTCATCCAACCGACTATCTGGCCTTCGGCGAATTGAATGGAGTTCCTACTCTTTGGGGAAGACCGGAACAACCGGGAAAAAACTATCAAGACTACCAGGCTGACCCATCGTTAATTCTTGGCGATCTGCCGAGGTGCACGAAGGGCCATAACGGGGGCCCTCTTGCAAATCCGTTTCTTAATGCCGCGCAAACGCTGACGACTTCTCAGTCGATTGTCCTGTTATTTCCTCACGTCGAGGCGGGAGCTCCGAAATATAACAACTGGCCCAGCTTTATTGCCGGCGCGCACGAGCAGTTGCACATAACTCAGGTTCACCGCAATTACGAAGGCGGATTACGGCTGATGGTTGCCCTGGCGACGGACAATTGGGGCGCCGAATATCTTACGGCTTATCCCCACCACGGTCATGTGGCCCTAGTGAATGAGCCAACCTCGGTCGTATCGCAGATCAACGCGATGAAAGAGATAGCGGCAAATAATCATGACTGGATGGAAGTGGCTTATTCATCCGACGAAGCCCGCCGCATCATCCTGCAAAACAAGCTTGCTGTGATTTTGGGCGTTGAAGTGGATCAACTAGGCACATATCTTCCGAACATCAGTGACGAAATCAACTTCTTATGGAGCCTCGGCGTGCGCGCAGTAACTCCGATCCACGCTGTCGACAATAAGATCGGGGGTGCCGCGGTTTTCATCGCTCCGTACAACTCGTTGAATGATTTCCTGCACCGTGGGGGTTATGACCTGAGGAAAGATGACCTGAATAAGATTCAACCCGCTTTTTTCCAGATTAAGGAAGATAAGTGTCTTGTCCCGATATCCAAAAAGGTTGGTGAATGCGTAGAGTTTCGATTCGATAACACCAAGCAGAGTCGCGTTTACCTCGGAAGATGTCTGGCATCGCTGGGAAGGTTCTCGCCGTGCCTTGAAAACAAGGCCTATGAACCGTACGCGACAGCTTTTGGTCAAAAGAACCAGCTTGGGCTGAAGCTGCCCTTCGGCAGCGATTACATTAATGCGCTTATGGATCGCGGAATGATTCTGGATACCGCGCATATGTCAGACGAATCTGTAAAAGATATGTTCAATCTGATTGGCCAGCGGCTGCAGAAGGGTCATCCGGAGTGCGCCGGCTTCAGTTTCGAAAGCGAGGTAAGCGACGACTGCTATCAATGGGCATATCCAGCCATCGTTTCACATGCTCATTTCAGAGCGCAGGCTATCTACGGAAGCGATGATTTTCCGCCTTCGGAATACGACATCAGCGACCGGAATGTAGAACTAGTACGGCGTGTAGGAGGCGTAATCGGGCCATTTGTTGCCAATTCACGAATTGCGGTGGGCGAAGGCGATCATCCGACATTTGAAAACAACTGTGCGATGTCCTCGAAAGGCTACGGATACTCTTTCCATTTTGCCCTTCAGAGAATGCATGGGGCGGGAGTCGGCATGGCTACAGATGCCACATTTATCCCGGAAGTCGCACCACGTTTTGGGAAGAACGCATGCTGGGCGTATCACCTGGCGCGAAATCCCGGCGTTGAGCTCAAAACTCACGAGAAGGACCGTTATGCAATCCATGACCAGCGTGACGGGGTGCTATACGCGAATCGCTCGGTCTCGGTCGATTCGTTGGCTTCCAGCGTTCCTCTGGAACCGGACGTCCTAGCCGGAAAAAGAGTTTTTGATTACAACGTCGACGGCCTGGCTCACTTCGGACTTGTTCCTGACATGCTGCAGGATCTCAAGAACCTGGGTCTCTCGCAGACGGATTTTGAAGCACTCTTTTCATCCAGCGAGAGCTATCTGCAAATGTGGGAGAAGGCAGAGCAGCTTTCGAAGACGCGGAAGTAATCCCTGAACAAATGAGTCAGAGACGCTTGCGGTAGTGCACGCAGCGATCAACGACGGTGTATCCGGCAGCTTCGTGGACGCGCTGGGAGAGCTCGTTGTCGATCCAGGTGTCGGATGCCATTTCCAGACAGCCGTGACTGCGCGCCCAGTCTTCGGCGGCGGCCAGGAGCTTGCGACCGATGCCCTGTCCGCGCCAGTCGGTGTCGAGATACCAGCCCTCGATGTATCCAACGGGGCGCGTCGGATCGCAGCCGTCGGCATGAGAGCGCAGGTCGACCTCGAGGAATCCGACGAGCTGGCCTGATGCCTCGGCGACGAAGTTCTGCAGAGGAAATGGGTAAGAGAGAGTGCCTTCGAGAATCGGCTGCAGCTCCCGGGCATGTTCTTCGGCGGGTGAGTCAGGCCAGAGGGCGGCACGCATCCGCGATATCTCGGAACAATCAGAGGCGCGGGCAGGGCGGATGGCGACGTCGGACATGATCCTTTGACGCGGCCGGTCAGATTCCGGCGCGGCGCAGGAGGCGCTGGTTGTAGCTGTGCGCGGCCCAAGCTCCCCAGATCATGGAGATGGGCCAGATGAGGAAGGCGGCGTGTCCGAAGGTAATGATGAAAGCCGGCACTGAGAGAACGATCATGACGATTGCTCCCCAGATGGTGCTATAAAGCATCCCAAGCGGTCCGAGGAAGAAGGTGAGCACGAGGGAAAGCAAGACGCTCTTGGTGGAGGCGACGATGACGGTCGGTGGCGGATATTGGCTCATGGGTGTTCTCTCGGCCCGGAGCAATTACGACATTACTCCGGATTTTTGACGATGGCGATCATGAATCCGTCGTAGCCCTTGGCGCCGACGGTCTGCAGTGCTGTGGCGACGAGGCGCGGCTCGGCGGCGATGATTTCGTTCATGCGGCGGACTCCCTGAATATTCGGGTCGGGCTCGTTGGGATCGATCACCTTTCCGTCACGGATGACGTTGTCGCCAATGATGAGGGTACCGGGATGCGAGAGCTTGACTGACCATTCGAGATAGCCAGGGTAGTTGGCCTTGTCGGCGTCGATAAAGATCAAGTCGAAGGGGGCAAGGCCTTCGAGGGCCAACTCGGGGAGGGTTTCGAGGGCCTTGCCGAGACGGACTTCGACTTTGTCGGCGAGGCCGGCCTGGGCGACATTTTCTCGGGTGACCTCGGCGTGCTTGGGATCGAATTCGAGTGTGATGAGGCGGCCGTCAGGGGGAAGCGCGCGGGCGAGCCAGATGGTGGAGTATCCGCCAAGGCTGCCCAGTTCCAGAATGTTCCGTGCACCGATGGCCTGCGCGAGGATCATCAGGAACCGGCCCTGGCTGGCCGTTACGGCGATGGCGGGAAGTCGGGCCTTGGTGCTGGCGGCGATGGAGGATTCGAGCGCGGGGTCCGCGGGGATCAGCGTGCTTTCAATGTAGCGGTCGACGGCGGTCCACTTTTTCTTCGACATGTCTTTAAGGATACGGCGTTCGGTGGCTCAGGGTTCAGATGAGCGGGAAGGAGCGCAGGACTTCGTACTGCGCTCCGCCGGGTAAGGTGAGGCTCTGGTAGAGGCGGAACTCGGTGGCCTCGAAGCTCTGGTGAAAGGCAGGGTCAACTTTGGGCGGAGCGCCGAGACGCAGACGGTCGCGAGTGCGAGCCAGAGTGATGTGCGGCGAGTAGGGACGGTCTTCGCGGGCGAAGCCGCAGGTTTCCATGGCTGCCATGACCTGTTCGGCGAGAGCGAGCAACGCCGGTGATTTCTTAACGCCCGCGTAGAGGACGCCGGCGCGGTCGAAGGTGCCGAAGCCGTCGAGTGCAAGTTGCATATGTGGCGCGTGGATGGAAGCGAGGGCAATTTCGATCGCGTCGCGTCGCG
>Ga0126381_100009750_pt1 | contig 10789 bp, 12 predicted proteins | sample PanSoiMetPlot_28_FD_96465 | JGI IMG/M metagenome (GOLD analysis project Ga0126381, IMG submission 96465) | Tropical forest soil microbial communities from Panama - MetaG Plot_28 | ecosystem: Environmental > Terrestrial > Soil > Tropical forest > Bulk soil | place: Panama | collected 2016-02-17
AAGAAGTCGGGAAGAAATGGGGGTGATCCCAACACGCTTCTTGGTGTCGGCGCTAAGTGTTTAATTTGCTGAAAAGAAGGGAGCGCTCCGCGCTCGGCACAAAGTGCGTCGGATACCAAACGAGGATATCGAATGAAACTCGACGAATGGCTCACGCGGCTCGTGGCTGTCCCGCCCGGTCAGTCCCCGCTTGCCTACGGCCTCGCGATTGGCATGCGGATCGCGCTCTTCATCCTCGTCCCCTTGGGCATTATTGCCGCCATCGCGATCCTTCTTCTGCACCGATGATGATGTCACGCATGCGTTCCTTTTTATTTATTGTTTGGTCGCAGACGTCTTGATGATCGACAGGTACTTTAGCAACCAGCCCACTGCTTCATTGCAAACGTCGATTTGCTCTTGTGTGACGCTCAACGACCGGAGCGTCTTTGGGTGCGTAACATCGTGTCGTATTTCGATCGCCTCTCGAACTTTCGGGCCAGCTTGGCAGAGACTTTGGCGCAAAAGATTCTCCTTGAGGACCATGAAGAGCGCGCGCTGCGTATTTGAGCGCGAAAATCAGCAAGTCGATCGTTGGCACCGATGGCTTATCGACTTTGATCTCGCCGTTTTCCTTAATTCAAAATTGAGTTAGTCGACTCGCCTCATGCCATTCGGGAGGCATATTGGCTCCAGTATGCCAATCGCTACGGCTCTCGTTTACGAACTGAAGTAGAGTTCGCGCGACCAAATCAAACATCGAAAAAACCAAAAATGGGTATAACTGATGCGCGAGACCCTCATGCTTTTTGCCGAGCTCATTGAGTTCCAGCGTATCGGCGTAAAGACGTGCGACAACGGAGTCTAAGACCTCGGCAACCGTCATAATATTTTAGATTTACATGCTTAAACTCAGCCAGACAAACTTGGATGTTATCAGGAGTCGGTTTGGCTCCCGGAGCCGGTGAATAAGACATGGGACGGATGAAGCATTTCCGTTTCATCACCCTCGGCAAACCCACATCAGAAGGCCGAGTTCTATGCCGGTCTTCTAATCTCGGCGCATAGTTGGTGGGAATTTCCGGCCTCGCGCTAGGATGACGAGTTGCTCTGCATCCGATCATTCAGAGCCTTTTCGAGAGGCGTATAAACATCGTAGGAGATTTTCAAACACGAGCGGAGAAACTGAGGTGTAATCCGCTTGGTTCCCAGTTCCTTAAAATATTTTGTGGGATGGACAAGATTCCGGACTGTTCGCACCACATGCGCGCGAGGCAGAAACCCCGAAGCTAGAACATTAAACCATGGTAACAGTTAGAAAACTCGTCCGCCAGACAGGCCAGCGCTGCGCCGCCTTGCCCCACTGGGCCTCGTTTCGCAAGCTGGACGGGGCCAGGAGAGTAACGGTCGGACGGCTGCGACGATTCTGCGGGCTTCTGGGTGAGGAACGGTTCCGCCTTGCCAACTTGTAGTGTTTTCAGTCAAACTCCCCTCTGTGGGGCAGAAATAGATTGCAGGTTGCAGCTTTATTTTCGTTAGGCCGATGAGCGCTGTGAGCGAAGGCGGGTGTCTATGCGGCAAGATGCGCTATCAACTAAGCGGATCGCCTCGGCACGGCAGTATCTGTTACTGCCTCGATTGTCGTCGAGCGAGCGCAGCGCCCGGCGTCGCATGGGTCTCTGTCCGTAGAGAGGATTTCCTGCTTTTGTCTGGGCAGCTGAAGCAGGTCCAGCACGCGGGCCGGCTCAGATCATTTGCCACCTGTTGTGGGACGCCGATTTCAGTCCAAGATGCCGTGGACTCGCAATGGGTGGATGTGACCACTTGCTCGATGGACAGTCCGGAACTGCATCCTCCAAAGGCCGCTATCTGGACTGAGGATCGTTTGCCCTGGATTCCAGCTGTTAGCTCGCTTCCCGCGTTTCGACGCGACAGATACGAGGCCTAACCAGGCGCTGCATCCAACACCTGCCCGGTTCGTTTCCTAGCTCTCCGATGACTTCGAGCATTAAACTTGCAGCCAAGCTCGCTCTCGGCAGGTGTGGCTGAGCTTGCTCCGCCAACTGCGCAGCACGGTTTGCGTGAAGCCGTTGCGACGGCAAAAATATCGACCGTGCGATTATGGGTCAGTCGCTGAAGCCGTTCCGTTTCAAAACAATTGGAACGCTGGCCAGCATCGGGCACCACACTGGAGTCGCCATGATGTTTAGAATTAAGTTTTCCGGATTCATCGTCTAGTGGATGTGGCGCACTATTTGTTTGGCAAAGCTTCCACGATTACCTAAGAAGCTCCGTGATGATGGATTGGACTCTCGACTTCTTCTTCGGAAGAGAAATTGAACAAATGGTGACTTTCCGTGACGCCGAGGCAATAGCTGATCGCTTAGCCAGAATTCATGAGAGGACTATACAAATGAACCTAAATCGTGTTTCTCCCATAAAGCAGACGGACAATTTCGATCGCTACAGAATCAGTATTAGCTACTAGGTAACAAAAAGGTGCCTAGTTGTCAGTATCGGACTTAAGCGACAGCTTCCACCCTGTATGAATATTTTCCTGGTTCTAGCCCATCCCGAACCTAAAAGTTTCAACGGCGCTCTGTTGCGCGAAGCACATCGGATTTTGATCAAGCTGGGGCACTCTGTTCAAACCTCGGACCTTTACTCCATCGGGTTCAATCCGGTGTCGAATCGGCACAATTTTACGACCGTCAAAGACCCTGATTTCTTTAAACCGCAGACGGAAGAGGGTTACGCCAGTGAGGTCGGCGGTTTTGCCCCCGACCTGGAAACTGAACTGCAGAAGATTGAGTGGTGCGACCTGATGATCTGGCAATTCCCGCTCTGGTGGTTCGGATTGCCGGCCATCCTAAAAGGTTGGGTCGACCGAACATTTGCCATGGGACGAACATACGGTAATGGCCGGTTTTACGAGACCGGCGTATTCAAAGGGAAGCGAGCCCTCCTCTCGCTAACAACTGGCGGAGCCACTTCGCACTGTGAAAAAGGCGGATGGAACGGCGACATTCATTCCATCCTGCGTCCGATTCAACGCGGGATACTCCAGTTCACCGGCTTTTCAGTATTGTCGCCCCATATAGTCTATGGGCCGGCTCATCACGACCAAGCTGGTCGGATGAAAGAACTGGAACGTTATGCCGCTCGTCTCCAGCAGATCGACCAGGAAGAACCGTGCGACGTCGGGCATTATTAGGCGGCTAAGTCAAGGCAGCTAATCACACCAGCACAGCAGGAGTCAGCCGAAGACACGGTAGCAGCGATAAAGAAAGCCGGCAGTGACCAAAGGCTTCAGGCTTTTCTACGCGTTGGATCCCAATTCTTTCGTCAGGTAGCTGACAGCGAAGTCAATGAAGGTGCGCACGCGCGTCGGCAATAGGCGGTCTCCGGGATAGGCGACGTGCACCGGCAGGTCTTTCGCGGTCCACTGCGGCAGGACGCGCTCGAGTCGTCCGGAGAGCAGGTCTTCCCTAATCATCCAATCCGGAAGCACGGCCACCCCCAGCCCGGCTCGCACGGCTTCTAGGGCGAAACGTTTCCATGATTCGCGTAGTAACCTTTGACGCGGCCGGCGCGCCTCTCACGCTTCATACGCAGCGATTCGTATTTGCTATTTCCTATTTGCTGTTTCTCATTTCTCCATGCCTAAGATTGTCCGATTTCATGAGACAGGTGACGCCAGCGTATTGAAACTGGAGGAGTTACCGAAACCACAGCCGAAGGAAGGTGAAGTTCTGCTGAAGGTCGAGGCGATTGGCTTGAATCGCGCCGAGGTCATGTTCCGTTCCGGCATTTACGTGGACCAACCATCTTTTCCGTCACTAATCGGCTATGAAGCAGCGGGGATCGTTGAAGCGGTCGGTCCGGGTGTAACCGGATTGAAACCGGGCGACCGGGTCAGCTCGGTTCCATCCTTTTCGCTGACTCAGTACGGTACTTACGGCGAGTATGCCGTGTTACCGGCACACGCGTTGACTGATTACCCGTCCAATCTGACACCGGTGGAAGGAGCATCGATTTGGATGCAGTACCTGACCGCTTATGGGGTAATTGAATTCGGCGGGCTGAAAAAAGGTCGATATCTTCTTATTACGGCCGCGGCGAGCAGTGTGGGACTGGCCGCAATTCAAATCGCCAAATCCGTCGGAGCTATTTCCATCGCTACCACCCGCAACCAAGCAAAGAGTGATGCTCTGTCGGAAGCAGGCGCCGATTTTGTCATCAACACCAAGAGCGAGGATCTGATTGAACGAGTTCAGGAAATCACAGGAGGGAAAGGATTCGCCGTTGCATTCGATCCGGTGGCGGGTTCCGGTCTTGAAACACTGGCGAAAGCGGCGGGCAAAGGCGCGACGATTATGGAATATGGCGCTTTAGCCCTCGAACCGACGCCCTATCCTTTGTTTCTCGCTATGGGTAAAGGACTCAACATCCGTGGATACACACTTTTTCAAATTAACACCGATCGCAGACGCTCCGCCCGAGCGAGGAAATTCGTTACCGAAAAGCTAGCCGACGGCACGTTCAGACCGATTATCGCGAAGACGTTCAAACTCGAGGAGATCGTTGAAGCGCACCGCTACATGGAGTCCAACGAACAGATTGGAAAGATAGTCGTTACGGTCCCTTAATGGATCAGGCGAGTAGCATGATGATTGGAGGAAGGCCAGCGCACGGCTAAGAGCCAGTTCTTATTTACCAAACAACTGAAGGTCGGTAGGATCGACGATGCTTTGCACAGATTTCAAAGCGGTCTGAAAATCGATCATTCCGGATTCTCTTCCTGCCAACATATAGTTGTTGAGCTCTTGATCGTTGCCTCTCTGAATTACCGCCTCGAGGTTCGGTGCATGGATACAGACCTCGCGCACAGCGACCCGTCCTCCAGCCCGCCTTTTTAGCAAGCGCTGATTTGCAATGACACGAAACACTTTGCCAAGAACGTACCGCATTTCCCGGGCGTACTCGAGGGAGCCCAAAAAAAGATACCGGCCGATGGATTCAACTACGCTACTCGCGTGAAGACTGCCAAATACCAAATGGCCTGTCTCGGCTGCCTGCAGGGCCACTATCGCAGTCTCAGAATCGCGGATCTCTCCGACAACAATCACATCCGGGTTCTGTCGCAGAGCCTCGCGCAGCCCTTGCTCATATGAGACGGTGTCAGATCCGATCTCTCGCTGAATCACTTCAGACTGATCTGGCTGGAACAAGAACTCTATCGGGTCTTCAATTGTGATGATCTTCACCTGCTTGACCCGATTAATTGCCTGGATAAGCGCTGCGATTGTCGTTGTTTTTCCCGATCCCGTCGGGCCCGTTATTAAGACCAGTCCACTGTTCAGCCCGGTCACAAGCCTCACTAGTTGAGCGGCAAGACCAATTTGGTCGGGCTCGGGCGCTCGCTCGGGAAGAGGTCGCATTGACGCAAAAAGCTCACCTCGCGCTCGCGCGATGTTCACTCTAAACCGCTTCGCGAAAAGCTCGGTCGTAAAGTCCAGCGCCCCTATGGCACTCCCAATTTCGGTCGCGATTGCTCGTTGAGACGCCAAAAGTTCTCCGATCATTTCCATTACGTCCGCTGTCGAGAGCGCCCCTTCCTCGGATAGCCGAACGATCCGCCCTTCAAGCCGCGCTGTAACACTTCCGGCGTACAGGCAAACGTCGCTTACATCATTCGCGCGCACAAAGTCGACTACAGTTCTCCAACGGTGATGAGCGGTGCTCATGGGGTTCGGATTCCGGCTTTCGGCATTTGCAGCTGGTTCATTGACCATTTTTTAGCGCTTCAATCGTGCCGTGGATCTGACAACTCGTTTCCTGTCCGATGCTGTTCCAGTTGTTGTAGACACCGTTCGGATTTGCGGGACATTTCGGAAGGCCGAACCGGAGATAGTTGGCAATTTGATCGGCGTTCCCACTGAGCGCGTCGGGATGATCGCGAACAAATTCGTCCTTAGCTGCTTCAATCATCAGCATGTTGGTTAAACATGTCTTCGCCTGCTGGCGTTTGAGTGCGCTCGACACTGAGAAGGTCACGATTCCCGCCACAACGGCGATAATCGCTAAGACTATCAGTAGCTCTACAAGCGTCATGCCTCGATCGTGGAGGGGCGTCGCTTGCGACGCCCATCGCACGCCGAACTTTCGCGGCAGCCTTTTCGCGAATCGCATGGACCGCCGTTGGGAATAAGATCCATCTACCGACATGCTTCGTAGCTCTCGAGATCATTTCTGAGCATGAACTCCCGCAAAACGCTCTGAGTCACGTCATTCAAAGCGTTGAACACGTTCGTTCCCGACACGCAGTCACCGGTAAAGCGATTGACTTTTCGTTCACCAGTCTGGAAAAACAGATCGAGTGATTCGATCGGGACGATCTGCTCATCATGCAAATCGCATTTGTTATAGAAAATCACCCAGGGGACATGATCCAGCGCAAGATCCATCGTGTTCAGGTTGTCCTCCAGGTTCCGTAAGCTTTCGAGGTTTGCCTCGACCCGATCCCACTGAGAATCCGCAATAAATACAATCCCGTCCACGCCACGGAGAACGAGCTGGCGGGTGGCATTGTACATCACTTGCCCCGGCACGGTCCAAAGCTTGAAACGCACTTTGAAACCTTTGGCTACGCCGCCGTCGACTAGCAGAAAATCAAAGAAAAGCGTTCGGTCGTTCTGGGTCGGCAACAACAGCAGATTTCCTCGATCTCTTGCGTCGACCCGCTCGTGTACATAGCCGAGGCTTGATGTTTTTCCTCCGAGCGCGCAGCCGTAGTAAACGATCTTAAATTCTACTTCTCCTGTAACGAAGTTTATGAACGACATGATTTTCAAGAACAGGTTTGGTCGATCCACAGATTCCGGGGACTGCACAGGGTGGAGCTCTTGTCCTTCTTGACGTGTGGAATCTGCGGACTCGGCGGCTTCTTCATTTTCCTTTGATGTCTCGAACAGTGCGGAATCCGATTCTTTCATCGACGGTTAGAATCGGTACATGCAAGACCCTGCGAGTAAGTTCTGGATCTTCATTCCGAAAGTTGCCTCCTCGAACGACCGGGCGTCCTGCGTCGTCTACCGTCCACTCAGAAACATTACCGGCCATATCTAGAACGCCGTAGGGACTTCGGTCGCGTTCGAAGCTGCCTACTTCGCTCCAACCCGGCCGGTACGCTTGGGCGTTCCAAAAATTAGCCGCGCCGGGATCGAGCCGGTCACCCCATGGATAGCGGAGGCCATTCGTGCCGCGCGCGGCTTTCTCCCATTCACGCTCTGTAGGGAGCCTCCGCCCTCTCCATTTGGCGTAGGCAAACGCGTCGTACCAATCGACAAACACCGCCGGAAAATTCGGATTGACCGGGACGCCCTGGAATTCGGTAAGTGAAAATGCGGCGTGAGAGTAAACATCCCACTGTTTGTTTGATTGCGCTTTTCCCCGTGGCTGGTCTGGGTGATCGAACAGCGTGCTACCGCCGGCTGCCTGAAGAAACTGCGCATATTGCCAGATCGTCACTTCAGTGAAATCGATCGCAAAAGAGCCGGTCTCCAGAACCTGGCCGTCCTGGTAAACAAAGTTACCAGCGGGAATCATTATCTCTTGGGGGTTGATCCTTCTCCATTCTCTCCTGGACAAAAGCTTTTCACCTATATCGCGGTGTGCAGCGGTAAAAGTTGATTCCAGGGGCCATTGCTGTCGTTGGGACACCCAGAAAGTTATTATCGACGACAATATAAGAGCAGCACCGACTGCTCCTCCTGCCAATCCGCGTTTCAACACGATCCGTCGGCGCCGCCGATCTATTTCAGACCAGATCACTGGGTCGAGCGTGCGACTTAGCACATTCCCTATTGCCCTCTCATCTTCTTCAGACAGCTGACCTACATAAGTCCTTTCATCACGTTTGCGCACCGCCTCCATCAGCAGGTATTGCCAGTGAGCGGCAATTGTCTGCTTGCGCAGGCTGCGGGGAATTACCGGGGAAAATGTGAATCGCCCTTCGCGCCAGCAGAGGATTTCCAACAAAGCTTCTTCGCCAGAAAAACGCGCAGTCTGCGCGTGGATAATCTGCCCTTTTTCGAGAAATACTTCAGCCTGATCGCTATTATGAACGATTCGCAGGCGCCCATCGCGCTGAGCAACGCACGCCATTTGAATCACATCTAGAAGCGGAAACTTGTGGAGCCTGCCGGTAAATCCGCTATCCATTTCATCTAATTTCGTCTCCGAACGGCTTCCAAGAGCGGTCCCGTTTGCGAATTTCTCAAGCTTCGTTGAATGGCGATCGAAGCGGCTTGCGTCAATGCAAACCACCATCCTCTCACCGAGCCTTGACTCCCATTCGGACTGTGACACAAGTTTCACGACTACATGCCGCTTGATGCTTCAGCAGAGGAGATCATTCGCCTCCTTGACCTCAGGCCCCATCCCGAGGGCGGCCACTATCGCGAAACCTTCCGCGATGCAGCGGAAACGGACGGACGCGCAGCGTCGACTGCCATCTACTTTCTTTTAGCCGCGAATGAGTTTTCACACTGGCACCGCATTGACGCTGTTGAAGTCTGGCATTGGTACGCCGGAGCGCCGCTTTCGCTTTCTATGTCCCCAGATGGTCATCGGACCACCGAGTTTTTGCTCGGTTCTGAAATTTCTCATGGTCAACATCCTCAAGTGATTGTTCCGGCAAGAGTCTGGCAAGCTGCAAAAAGTCTAGGGGCATGGACCCTCGTTGGATGCACGGTAGCACCCGGCTTTACATTCGACTGTTTCGAATTGGCTCCTCCGGAATGGGTTCCTTCGTAGACAGAGCTGATATGTATCAGCAGGGCTCTCCAATTGTTTGCCGCTGTTGTCATTTCAGTACCAATCTCGCGGCTGCCGAATCGTAGTAGAACTTCCCTTCCCTCGGCCGCTGATTGGCCAAAACGCATTTCAGCGAAGCTGCGTTAAACTGCCGATCGACTTCCTGGCGTAACATGCGCGCGCCCTGCTCCTTGTTGTAACCAACCCGAATCAGAAAGGCGGTCACTGGGCCCGAATCAATTGAAAGCGGCCTGCCAAAATAGAACGACAAAACTCGCAGCTTCGCTTCGATCAATCCTTCTACAATGCACTTTTGTACCTCTAGACCAAGAGGGCGAAAGACGATACGTTCGCTGATTCGTGCGAATAGCTCGGGACGTAGAGACTGACTAGCAACATCGAGAGCAACCCGTTCCATCATTGCATATGGAGCGCTATCCATCTTCGCCAAGTCCCCGCTGCCAAGGTTGCTAGTCAAGACGATGTAACAACGGGCAACTAACAATCGTTGGCCCGCAGAGTTAGTCATCTTCCCCTCTTCCAAAAGTGACATAAATATGTCGACCAGTCGTGGGTGAGCCTTTTCAATTTCATCGAACAACAGCGCTGTACCCTCGGGATGGCGGCGGATTGCTGCATCCGTCATATTTAAAAACTCCTTCAGTCGAGCATCGGACGAATACTCATTCATGAAAATCATCTCGAGCGCCGTTTTCTCGCCCCAGAGATACTCAGCAAAACATTTTGCGGATTCAGTCTTTCCGACGCCCGTAGGGCCGAGAAAAAGAAAGCTGCACTTAGGTCGATTGCCGGTTTCGTTCAGCCCGAACTCGCTTGCCTGGATCGCGCGGGCAATCTTCGCGGTCGCCACGGATTGGCCGACAATGCGGGAATCCAGGTAGTTCTGTAACCCAGAAAGATAGTATCGCCACGCCGTCTCGGGATCGAATTCGGATGTGTCACTGACTGCAGAGCATGAGCAGGATGTTTTGGGCATCATGTTTTTCTCCACCGTTCCTTTTCAACGACCTGGACGGTCAATCCATTCCGCCGCGGCGGGACCGGAGGCTGGCACCGAATGTTCTCGGGCTCATCCTGGGTCTGGCTTTACTCATTGGTTGGATCCTCGGGTCACTACATTGTTTTCACTCCCGTTGTTCGCAGCCGCCTGTGGCGCTTCATTATTTTCTCCTTCCAACCGTTTAACCCGGTCATTCAGGACCGAGACGATGGTTGTTAGTTTTTGCTGGGCTTCGACAGTCTGTTTAGCAAGAGATTGGACGCTGGCAGCCAGTTTCTCTTGGCCCTCCCGAACAACCTTGATGTCTTCCGCTGCCTGCTCTGTTTTGTGTTTCGTCGTCACCAGATCGCGGGCAGTCTCTCCAGGCAGTGGTTCAGGCGCGTACTCTGGTTTCTTCAAGCCGACCACCGGCCCAAGCAAAATCTCGTTCTGACTTTTCGGGGACCGCGTTACCCACGCCGGTTGTTGCTCAAGCCGATAGACTGCATGACGCTCATGCATCATTCGCGAATCGTTCGCGTCAACGTAACGATTCACTCCATAAGCTTTTATGGTCTCTCCCTGTCTGACTGAATTCGAGCCGGAGGATTCTTGTGCCACCTCTGGTTCTCTGTCCCGAAAACTCGCGAGCTTATCAGCGGTCGACTCCTTTGAATGATGCCCATCGACCGTTCCTTTCGGACCCAGTACTGCGAGATAAGTCATCAGCTTCGATTGACAGCCCGCAAGCAGAAGACAGGCCAAAAAGAAAGCAACTAGTTTCATACAGTTTTACTTCTTGCTGTTGTTTAGTAAATCGATGGCTGGGAGCAGCGGATTGAGCAGTTCGTAAGCGTTCACCGGTAACGCGCGCCTAACTTCGGAGCGTTCCTGTCGCTTCTTGAAATCGGCATCTTCGCGAGCCACTCGCTCGTCATCCGCAGCGACCTTTGCTTTGGCCAGATCGATCGCTTCTGTGCAATAAACATAGAA
>Ga0126381_100009751_pt1 | contig 10789 bp, 16 predicted proteins | sample PanSoiMetPlot_28_FD_96465 | JGI IMG/M metagenome (GOLD analysis project Ga0126381, IMG submission 96465) | Tropical forest soil microbial communities from Panama - MetaG Plot_28 | ecosystem: Environmental > Terrestrial > Soil > Tropical forest > Bulk soil | place: Panama | collected 2016-02-17
AGTCTTCCGCTTCACGCCTCGTCCATCGGCTCCGGCCGCCGTTCGATCACCTTGTCGACCAGGCCGAAATCCCTCGCCATCTCTGCCGTAAGGAAATAGTCCCGTTCGAGCGCATCCTCGATCTTGTTGGGCGGCTGGCCAGTGTGGTGCACGTAGATCTCGTTGATACGCTTCTTCAGCATCAATATCTCCTGCGCGTGCACCATTATGTCGGTCGCCTGGCCCTTGAAGGCTCCGGATGGCTGGTGGAGCATGATGCGGGCGCTGGGCATGGCAAAGCGCAGGTCCTTCTTCCCCGCCGTGAGGAGAAGCGAGCCCATGGAGGCCGCCTGGCCGATGCACAAGGTCGATACCGGGGGCCGGATGTATTGCATCGTATCGTAGATCGCCATGCCGGACGTGATCGCGCCTCCCGGTGAGTTGATATACATCGAGACCTCTTTCTTCGGATTCTCGGCCTCGAGAAACAGGAGTTGCGCGATCACGAGTGTCGACATCCCATCCTCGATCGGACCGGTGACGAAGATGATGCGCTCCTTCAACAAGCGCGAATAAATGTCGTACGCCCGTTCACCGCGCTGGGACTGTTCCACCACGGTGGGGACGACGTAGTTCACATAGACGTCGCGAGGATCCAGCATCTCGACTCCTTTGGCCGCGCGGCAGGGCGCTGCCGTTTTGATTTCTCGCGGCACGGTGCCGTTCCGAATCTCAAATGTGCGGAAAGGCGACGGCCGCGCTCGTCCGGCAGGTTACGAGGGCGGCCGTCTCCCTCATACGTCGCAACCGTACACTGAAGCTAAGTCGCTCGTGCAAACGGATACGCGGCGTTGTCGTAGAGCTCGCGTATCTGGTCGCCGTCGAAACGTTCGTCTTCGACCTGAAGGTACACACCAATCAGCATCGGCGCCGGAATCTCTTCGATCGCGAAGCGGGTCGCCTCCGCTGCTGTGTCGAAACGTCGATATCGAATCGCCCCGCCCTTGCGACTGCGGGCGGCAAAGAAGTCCGCTGGCGCATCGTAGTCGAAGCTCACCGTCGCTGCACTCGAATTGCTCGAAGCCGATGTGGGAGAAGACTACTCCCGGGCAAGCTCGCTCTCGCGCGCCACCCGCTCGTGAGGCTCGGAGTCCCTCTTGATCCGATATTCAAGCTCGCTGCCTCGTTCTCGCAGCTGCTTGGTTACCTGTGCTTGGTTACCTGTAGGCACCGCCCGCTCCGGCCCGTTTAAGGACATTCGATGCGAGCGTCACTTTCTGACCAACTCGGAATTTGTGGTCTGCCACTAAACGACCTTGAGGTTCTGGGCACTCGTCTTGCGGCGCCGTGGGTCGGTCACCACGTCGAAGGACAGGCGTTGTCCCTCATGGAGGGTCCTCATGCCGGCCTGCTCGACGGCACTGATGTGGACGAAGACGTCCGCATCTCCGCCTTCTGGCGTGATGAAGCCATATCCCTTTTGCGCGTTGAAGAACTTCACTGTGCCGGTCGGCATGAGCATCCCCTGTTCTCGCTCCGCGCGATACTAGGCCGATCCCTTCGGTGCTACCATGACAAAGTGATCAGCGCATGAGGCATCGACGCGATTGTCGGCGTCCCGCTTCCGGACGCCGGCGGCGAGACGCAATACCGCATCAAGGGCGTGCGCGAGTCGCACGAGCGCGTCGTCAAGGAAAGCGGCCTGCGCAAGGACTGAGCCGGCAGCGGCTGCCTTTTCCGGCAAGCGCCGCGGCTAAGGCCGGTGATCAAAGGCCCGGAAAGGGCCGAGGGCTGGCCATTGACGCATCGAGCAGTGGGCAGATTTTTGGGCGTTCACCGATCAGAAGTCCGACCGGTCCAGATCGTAGGACCCTCGGCGGCCGCGGGCATAGACCTTCGTCGCTGCCGCGTAGATGCGACTTCGATTTGAATCGAACGCTCGCAGCATTCCGGCCTCGTCGAGCCCCATGTCGGGCTGAATGCTCTTCAAGGCCGCCTCGCTGACGAAGAAAGCCGCCTCCATGGCGCTGTCGTAGCCCCAAAACCGCACGGCGCGGCGTGTGCCGTCGAAACTCCGGCTTTCATTGGGAAAACTCAGTGTCATGGGTCTGCGCGGTTCCGCGGCCGGCGCCGGCCGCCGCAATCGATCGAAACCATACGCTCCGCGCCCGCCGATGTCGATGTTGGCTGGCGGCCGCATCGATGCGGCAGGCTCGTGCGGCAGGCTCGGGCCGGCATGGAATTGCCCGTGACCCGACCGCGAGATCGTGATTGCTCCGCGACCCGCCTCGGCAGCGTGGGCGGCCCATGTTGACCCATGCGACTCGCCGGCGAGGCGAACCAATCGTCACGCGCTTCGCGCCTTCAGCCAAGCTGCGAATTTGCGCGAAATTCAGTCGCTGATCTCGGCTTCCGACTGGAAGCCATCGATCTGCTCGGTGCGCCCATCGGGCCATGTGAGCTCGATGTACCACGCACTGCCGTCTTTCAGCGCGCGCGGCGTCATCGTGGGCGTGGACGCTTTGATCATGGGCCACTATGCGCCCATCACGGCGCAATGCAAGCCGGACCGCATAGGCGGGACGGCCTTGGGGGATGCTGTTCACCGAGACAGGCCGCGCAAAAACATGTACAAGGACCCGGCGCGTGCACGCATGTGTCGGCGGGTCGACGTTTCGTTCCCCGTCCGCACGTCCTCAGCCGCGCTCATAGGCTATCGCGAGTTCGAGACAACCGCCGGGAGGCTTGGCGCCGACCGGGGCAGACAGGAGACTCATGGCGCGCCAGACCGCAACGTGGCCCGAAAATCATGACGACATGGCCGCATCCACGGCCGACGAGAGCGGCGCGCGTGAGCGCCCGCTGCTCGACCTGTCCGATGACGCCGTCCAGGCCATGATTAGGCGTGGGCGGCAGCGCGGCTTCGTCACGCATGGCGAGATCAGCGCGGCTCTGCCCTCGGACGAGGTCGCCTCCGAGCGGATCGAGGATATCCTCGTGATGCTCCATGAGATGGGCATCAATACGGTCGAGCAGGACGAGAGTGAATCCGAGGACGCGGCCTCGGAGCCGGACCGCGACGACGGCGAACGCGACGGCGACCGTGTTGAGGTCGTCCGCCAAGTGCAGGCCGAAACCAAGAAGCCGGAACGCGACGGGCGCAGCGATGACCCGGTGCGCCTGTATTTCCGCGACATGAGCTCGGCGCATCTCCTGTCGCGCGAGGGCGAAGTCGCGGTCGCCAAGCGCATCGAAGCCGGTCGCGAAGCGATGATCGCCGGCCTGTGCGAGAGCCCGCTGAGCTTTCAGGCCATCATCCTCTGGCGCGACGAGCTCAACGAGGGAAAGATCGGCCTGCACGACATCATCGACCTGGAAGCGACCTATGCGGCAACGGGCCCGGGGCCGATCCCGTCTGCCGCACTCGTCGCGCCGACGCCGGTGGCCGCACCGGTGCGGCTGCGGGATGTGCCGGCGACGGCGCCCGCCATGCCGTCCGAACCGGCCGGCGAGCGGCCCGATGCGCCGCCTGGCGCGCTCGACGATGAGGACGACGATGACGACGAAGGTGGGCCGTCGCTCGCCGCGATCGAGGCCGAGCTCACGCCGAAGGTGCTCAAGACCTTCGACGCCATCGCTGATGCCTATGCGCGGCTGCGCCGACTCGAGGACCAGGACAAAGCGTTCAAGTTTCACGCCGGCGGGATCTCGCCCGTGCAGGAGCGAAAGCGGGCGCAGCTGAAACGGCAGATCGTCGCGGAGGTCAAGTCGCTGCGGCTGAACCAGGCGCGCATCGATTCGCTTGTCGACCAGCTCTACGAGGTCAACGCCCGGCTCGTCGGCCATGAGGGCCGCCTGATGCGGCTCGCCGAGGCGCACGGGGTCGCGCGCGCGGACTTTGTCGAGAACTATCGCAGCTTCGAGCTCGACCCCCTCTGGCTCGACCGTGTGTCGAACTTGTCCGATAAGGGCTGGAAGCGCCTCGTTGCCAAGGAGAGCGGCAGGCTTCGCGCGCATCGCGCCGAGGTCGATGCGCTTGCGGTCGAGGCCGGCCTTGCCATCCCGGAATTCCGTCGGATCGTGCGGACCGTGCAGCAGGGCGATCGCGAGTCCCGCCGCGCCAAGCGCGAGATGGTGGAAGCCAATCTCCGTCTCGTGATCTCGATCGCGAAGAAATACAGGAATCGCGGGCTGCAATTCCTCGACGTGATTCAGGAAGGCAACATCGGCCTGATGAAGGCCGTCGAGAAGTTCGACTATCGGCTCGGCTACAAGTTTTCGACCTACGCGAGCTGGTGGATCCGACAGGCGATCACCCGCTCGACCGCCGAGCAGGGGCGCATCATCCACGTTCCAATGCACATGATCGATTCAGTCGGCAAAGTCATGCGCGTTTCGCACCGGATGGCGCGCGACCTCGGCCGCGAGCCCACCCCGGAGGAGCTCGCCGAGAAGCTCCGCATGCCGGTCGAGAGGGTTCGCAGGGCGCAGAAGATCGCCAAGGAGCCGCTATCGTTCGAGACGCCGGTCGGCGACGACGAGGGTTCGCAACTCGGCGATTTCATCGAGGACGAGAACGCCATCCTGCCGGTCGAGGCCGCGATCACGTCGAACCTGCGCGACGCCACGACGCGGGTGCTCGCCTCGCTCAGCGCGCGCGAGGAGCGCGTGCTGCGCATGCGGTTCGGCATCGGCGTCACTTCCGACCACACGCTCGAGGAGGTCGGCAACCAGTTCGCGGTGTCGCGCGAGCGCATCCGCCAGATCGAGGCGAAGGCCTTGCGCAAGCTCAAGCACCCGTCGCGCTCGATGCTGCTGCGGAGCTTCCTCGATCACTGACGGGCGCAGCCCGGCTGCCTCATCGTCGGCACAGACCGCTGATCGGCAGCGTCAGATCGGCAGCGGCGAGAGGTCTCGGCTCAGCACGAGGACAAGACCGTTAGGCCGGTGGCCTTGCGCGTATTTTTCGCCGGCGATCGTCTCGATCCGCTCGCGGTGGCGCACGAAGGTGTCGGGCAGGCTCGCGGCCACGCCGTCGTGCGCGCTGCGATCGCGCAACGCCTCGTGGCTGACCTTGCACAGAATATGGGTGCTGCCGTCGGCCATCAGGAAGTAGACGCCGTCGAGGTGCTCGAACCGGAAGCGTTCATCCTGCCTCACGAGGGACATGGCGGCTCTTCCTTGTCCTGCGGGTTGGTTTCCTCGCCTTGTGCGGCCGCAAAGTCGCGTGGATCGATCGTCACTCGTTCGAGCCAAACGGACTGTCCCGGCAATATGCCCGAAAGGTGGCAAAAAGCGAGCCCTGCTCGGTCGACAAATCTTGTGCAGCGGGCGGATCCGTGAAACGCAGATGGCGAAAAGGCCGCCCGCGCCGACGGCCTCGACGCGTCGCTTGGGGTCCGGTGCGGGACCGGACCCGCGAAACGGCGGATGGTCGCTTACTTCTGCTGATGTATTTCCGTGCGGGTCACGCCCGTGGTGTGATCGCTCATCCGACTGCCTTGTCTCGTGGGAAAGCCACACGGGGATGCGCAACAAGCAATGTCAGCTTGAATTCGCAGGTTATATCGGTGTGACGGCGCGGGCACAGCACGCGAACAAATCTCTATCGCCTCGCCCCTGGGTGCCAGCGTGGTCGCCGTCCGCATTCGGCACAACAAACAAAAGCGCCCGCACCCATGGGGCGCAGGCGCCTTTCGAGCCGCGATCAGGCCGCTTTGAGATTAGCGGCGGAGGTCTTGCCCCGCCGCGGGTCGGTCTGGATCTCGAAGCTGAGCTTCTGCCCTTCGACGAGGTCGTTCATGCCGGCGCGCTCGACGGCCGAGATGTGCACGAACACGTCGGGTCCCCCGCCGTCCCGCACGATGAAGCCGAAGCCCTTTTGGACATTGAAAAACTTGACAGTACCTGTGGCCACGTGGCCCTCCTTAAACGCGCAAACGCCTCATTGCCCGCTCGGACCATTTCGAACGGATCAGAATCCGGATTTGGCGTGTGATGGGAGAAGGCCCTCGCGGGCGGCAACCAAGCAGGCAAATCGGGAACAGCGGATATATAGGGTCACGCGACGCGATTTTCAATCTCGCGCTCATCGCCGCAAGCGGCGATAGGAGCGTTGGATGAACAAGAAATTTACCCGAGCGAAAAAGCTGGCATTCCGAGGTCCGAGCGGGTAAGCTGCCGCACCATCGGCTTTGGCTCGGCCGCCGCTGGCTGAGAGACGGTAGTGCTCCCGCCCAAGGCAGAGGAGCGCGCGCCTAAATCGATCGCGTACACCATCACGCGCGTGGGGCCACGGCCCGAACGTACGGCGGTGGCCCACCTATTTGCAATAGGTCTGACGGCAGGCGAGCACCCGGTGGTCCGTCGTCGTGCATCCATTGGTGCTCGCGCCCGCCGATCCAAACCGACTACGCGCTATCGCAAACGCTGAAGGAATTTAACTTGCAGGTCTTTGTCCGCGACAACAACGTCGACCAGGCTCTTCGAGCCCTGAAGAAGAAGATGCAGCGCGAAGGCGTGTTTCGCGAAATGAAGCAGCGCCGTTTCTATGAAAAGCCGTCCGCCAAGGCGACTCGCGAAAAAGGCGAAGCGGTGCGTCGCGCCCGCAAAGCTGCCCGCAAGCAGGCGATCCGGGAGGGACTGATCGCCGCGCCGCCGAAAAAGAAGATCGAAGCCAGGCGCGGGCGACCCGGCGCGTCGGCGCAACACGGCAGCGCAGGCCCGCAAGCGCAGATGAGGCCTGGAGCGAGGTGATCCGATGCGCCTTTACGTCTTCAAGTCGGATGTAAATAGAGAGTTGCGCGCTTTCGCCGGCGATATGGCGGGAAGCAAGCTGCCGGAGAAATTTCGCCCGTGGCACGCGGTCGGCGCGGTGGCGCCGGACGCGGCTCCGCCACACGGGCTTTCGCGCGAGGGCATCGAGAAGGCCATCGAGCTCCAGGGATTTCAGCTATGGCGTCTGAAGGCGAAGGCCAAAGCTGAGTGAGCGAGACGGTGCGTTCGCGCGATCTGCGCGCCGGCAATACCGCCGTCGGCACCGTCGAGATCGCCTGAGACGGGCGGCAGTCCGGGATCGCCGACCGACAACGGGCGGTGACCGGCGAGCAAACGGCGGAGCGTTAGCGGCACGAGCCGCCCGTGTCGCGCACAGCAGAGTTGGGAGGGCTTCATGGCACGCGCGAGGAAGGTGGAACACAGTGTCGGCGAGCAGACGCGCGATCTCAACTGCTTCGATTACAGCGTCACGGCGGAACTGTTCCTGAGTCGCAGCAGGGCCGCCAAGAGCCGGCCCAAGTACAAGCGGTTCGACACCGCTGCGGAAGCCGTGCGCTTCGTCATCGAGAGCCTGCCCGCCGCGATCCTGCCCGGCACGTACCTTCTGGTCGAAGGAGAGCGGTTCGGGGCGGAAGAGATCCGGTATCTCTATGACAGCGCCGGGTATCCGCTGCCTCGCGATATCGAGAAATGCTGACCACCGATCGGCGTCACGACTTTTCCGTCGGCGCATCCGACGGCTCGCCGGAGAGACGACTGAAGTCGTCGAGGACTGCTGCGATTAGCTTCTGCCGGCGGGGGTCCTGGGCCTCCATGCTTGCCGCGAAGAGGTTGAGCAGATAACGTGCTTTTTCGGCGGCCTCCTCCCAGGTCTCTGCGGGTGCCGCGACGAGTTGCTCTTCCAACGCATCCTGTCGAGCGCGCAGCGCATCCCGCTGCTCGCGCACGTCGGCATGAAGCCTGCGCAGCTTGGTTTCCTTTTGCGCCGCCATTCCACGGTGCTTGTCGAGATCGACGGTCTCATCGGTCATCGGCTCTTCTCCACGGGCCACCCTTGTCGCTTTTGCGGAGGAAAGCAGGCGCCGGCCACGCGGCTCGCGCAGGTGTCGCTCGGGACGCCGCCGAAATCCAGAGCCCGCGTTCGCAGCACGTTACGTGACGCCGGAAAATAAAGCTGGCACTCGCGCGCCAAGGTCGCCACCTTGGGGATGAGACTATCATGTATCTCGGTCCGTGGCAGCGCCTGACGCGCTGCATTCCGGGCCAGGTGCCGGCGAAAAGTGCCGCAGGCGCCGCCTGAGATCCGCTCTCCCGAGGCTTGGTCGCCTTCGTTGCGGCCGCGCCGCACGGTCGTACGAGCTGCGAGATTCGTCTGCGCCTATTCGGGTTGCGGCCCTGCGTGGCGACCCGCCGATCGACACCACAAGATTCATCCGGGTGCACGAGCCTCGGAAACACGAAGGGCTGGCGCACTGTGAGATCCTCCCGAATTCGGATGCAACGCGGGCCAAATGCGCCGCGCTACACGCATCTATCCGCCTGCGTCAGGCAGGAAGATGGCTGCTTCACGGTGCAAGTCAGACTGTACGACGAGGCGAAGCCGAAGAAGGGCGTCTGGGGAGAGGAGATCGCGGATTCGATCGAAGCCGCATCCGCGCTGCTCGACATCCTGGTGGAGACGTATGCGATTCCGCAAGAACGCGTCAAGATTCGACTGCAAATGGACAATGCCAGGGAGGGCACGCGGCACTGACATGCGCGCGTTGCGTGACTGGCACCGCCCTATCTCCGGCCGTCACTGGCGTATCGTTTGCGGCGATTCGTGATAGACAGGGACAGGAGCGAGGACGTGTCGGCAAGGAGTTGGAGATGGCCGGCCAGGTGATCGATCCACACCGCACGGCTCGGAAGAAATGGATGCGGCGGATCGCTGACAGCGAAAGCGTGTCCGACGCCCGCTGCTGCAGCTGCAACGAGCGCGCGCCGCCCGACCCGGTCATGTCGCGCTATTCCAACGCCGGCCTGCTGATACAGACGTGGCGCTGCGTGGGATGCGGAAACCAATGGATCACAGCAACCGAGGTGACATCATGAGGGATCATCGCGATCCCATCGTCCCCGGCCACCACTTTGCACTCGGCCATGCCGTTCGGCTGTCCAGGTCGCGGGTCCTGCCGAATATGTCGTACCGGCGAATACACGATGATTGCTCTCCTCCCCCGCGCAACGGCGAATTCCAGTACGGTCAAGAACAAAATCGAGCCGTACGGGCGCGTCGTAAAGAAAGGCGACCTAGCTGACTAAGCGTTGTGTTCGAGTTCGCACATGATTGGGGAGGCGGATGTCATCCAAATCCGAGGACTACCGCAACAGAGGCGGCGAGGCTGAGACGCGCGCCATCCTCGCGCGTGATCCAGAACTCAAACGTTCGAGCAGATCGCCCGAGAGTGGTTCTGGATGGCAGAACTGGCCGCGCGCCAAGGCTGGTAGGGGCTGTCTCTGTTGGCGCCGCGCCCTTTCGCAACTGAGGAAGCCGGTCTTCGCCTTTTGACACGACGCGACCGATCTGGGCGCGGTGCAAGAAGTTCGTCAACGTGCTCCGAAGGACGCGCAAAGCCAGCGCTACTCACGCGGTGGCGCCTGCATGCACACTTTCTGGCCTCGCGCGCTCAGAGCTTGTAGCCGTATTTGTGGCACGGCCGACTTCCGGCGCATCCGGGCACGGCATCCCGCGCCCGGGTACTGACCAGGATGAGAAAAGACGAGCTCTCGGCGCCGATCGAGATTCCTGCGACCCAGTCCGGATGCAGGTCCGCCTCGGCCAGAGCCTGATAGACGCCCGCCTGATAGGAGCCGAGCGCACCGCCACCCTGCAGGAGCAGCACGGTCCGTTCGAAACGCGCATTGCCGCGTTTGATGGCCTCTGAGTTGCGGAATCTTGCGGAGTACAGCACGGTCGCCTCTTCGCATGAGCTCACGGCTGAACGTAATGCGGCTCAAGGGGCTTGCGTCCCTCCAGATAGGAACGCGCGCGTTTCGGTCCGATGTACCAGGGATTGCTGATGCCGCCACTGACGGCCCCCGACGGCCGCCCAATTGAGCGCGTCGTCCGCCTCGGCGCCGGTGCGCTGCTGGTCAGCGAACACGGGCGCGCTCGAAAGAGAGAGAGCAAGGCCGAGAGCGGCGGTTGCAAGCAAGTTATTCATTTCTGACCTCCTGATGTGAGTTATGTGACGTGCGGTTGCACGAACGCTTCGAATTCATCACGGAAGGTGTGAATGTCGGAGCGTCGGTCCGAATATGGATACAGCTGACAAGATCTGCTATCGCGATTTTGACGGCAGTTGTCTAGTTTTGCTGAAAGTGAGGGAAAGCAAAAAGATAAAGCGTATCCAATTAAATATATACATAATAGCATCGGCTAAAGTGTTGAATGCAGACCTCGAAGTCGGGAAGTTACGCGAAGAGCTTGCACTCACGGGCACAAAGAACGGCTTGCTCCAACATTGCCGACCTTCCCTTTTTTCGTCAGGACCACGAGTGCGGCTGCGAACACGAGGACGATCGCGAGCACCGCAAACGTATCGCTGAAGCCCAGGATCAGCGATTGCCGTCGAATGATCTTCCCGAGAGCGACAAGAGCTTGATGGTGCGCTGCGGCCGCGTCGACGCTGCCATGCGCCGTAAAGTAGCTGGTCAGATGCGCGATGCGATCGCGCACGGGTTCCCTGAACGGCGTCACCGAGCTTCCGATGATGTTCGATTGATATTGTTCCCGCTTGGTCACGATCGTGGCGAGAATGGCGGTCCCGAACGCGCCGCCCAGGTTGCGCATCATGTTGAACACCCCGGACGCGGCGCCCAATTCTTGGGCGGATATTCCGACCATCGCCACGGCGGCCAGCGGCGCCAGCAACAGGGCCTGTCCGGTCGCACGCACGATATTTGGAACCCACATCTGGTCGCCCGCATAGTCAAGCGACATATGCGTGTTCATGAGGCTGCTTCCCGCAAAGATGCAGAGGCCCACCGA
>Ga0126381_100009752_pt1 | contig 10788 bp, 11 predicted proteins | sample PanSoiMetPlot_28_FD_96465 | JGI IMG/M metagenome (GOLD analysis project Ga0126381, IMG submission 96465) | Tropical forest soil microbial communities from Panama - MetaG Plot_28 | ecosystem: Environmental > Terrestrial > Soil > Tropical forest > Bulk soil | place: Panama | collected 2016-02-17
CGCGGGTCTGCTCGCCGCGGAACAGGTCCAGCGCCCAGCCCGCGGCCACGTACCAGGGCGCGCTCACCCCGGCCAGCAGCCGCGCGACGTCCTCCGGCCGCCACGCATCCCAGCGCGGGTCGGGGACCTCGGTTCCGCCCGGCGGGATCTCCTCCTCGGTCACCCCACCTGCTTACCATGGGCCGATGACGTCGACTCGGGACGCGTTCGTTCAGGCCGCAGCGTCGGCAGCCGCGCTGCTGCGCGAGCCGGCGGTGGCGGCGTCGTGGGATTCGGCCAGTGTCCTGCGGGAGTTCAGCGTGGCCGGGCTGGCGGGCCACCTGGCCCGGCAGGTCCTGGCCGTGCCGCGCGTGCTGGCCCAGCCGGTGCCCGCGGACCAGCCGGTGTCGCTGCTCGACCATTACGGGCGCGTGAGCTGGATCGACGCGGGCCTCGACGACGAGGCCAACGCGGAGATCCGGCGCGGCGGCGAGCGCGAGGCCGCCGACGGCGCGGCCGCGCTGGCCGCCAAGACCGCGGTCGCGGTCGAGGCCCTGCGCTCGGCGCTGCCGGCCGAGCCCGCGGGCCTGCTCGTGCGCCCCTCCTGGGTGTCCTGGACGCTGACCCTCGACGACTTCCTGATCACCCGGATGATGGAGATCGCGGTCCACTCCGATGACCTGGCGCTGAGTGTCGGGGTGACGACGCCGACCCTGCCGCCGACCGTGGTCGACCCGGTGCTTGAGCTGCTGACCCGGCTGGCGGTGCGCAGGCACGGGCCCACGGCGGTGCTGCGCGCGCTGAGCCGGTCCGAGCGCGCTCCCGGCACCATCGCCGCGTTCTGAGTTCCCGCCGCAGCGCGCCCGGCCGCCGGCCCGCTCCGCGGCGGGCTACCGGGCCAGGGCCCGGAGCACGCTGGCGAAGTGGTCGAACGGGAGCACCCGGGCCCGCGGGTCCTTGGCCGCGTCGTCCCAGCGGCGCACCCGGATGGCCGCCGCCGAGTACCGGTTGGCCTCGAACTCGGTCAGTTCCGCGCCCTGCATCGGCCCGCCCTGGACGCGCAGGGTGTAGACCGAGGCCGGGGACAGGACGGCCGCGTAGCCGGGCTCGGTGGCGCACAGGTAGCGCTTCGCGGCGACGTGCAGCCGGACCGGCTCGGTGACCTCCTCGCCGAACCACCGGGCGAGCCAGGATGCCCCGGACTCGGCGTGCCGGTTGTCGGTGCCGCGCATCAGGTCGCGGCCGCTCGGCGGGCCTTTTTCATCCTCCCCAGGGCGGCCCGCGTGCTCTGAGCCCGAGACCAGCGGAGGAAAAAGGCTCAGCGTCCCGGCGAAGTGACCGACGTCGTGCAGCAGCGCGGCCGCGATCAGGGCCTCGCCGGCCTGCTCCCGCTCGGCCAGGACGGCCGCCTGGAGCATGTGCGCGGCCTGGCTGACCGGCTCGCCGAGGTACGCCGCGGCGCCTTCGCTGGCGAACAGGCCGACAATGACCGCCACCGCGTCATCCGCGGTCATCCCGTGGCCCTCCGGGTGCGCCGCAGCAGCGCCAGCGCGGAGGCGACGCCGTCGAGGTCGGCGTAGCAGCCCTGCAGGTGCCGCTCGCCCGTCGCGGCGAATCCGGTCCGCGCGTGCAGGATCCTGGTGTTGTCGAAGACCACGCAGTCGCCCGGGCAGAGCCGGAAGGTCAGCATCAGGTCCGGCCTGGTGACCATCTCCGCGAACGTCCGGTAGGCAGCGTAGAACGCGGACGTCTGCTCCGCCGACCCCTCCCGCCCGGGGCGCAGCGGCTGCATCGACCGGTGGTTGACCCTGACCTCGCGGATCCGGCCGTGCGGGTCCAGGCCGATCATGGGCCGGGTCGCGCGGAGCTCGGCCGTGGCGTCGGAGTACGCGAAGGTCACCGGGGTCCGGGTGAGGATCTCGAACGCCACCGGATTCTCCGCGCGCAGCCGCGCGGCGGCCAGGAAGCCGTCGACCAGCCCGGAGTCGCCGCCCTTGACCGCCGTGGACAGGCAGTGCAGCAGCTGGACCGTGGGCACCGGGTCCCGGTAGGGGTTGTCGGTATGCGGGGCGATGGGCAGGCCGGTGAACGCGAGGTTGGCCGGGGTCGCCTCGACCCGGACGTCAAAGAGGCGGCCGTAATTGGTCTCCCGGACGTAGCCCATGCTCGCGGCCACGGCCAGCACCGTCCCCGGTCGGCACGGGACGTCGCGGAGCAGGAAGAAACCGTCCCGCAGCAACGCGGCCAGGCACCGCTCCCGGTGCCCCTCGTCGGCCAGGTAGCGCGACCAGGACTGGTCGCCGGACCCGATCGTGGCCTCGCCGGCCGTCCACAGGCGCTTGGCGTCCTCGGTGCGGTCGTCTTCCGGCGCGGAGCGCTGCTCGGCCAGCCAGGCCCGCGAGAACACGGCCCGGTGACCGTCCGGGCCGAAGATGACCACGACCGAGTTGCCCGCGGCCCGGGTCTCGAGGACGGACACGTCAGCGGGCAGGTCGGTGATGCTGCCCAGCCGCTGCCCGCTGCCGAAATCCCGGCACTCGGCGCACCCGCAACTGTCCCGCAGCAAGATCGCGGCGAGCCCGTCCAGCGCGGGATCGCCGTAGGCAGTTTTCATGGCTTTCCCAGGGTTCCGGACCTGTGGCGGCCCCGCAACACGAACCACCGGATGTTCACCGGGCCGATGTCCCCGCGCACTGACCCGGCACGGCCCGGCGCGGACGGCACCGCCTAGGGCCCGAAGCTGAGCACGACGCGGTCCTCGACCGGCCGGTATCCGAGGCGCTGGTACAGGGCGTTGCTGGTCGGGTTGGCCAGGTCGGTGAACAGGACCACGTGGTCGGCGCCCGCGTCGAGCGCCGCCTGGCTCACCGCGGCGGTGACCGCCCCGCCGTAGCCTTGCCGCCGGCGGGCGGGCGGGGTGTAGACGGGGCTGACGCGGACCGCTCCCGCGGCCGGCCGGTGCAGCCCGGCCAGCGAGACGGCCGCGCCGTCGGCCTCCCACAAGGTCAGGCCGCGGTAGCTGAGCCGCTCGTCGACGGCGTCGGCAGGCCGCCCGGTGCTGTCGCCGACGTCCTGCGCGAAGGCGGCCAGCCATGACTCCAGTAAGGCGCGGTCAGCCGTGGTGGCCACCCGGGCGGCGCCGCGCGGGTACGGGGCGGGCGGTGCGAGCTGCCCGAGCCGGAACAGCCGGGAACGCCGGGACTCCCGCGAGCTCACCCCGGTCAGCCGGGACCAGGCGGCCGCGAACTGGGCCGCGTCACCTTTCCGGGCGTTGACCCCGGCCAGTTTCCTGCGGCAGCCGGCCAGCGCCTCGGCCAGCGGCCCCGCGGAATGCTCGGGCAGCGGGGTGAGCAGGGCCGGATAGGGCGGGGTGTGTAGCAGGGCGGCGGTGATCTCGCCGGTGCCCGGCCGCCACCAGCCGAACAGCGGCGCGGTATCCCCGAACGCCGCGGCGCCGCGGGCGCGCAAGGTTTCCGCCGCCGCGAGCTGGATGGTGTTCTGCACCGGGCGCGACCGCAGGAAGCCCCCGGCGGCCGCGAGGTAGTCGTCGAGGTCGTCGGTTAATGTCCAGGCCATAGCCAATGTTCTCGATCAGGACCGGCTCAGCGCAGCACATTTTCTGCTGAGCGCAGGACCGCCCGGGGAACCCGGCGGCCGGGCACCGGTCCCGCCGGGGCTCAGGCGGTGACGGCTAGCTCACTGCCGCAGTGCAGGCATTTCGTCGCATCGACCGGCAGGTCGGTCGACTTGCAGTTCGGGCAGGTCTTGGTGGGGGGCGCCTCGCCGAAGACGTTCCTCCCCCGCTTGCGCATGTAGGCCCGGTAGGGCACCACGATCAGGAAGTAGATGACGGCCATGAGGATGACGAAGTATACGACCGCGCCGATGAACGCGCCCACGTTGATCCGCTGGCCGTTGAGGGTCCAGCCGAGCCCCTTCCCGGCCGCGCCGCCGCCCGCGATCGCGTTGACCAGGGGCGTGATGATGCTGTCGGTAAAGGCCTTGATCAAGGTGCTGAACGCCAGCGCGACCACCAGGCCGACCGCGATGATCACCAGGTCGCCCTGCATCAGGAAGTTCTTGAAACCCCGGAGCATCGTCCCTCCCCGCCTGAGCGGTCAGCTGGCCACATGCGGTCGGGCGCCGTGAATAGGAGCAGACCCCCCGGCGCCGGCCGGTACGGAACTGACCCCAGAGCGTAGACACAACTGGCGAGCCTCAGCAACCCTCCGCCTCGGGCCGGACACTTCTGGCCTGCGCAGCCTCCCGCCGCTGGCCAGGGGCACAGCTAGCCGGACCGCCACGTCAGCGGCCGGGCATCCGCCAAGACGCCCGGCCTTATCCGGTCTGGCCTGCTTCGCCGCCCGGCGACCAGACGTACGGTGTGGTCCGGGCGAGGCAGGCGAAGCCGAGCCGCTCCAGGATCGGCCGGCTCTCCGGCAAGGCGTCCACCTGCAGGTACCGGTATCCGCGCGCCACGGCCAGCCGGGCCCGGTACCCGACCAGGGCCCGGTAGATCCCGCGCCCGCGCCAGCGGGCCACCGTGCCGCCGCCCCACAGCCCGGCGAAGTCGGTGCCGGCGCCGAACGCGACCCGGGCCGAGCTGACCGGCTCATCGCCGGCCATGGCCACCACGATCACTATGGTGTCGGGCGAGTTCCGCAGCTGCGCCGCCAGCTCACTGCGCATCCGCGGGCCGGCGGCGCCGAAGGCTTGCTCGTGTACCTCGATCATCGCCTCGAGGCCGGCTTCGTCGGTGACCGGAACCAGCCGGACCCCGGCGGGCAGCGCCCCGCCGGCCCCGGCGGACCCGGCGATCTGGCCGGCGTCGGCCACCATGAGCGCTTCTTCGTCCTCGGCGACGAACCCGGCCGCGAGCAGCCGCTGGCCCAGGTCGGGCGGTTGGTCATAGCTGTAGAGCTTCCACTCGAACTGCTCGCCCCGGCCGGCGAAGTACCTGACCTGGTCCGCGATGACCGCATCGGCCGTGCCGGCGTCCAGGTCGGACCAGACGACGCCGGACCAGCCCTCGCCGCCGGCTGTCGCCCAGCGCACGACCGGCCCGGCCCGCTCGCCCACCGCGCCGGAGCCGTCGGGGTGCAGGCCGCGGCGTACCTGCTCGTCGAATTCGGCCAGGACCTTGGCGGCGTCGAGCTTCACCCCCGCAGGTCACCACGGCGGCCCTGGTACGCGCAAGCCGAATATCCGCACGGCTGGCGCGAGCCGGAAGGTGGCCCGCCGCGTGCGGCGGGTTACTTCGCGTCGGCGTAGCAGCCGACCACCGCGGTCGTCATCGGGAACCGGACCGGCGTCACGCCGAACACGGCCCGCCCCGCCTCGGCGGCCGACTCGGCGACGGCGGTCACCACGGCCTGCGCCATGGCCTCGGGGCAGTGCACGAGAACCTCGTCGTGCTGGAAGAACACCAGGTGCGGCGCCAGCGGATCCCAGCGGCCGGCCCGGGTCGGGCCGACGCCGGCGTCCCGCGCGGACCCCGGCCCGGGCAGGGCCGCGAGCCTGCGGCGCAGCGCCGCCAGCAGTACCAGCGCCCAGTCGGCCGCGCTGGCCTGCACGACGAAGTTGCGGGTGAACCGGCCGCGGGCGCGGGAGGCACGGCCCGCGCCGGGATCCCGCTCGGCCTCCTCGTCGCCTGACTCCTCGGTGACCGCACGCCAGGCGGCCGACGGCGGCGGGCACGCCCGGCCGAGCACGGACCGGACCACGCGCCCTTCCTCGCCGGCTCGCGCCGCCGTCTCCACGTAGCCGGACGCGACGGGGAAGCGCCGCCGGAGCACGGCCAGCAACTGGCCCGCCTCGCCTCCGGCCCCGCCGTACATGGCGGACAGCAGCGCCTTCTTCGCCTTGTTCCGGTCCCCGCCGAACACGCTGGCCAGCCCCTCGTACAGGTCGCCGCCCGCCGCGGCCTCGGCGAACGCGCGGTCGCCGGCCAGCGCCGCGAGCACCCGCGGCTCCAGCTGGGCCGCGTCGGCGACGACCAGGACCCAGCCGGGATCGGCGACGACCGCGCGCCGCAGCACCCGCGGAATCTGCAGCGCTCCGCCGCCCCGCGACGCCCAGCGCCCGGACACCACGCCGCCCACGACGTATTCCGGCCGGAACCTCCCGTCACGCACCCAGGCGTCCAGCCAGGCCCAGCCGTGCGCGGCGTGCAGCCGGGACAGTTCCTTGTACTCGAGCAGCGGCGGGATGGCCGGATGGTCGACCTCGTGCAGCACCCAGAACCTGGTCGACGAGACCCGCACCCCGGCCGCGGCCAGTGCCTTGACGAGCTGGGTCGGCGAGTCCGGGTTTACCGGCCGGCCGCCGAGGGCCGCCGAGATCTGCGCCGCCAGCTCGGTCAGCCTGGCCGGGCGCGTTCCGGCCAGGGCCGCGGGAGGGCGCGGGCCGAGCATTTCCGACAGCAGCCCGTCGTGCACGTCCGCCCGCCACGGCATCCCGGCGAAGGTCATCTCGGCGGCCGCGAGCGCCCCGGCCGACTCGGCGGCGACCAGCGCGCCGAACCTGGCCGGGTGCTCGTCGGCCGCGATCCGCCGCAACTGGTCGGCGTGCACGGCGATCACCGCCTCGAGCACGGCCCGGGGGTCGGTGATCCCGGTCCCGGCCGGCTCGAACAGCGCGCCCTGCTGCTCGCGCGGCCGCCCGGGCCCCTCGCCCGGGGCCGCCTGGGCGCGCTCGGGTGGCGGCGGCGCCCCACGCAGCCGTGCGTGAGCCGCCTCCAGCGAGGCCGGCTCGCCGCCACGGCCGTCCCGGCCGAGCAGCAAGCGCTCGGCGAGCGCTATATCGTGGCAGCGCGCGATCCTCACCCCGGCCCGCAACAGGGCCGGATAGTTCTCCGCACCGCTAGACCACACCCACCGGAGGTCGCCGCCCGCCGATCGCTCGTACCCGGCGACGGCTTCGGGAAGATCAGAAGCCATAACGGGCGGTCCGAGCCGGCTCCCGTCCGCCGACAACTCGCACAGCAGGCCAGTCCCGGAATCTCCCGGCGCGACAGCTACCCGCACATCTCTAGATTGTGCGGCAGGGCTCTGACACCACGAGCCGGCCACCCGGTTCGCCGGCGCCCGGACCGGCCGCCGGCGCGATCGTGCTGCCGAAGGCTGGTGTCTGGGACCCAGTCCGGTAGCTGGTCGGACCGGGTCCCAGACGCTTACCTGGCTCAGGTGGCGGTATCGCTCACCCGGCACCGCTCACTGGTTATGACGTGCTCGAGCCGCCGGACGTTCCCTCCCGCCCGGAGCCGAAGCCTGCATGGCCCTGCTGCCACAGCGTCAGGTCGTTGATGCTGGCCGCGGTGGCGGTGCTGCCGCTGACCGTGGCCAGCACCGTGGCCTGGTGACCGGCCTTGACCGAGCCGATTCCGTCGCGCTGTGCGTCCACGAGGGTGGAGCCGGTGACCACGTAGCTCTTGGTGAAACCGTCGGCGCTCTTGAGCGTGATCGACGTGGTGCTTACCGCCGTGACCTGTCCGGTCTGCACGTCAACGGTCTGGTAGCCGCCGCCGGGCTTGCCCACGACCAGCTGGCCGTGCAGCGCTCCGAACAGGCCGCCGAAACCGAGCCCGAACCCGCCGAAGCGGTGGAAGCCGGGCCCGGGCGGTCCGGGCCGCCCGGACGGCAGGGGAGTCGGGGCCGGGGTGGCCGCCGCGGCACTCGGAGGTGACGAGAGCGTCGGAGAATTCGTCGCGGCGAGAGCCGCTCCCGCGCCGCCCAGCAGCGCGGCCACCGCCACTCCGGCGAGGACGTAGGGGCGGCGAGACCAGGACCGGAGGTTCATCGGCCCGATGGGCCGGGTGGAGGGCATCCGGCCCATCTCGATCACGTCTTCCGGATCGGCGGGATCGGGCCGTTCGGCCGGCATCCACCAGGCCTGATCGTTATCTGACGACTCGTCCGGCATCGGAAGACCGCTCCCTCCAGAGCACGAGACACCCCAATAGTTAGGTTCCCGCCCGCACCTGAGCGCACGCTGAACGCCAGCGCAGACCGTGCTCCAATGTCACCCCCGCGGCCCGATCGTCCCGGCTTCGCCTACGGAACGTCCGTCACGCCCTGACCGGCTGACCATCGGTGCTCAGTACCGCTGCGAGCGCGTCCATGACCGAGGGCACGACGGCGTAGTAGGCCCAGACGCCGCGCTTGTCCCGGGTGAAGATCCCGGCATCGACCAGGATCTTCAGATGGTGGGACACGGTCGGCTGGGTCAGCCCCAGGGGCCCGGTCAGCTCGCAGACGCAGGCCTCGCCGCCTTCGTGCGCGGCGACCATGGAGACCAGCCGCAGCCTGGTCGGGTCGGCCAGGGCCTTGAGCAGGCGGGCGAGATCGGCCGCCTGGCCGGCCGTGATCGGCTCGCGCAGCAGCGGCGCGCAGCAGTCATCGGCGAGCGGCAGCAGCGGCCTGGCCGGGAGGGCCGGTGAGGTAGTCACCCGGCCAGTATGGGCCAGGCATTGACATCTGTCTATTTCCCGGGCAGGCTAAGGCATAGACAGCCATCGATGCGTAGGGGTGATCATGATGAGTGACGGGACGAGCGCGGGCCTGCGCGAGGAAGTCCGGTCCCGGTACGCCAAGGCGGCCCGCGCGGTCCTGGAGCCGGGGCCCGGCGTGACCGCATCGTGCTGTGAGAGTTCTGCCGCGGACTCGTGCTGCGGCACCTCGGCGGCGGGCTCGTCGTGCGGTACCGGCTCGGCCGCTCTGGACTCGGCCGGCTGCTTCGGCGGAACGCTCTACGGTGCGGGCGAGACCGACGGCCTGCCGCAGGAGGCGGTCCTGGCCAGCCTGGGCTGCGGCAACCCACTGGCGGTGGCGGACCTGCACGAGGGAGAGCGGGTTCTGGACCTGGGCTCGGGCGGCGGCATCGACGTGCTGCTGTCGGCCCGCCGGGTGGGCCCGTCCGGGTTCGCCTACGGCGTGGACATGACCGACGAGATGCTGACCCTGGCCCGGGCCAACGCGGCCAAGGCCGGCGCCGGCAACGTCGAGTTCCTGCGGGGCGAGATCGAGGCCCTGCCGCTGCCCGGCGCAGCGGTTGACGTGGTGATCTCCAACTGCGTGATCAACCTGTCGACCGACAAGCCCGCGGTGCTCGCGGAGATGTTCCGCGTCCTGGTCCCGGGCGGCCGGATCGGCATCACCGACGTGGTCGCCGAAGACGACCTCACCCCGGCGGACCGCGCGGCCGCTGGCTCGTATGCCGGCTGCATCGCCGGGGCCCTGTCCCGCCGCGAGTACCTCGACGGGCTGGCCGCAGCCGGGTTCGCGGACGCGTCGGTGACCTTTACCACCGAGGCGGCTCCGGGGATGCACTCGGCCATCATCAGCGCCGTCAAGCCCGCGACCACGTGAACGCTGCCGCAGCGAGGCCGGCGGCGACGGGCGCCCGCTCAAGGAGCATGATCACGAGAGCCCGTCACCCGGCCACATGAACCGGCGTACCGGCTGTGACCTGCGCTCCTTGGTGGCGGGCACGCGCGGATCGGCCCGCCGGCCGCGGGCATGCCTACGATCTGCGCTTTAACTGCGCCATAACACCCTAAGGAACATCAACTCAGGAGGCCGGATCGACCCCGGCTCTGCATCGCCCGGCTTGGCGCTCCACGAGCGCTGGGCCCGGGCTACGCCCCAGTAAGCAGCGCTTTCGCTGCCGGGGCCGACCCCCCCTGTTCCTGCTGTCCGCCGTGACCGCTACGCCGCGCACGTCACCCGTGCGCCAGCATCCCCTGGCTGGGACAACTCCAGGTTCACGGCCGGGCTCTTATTCCGAGCGCTGCTGCGGGATGCCCGCGAGCAGTGCACGAACCTCTGTCTCCCGGTACCGGCGGTGGCCGCCGAGCGTACGTATGGAAGTCAGCTTCCCGGCCTTGGCCCACCGCGTGACGGTCTTCGGGTCAACCCGGAACATGGTCGCTACCTCTGCTGGGGTCAGCAGAGGCTCGGCCTCTGGTGTGCGTGCAGACATGTTGACGGCCTCTCCTCCTGGACCGGTACTGCGATCCTGCGTTTGTTGCTGTGGCGACTCCGTGGGGAGCCTGCCGTGGATGTCCCATATGGTCCACTCAGACCATATTGCCATCACCAGCGGTTACAAGTCGACGACCACCAGAAGCAAACATTTCTCCATGAGTCGCCCGCTCTCCTCACATTCGAGTCACGCAGCGTGACATAGTAACACGACAGGTGACAACCAGCAATTCGGAAAAATCATTCCCCCCTCTCCCCCTCAGCTGCCGAGTTCGACGGCCTCCAGATCACGCCACCTGGCGCGCAGCCGCTGGTACATGGCGGCTGCTAGCTCGAACTCCCTGCTTGCCAGGGCGCTCACGGTGGCGGACACCTCAGCCACTGACTGGTCCGCGCGGAGCGCGTCGTCGTCGAGTAGCTGAACCAGCCCTCCATAATCGAGCTCCACCAGCGAGTGCGGGTGGAACTCTTCCAGCCAGCGCCCGATCTCCTCGAGCGCCACGGTGGCCCGCACGAGGTCCGCCGCGGCCGACGTCCCGTCGTCGGGGTCTGTCCCCAGCGCGGTACCGGGGACGCGCCGGACCGTGGCGAGCGCGCGGGCAACCCGCTTGCGCGCCTGGGCCATGGTTGTCGCGTAGATGAGAGTGCGTGTCGCAGACGCCGTGGCCGGCAGGCTGCCTTCCCCCTCACCCGCCGCGCCGAGCACGAGCCAGCGCTCGGTCGGCGCGAACGGGATGAACCAGGTCGGCGGCACTGACCAGGTGCTGCTCTGGATGTAGACCCGTGACGCCAGCTCCTTCCTCTCCCACCGCACGAAGTCCTCGGCGGC
>Ga0126381_100009753_pt1 | contig 10787 bp, 11 predicted proteins | sample PanSoiMetPlot_28_FD_96465 | JGI IMG/M metagenome (GOLD analysis project Ga0126381, IMG submission 96465) | Tropical forest soil microbial communities from Panama - MetaG Plot_28 | ecosystem: Environmental > Terrestrial > Soil > Tropical forest > Bulk soil | place: Panama | collected 2016-02-17
ACCTCATCCGGCTTGATGCGGATGTCCTTGCCGAACCGCGGCTTGTACGGCGCCTCGCTCATGCAGGGAATTATGGGTTGAGACGGTGAAAAAACAAGAAAACGAAGTGCTTGACGAAGGCGTATTGCTATGCGTCAGAAACGGTCGGGAGGCCAATATGACCGTTGCCAATTCCATACGCGATAAACTGACTGAAGCCTTTGCGCCGGAAACTCTGACAATTGTCGATGAAAGCGCGGCGCATGCGGGCCACGCCGGCGCGCGGCCCGAAGGCGAGACACACTTCCGTGTACGGATCGTCTCGCGGGCCTTCGACGGCCTCACGCGCGTCGAGCGGCAGCGCCGCGTCTATGCGATCCTCGCAGAGGAGTTGCGCGGCCGCGTGCATGCGCTCGCGCTTGTCACCCAGACGCCCGGCGAAGCAGGATTGGGGAACGGATCTTCTGCCACCTAACCCAACCCAGAGGAGATGAAGCGTGCTGAAGACCTATCGCGGCAGCTGTCATTGCGGCGCCGTCAGATTCGAAGCCGACATCGATCTCAGCCAGGGCACCAGCAGATGCAACTGCACTTATTGCCTGAAGGTGCGGGCTTGGGGGACCATAATCAAGCCTGACGCTTTCCGCCTTGTCCCGGGTTCTGAGGAAGGCGTGCCGTATCACAAGAATCCCGAAGCACCGATCAAATATCACTGCAAGAATTGCGGCATCCACACGCATGGGCGCGGAAACGCGGATTATGCCGGCGGGCCGTTCGTCCAGGTCTTTGTCGCGACGCTGGATGACGCATCGCCCGAAGAATTGATGAGCGGGCCGATTCGGTATTCCGACGGGCTGCACAACAACTGGATGCATCCTCCGTCTGATATCCGACATCTTTAGGCGATCGGCGCGACGCCTATCCGCCTTCCTCGAATCCCGGATAGAGCGTCATGCCGCCGTCGACGAAGAGCGTCGTGCCGACGACGTAGTCGGAGGCGTCGGAGGCGAGCCAGACGGCTGCCCGCGCAATGTCCACCGGCTCGCCGATCCGCCCGTATGGGATCAGCTTCATCAGCGCCTGGTAGGCTTCCGGGGTTTCCCAGGCGGGGCGGTTGATAGGCGTGCGGATGGCGCCCGGTGCAATGGCGTTGACGCGGACGCGGCGGGGCGCCACCTCCTGCGCCAGGCTCTTCATCATGAGCATGATGCCGCCCTTCGACGCCGCATAGTTGGCGTGTCCGGCCCACGGGATGACTTCGTGCACCGAGCTCATGCAGATGATTTTGCCGGCGGAGCAGGACACCGCAGGAACGACGCCGCGGCGCAGGAATTCGCGCAGCGCCTCGCGCGCGCAGAGGAACTGCCCGGTCAGGTTGACGCTGAGGACCTTGTTCCATTGCTCGAGCGTCATGTCGAGAAATGCCGCATCGCGCTGCAGGCCGGCGTTGGCGACGAGGATGTCGATGGTGCCGAATTTTCCGATCATGGTTTCGAACATCGCGCGCACTTCGCCTTCCTGCGACACGTCTGCCAGGTGCGTATAGACTTCAACGCCATGGTTGCGAATCTCGGTCGCAACGGCGTCCGCGCCTTCACTGTTGCCCACATAGTTGACGACGATATCGGCGCCTGCTTCGCCGAGCGCTGCCGCCACTGCGCGACCGATGCCGGAACTTGCGCCCGTCACCAGCGCTTTTTGTCCGCGTAAGGGCTTGGGCGAAGATGAATTGGGCATGGCGCGCTCCTTTCACTGACTCGTCAGACGCTATTTCGCCGCCGCTTTTTGCCCGGCGGCCGGTGCGGCGGGTTGCTCGCCGGCCGTTTCGCTAGTTCCGGCAGAACGCTCCTCTGCAGGTCCCTTGAAGGACGAAAGGTTGCGCGCGCTGTTGATGAGGGAGAGATGCGAGAAAGCCTGCGGGAAGTTGCCGACAAGCCGTTTCTTGACCGGATCGTACTCCTCCGACAACAGGCCGACATCGTTCGCCAGCGACAGGAGCCGCTCGAACAGCGCGCGCGCTTCGTTGTAGCGCCCGAGCAGAACGTAGTTGTCGACCAGCCAGAAACTGCAGGCGAGGAACGCCCCTTCGCCGGGCGGGAGTCCGTCCGTTCCGAGGCAGGTGTTGTAGCGGCACACGAAACCGTCGCGCACGAGGTGCTTTTCGATGGCCGCTACCGTGCCTTGCACGCGCGGATCACTTGCCGGCAGGAAGCCGACCTGGGCGATGAGCAGCAGGCTCGCATCGAGCGTGCGCGCGCCATAGTACTGCACAAACGAGTTGAGCTCCGGGTCGAAGCCATTTTCCAAGACGTTGGCGTGGATCTGATCGCGAATGGTCTTCCAGCGCTCGAGTGGCGCATCGTAGCCAAATTCTTCCGCAGAGCGGATTGCGCGGTCGAAGGCGACCCATGCCATGACCTTGGAATGTGTGAAATGCTGCCGCCCGCCGCGCCACTCCCAGATGCCTTCATCGGGCTGGTCCCAGATCTTCGCCAGGTGCTCGACGAGCGCGCATTCCAGCTCCCAGCTGGGCGCCTCGGTGGGCACGCCATGCCTGCGCGCGACATACATGGCTTCGACGACTTCGCCGTACACGTCGAGCTGGATCTGATCGGCGGCCGCATTTCCGACGCGGACGGGTGCGGAGCCTTCATAACCTGACAGCCACGGGACCTGGTATTCCACGAGGCGCGTTTCGCCGGCGACTCCATACATGATCTGCAATTGATCAGGGCTGCCCGCTGCGGCGCGCAAGAGCCAGGTGCGCCAGGCACTCGCTTCCTCGTAGAAGCCCGTTTCGAGCAGCGCGTAAAGCGTGAACGTCGCGTCGCGAAGCCAACAATAGCGGTAGTCCCAGTTGCGCGGGCCTCCGAGTTGTTCCGGCAAGGACGTCGTGCCGGCCGCGACGATGCCGCCAGTCTCCCAGTGGGTCAGCGCTTTCAACGTGAGAAGCGAACGCATGATCTGCGGGGCCCATGCGATGTCGTCGTGGAATGGCGCCGACCACTTCGTCCAGAACTCCGTGACGTGCACGAGCGAATCGTGCGGGCAGATGCGCGGTGGCGGAGTCCGATATGAAGGGCTGCGGGACAGCACGAAGCCGACTTCCTGTCCCTCTTCGACCGTGAAGGTGCCGACCGTCTTCATGTCTTCGCCGCGCAGATCGATGGGTGTGTCGAGCAGAAGGCGATCGGGACCGGAGATTATCTGGAGGCGGCCGTCATCCTGGCGGGTGACCCAGGGCGTGCGTGAACCGTACTCGAACCGCACGACCAGCTCCGTCCGCATTTCGACGGTGCCGCGCAGGCCATGGACGAGGCGGAAGAGATCGGAAATACCGTCGCGCCGGTACATGAAATCGACGACGCTGACGATGCCGCTTTCGGTTTCGAAGGTCGTTTCGAGGACGATGGTTTTGTCACGGTAACGCCGCGAAATGCTGTGCTTCGGGTCGACAGGCGCGATCAGCCAGCGGCCTTGATCATTCGTGCCGAGCAGCGCTGCGAAACATGCCGCGCGATCGAAGCGGGGCAAGCAGAGCCAGTCGATCGATCCGTCACGGCCGACGAGCGCCACGGTCTCGCGATTGCCGATGATGGCGTAGTCTTCAATGCGGCCGGGCATGGCTGTACGTCCGGGCTGGCCCAAAAGCTCCCAGTTTGAAAAGCGCTCGTCGCGGCAAAGGTTTCATGAAATCCTCGCTTTGCCTGCGACAAGGCGGATCAGATGTCCGTCTGGGTCCCGAATTTCCATCTGTTCCTTTGCGTGTCCGGGCAGCAAGCTCGCCGTGTCGGCGATGTCCTGCGGGTCCCACTGGCCATCGCGGGCGCGGCCGCGCGGCGTGCGATAGCAGAGGAGTTCCAGGTGCGGCGGCGGCGTGCCGGGACGCGCCATTGCGATCACTTCGACGGCAATACCTGCAAGGCCGTCGAGCCGTTCCTGCTCCGGGCCGCTGTTCGTTTGTCGCGCTGTGCAAACGAGGCCGAGGTTCTCGTAGAACGCGATGCTGCGTTCGGCGCCCGAAATACTGATTGCCGAATGATCGATGCCGATGGTCAGGCACGTCGCTTGTGCGGGCCAGCGCGGCGTCGCTCCCGCAAACTGCAGAAGCTCGAGTGGATGGCCTTCGGGATCGCGGAACTTGAAGGCTCGCACTCCTCCCGCGGCCGGCGGCAAGAGCTGCGGCCCGCCTTGCGTTATTGCGACCGCTTGATGCTGCATCAGGCGCGCATGCGCCGCCGCAATGTCGGTGGTGACGATAGCGAAATGCTGAAACCACAGGTCTGCGGCCGTGCTCCCGGAAGGATAGGGGCGTCCTTGCGTTTCCGTGAGCTCGATTTCCTGCGCGCCCAGCGCGAGACGCACCGTTCGAGGGGTTTCATGTCCGGCATCCTGGAAACCGAGCGCATCACAATAAAACGAGCGGGCACGCCGGAGATCGGAGACGTTGAGGCGCAGATACGCGATGGTCATGGCCGTTCCGCGCCGCGCTTGTTGGTGTAGATCGCATAGAGCGCGTGGCTCCCGCAGATGAAAAGCCGGCTCCGGTTGCGTCCGCCGAATGCGAGATTGGCCACCACCGACGGCACGCGGATCTTGCCCAGCAGGGCGCCCGAAGGCGCGATACAATGGACGCCGTCGGCAGCGCTGCTCCAGATATTGCCGTCTTCGTCGCAGCGCATGCCGTCGGCTGCGCCCGGATTGATGGTATGGAAGACGCGGCCTCCCGCGAGCCGTGTGCCGTTGTCGATCACGTCGAAGACACGAATGTGCTGAACCGGATCGGGTGCGAAGAGCACGCCCGTCTCGGCGATGTAGAGACGTGTCCCGTCGGGCGAGAAACACAGACCGTTCGGTCCCGCAAAATCATCGGCTACGACCGTGAGGGAACCCTCATCCGGATCGAGGCGGTAAACAGTCGGCGGCAGCTCTGCCTGCTGCTTGCCGCCTTCGTAGTCGGTCGAGATGCCGTAGAGCGGATCGGTGAACCAGATGGCGCCGTAGTCGTCCACGACGATGTCGTTCGGCGAATTCAATCGCTTGCCGTTGTAAGATCCGGCCAACACGGTGATGGCGCCGTCGAGCTCCGTGCGCAGGATGCAGCGTCCGCGGTGCGAGCAGCTGATGAGACGGCCCTCGCGGTCGCGAGTTTGGCCGTTGGCGAAATGCGACGGCTGCCGGAACACGGAAATCCCGCCGCTCTCGCTCCAGCGCATGATGCGATCGTTGGGAAGGTCGCTGAACAGGAGAGTTTGGCGGTCACCGAACCAGACGGGCCCTTCAAGCCAGCGAAACCCATCCGCCAGCTTTTCCAGCGGCGCATTCACCAGCACGAAGGAGCGGAAGCGCGGATCGACGATCTCGATGCCGTCCATCGCCTCACCGCAGATGGCACGGCCGCCGCACCGGCGGGACCCGGAGGCGTACGGTCAGGAGCACTGCGGGCTCGCTGCCAAGCGTGCCGGAACGGTGGCCCTTTCGGCCCTGTGAATCCGCGTAGCAGTTCTGGTCTTCGCCGAAAGACAGTTCGCCCGGTCCCATTTCCACCCGCATGCCATCCATGGATTCGACCCACCAGCGTCCTGACAAAGGAACGATCCATTGCGGCGCAGGGTTCTCGTGCCATTCGCCGACCCAACCCACGGGAAGCACGACCACAACAACCGTCGCCTCGCTGGGTTCCTGGCGCGCGTTCCATTGCGGCGCTGCCTGGCCTACTCCCTGCCAATCGAAGACCTCGAAATGGCAGCGATGCTGATGGCTGACGCCGTCTTCATCGGTCCAGATATGCCAGTAGGGCACGCGCGGCGTGGCGGGCAGTTCGGTCATGGCTGGCTCTCCTCGATCGGCGCGCGATAGGGATGGGACGAAGCAAAGGGATCCGCGAAGAAGGCGCGTGCACTCGTGGCCGACGCGCCGAACGCGAGCAGCAGGAAGCCGCCCGCGAGCGAGAAGTTCTTGAGGAAATCCCAAAAGAGGCCAAGCGCAGCCTGCGTGCGCCAGAAATCGTGCGTCCGCCAGAACTGCTTCCAGAGAAGCGCCGTCGCCATGCAGTAAAGCGCGAGCACGAGGCCGGCCAGCCGGTCCATGACGCCCGTGAGGATCGCCGCGGACATGACCATTTCAATCGCAAGGCCGCAGATGATGAGCGCGATGGCCATCCAGCGGTAGGGGCAGATCTCGTCGGCCTGGTCGACGGCGCTCTTGTAGAAGACGATCTTGTCGAGTGCGCTAAAGGGCAGGAACAGCGCCACAAGCAGACAGCGCGTCGCCAGCGTGACGAGGACCGCCGCCGTCATGCGAGACGCTCGGCGATGTGGTCGGCCACGCGCAGTGCGTTGGCGATGATGGTCAGCGTCGGGTTCACCGCACTGATGGAAGGAAAAAAGCTCCCGTCGACGACATAGAGGTTGTCGAGTTCATGCGCGCGGCAGTCGAGGTCGAGTACGGAGTCGGATGGCGAAGTACCAAAGCGGGCCGTGCCGGCTTGATGCGCGGTCCCGGAAAGCGGGATGTCCTTGTCGAGATAGAGGCCCTGCGGCAGGACGGTCGGCCTCGCACCGATGCCCGTCATCATCGCTTCGAGTTTCCTCCGCAGGCGATGATGTGCTTCCAGATTGTTCTCGGTGACGTCGAGGACGACGCGATTGCCGTCGTAATAGACGCGGTTCTCGGGCCTCGGCAGGTCTTCGGTGGAGAGCCAGAAACAGGTGGCGTGCCTGGCCATCAGCTCGAACGGCATCTCGGGCAACCATTCGAGCCACATCGGTAGCGCTTCGCCGCGGATCTGGTCGGCGTGCACGGCCGCGCACATCTGGATGAGGCCCAGCGGATAGTCCCAATCGCCGTCGCCGAAATAGTAATCGCTGACGGCGAGCGTCTTCTGAAACACGTCGTAGTTCGGCTCACGCATGAGCGCCATCAGCACGGACTGATTGTGCCGCATGTAGTTGCGGCCGACCTGGCCTGAGCCATTGGCAAGGCCCTTTGGATGCTTGTCGCTCGCCGAACGCAGGAGGAGCAGCGCCGACGACAGCGCGCCACAGGAAACGACGACGATGTCGGCGGAGAAGCGCAGCTCTTCGCCGTTCCGCGTCACGCAGACCTGAGACACGGAGCGGCCGCCCGTGTCTGCGACGAGGTGCGAGACGTAAGCGTTCGTTAACAGCGAGAAATTGGGGTAGCAGGCAAGGGACGGATCAACGCAGACGACCTGCGCATCGGCTTTGCCGTTCAGAAGGCAGGGAAAGCCGTCGAAGAAGGCGCATTTGATGCAAGTGCTTGTCGGCGAAGGTTGGCCGTCCTTCTCGTCGAGCAGGATGCCGAGCGGCAGGTGAAAGGGATGCAGGCCATCCGCCGCAAAACCGTCGCTGAGTTCCTGGATGTGCTTGCCGTGCGTCACCGCCGGGTAGGGAAACGGTCCGGACGACCACGGCTCGTTCGGATCTTCGCCGCGGCAGCCATGCACGTGAAACAGTCGCTCGGCTTCGGCGTAGTAGGGTTCGAACACGTCGTATTTCACCGGCCAGGCAGGCGAGATGCCGTCCTTGTGCAGCAGCTTGTCGAAGTCGCGCTCGCGCATTCTGAACAACGCCGCGCCATAAACCTTGGAGTTGCCGCCGACGAAATAGTGCAGGCCGGGATGGAAGCTTCTGCCGTCCGCGCCGTACCATGTCTCTTTGGCCTGGTAGGCCTCTTCTACGAAAACGGTCCGCGCGTCCCAATTGGCAAGCGTGCGCGGCAGGTAGCCGCCGCGTTCAAGCAGCAGGATGCGCTTTCCCGTCTTCGCAACTCTCTGCGCAAGCGAAGCGCCGCCGGGACCGCTCCCGATTACGATCAGATCGTAGTGATCCGAAGGCATGGAAAATCGCCGACGCCCGTTCGAATCTGTCTAGGAGCAAACCCGCACGAAGGCGCCCGGGTTCCGCCACCGCGGCCAAACGCCCGGGGTCGGCGGACTTAGTGCACGGCGGCCGGTGCCGCATTCCGCGCCGGCGGCGTGACGCGCAGGGCGGTGATCTGGTTGCGGTGGCGGCGCAGGATTTCGAACGTGTAGCCATGGAAGGCGAAGCGCTGCCCGACGTCGGGTATGGCGCGCGCCTCGTGGATCACCAGCCCCGCGATCGTCGTGGCCTCGTCGTCCGGCAGGTTCCAATCCAGCTCGCGGTTCAGCTCGCGGATGGGCAGCGTACCGTCGATCAGGTAGGAACCATCCGTCTGCGGACGAATTTCCGAGGGTTCCGCATTGGCATATTCGTCCGGGATATCGCCGAAGATCTCTTCCAGGATATCGCCCAGCGTGATCAGGCCCTGCAGGGTGCCGTATTCGTCGACGACGAGGGCGAAATGCGAGCGCCGCTCGCGAAAGGCGCTGAGCTGCTCCTCGAGCGTCATCGTTTCGGGCACGAACCACGGCTCGGCGAGGAGCGCCGCGAGGTTGAAATCCTTGATGACGCCGCGGCGGCGCAGGAGCTCGCGCGAGACGTCCTTGGTGTTGAGGACGCCGACGATGTTGTCCGGCGTCTCGCGCCAGACGGGTATACGCGTGTGGTCTGCCGAGATGATGGTGTCGAGCAGCTGCGCCACCGGCTTGTCGCCGTCGATTACTGCCATGTTCTTGCGATGGGTCATCGCATCGTGAACGGTCAGGTCCTTCAGATCGAGTATGCCCCCGATCATGTCGCGGTGCTCGCGCTCGACCCCGCCTTCGATGTGGTGCAATGCGACCGTGCCGCGGATGTCTTCGTGCACGGGAAGCACGGCTTCCGGCTCCCGTCTTTCGCGCACGCCGAAGATCCCCAGGATCCACCAGACCAGCGCCTGCACGGCGCGCACGATGGGTGCAAGCACGCTTACGATCGGCCGCAGGAAATAGGACGCCGCCAACGCAAACCGGTCCGTGCGTGCGATGGCGAGCGTCTTCGGCAGGACTTCCGCGAAGACGAGGACAAGCACCGTCATCGCGACCGTGGTGACGACGACCGTGCGTGCGCCAAACGTTTCCTGCAGGAGCAACGTCGCGAGCGAGGAGACAAGGATGTTGATGAAGGTATTGCCGAGCAGGATGGCGCCGATGAGCCCTTCGCGATCCGACAGAAGCGCGTTGACGTCGCGCGCCCGTCGCGAGCCGTCCTTTTCGAGCTGGTGCATGAGCCCGCGTGAAACCGCGGTCAGCGCCGTCTCGGAGCCGGAGAAAAAGCCTGACACGAACAGAAGAAGGACAATTCCTCCGATTTCAATCGTGAAATAGCTGAGCATGGGAAGGGGCCTCACAATGCATCGATCACTTTGTAGGCAGCAAGCGCCGCTGCGATGAGCGGCTTGCGCAGGGACTCTCCGCCGGGAAAACGTTCCGCCGGCACGCGTGCGAAGACGTCGAAGCGTTCGGGTTCGCCGAGCGCTGCTTCCGCCATGAGCTTGCCGCCGAGACACGCGAGCGCGACGCCTTGTCCCGAATAGCCGTGCGCAAAGAGAACGCGGTCTCCCAGCCGGCCGAAATGAGGCATGCGCGTGCGCGTGATGCCCACGGTCCCGCTCCAGGCATATTCGGTGGGGACGCTCTCGAGCGCCGGATAGACGTGCAGCATGCGCGGCCGCACGAGTCCCGCAATGTCGCGCGGCGGACGGAAATAGCTCTCGCGCCCGGCGAAGAGCAGGCGGCCGTCGGCGCTCTTCCGGTAATAATCGAGAACGTGCCGCGTGTCGGCGACGGCGGCATCGGACGGGAGTATCGCTTCGGCGAGATCCGGCGGCAGCGGTGCCGTTGCCGTCACGAAGCTCTCCACATGGCCGATGAAGGGCGCGAGCTCCGGAACGAGGATTCCGCTGAACGCGTCGGTGGCGAGGATCACGCGGCTGGCGGTTATGCTGCCTTCGTGCGTGTGCACGATGACGTGATTGTCTTCGGGCTCGAGCGCGATCGCGGGAGATTGTTCCCAGATCGCGGTTCCCGCCTTCTCCGCCGCCGCGGCCAGCCCGCGGACAAACTTGAGCGGATGAAGGTGGCCGCCGCCACTGTCGAAACGCGCGCCCGGATAGATCGACGTGCCGAGCGAGGCGCGGGTTTCCTCCGCATCCATCATGCGCGCCGCGTAGTAGCCGTAGAAGCGCGCGAGATACGCGGTGTCGTCGGCGAGCGCAGCAAGCGCGCGCGCGTTGTGCGCCGCGATGACAAGCCCTGGTTTCAGCTCGCACGCGATCGCATGGCGGGCGACGAGGCTGCGCACCAGGGACTTGGATTCCTCCGTAAGGCTCCAGAGATCGTGCGCGTGGACGGGCCCCAGCCAGCGCTCGAGCTCCGCCTGTTCCTTGCGGAGGCCGGTGTGGATCTGCCCGCCGTTCCGCCCGGACGCCGCGAAGCCGATCGCTTCCGCCTCGACAAGTGCGACAACCGCGCCCTTTTCGGCGAGGTGGAGGGCGGCGCACAACCCGGTGAACCCACCGCCGACGACGCACACGTCCGCCCGGAGCGCGTGTTGAAGGATGGGCCGGGTGGAAGGCGGTCCGGCAGTGGCCGCGTAATAGCCCTGGGGTGGAGACGGCATGGCTCTGTCTTAAAGCATTTTTGCAGGGACTGCGCGTATCCCGCTCTTGGGATTGACATGCGGGGTTCCTATCTTGACCGTGCAAGCGGCTCGTGCGAGGGAGTTTTTGGCCGTAACGGAGAGCCTTTCTTGACCCGCAGCGAAATCTGGCGCATCGAAAAATATCTGCGCAATCTCTTCCGTCTCGATACGATCACGCTCCTGGAGCGCCCGAAGCAGACCGACTCGGTCGAAGTGCATGTCGGCGGCGAGTTCATCGGTGTG
>Ga0126381_100009754_pt1 | contig 10787 bp, 15 predicted proteins | sample PanSoiMetPlot_28_FD_96465 | JGI IMG/M metagenome (GOLD analysis project Ga0126381, IMG submission 96465) | Tropical forest soil microbial communities from Panama - MetaG Plot_28 | ecosystem: Environmental > Terrestrial > Soil > Tropical forest > Bulk soil | place: Panama | collected 2016-02-17
CCAGGCGGGCCAGGTGGCCGGCGCCGTCCACAGGGTGCGGGAGGTGCGGGCCGCGAATTTGCCGGGCACGGAGCGGCCCCACTGTTTGACCATCAACTTGACTACCGCCGGGACATCGGTAGCGGCCGGGTCGATAGTCGATAGGGCCCAGTGCGCCCACCGTTGGAGCGGGTAGCCGACATCGTGGAGGTAGCCGGCGCCGACCTCGAGCAGGTCTCCGGCCTGGGCGGCGGCCATGATCTCCGGCTGGGTCAAGACAGTCCAGAATTCGCCGACCGGGTAGAAGATGCCGCGGCCCGTCCGGAGCGGGTAGCGGGGGATCTGGGTGGAGATGTGGCAGTCGGCTACCGCCCCGAACCCCAGCTTGCCTAGCCGTTTCAGATCGTCACCTTGGTATTCGTGCCACGACAGTCTCGCTTTAGGGGTGGGCAGATGGGCGCACACCGTCAGATAGGCGTTCTCGAAATCCACCAGGGCGAACGGGCCGCCCTTTATCGTCCCGACCCTGGTGACGTCCCGGCGGCCGCCGTAAACCGCCAGCCGGTCGTGTTTCAACTGGTCGACGTCCGGTTTGATCAGAAACATCTTCTGAGGGCTCATGTGCCTGGCGGCGTTAAACCCGGTGGTCGGCCCGGTTTTCGACCAGTGCCCCAGTTTTTCTCTATCCCACCAGTCGAGCAGGGACAGCACCGCGTCAGCCAGCACCAGCACGTCGGCGGTGCAGTAGGTTTCCCACTCCTCTAGCGGGGCATCCATAGCGGGCATCGGCAATTTCGGCCGCCCGACCGCGTCACCCACCTTGGCCAACGGGTGCGGGAGCCAGCTGGTTGAGTCGACCAGCCAGATGGTTTTACTGCGCCTCTTTAGGTATCCGGATACGTTGCGGCCCGCGAACCTAAAATCGCCCAGGGCCCAGCCCATACGGTGAAGGAAATCAGGTAGCCGAGTAGTCGTGAGGTCAAACCCGAGGTTGTGAGCATAAAGCCACAAGTTCGGTTTCCCCACCATCGCTGCGTTAACCCATCGGGCCAGACTTTGCGGTGTTGAACCGGTAGAAGTAGTGACCGTCGACTTACCTTTACCAGTCGGGCGACGGTCGACCACCCCCGCCACCCATAAGCGAAGCTTGAGTTCTTCACGTCCCTCCCCTGTCGTAACCGGGTATGTCTCCGTATCGAAAAAGCCGACAAACCTGGGCGACCATTCCGAGGCGTTACCCCTCAACCAGTGAACCCCCGCCCCGGTCACCGCTATTTACGCCAGTCGTCAGCTTGCGGGCAGGTAGCGAAATGGCTAACCCATGTCGGCCCCAATTCGACCACTGGCGTACCGTCAGCTAGCCGGCTCACCTCGACTAGCCGGCGTTCTTTGTCGGCGTCCATCGGCGTACGTTTCCCCTCGACTGTTACCGCCCACGTAATGCGAGCGCCGCATGATCGGCAGGTACTCATATTCTCATGATCTGTACTCGGTCGATCCCGGTCAGCGCGTACCCTTCGAGGAAACCGAGTTGTTGCTGTATCCGCTGCGACCCGGAGTCGAGCGCTTCTTGTCCGGAGGTGAACGCCCGCCCGACGATCTGATCCTTAGTGAGACCTTCAAGGGAGGTGTTCCAGTCGGTGACCCCCCACACCTGCCGGATGTCGCCTTCCGGGCCGGTCAGCGACGCCTGATACCGGATCTGGTAGTTGTCGACCAGGAAGCTACCGGTTTCGCCGGCCGCCCACGGGGCGTACGCCCACATATCCCCGGCTATGGCGTCACCTCCGGCGGCGGCCGCCAAATTGCCCTCCGCGGTAAGTATCGAGCGGGCCTGCCCGGCCACATAGTTCATGTCGAATATGGAAGGGTTGCCGATCTCTCCCCCAGCGATGGCGACCGCGTTGCGGTAGGCGTCCCACAGGTCGGACACTGTCGCCCCGGATTCGATTGCCCCCATCAGACTGTTGAAATACGGGAGCAGTGAGGCGATGCCGGCCGCGGTCGGGCCGGTCAGTCGGGGCATCGGTAGGGCTTATTCCATGCCCGGACTATCGCCTGGTCTACCGGGTCGTCCGGGTCGAGCCTGCCGAACGGGTAATAGTTGGTATCTTCGGCCCACCGATGCAGGCCTTTATGGTGGTGCTCGCGGGTGCATCGGAGGTCGATACCATCTTCCCGTTTGTGGGCGGTGCAGGTGATCTTCATTCCCGGTACCCGTTATCCCACTCGCCCCGGTTGAACTTCTCTATGTCACTCCGCGACATCGGCGGCCGCGGTCGCTTCGGGTACCTCTTCCGCGGCTGTCGACTCTTCCGGCTGCGTTTTCCTTTTGGACCCCCGACCGTTAGCCCGGGCCGGTTCCACCTCCGCCGACCCTTCGGCCACATCGTCGGGCGGGTCCATCGTGGTGGCCTCGGGCTGGTCGAACCAGCCCAACACCACCGTGACCAGATGGTTCTGGCACAGCCACACGGTCACCCCCTCCGGCATACCGCCGACATCCTCTAGCGGTTTGACCAGGAACTGGGAGAGGACGTTTTCGCCTATCGCCTCGCACACCTGGCACGGCACCGTACCTGCCATCAGTTACCCCTTTTCTAGAACAGTCTGTCCTGGACCAGCAGCACCGGCTGGTCATCTTCGCGCACCCACGACCACTGGTGTACGACCTCCCCGTCCACGTCGCGGGACTGATGAAACCCGTCATGGCCCACCGGCAACAGACAGTGACGGTTGAATTTCGCCCCCGACCGGGACCGGGACTTTATCGGGTCCAGAGCGAAACACACCGGGTCACGCATCGGCCGCTCTGGCCTCGCGGTACGCCTTCCATGCGGCCGCTCTGGCCTCGTCGTACGCCTCCCCTGCGGCCGCTACAGCCTCGTCGTACGCCTTCTCTGCGGCCGCTACAGCCTCGTCGTACGCCTTCTCTGCGGCCGCTACGGCCTCGTCCCGGGTGGCGGTCACAGTTCCGGCTCGGCGATGAACGTCACCGCGGCGTTACCGCGTTTCCCGGTGCCGTCGATCTCGGCGAACACGCCCCGCAGCGGCAACTGGCCGGCCGCCCAGGCGTTAGCCAAACGGGCTACCACCTGCTTAGCGCCGGTGTTGACCACCCGGTGGATTTCGTCATCCCCGACCGTGACATCCAGGATCAGGTAGGCGCCCCAGCCGCCCGGCTTCTCACCGTCGAGTACCCGTAGATCCCATATGGTCACCGTTTTGCCGATCAGATCCCGGCCGGCGGTCGTGCCCTGCTGGGTTTGCGCCTCGTCCGGGTCCTCAGCCACCAGAATTGCACTGGCGATACGGTCGGTGATCTCGTCATCATCACCGCCGAACGGCAGGTAAGTAATGAACCGAGGCACCGGCCGGCCGAACCTTTCGTCATCCTGACGTTCCATAAGGAACGCCTGCGCCTTAGCCCGCTCAGCGGGGGTAGCGCCGGCCGGCACGAATGTCGGCCGTGGGGTCACCGTCAAAGCCTGCACGTCTTTAGACATTGTCTCTCTCTTTCGTTTGCGGCCCGTCCGGCCGACTGCCCACCCCCCCGGGAGCTGGTAAGAAAGGGGCGGAACCCCCGAGGGGATGGGCGGTCAGTCGGTTCTCGCCCACTGCATCTCTATATGGACTTGCGCCCAGCAGCGGGCGGCCTCCAAATGTTTGCCGGCGTCGCGGTACAGTTCGGCGGCGTGGTCGAAACAGGCGGCCGCCACCGTGTGGTAGCCCTCGTTACAGAAGCGTTCCGCTTCCCACTCCATCTGTTCGGCCTGGTCGATACTCACAGGTTTACCCCTTTCTTTTTCCCTACCTCTGACCATACCCCCCTGGGGGTGGGGTGTCAAGGGGTTTATCGTTATGACGGGGTGGCGGTGACCAGGTAGATGGTCCCGGCGGACGCGCCGGGCGTGGCGGACGGCCCGTTGAACGCCCCGGTGGTGGTCACCCACGCTTTGATCGGGTTGGCGGTGCCGATCAGGTACGGCGGGCCGCCGTCATACCAGACGGTCCCGCCGATTAATGCCTCGTGGGCGGCGGATTGGGCGACCGAGGCCACCAGGCTGGTCGGATTGACGGTGCGCGGCGAATACCATTTGAGCCCGGCGTGCCCGGACGTGTCGGCTATGGCACCCCGGTTGGCGCCGGTGATGTCCACCCCGTTGAACTGGGCGTCGGAGTGCAGGTCGAACAGTCCGACCGTCCCGGAGGTGATGGTCCCGACGTCCATGACCGCCGGCCCGGTGATCGCCGTGTCCACCTCAATGATCACGTCGAGCAGAAGGTCGCCCACGGTCGGGGTGTACAGCGACCAGCCGGTGGAGGGGGTCCACAACCCGGGGGTGCTCGACGTCCAGGGGAACTTGCGGACGACCACCGCGTTGGCCGCCCCCCCGCCGGAGGTTTTACCGCCGGAGCGGCCCATCAGCGGGCCGGGGGCAGCCAGAACACCGACCCCTTCACCGTCCCGATAGCGGCCGCCGCGAACAGACCCACCTGACACAAGATCCCTTGCGGCATCCACACCTCCCGCGACGATTCCTGGGGCAGCAGGGTGACAGGCCACGCCGGTACCCCCTCGACCTGCAGGCCGTCGTAGAAATCGACCTCCGCCTCCAGGGTGGTCGATTCGTTCACTATGGACCAGCCGTACAGGACCAGCTCCCGGGCCATGATCAACTGGCCGCCGCCGGTGGTGTCGAACTCGGTGTGAAAGCACGGGGTGAAAAGCCCCGGTTCCGGCCCGAAATGGTGAGCGTCGGTCACGGCCGGCCTCTCAGATGAACTCGGAGTTAACGGCGGCGGATGACTGCCGGTGCTTCACGTCGTCACAGAGTCGGGACTGTCGGCCCTCGTTGGCCGGTCTCATCTCGCAGGGCAGGGTTTCGGGCATGGTCTCCGCCCACCACTTCAAAAGGTACTCCTGGCGGGCTTTCCAGCCGGGCTGGTTGGCGATCGTCGACTCCTCGATGGTCAGACACCGGGGGAGTACCCAATCCTCGGAGCCGGTGGCGTCCGGGAGCCGGCCCCACCCCGACGTCAAACCTTTGCGGGCCCACCGTTGGGGCAGTTCGATGTCGCCCATGATCCCGCCCAGAGTGTCGTTGTACCCGCCCCCAGCCTTGAACCCTTCGGCGGTCATGAACGTCCACCACGATCCGACATAAGCCCAGTAGGACACGGGCCCGTCCTGGTCGACCAGGGCGGTGGTCACCGGGCCCCAAGGGTGGGCGGTCATGTAATGCAACCCCGACGCCACATGGGCGTCCACATAGCCGGTGATAGCCCACGGCGAGGTAACCAAAGTGTCGTCCTCGACCATGAACAGCCAGTCGCACCCCGCATCCAATAAATATTGGAGACATTCATTCTTAGAGTACGCCCACCCCCTATTTTGGGCGTGCCAGATCATGTGCCAACCCCGCGGCCCGGGCAGGATAAACGGGTCATCCCCGTCCTGCACCACTACCACCTCATCCACCAGCGTCGAAAGGTGGGTTTGGATCGACTCGACCAGCTCGGCGTACATCCCCGGCCGTTTCCATGTGGTCACCCCCAACCCGACCTTGCCGCGGTAGGTCACCGGACCGCCTGACAGATCGATACGCCCCGCGGGGTGCGCAGGGTGACCGCCGGCCACCCCCACTGTTTGACCAGGGCCAACGCCCGGTTGTGATGGTGCGGCGCGGTGTCATGCAGCACCACGATGGCGCCCGGTTCGAGAAACGACTTGAACGTTGACAACTCTTCCGGCCTCGCTTCCATAGATGAGTCCAGGTACAGTAAACCGATGGGCCCGGGTGGCACCCAGCCGATGCTCGACCGGTTGACGATGGTTACGGGCAGGGCGTACAGCCACGCCTGGGCGATAGCGGCCGACGTGGTGTCAACCTCCAACGTGTACAGCCGGCCCCGGTCGTTGTCCCGCAGGCCCGACCCGATACACGCCGCGGTGTGCCCGTGGTAGGTGCCGGTCTCCACCGCGATCGCCGGCTTGATCGCCACCGTCAGCCCGTACAATAACCGGCCCACCTCGTCCTCCGCCGCGTCCCCGTCCGCCGCGGACCATCTTTCCGGGTGGGGGCACCACTCCGAAGGTGGCGTATGCGTCCGTTCGTGCGGCATGTCAGACCATAGGGCCCGAAGGTGGGCCCAGATGGTGATGGTGAACCGGCGGCGAATGTTCGAACCATTCCACCTGCCGTATCTTCAGATCCCGGGCGACATGGTTGTCCACGTCCCACCACGGCACCTCGGTGGGCCGCCGTTCGCCGCCCTCGGTGGCTACCTCCGCCGCGTAGGGGTGCTCAGCCATAACCCGAGAATCGAAACGAACAAGACCGAACATAGGACCCCGAGGGTAAAGACCGTCGTCATAGGCGAACGAGCACCAGTCGTGCCCGCAGGAGGTGATCAGATCCAGCTGCGCCCGGGTGGGGATGACATCGTGCTCGCATATGACGAACGTCTCCCCCCGCGCCCACAGAGCCCGCAACAAACGCCCGTAGGCTCCGTTGTCGGCCTTCGGCAGTTGATACCACCGCACCGGCCCCCCCCACGCCCACAGGGCCTCCTGGGTGCCTCTCGTCAACCCCTGAGCGGTGTACGGGCAGACAACGGTAACGGTTCGTTGGGTTACTGGGGGTGGCCCAGCAACTGGCCCCACGTGTGCACCCCCACCACCCCGTCCACGGCTAGATGCTCGGCGGCCTGATACTGCTCGACCCTCGCTCTGGTGGCCGGCCCGAAAACCCCGTCCGTGGCCAACTGGCCCAATAGGGTTTGGGCGGCCTGCACCGGGCGACCGGTCGCCCCCTCCGATAGTTGCGGTAACAACACTGTGACTAGTCCTTCCGGTGGTGGCGGCGGTGGGGTTGGGGTCGGTGGTGGCGGCGGCACGGGGGCCTGTAAGGTCACGTACAGGGTCGAATGGTCATAGGTACCGGCCCACTGGTCCTGGACCGCCACCGGGGCCACAGGCGGGTTCCAGAACCCCCCGGCGATAAGCCCGGACGGGTCCGCCAGCCACAGGTAGAAACCACGGGCCGGCCACGACGAGCGGTCCGAGGGTTGCAGACTCTTAGCCTTGAGGGCAGCCAAATAGTTGGGGAGCTGGTCGCGGTTCGAGTACAGCCACGGATGCCCGCCCTTCTCGACCTCGGTGGCTATGGCGTCGGCCACCGCGGCGGGGCCGGCGTTACCGGTCTCCCCGTCATAGGCGTCCGCCCCCGACGCGGCGAGCACCGAGATACGGACCAGCGGGTCCGCCGCGAACGCGGCCCATGCCTCGGGCGGCCACTCGCTTTGCGCCCCGTCCAGGTAGCCGGCTTTGGCCCCGGCCTTGTCTTGCAGGTTCTGCCAGTCCACCGCGTCCCACAGATCGGCCATGCTCAGCGGATCCTTCCTATCTGTTGCCAGTGGTCCCGGCAGGTGTCGCAAACCCACACCGGCCGCTTCTGACCCTTCTGGACCACTCTACTCATGTGGCGGTATTCGAAGATGTGACCGCACCTTCGGCACCGTTCCCCGCCGGGCCGGCAGTTGGGGTTACTGGGGTGGTGGTCGCTGATGGTTCCTGCCCCCTCTCCTCCTCGCCCAGGGCCACCTGTTGGGCCCAATGGTCGGCCAGTTTACGCGCCTCCGTATGACGGCGGAGGTGACGGACCACATGGGAATGGTGCGGTGGTTCGGGGCTCATGGCGGCGGCTGGTTCGGTAACGGCCCGTGCGCCCGGGCTGACAGGAGCACCCATGCCTGGTAAGGGGAGTAGCCGAGATCCTCGAGCATGGTCTGGGCGGTGGCCTGGTTGGTCGCCGCGTCCGCCGAGAACACCTGATAGTGGAAAGCGGTGACGATCTGCCCCTCGGTCAGCACCTTCACGTTCGTGGTGCGCTCGATGTCCCATTCCTGAATGTACTGGGTGACCGCCTCCGCCGGGATGCCCAACGCGGCCAGGGCGGTGGTGGCCTGCTGGGCGTCGATCCGTTTGGCGATATAGGCGTTCCCCACCCGGTTGGTAGCCGCCGTCAGCCCCTTATGGGCCCGCTGATAGTCGGCGAACGCCAGTTCGGCCGCCGCCTCGGCCGCCGTGTAGCCCAGGTTCTGAATGTCCTGGGTGGCCGTCGCCGCGTCCAATAGTTTGGCCTCGTACATCTGCAACACCGTGCCCAAAGAGATCTGCTTCTGGGTGACCGCCTTGGTCGTCCGGGCCGACGTGATATACGCCTGGGCCAGCTCGGGGCTGAGGCCGGCCTCCTCGAACAGCTGCAAAGCCTGGGCGGTGCTGATAGCCCCCGACCTGAGTAGGGCGGTCACGGTGCGGGGTGGCGGCCGGTACTGCGCCAACTGGGCATAGATCGGCAGCCACTTGTCTTTCGTGTCCCCCTCAAAAATCCCCTGCGCGAAAGAGAGTTCGGTGGGGTTGGGGGTTTTGGTCGCCGGGTTCAGATCACCCCACGGGATATAACCCCTGTTGGCGGCCACCCCCAACTCACCCGGGGCCGGCGGCCGGCCCGCCGTATCTAAGAGCACCTGGAACGCCTGGGCGGTGTCGGTGGTGTCGGCACCGGCCGGCACCTGCAACTGGCCTACCCCGAGGCCGGCGAAGTAGGCCATGGCGATACCCTGCTCGAGTGTCACCTGGTTGCGCAGCACGGCGTCGACCGCGTCCGCCGCCGATGGTGGCACGAACTGGGCGGCCTTTATGGTGTCCGTCCAGTACGTATAGACGCGGCTGGTGCGTATGGCGGTGGCCACCGATGGCTGGTCGGGGGGCGAGTCGAACGGCAGGAACCCCCTCCGCCACCACTCCAAAACCTGGATCAGCCCGGGTGGCTCGCCGGCCAGATCGAGCATCTCCTGAAACTTGCCGGCGTCCAGACCGAACTTCGCCGCCCGGGCCTGGGTGCCGGCATCGTTGGCTAGGAACCCTCTCACCACCAGATCGGCGATTTCCGGCGGCGACAACTCCACCAGCGGACTGTTGCTGTTGATCTCGTACTCGATCTGGGTGAACATCGGCCCCAACAGAGACCGGGCGATCTCGTACCCCACCCCGTAGACCAGCAGTTGCCGGGCCGCTGAGCCGGGCCCTAGCAGGCCGTCGAAACTCATGTCACAGGGCGGCGCCGGCCGCGTCGGCCAGATCCACACCCAAGGTGGTGAGCCATCTGGTGGCGTCGACCACCCCGGTGGCCGCCGCTTTGGGGTCGGCCACCGCCGCGGTGACCAAGGCACCCAGCAACCCCAACTCCGCTAGGCCCTCTAACCCTTTCAGCAGTTTTCCCAGGTCGCCCAGTTCGTTGGCGTTGGGGGTGACCGTGTTGCACAGCGGGTCGAGGCAGTCGGTGACGTCGGTGGCTATCGACTGCACCAGCGACTCTAAAAGCGGGATGGATGCGATTATCGGCAACGCCCCGAGTAGGGGGTTTATCTCGGTTTGTATCCCGGTGATGTCACCGCCCAGGGCTTGCACTTCCGACTGCACCCCGGCTATCGCGTGTTCGGCCTGCCCGAACAGTGTGACCGCCTCACTTCTCACGTCATCGGCCTGGGCCACCGCGAAATCCTCGGCCAACCCCAACACATGATTGGCGTAGGCGATGGCCTGGTTGTACAGGTGTTGCATCTCGTGCACCAGGGTCGTTTCGGCCGCGGTCAGCGCCGAGATAGCCAGGTTGTAAAGATGCTGCGCCTCGTGCAAAACGACCTGCGCGGCGGCCAGGGCGTACTGCTCCGCGGTGGCTATGGCCTGCAACGCTAAACCGTAGGCGAACGCTTTAACCGCGGCGATCTCGTCGGCGACCAGGGCGAACGTGTTGACCGCCAGTTGGGCCACCTTCTGCGCCAGCGCCGACAACTGGGCGAACAGGGAACCCAAAGCCTGGGTGACCTTGTACACCCAATGCCACGGCCCGGCGGCCACCCCCCAAATAGCGTGCGCGGCCCAGGTCACTTTGGGGTCCCAGGTGGCCCGCAGGGCGGTTACCGCCACCGACATGCCGGCCTCGATCAGCCCGGCAATGTAGTCACCCACCCGGCCGACCACCGGGATACCCGACGTAGCCGACCGCAACGCGTGGGTGACCGGTTTGACCAGATAGTTCCCGGCGAACAGGATGATGAGCACCACCACGGCCACGAACAGGGCTATAAGGTCGACCGCCCCGATAGCCAGCTCCGGCATGGCGGGCCTAGAACGTTATGTTGAGGGCTTTGGCCAGCTCGGCGGCGTCGGCCGTCACCGCCGCCCGGATAGCGTCCGCGCTCACCGGCGAGCCGGGCACGAACACCGAGCCGGTCTGCCCCGACCCCAACTGGTAGGTCACCGTCTTACCCACCACGAAATTGCCGGACGCGTCGCGGCCCCGGTCGTCGACCACCGACACCACCCGCCCACCCCCGGACGCCGCGGCCTGATTCGCTGCACTGGTGCTCATATCAGTACCTCCTGCCCCATAGCGGCATCGATGTCGTACCACGACTGGGTTATCTGTTGGCCCCAGAACTGGCGCATGGTGTCCCAGGCGTACCGCACCCCTATCGCTCCGGCGTTGGGCACGGTGGTGTCTATAGCCTCGTAAGGGGATGCGTAGGGCGGCGGGGGCAGCATGTCAGACCAGCTTGTCGGCCGGCGCCGGCGGGGTGGGCGATGTCTGGGCGTTGGTCACCGCGGCGGCGGTGACGTGGGCGGTGGTCGTGATCCCCAACGCCCCCAGGATGAGCACGAAGAGGGTGGTTACGTCGGCGGCGGCCATGTGCCCGTTGGCGGCCAGATAGGTGACGGCGCCGATCACCGCCACCACGAC
>Ga0126381_100009755_pt1 | contig 10787 bp, 8 predicted proteins | sample PanSoiMetPlot_28_FD_96465 | JGI IMG/M metagenome (GOLD analysis project Ga0126381, IMG submission 96465) | Tropical forest soil microbial communities from Panama - MetaG Plot_28 | ecosystem: Environmental > Terrestrial > Soil > Tropical forest > Bulk soil | place: Panama | collected 2016-02-17
GTCCATGGCGAATACATTCGTGGGGTCGACCATGGCGATCGTGAGAGAGGCTCCTACCCGGCTCAAGGGAAGAATCTGATAGCGCTTGGCGGTTTCGAACGGTATCAGCTTGACGACTGCAGGATCGATTTCAAAGTAACTGAGGTTAATGGCGGGTACGCCGTACTGGCGCGAAAGGAAATTCGTGACATCCTCATCCGAAAGGCAGCCCAGCTTCACGAGGGCCGAGCCCAGGCGACAGTTCGTTTCCTTCTGGACCTTGGTTGCCTGTAACAACTGCTCCGGGGTGATTACCTTCTCTTTGACAAGAAGATCACCCAGCCGTTGTGACATACGTCGAACTCCTGTCTACTGAGCAGAGAGATATCGCTGACGTCCTTAGCTGGCGCGAAGCTGCTGTTCGGGGACGGCAGTGGCGTCGCGTTGACATAAATTGTCAGGGTAATCGGCTAACTACAAAAGTAACCTTGGTACCTGTCCTGTTTGGTTGAACTCTTGAACATCAATGCCAAACCAGTGCCTGCGCAAGACATACGCGTGATTTCGCGATCTTGGCTGAAATGACCTTCGCAGGGACATGTTCTTCGGTAAGTCTGTCGAACGCCCCGGAGGAAGAATGCTCCTGGGCTCGTGGGTCTTAGGCCAACTCTGATATTTCAACAGCCACTTTTCGGTTGCAGCAGCAACCATTGGCAGCGCTTGCCAGAGTTCCGTGCACGCATTACAAACGCCATTTATGGTGGCTGCGAATATAATGGCTTTTTGACGCTAGCCCTTTGCGGTTCAAGATCGTGTCTGCTTCTGCCCCAATTCGTTCGGCAAAAGAACGTTCCCGGCGACGTACTACCATCATCCTGCTCGTTGTTTCCCTGCTATTCGTGTTCGCTGTCATCCTGGCCCAGACCTCGTTTGACTTGCCGCCGTTCTTGAATCCGGATACCAATCAGCAGCTACTCTTCTTTGCCACCCTCTCCGCAGTGGTGTTCCTGCTGTTTGTTGCACTCACCTTTATTCTGGGTCGCAACCTGCTGAAGTTATTCGCGGAACGACGCTTAGGCGTGCTGGGTTCTAAGTTCCGCACTCGTATCGTCGTCGTCGGGCTAATCCTCTCGATGTTACCGGTCATCTTCATGTTTTGGTTTGCCTACGGGCTCATGAACCGGTCTATTGAGAGGTGGTTCTCAACGCCGGTCGAAGAAGTCCGGGCCGACACCGCAGCCATGGCGTCCCTGTTGTCGGACTATGCCGCAAAGAACGCCCGTGCGGAAGCAATTGTCATAGCTAAATCGCCCGACGCCCAGCGGGCTTTTGCTGGACATGGCTTCACATCGGTAATCACTGAGTTTCGCCGGCACGAATCCACTCTGCAAGGCGGTTTCGCTGTGGCACTGCTTGATGGCAATGCGGAAGCGAGTTTTGGCGCTCCGGCAGCTTGGCCCGTTTTGAAGCCGCGCATCCCATGGGCCACCGTAGGTAAGACTTCCAGCGGCAGTTTCACCTGGGAAAGCACTGAGTACATCATCGGTACTGCGCCCGTGTCCGACCACGGCCTAATTCTGGTCGCCATGCCCTTACCTGCCAAGTTCTCCGCCACTGTAAAGCAGGTAGAGGCCAGCCAGAAGCGATATTGGGATTTGGCCAAGGAGCGGCGACTGGTCCGAAGAACATACATGAGCCTGCTCATGCTGCTCACGGTGTTAGTGCTGTTTGCCACCACGTGGCTGGCCTTGTTTCTCTCCAAGCTCGTGACCCGCCCGGTGGCAGCCCTGGCGGAAGCCATGCAAGAGATTTCCCGTGGGCGATTCGACTATCGCGTCGAAATACGTGCCGCAGATGAAATTGGCGACCTGGTTCGCTCCTTCAATCGCATGGCTGAGGAACTTGAGTCCAGCCGTCGCCAACTGGACGCCTCAGCTCGCGAACTGGCTGACGCAAACACTGCCCTGGAGCAGCGTCGACGCCATATCGCCACAATTTTGGAAAGTATCCCCACTGGCGTGCTTTCGCTTGATGCCGAAAAACGTGTGACGCACGTAAATAGCGCTTCCATGCGCACTTTTTTCGCTTCCGACCTGCACAACGGCTCCCGCACTTTGCTGATCGGATCGGAGATGCGCGACCTGTTTCCGAGCGAATTGCTGGAGGATATCTCTCTTCTTCTGCGCCGGGCTGATCGCATGGGAACAACCACCAGCCAGATGGAAGTTGCCGTACAACGAGTCAAGCTCAACTTCGCAATTACAGTAGCGACGTTACAGCATGAAGACCAGCGTTTGGGCTACGTACTGGTGTTCGAAGACCTATCGGACCTGCTCCGAGCACAAAAGCAAGCGGCATGGCGAGAAGTGGCAAGACGGGTAGCTCATGAGATCAAGAATCCGCTGACCCCAATCGCACTCTCCGCAGAAAGGATACGACGCCATCTGGAGCGGGGTAGGCCGCCAGATTCGGCTTCGCTCGAAGTGATTCGTGGTTGCGCGGAGACGATTAGAGGTGCTGTCGAGACCGTACGCACGCTAGTAGATGAATTTTCTACTCTCGCTCGCTTTCCAACGGCACAACCGCAAAGCACAAACATTAACGCCATTGTCGAGAGCACGCTGGGCATGTTCAACGGCCGCCTCGACGGAATCAACGTTCGCACCGAACTGGGCGCTGGCCTCCCCAACGTCATGGCAGATCCAGAGGCTATCAAGCGTGCTCTGGCCAATCTCGTCGACAACGCAGCCGAGGCAATGCAAGCCTCACTTGTACGGGAGATCCAGATCTCGTCGTCTGTGGTCGAGCAGCGCGACATGGTCGAAGTCACCGTCGCCGACAGTGGTCACGGTGTCACGCAGGAACTGAAGGAGAAGCTTTTCCTGCCCTATTTCTCAACCAAGAAGCGAGGCACGGGCCTGGGCCTCGCAATTGTCAGCCGCATCATCGAGGATCACCACGGTTCTATCCGTGTCGAGGAAAACAAGCCGGTAGGCGCGAAATTCATTGTCGAACTACCGGTGGCAAATCCTGCTCCTGCTCCCCTCACAAGCGAACATGCATAGCGTTCTAATCGTGGACGATGAGCCCGGAATTCGGCAGTCACTGAAGGGCGCGCTGGAAGATGAAGGCTACAAGGCCTCCGTCGCCGAGAGTGGCGAGGCGTGCCTGGAACTGTTGCGCAAGCGCAGTTTCGACGTGATCCTGCTGGATGTCTGGCTTACCGGAATGGACGGACTCGAAACACTCCAGAAAATCCGCGAAACCGAAGGCGCTCCCGAGGTCATCATGATCTCCGGACACGGCACCATTGAGACTGCTGTGCGCGCCACTAAGCTTGGCGCTTTCGACTTCCTGGAAAAACCGCTTTCACTGGAGAAAACTCTCATCCTGCTCAAGAACGCGGTCGACGCCAAGCGTTTGAGAGTCGAAAACATGGAGCTAAAGCGCCAGCTCCAGTCCAAGAGCGTCATCGCTGGTGACAGCATTCCGATGAAGGCGCTGCGCCAGCAGATCATGCTTATGGCCCCGACCAATGGACGAGTGCTGATTTATGGCGAGTCGGGTACCGGCAAGGAACTGGTGGCCCATGCCATTCACGCTCAAAGCCTGCGAAAGGATGCCCTTTTTGTCGAGCTCAACTGCGCGGCCATTCCTGAAGATCTGATCGAAAGCGAGCTCTTCGGCCATCTCAAAGCCGCTTTCCCTGGCGCTTCCGACGACAAGGAGGGCAAGTTTCAGAAAGCAAACGGCGGAACCTTGTTGCTCGATGAAGTCGGAGACATGAGCCTCAAAACTCAATCGAAGGTGCTGCGTACGCTTGATGAGCAGCGCTTCACTCCAGTGGGAAGTGACGAGCCTGTCACGGTCGATGCCAGAGTCATTGCTTCGACAAACAAAGACCTGGAGGAAGAAATTTCGCGTGGCAATTTCCGCGAAGATCTTTTTTACCGGCTAAACGTCATACCTTTTTACGTTCCCCCTCTGCGTGAGCGGACAGAAGACATCCCTTTGCTGGCGCGCCACTTCCTCAAGGAATTTTCAGCTGCTTATGGCCGTCGGCCTCGCGAAATCACTAACGACGCCATAGATGCGCTCATGCGTTATTCCTGGCCCGGTAATGTACGTGAACTGCGCAACGTGATCGAACGCATCGTGATAATGAATCCCACCGCCATGCGATTCGATCGCAAGAACTTGCCGCCGTTGGTTTATCGCGATGGGAGCCGCCGTTCGGCGGGAACCGAGTTTTCCACCCTTCACCAGGCGCGAAGCGCGTATGAACGCGATTACATCCTGAAGAAACTGGACGAGAACCACGGGAATGTTAGCCGCACCGCCGAAGTGCTCGGGCTAGAGCGTAGTCACCTGTATCGAAAGATGAAGACTTTAGGAATTGCGGCCAAGGAGTGAGTGGGTAGCTGCCGGAAGTTGAAGTCTCGACCGTAGGACGGACCGGGCATTCGTCTTGATTGCGGAGCAGAACCAAGCTAGCGCTTCACCATGTGGATTTCGGTGCCGTTCTTGTGAAACTTCACTTCGTCCATCAACTGGTTGATCAGGAAAATTCCCCGGCCGTGACTCGAGTAAAGATTCTCACCGCTGCAAGGGTTAGGAATAGAGGAGGGATCGAAGCCTGGCCCGGGATCACGAACCATGATGAGCATGCCCTTCTCGTCGTCGCAGGCAACGATGCATTCAACTGTCTTGGAAGGATCTTCCTTCGCACCATGTACTACCGCATTTGCCAATGCCTCGGTAAGCGCTAATTCGATGTCATCTTCTTTGCCCGTGGCACATTGCATCTCGCGCACAATCTCCATCACATTGTGCACGACCGGGTCAACTGCCTTGCGTTCGGCGGAAAGCGACACCTTGAGTCTCAAGCTGAGCTTGTCAGAATCGAAATCGCAAGGAGACGATTCGGAAGTCTTGTTCGGTTTGTCGCCGCCCGACTGATTGGTCATCCCGTGTTCCTGAATTTTACCGATTCGTGCCAGTTGCAGCAAACCTGTAATGGTTGGCGTCGTTCCAGAGGCTTTTACGGCTTCTCGGCCGCGACCAGATTCTCCACTTGACGCCGCCAATCCAGCCCGTCCACAAATTCGCGGGACTCGCGCCAAGCCGGTCGCACCTTAACAAACAGATCCAGGAAAACCTTTTTCCCAAGCATCCTTTCGATCTGCCATCTTGACGATGTTCCAATCTTCTTAAGCATCTGTCCGCGCTTGCCAACCAGGATTGCTTTCTGACCTTCCCGCTCGCAATAGATCGTAGCGGCAATACGCGTCAGGCGCTCGCCCTCATCGAACTGCTCGACCACGACTGTCGTCGCATAAGGGATTTCTTCTCTCGTATCCAGCAACACCTGCTCGCGAATGATTTCAGCGACCATGAACCGCGCAGGTTGGTCGGTCATCTGATCTTCCGGAAAATATCGAGGTCCCTCCGGTAAGGCCTTCAGCACTCGTTCCACCAGCACCTCAAGGCCGTTCTTCTTTAAGGCAGAAATTGGGATGATTTCTTTGAAATCGTGCAATCTACGCCATTCATCGATAATGGGCAGCAACCTTCCTTTTTCGATGCGGTCAATCTTGTTTAGAAGCAGAAAAATCGGGGTTTTCGATCGCTTCGCCATTTCAAGAACAAATCGATCAGCGGCCACAGATTTCTGGGTTACTTCCGCGATCAGCAGGATGAGGTCGGATCCCTCGAGAGCCTCGGCGACCTCAGTCATCATCTTGCGCCCCAGTGAACTGTCCGGCTTGTGCACCCCGGGCGTGTCGATCAAGATCACCTGTCCTGCCTCCTTCGCTTTCCCCGTCTGCACATGGATCACGCCCTGAATCCGATTGCGAGTAGTTTGCGGTTTGGGGCTAATGATAGCCAGCTTCCCGCCAACCAAAGCGTTCAGCAGTGTGGACTTTCCCGCATTAGGCCGCCCAAGAATGCAGACAAATCCTGAATGAAAAGCCATAGACTCCAATCTAGCGCCTGCTTCTTACAGGCGGTTCTTGACCATTAGATTCTGGGGCGGCCCTCCCGGTTCACTCACGATAGGTAAACTGGATGCGGACAACCGAAGGCCAAGGACGGAGAGCCTAAATCAGTTTCATCTGACGCGGCTGAGTTGCACTAATGCGCACACGCTCAACGCGCCGCTCGGTGGAATCCAGCACCTCGAAACGCAAGCCGTCGTCCTCGATGACTTCGCCATGCTGCGGAATCCTTCCGGCTAACTCGCTAACAAGCCCTGCGACGGTCGCCGCTTCCCTACCCTCCGGCCGGATGCCAAACAGTTCATCGAGACGGTCGACATCCATGTTCCCCGGCACGATGTAGGAGTTCTCGCTCTCGCGTACAATATCTGTTTTATCGTGTTCGTCACGAATCTCGCCGACAATCTCCTCGACTAAGTCCTCAATGGTGACCAATCCTGCGGTCCCGCCATACTCATCGACCACAATAGCCATTTTGACGTTGTTCTTCTGCATCTCGCGCAATAGTTCGGCGCCCAGTTTACTTTCGGGAACAAAGTACACATCCGCACGCATCAGAGAGGCCACTGTTCGTGTCTTTGCCTCACTATCCGGAACCTGCAGAACGTCTTGCGCGGATACGATGCCCTTCACGTTGTGAATTGTTCCCTCGTACACCGGCACGCGCGAGTAGGGTTTGCTCCGGAGCAATTCCACGAACTGCTCCACCGTAGTGTTGGTGGGAACAGCGACCATCTCAGGACGCGGCTTCATCGCCTCACGCACGGTCTTGCCACCAAATTCCACAACTGATTGAATCAGGTGACGATCGCCCTCATCCAAAATCCCCTCTTCCTGACCGGCCTCAATCAGCGCATCCACTGCCTCAGCCGGACTCTCCGGTTGTTCGTCAGCGTGCTCTTTGGTCAGCGCTGCGACCGATTGACAGAACCCGAGGATCAGCGTGAGGGGTAGCACGAGGTAGATTAAGAGCCGCAGCAGCAGAGTCCAGCGCGTCAGCCATCGCCCTTTCGTGCGCGAAAAGAACACAAACGGAAGCAGGCGATTGAAAATGATCACAATCAAAATCAGGCTGGCAGTGGCCTGTAGAATTTCGTAGATGGTCCAGGCGCGATCCCGAAAGACCGTGAAACCGACTAACATGGCAATGGCGGCCATCGTCAACTGCGTGAGAATTGCCATCGACAAGGCGGCGCGAGAACGACTTACAGCTAATCGCGGCTCAATGTTCTGCTCAAATATATCGATGTTGTCCTGAAACTCTCGTGAAAGAAACTTGCCGATTTCGCTGTAAAGACGATCAACGTACGAAACCAGAGTCAGCAGTCCCAGCAGTGCCGCGATAAGAGCTCCAACTGCGTAGGTCATCGCTTTCGTCTCACAGGCTTGGGTTTGGAAGGCAATGCCGTGCGAATCGCCGCCCAAACTCGCTTACCTCGCCGCTGTACCCTAGGACGGTTTACGGTGTTTCTCTCGATCAATCCGGACCGCAGCCCCAACTGGATACGAAGTTGCTGCTCTCGACGTGCCATTCTCCCGTTATCGTGTTCATGATCGTAGCCAGCCAGGTGCAGCAGACCATGAAGCGTAAGAATTTTCACTTCCTCGGCCGCCGAGTGCCCCAGCCTCTTCCCATTCTTCGCAGCCATTTCAGCGGAAATCGCAATGTCCCCCACATCACGCGTCGGCAGTTCGGAGCCTGGCGGAAAAGAGAGAACGTCGGTCGGAGCATTCCTGGACCGAAAACGTAAGTTGAGGCTCTTCATCTCGCGATTAGTAGTGACCAGGATATTTGCTTGCCCCAGCAACCCAACTGCACGTACCGCCCGCCTTGCGAATCGGTTTAGCGCCGCTTCACTTAATCCCGCGACCGCTTTTCTAAGAACCACCATTTTCTAAGCCGTCTTTTCACGTCCCAAAACAAACAGGAGGGCCATTTTTGAGCACCCTCCTGAGCCGCTTGTTTACTTTATTCTACGACGCGCGCATCCGCAGCTGGCAGAATAGCAGTCGGCACACTGTCGGAAGCACCAGACGTCCCATTCGTACCGTTCGTGCTGATCTTGGCATCCAGCAGTGACATTTGTTCTTCTACCTTAGCCTTGTGCTCGTCGTACGCCTGGATGATGCGCTGTACGAGGTGATGACGAACCACGTCCGCCTGGTCGAAGTAGACGAACGACAACCCTTCCACCCGCTTCAACACATCCACGGCCTCGAGCAACCCGCTTCGGCGCGCGCTGGGCAGATCGATTTGGGTCACATCACCCGTGATCACCGCTTTAGAGTTGAATCCCAGGCGCGTAACGAACATCTTCATCTGTTCCGAAGTCGTATTCTGCGCCTCGTCTAATATGACGAAGGAGTCGTTCAGCGTTCTGCCTCGCATGAACGCGATCGGGGCGATCTCAATCACATTCTTCTCGAGATAACAATCGACCTTTTCGGGATCCAGCATGTCATACAGGGCGTCATATAGCGGGCGCAGATAGGGATCAATCTTCTCCTGCAGGGTTCCCGGCAGGAATCCCAGGCGTTCGCCGGCTTCCACCGCCGGTCGCGCAAGAATGATGCGATTCACGCGCTTCGCCAGCAACGCTGATATAGCCATCGCCACCGCAAGATAAGTTTTGCCCGTGCCAGCTGGACCGATACCGAAGACCATGTCGTGCTTCTCGATGGCCTCCAGATAGCGGCGCTGATTCAAGCTCTTCGGTTGCACCGTACGACGCCCGCCGAAAGAACGCTGCTTGCCGGCCTCCGCCAATCCGCGGAGGCTCGCTTTGGTATCGGCCACCAGCACACGCAGCATGCTGTTCAAATCGCCGTTGTTGAAGGTAAAACCTGAGCGTTGCAGTTGGTCGTATTCAGAAAACAACTGCTCTGCCCGCGCCACGTCGCGTGGTGCGCCTTCCAGTTGAATTGAATCGGATCTCAAATCTATGGTTACGTTGAAACCGTCTTCCAGCAGGTGCAGGTTCTCGTCTCGCGTGCCAAACAGGGTCTCAATATTCGGCGTAATCTCAATGTTCTTCTTCATTCAGTTACGGGCGCATCCCTCCTTCGCGCCTAGTCCTGTCCTTCTTCCCTCAAGATGCTGAAATTTGGATGTGGTCAGCAGACAATAGGCATACTCGTATGCCTCTACGTCGTTTACACAAGATTGTTCTCTCTGGAGATGGAACCAGCCGAGGTGCCCACGACGCAAGGTCGAAGCAACTACCATTGAAGGTTAGGGTACTGCCGACACCTGTGTGAGTCAATGGCAGCGCAATTACCTGATTAGATGAGGGATAGCGTCCAAAGAACGCAGAAATTGCTTACCCACTTCTCGCCTTCGTTGCAACGAAACCAGCCAACCCCGGGGGAAAGACAGACCGCCCATATCCCGGTATCCGCTCGACTCGGAATCCCGCCTTTTGTAGTTGCCGAGCGATTGCTACGGGCGTATATAGCCTCTGCTCGTGTATTTCGTTGGTTCGCCGATAGAGCTTTCCCGCGCTGCGGAAACTAGTGATCGTGCGCGTCAATTTCTGGTTGCTTCTGTCCTCATCCACACGGAAGAAAATTGCCCAATCGGGACCGACCGAACCACCCTCTCGACGACCACTAGGGCCAGCGCGACCTGGGCCTGCAACATCCAGCACAAATACGCCGCCCGGCCTCAGAGCCGCGTATACGCGACGGAAGAACCGAAGCAACTCAGGTCCTTTCACCCGAGGATCGAACGCGTAGTTCACGACTTCACCCAGTGCAGTCACAGCGTCACACTGGGGAAATTCCGTGTCGAGGAACGATCCTTGCACCAAGCGTGCGCCGGACACGTTCTTCCTCGCCAACCGAATCATGGCGTCGGAAATGTCAACAGCGACCACGTCATAGCCTGCCTGCACGAGTTCGCGTGCCCAAACACCGCTCCCGCAGCCCAGATCAACGACCAGTGGCTTTTCGCCTTTCGAGTAACTGGCATTCCTTCTCGCTTTGTTAAGGAGTTTCAGGAGATATGGCGTGGCCTGCCGAATGGAGGTGGAAAATCCCTCGTGGTGGATGTAGGCAAGATCTTCGGAATAGTGGCGGGACATCCCAAATACTATGCGCCCACTCCATTGGCTTCGGCCACCGACGCTGGCACAGCCCGATCCTTGGCCCAATCACGCAATGCCCCAATCTCTTCAGCCCGGGTAGTCGAAAGCGGCACCGTCGCCTTCAGCGCATCCAGCAACGCCTGCGTGCTTACATCCGTTCTTTGGGAATAGGTGGCATACATCGCTCCTTGCACGGCAGCATCGATTTCGGCACCGGAATAGCCATGGGCAGCGGCAGCAATGCGATCCAAATCGTAATTTGCCGGATTGCGTTTTCGCTTGCTCAGCTGAATCGCCAAAATCTGGTTCCGTTCCGACTGGTTAGGCAAGTCGACAAAAAACAATTCATCGAAACGTCCTTTGCGAATCAGTTCCGGCGGAAGCACGGTCACATTGTTGCAAGTGGCCGCTACGAACACGGGCGCCATACGTTCCTGCATCCAGGAAAGAAAAGATGCGAGCAGGCGCGACGAAACGCCGGCATCCGCCGAGGCTGAATCAGGCCCGCTGCCTGCGAATACTTTTTCCAGTTCATCAATCCACAGTACGCAAGGCGCGAGCTGCTCGGTTACTTTGAACATTTTCTGTATGCGCTTTTCTGTCTCGCCGACAAACTTATCGTAGATCGCGGCTGTGTCGAACTTGACCAGCGGCAACTTCCATTCGCCTGCGACTGCTCGCGCGCAAAGACTCTTGCCGCAACCCTGCACGCCCAGGATGATCA
>Ga0126381_100009756_pt1 | contig 10786 bp, 9 predicted proteins | sample PanSoiMetPlot_28_FD_96465 | JGI IMG/M metagenome (GOLD analysis project Ga0126381, IMG submission 96465) | Tropical forest soil microbial communities from Panama - MetaG Plot_28 | ecosystem: Environmental > Terrestrial > Soil > Tropical forest > Bulk soil | place: Panama | collected 2016-02-17
ACAGGTCTGCTCGGCGTCCTCCTGGAACCGCATCGCTTCCAAAGTGTTTGTCCGGAATGAAACCGAAAAAACATCAAACGAAACAAGACCCAGCGAGTGCCTGCCGACGATGCAAGCGGTCGATGCAATTCATCAAATCGATCGCACTTGGACCATCGTTGCTTGAGCTTCACGTTTTTATCTGCTCGGAGTGCGGAGAGGTCGAGACCAAAGAGGTCCAGTGGCCCGCGTGAGCCGCTACGGTTGGCGGCCCTGCCCTCGCCGTCCGCGCTGGACGACGGTCACGCTACGCTCCGGCATGTGCAACTTTTACGGCAACCACATTCCTTACAGCCGCTACGGCGAGGAATTCAGCCAGCTCAAGCTGCCAGTGTTACGGCCCCGATCTGCCGCCGCGAGATGACATTCACGTCCCCGACACCGTGCCGGTGATCCTGCTCACCAGCGATGGCGTCAAGCTCACCGAGATGGTCGCGCCACTCCGGCGCCCCGGACGCGGTCCAGCCCGGACGCGATTGCCGAGGCGACCTAATGCAAGGTACCTATGAACGGCAAAGAGAATAGAACCTCGCCGCTGGTGTCCTTTACAAACAAGGCGAGGCAGGGGTCGTCGTAGCCACCCGCGCCTCTGAGTTCGAGAATAATTCGCTTTGCGTGAAGGCGAGCGGCTTCCGGGTGGTCGAGCTGAGTACCATCATCATCTGGATCATGATGGTCCTCGCCCTCAACGACGAAGAAATATCGCGGCATTCGATGGTCTCCCGACGCTGACCAAGGGCGCGGTTGTGTGGCCGTCATTTGTGACGGTTATGTGAAATTGAAATTAAAAAATTCATGGACTCGGAAAAATGCATGCTCCGTGCCACACTCAAATACTCCGCAACGCTTTGTCCATGCATCACCCCGATATTCTGATTGCAAACTCGTGGTCTTGGGCCAGCGCAGCTCACCCACTCGGCGCTGGATTGTGCCCTGCAATTGCGATGTCGTCAGGAGTCCGCAAGGGATCGTCAGTACAAAAGACGAGAATGTTGCAGAAGTTCATCGCCAACAGCAGGCGCTTTGAGATGCGGCGGTCATGGACGAGCCGGTTCGATCCAAGCGCGGCGCCAATGTCTTGCCGCCCGGAGCTGCGCGACGGCGCGGTCCGAACGAACGCCCGATGCCCCGCAATCATTGAGGCTCTGGCGGCAATGTAGGCGGCGAGCTTTCGTTTTGGAGCCAGTTCGGGTCGAACATCACTTGCAAGGCGCCACGGATGGAAGTCCTCCATTCGTCCTTTGCGTGATGCAAAAAATCCAGACCATGCTGCGAAAAAAGGGCCGCCCCCGCGGAGCGGCCCTTTCTGCGCCCCGGGGGACGGGGCGTCTACGTCGAAGTGAAGAAGGTGGAAGAACTTCGACGATCAGTATCTTGCGGCCACAGGACCGGCCCCTGCAGCCAAACCCCTTGTGTCTCCCCCGCGTTGATAATCGACTATAGATCAAGTCCGCTGGGCGCGAGGACAGGACAGAGTTTCACTGGCGAATCTTCCCAAGTGTGGCGAGCCTCCAACAGATTTTGCCGAATTTCGATAGCCTCTGGCCGATGCTGGGGAGCGCGGGTCAGAACACGAAATTTCCGCAGCATGCGAGCGCGCCGCTGAGCTGAGCAGATACATGCCCGGCATGAGGTTGCGTCCGCGTAAACCCACCGCGAAGCCGCGCGTCACCGCCCGCGAGTTCGCCCGCGCTCTCCGCTCGATCCCGAAGAAGCCGCCCGCGCCGTCAGAGACGATTCGACGCCGGTGGCAGGCTGTCAGGATTTGAATCGCCACGCGCTCGGCGGACTTGATCCTCGAACGTCAATCGGGCTTGCTTGCGCGCCGGGTCAGGCCTTTCCTTCGTCGGCCAGTTGCTGCAACAGCAACTCAGCCATTACGATCGCGGCGATGGCCGATTCCGCTCCAATCCGCGCGGTCTTGCTTCCAAGCATGGCCGCCACCGTGATCTTGCCGGCGTGCGCAGAGTACGTCCCAGTAATGGTACGGCCTCGGTACTCGATCGTTACCCGACCTTCGTTCGGAAAAGATGGCCCTGATTGCATGCTCGGTGAACGAAGAAAAAGCCCCAACGGAGCGCCTCGGGAACAGTACGCTTGTAGCGGATGCGGCTGACCGATCCCTGACGATGGGCGAGCACGTCCAGGGCGCGGCGGCGGTGCGCGGCGGGCCTTGGAATGGCACGGCAGCGTTTTTTGAACAGCACCCCGAGCACCCCGCGACCTCAGCGGTCAGCGCGTAGGCTCCCGCGGCAAAAGTTGACGCTGCGGTGGCGATCGCCCGCTCCGCCACCTCAAGTCACTCCCACGGCGGCGCCGGTTGACCCTGGGGGCACTCGGCGGAGAGCCGCTGCGCTGCCAGCGTGGTCGACGCGCGCAACGCCTCAAGGGCGTAGCGCTGAGCGTCGTCGGGCGAAACGGTCTGTGCGATCGCGTCGAATGGCCAGCTCTGAAACTCAGCGGCTTGCTGCAGGCAGCCGCGAACGAGCCGATCACCGCCGGTTGGCTCGGCTGAGCTTCAGAGCGGTCAGCCGGCCGATAACCCGACCCATTCCCTACCCCCCATTTCTATCCACAAGAGCGGTTTGGACAATGAGGGGGACGGGAGCGAACATGTCCAGCCAGAAAGGCCGATTTCACTGGTTGTTTTGTGGTGTTGCTGAACGATGGCGATCGACGGCGAACGCGAGTTTGGCGGAAGGGGTGTCCGCCATATATCGAAAATAGCTACGTTCGATCAATAGCTTATAGATTGACCCCAGCGGCTACCCACATCCCTACCCCCACTCAGACAACGGATTTGAGCGGTCAACCACGTACAGCGCCGCACTTCTCGTTCCGTGAGGTTGGACCTAACAGCGGATTGCGCGCCAGCTCGCGCCGATTCTCGCTGAGCTGCGATGCGCTGGCATGTCGGCGCGCCGGATGGCTGCCGAGCTGATGGCGCGGAACGTGCCGACGCCGACCGGTGGCAAATGGCATAGGGCGACCGTGCTGCGCGCGCTCGATCGTCTGCCGGCAGGCTGACGCGCCGAGGGATGGTCGCGCCAAGACATTAAGACCGTGGCGCGAAGGGACCACCCGGTGGGGACCAAAACACCGGTTCTGCTGGCGATGGCCACGGCCCCATGCCGGTCTGGATCGGGCCGCTTCAAGGTCAATGAACGCGCCGTAAGCCGAACCATCCGTCGCGACGCGGCGATCAGCACGCTGCAGCGCTATTCTATGACCTCATCGGCGCGGCCGAGCAGGGTGATTGGCACGGTGATTCCGAGCGCCTTCGCTGTCTTGAGGTTCAAGGTCAGGTCGATCTTGGTGACCCGCTGCACTGGCAGCTCGGCGGCCTTCTCACCCTTCAGTATGCGGCCGACGTAGAGGCCGGCGACGCGAGGTGCCTCCGTCTGGTCGCCGCCATAGCTCGCAAGGCCGCCCCGCACGGCGAATTCGCGGAGCTGATAGACCGCTGGCACTCGATGGCGCAGCGCCAAGGCAACAAGCTGATCCATCCGAGTGGTGAACAGTGGAGCAATGTCGATGACGAGACCGCCGACGCCAAGCTTGGGGAGGGCTGCGAACGCGTCATCGATCGAACCCTCGTTGCTGGCGCGCAGCAGATGCAGCGTAAGCCCCAGGCTCTGGGCCGCCGCCAGCACGCTCGGGCGCGGAAACGGATCGCCAGCGGCCACGTTGGCAAGGAACGCGATGTTCGTTGTCTGCGGCACCAGCTCATGCAGAAGCTCGATGACCTTTGGGCCCACCTCTACTTGGAGGCTGCTCACGCCGGTGATGTTGCCGGTTGGTCTGGTGAGGCTTGGCACCATGCCGATCTGCACCGGGTCCCCGCCGGTAGTGAAGACGATCGGAACGTTTGGATTGACCGCCCGGATCGCCTCAATGGCCTCGCGGCCCGAGGCTACCGTGACCATCACGGAGACCTGACGGCGGAGCAACTCGGCCGCCAATGCCGGAATCCGTTCCGGCTGGCCGTAGGCCCAGTGCGATTCGATCGCAACGGTGCGTCCTTCGACGTAGCCGATCTCGGCGAGGCCTTTGCGGAAAGCAGCAGCCGCCGCCCCCTCCACATCGGGCGAGCGGGTGCTGAGCCAGCCCACCAGCGGCACCGCCGCCTGCTGCGCCGTTGCCACGACCGGCCACGCCGCCGCGCCGCCGAGGAGCGTGATGAAGGCGCGGCGTGCGATGGTCACTCGATCACCTTGTCGGCGCGGGCCAGAAGCGTCGGCGGAACTTCGATACCGAGAGCCTTTGCAGTTTTGCCGTTGATCGCCAGCACATATTCTACCGGAGTCTGAACCGGCAGGTCGCCGGGCTTTTCGCCCTGCAGTATGCGGTCAACATAACCGGCTGCCCGGCGGAACTGATCAACTGAATCGGGAGCATAGGACATGAGGCCGCCGTCGATGACGTATGTGTCCTCCGCATAGATCGCAGGCAGCTTATGTCTCGCAATCAGTCCGAGCAGCAGGCTACGGTTGGTCAGCGCTAATGAGCTCGACGCCACGATCAGACCATCGTTGGGCCCGCGCGCGAAACCGGCAAGGGCGGGCTCGAAATCACCAGCATCGCGGATGCTGAGCGGTGTCACATCGACCTTCAAATACGGCGAGACTGCCTGGATGACACCGAACTGGGCGGGACCGGTGGGCGTATTGGTGTTACGCAGCACAGCCACACGCTTCACGGAGGGGACCATCTCCTTGAGTAGCTCCAGCCACTTGCCGGCCAGGCTGTACTCATAGTTCATGAACCCGGTGACGTTGCCGCCGGGTCTCGCAAGGCTCTCGACGTAGCCGGCAGCGACGGGATCGCCCATGACCGGGAATACGATCGGCACAGTTCGCGAGTTCTGCAACAACGCGCTCACAGTGGAAGAGCCGTACGCCAGCACGACTTCCGGCCGCAACACGACCAGCTCAGCCGCGTGGCGGCGGATGTCGCTTGGGGTCGGTCCAGCCCAGCGGACATCGATCCGCACCGTGCGGCCGTCGATCCACCCTAACTGCTGCAGCGCAGCCACGAAGGCGTCGATCAGTGCCTTTGCGTGCGAGTCGTCCTGGACGAGCGGCACGAGTACCCCGATACGCCGCACCGGGCGTTCCTGCGCGCGCAGGGCATCCGGCGAGATACATAGCGACACCGCGCCGCCGACCATCGAGATAAAGTCACGCCGCCTCATTGGGCTCCCCAGGAGGTGAGTTACGCTCTCAGCATCGCAGAAACGGGGTCAGGGCGCAGTGACGCGCGTCACACCCGCCGCGTGCAGAATATCCGATTAGCAGGGGTCAGTCAGCGGTCATGCAGGCATCCGCCGGCCCTGGCAGACCCAATCGCGACCAGCGCGGTTGCCGCGCCGCTGCGCGGTCGCCGAGATGAGCGGGTCACCGGCGATCGAGCTGCGACGCGGCGAGCACACTCCTCGCCGGCATCATGCGAAGGCGGACGCGAGCAGGGCGTAGAAGAAGATATTGGCGAGCACGAGAGCCAAGAGCGGGATCACGGGATGGCGTGTGAGTCTGGCGATGCGCGGCAGCATGACGTGTCTCCGACGAGCTGAATGGGCTTCCATTGCCCGCACAATGCACGGGAATCGCTGGGCTGCCCTGTGACCTGCGTCACAGCCCTAAAATTTTACAGCCAGCGCTGAGCGAGTAGCTCCAGTAACGGGCTTCGCCTCATTGCTGCGCCGTCTTCACAGAATAGGGCCTACCGCGAAGTCCTGCAGCTCCGCAGTCGCGGGCGCGGAAGCGGCGACAAGAAGAACTGCCGAAACCATAATAAGAACTGCCGAAATCAAGCAGGTCGCGAGGCGTACATAGTGAAGCGCAGCCGTCCGACCTCTCGTGTCTGGAGTATCGATCCACTCGTTCCGCCCCGTCTCACTGATGCTCATGTTGCTAAGGGTCATGTCGGCGTCTCCTATAGAAAGGAAAATCGCACCGACATGTTGCGCGCCGACGCCTAGCGCGTCTTTGGGACAGAACTGAATTGTTCTGAAATTGTAGGCTGATGCAGCACTCGCTCCGGCGCGTTCATGTTGGACCAAGGTCCAATGCGGGTGCCATGTTTTTTCGGAGGAGAGTCGCGCAGGGTACCGCCGGCAGCTTGAGATGCTGGTGGTCCGGCCCGGCATGCGCGCGGCAAGCGCCTCGATCAGCTTGCCCTGCCGGTTGCCGGCAGCGCTGTGCCCAGCTCGCCGTTGCGCCGATGCCCCGAGCGGCATGCTAACGGGCGCGGCGAGCCGAGAAAGCATTGCCCTAGATGCGGTGCCCGACCCGGCACTCCCCAAGCAGTACTGTTACACGCGCGACCGTGACACCGGGGTCGGCCTACGCATCGCGCCGGCTCGAAACGCCGCGTCTCGATCGCGCCGCTGCCCTCTCGCGCGTTGTCAAAATTGCGATCTCGCGACGGCAGTTAAAGGCTCGATCGTGGAGGCTGCGGTCGGCTTTGCTCGAAGCACTGCGAATCCTTGCAGGCCGAAGGCGGCCTCGATCTCGGGCGATCGAAGGAACGCGACGTAGGATTTGGCGTCGGGATTGGTGGAGGCCCTGGTCACCGCCAAGGGATAGATAATTGGCGGGTGCGAGGAGACCGGGAACGTTCCCACAATGTCCGCGTCTTGCTCGCCCACCGCGTCGGTCTGATAAACGATGCCGAGTGGTGCCTCGTGGTGGCAGACAATCTCCAAGGCGTCGCGCACATCCGCTGCCACGGCGAGCCTGCCTTCAACCGAAGCCCAGACCCCAAGCGTTTCGAGCGCAGCCTTGGCATATTTGCCGGCCGGGACCGAAGCGGGATTGGCGATGGCCAGCCGGCCGTCGCCAAGCGCCTGCGCGAGCGGAAAATTCGGAGCAATGGTGAGCGTCCGCGCACGGTCAACGCCTGCGATCAGGACCAGCTTGTTGCCAAGAAAATTGAACCGAGTCTCGGGCTTGATGAGGCTGTGCTTCTCGAGATCGTCCATCCAATCGATGTCGGCCGAAATGAAGATGTCTGCGCGCGCCCCGTTTTCGATCTGCTGGGCCAAGGTGTCGCTCCCGCCGAAGGACGCGACAACCTTACGTCCGGTAACACGCTTATACCGCACGTTGGCATCATTAATCGCGTCCTTGAGACTTGCGGCGGCAAATACTCGGAGGTCGGCCGGCACCGGTATGTGGGCGGGCACAAGCAGGATGGTCGCAAGCCACGCCGTCAAGAGCAGTGGCACGAAAAACGTCACGTCCGACAGGCGTGCCTTCTTCGCGGACGGTCGCTCCAACATGATGAACCTGCTGCTAATTTCTTCAGTCTTGCCAGGTACAGCAATCGGCGGCTCCGTAACATGGTAGCGACCGAATATCCACGCAGAATTTCGCGGATGTCGCCGGGGCGGCAGTCGATAAGTCTATCAACACCGGCACGTCTTGATCTGAATCAATCCCATAGCATGGTTCTGGTTGCAGTGCCGTCGAGCCGCCTCATAGCGTAAGCCTCACCGTCAGCAGCGCGTTATTGTGGCGTTACTTCTTCTGGCTGTGGTCTGGCGGCTTTGGCTGAACTTGCTGCTGCTGTCGGGCTGGCGGCCCCTCTTCCTCCGCCAACTTCGTCCAAACTTCCGCCAGGTGGAGCAGCATGGCCCGCGTCCTCATGTCAGCGCTTCTTGCGGCCATCGACGCGCATTTCGCCGCCAACCGGCGGTAATCATCTGCCGTTGACATCGACCTTCCCCACCCGGCGACATCCACACAATGATCGGGAGGGGATAGCGTTCCTCGGTCGCGTCATTTGGGTAAATGCACACCGACCTCTACGGCTTTCAAAACCGGCCAATGGGCGCGGAACCGGCCAACGCTGACGCGGTCGCTGGAGCCCTATGTCAGCCGATACCCCTAACGGCCGGCAATGTGTAGCTGCGCAGCTTCTTGCTCAAGCTGCAGCTTCCGCGCTGTGTCGGTCTCGGCCTCGGCCTCCCCTGACACCTTCAACGCCGCAAACTCTTTCAAGTACCGAGTTGCCAATCGCAGATCGGCGATGGCGTCGTGGCTGCGAACTTTATGGGATCGTTTTCGCAAGCGCTCGGCGAGAGATATAACTGCGGCAGCTTGCGCCATTGGACGCCCCTTGGGCTACGCCCGTACAAAGCAGACCCTACATCGCAGCTAATTGTGTTTTCGTTTTGTTGGTTGTTTGACGTTTGCTTGATCGGCTGCGGTAGCGCCTCACCGCCTTGGCATTGCTTGTGTAACGCGGAGGTAACATCGCAATTCAGACGCACTCTGTTAGTCCGCTACCTGACTTTGGAATTACGCGATCGTCGGAGAGCAGACACAGTGGGACGGGGTCCTTCTCAATCAGAAAGAGCCCCGGTTTAGCCGGGGCTCAGCGGGACCAGAGAGGTTGGAGGGGCTGGGGGGCGGTCCCGCAAGTGCAGGCCAACGCGGGAATATGATTTTGGTTCCGCCGGCTGCCGGAGAGGAGGGCGCGGCGTTACACGTCCACATTTCTCTCCGTCTCGGGCGGAACGCGCGGCAAGACGAGAAGCGCTGCGCCGTTGCGGATCAACAGCTCGCCAGCCCTCGTGGGTGTCGGTCGGGCCGGCAACGCTCTGGTTGGCTACCGCCCGACCGGCCTGCTCTTACTTTTGCCGCAAGCAGCCCTCGCCGTTTTGCTTGCAAGTCCACTTGTTTGTTCCGCCTACATCGCCGGACGGGCAACCTGTACGGTTTGGCCAACAGGCGCACAGGGGACTCGAGCGGCGGAAGATACAATACACGGCGTGGTCGCCAGCTCGTGGAGGCGAGGCACCGAACCGTGAGAGCGCACTGGCATCGCCGCTCGCGGTCAGCGCGATGATGCCGAGGGCCGCCACGGCGAGGGCGACGGTACACAACCTCTTGATGGTTCTCATCGTCGTCATCTCCTGGTGTTTGCGAGGAGCGGGGATCGCTCGTCGATGGTCAGGAGCGTAGGACGCTGTTTCCGAGGAGAATGTGCCGGCGGGCACAAGAATGCCGATTCGCGGGCGAAGTGGAGCGCGTACCTCGATCGCCGCGTTCAGGAATACCTGACGCGGCGCGATTGCGCAGGTGTCAAGCGGGACGCGGCGAAGAGCTGGCGTGAGCTGGCCGCTGCGTTCTCGCGGATGATGCGCCCGACCTGCATGAGGGTAGGCGCGCGACCGCGCCGGTGGCGCGTCGGCAGCGTCGGCAGGCAGGGCTCGACAAATGCGGCCGGGCGGCGATCGATTCAAAGATCACGCGTGCTCAGTGCCACAGACACTCTCACGTCTTCTTACCCCCCATCCATTGCAGGTCCATGCCCGGGGTAATCAGCTCCAGCCCTTGCTTGTGGCTATGCCCGACCGGAAAGCGTTTAATGCCTGGTGGCTGAGTTCGGCGCGCCGTGCTGCCCCGCATGCCGTTCGTACACGGCGCAACGCGCTGCTCAACCTTCAGGTCTGGAAACTCCCGAGCAAGGCTTCTATCGCTGCCGTGCTTCGCCCGAAGTTGTTGGATTTGTTTCTGACGCTTCTTCCAGTCCATTTCTTCCAGTCCATCCCGCCCTCCTGGCCGCTTAACCTCTGATATTGTTCAGATAATTACGCTGGCACCGGATCGCAAGGAACGCTCAGCGGGGCACCGCGATCGAGCTGTCCGTCGCCGAATTTCGAGCCTTCCGGGTGCGGGGTGCCGGCGGGGACCGAAACAGTACTGCTCCCTTGCCGACCGTGCGGTCGCATGCGTCACGCCGACCCACTGCCAATCCGTGCCCGAAGCATTGCAGAACAGCAGGACGCGCTCCGGGACCGTCAGGCCCTCGGCGATGCGCAGATGGGCGATAGCCGCCGCGCATCCGGGCCATAGTTTATCGTCATTATACAATAAAGCTCCAGACGCGTAACTTTTCCTTCGAGTGAAGGCGCTCTCGCCGGCCGACATCAGGAGGATGACATGTTCCGAATCTCTCATGCACTCAGTGTTATCGCGCTTATCGCTGCCACTTCTGGAGCCGTCTCTGCATTCTTTGGCGGATCAGGGCTCCCGGCAGTGATTGCCTTTGCCGCAGATAGTAGCGCTGCGCCGGCTGCGACGGCCCCCAGGAATCCGGACCAAGCGCCAATTGCGGCGGTGGACCGTTTCAGCGACACGGCAGCACACTTGCAGGTGCGCACTGCCGGCAACCATATCCCCGGTGCCAACGAGCCGGTCAATTTCGACATGGAGCCGTTCATCACGCAAGGGCTGTCGCCCACAACGGGTAAGCCCGTGCACTATTACAATTTCGACGTACAAAGCACCACGCCGGCGCCAATCTACGTGCTGTATCGCGAGGGCGAAGACAAGCCAGTGCCGGGCCAACTCGATATTATCGACGCGCTGCCGGGTGAGAAGGGCTACAACGATTTTCGGCAGGTTTGGAAGGTGTGGGTGCCGAAAGACTATGTTGCAAATACGATAACAGACACGGCGCTGTTGAATGCCGGCTACAAGATAGAACAGACCACTACATTGCGTAACATGCCGGTGGTACCCGACAAGTCGACCGCGCGCGCGCGCTTGAAGGGTGAAAACGCGGAGCTGCAACGCGCATGGTATCGAGGCCAGGTGGCGAAATTTTTCAGCTTCAACGAGACGCCGTTGTCAGCGGCCGGAACCAACGTCCCGCTGTCGCCGATTTACGTGGCCTTCAACATCAATCCTGGCGCACCGAACGGTGGGCCGGCTTCCGGTTTCCGCACCGAGCCCAA
>Ga0126381_100009757_pt1 | contig 10785 bp, 9 predicted proteins | sample PanSoiMetPlot_28_FD_96465 | JGI IMG/M metagenome (GOLD analysis project Ga0126381, IMG submission 96465) | Tropical forest soil microbial communities from Panama - MetaG Plot_28 | ecosystem: Environmental > Terrestrial > Soil > Tropical forest > Bulk soil | place: Panama | collected 2016-02-17
CGGCCTGGCCCGCGGCACCGCCACCGTGCTGGTCCGCGAGCTGGCCGGGCAGCAGCTGATTTCCGAGGTTCCGGCCGATGAGCTGCCTGCCTACGCGGACCGGGCCCAGCGCAGCCGCGGACGTCCTACCGGCGTTCCTTCTGCGCACGTGAACGGCCCGGTCGCGCTGGCGGTGGACCTTCGTGATGACTCGTTCGTCACCGCGGCGTTCGAGCTGACCGGCCGGGCCCATCTGCTCGACCGTTACGAGCGCGACTCCTCGGGCGGCGCCGAGGTACTCAAGCACCTCGCGGCCGCGCTGGCCAGGCACCGCCGCAAGTTCAGGGGCCGGGTGATCGGTACCGGCCTCGCGGTCCCTTCCCCGGTCAGCGGCGGTGTGATGGTCCAGCCGACGCTGACCGCGTGGCGCGGCGTCGACATCAGGCTCGCGCTGTCCCCCAGGGAGCCTGGCAGCGTGCTGGTCGGCAACGACGCCACGCTGGCCGGGCTGGCGGAGGCGCGCCGCGGCGTTCTGCACGGCGTGCGGATCGCGCTGCACCTGCACGCCGCCACCGGAATCGGCGGCGTGCTGCTGGCCGGCGGCAAGCCGGTGTCCGGCGCGCACGGCTCCGCGGGCGAGTTCGGCCATATGCCGCTGACCGGCGGCGATGAGCCGTGCTGGTGCGGGGCCGTCGGCTGCTGGGAGCTGGACGCGGGCGCCCGGGGCTTGCTCAGGAAGGCCGGCCTGCCCGAACGCGGCGACCGGATGGAGACCGCGGCCCGGGTGATCGCGACCGCCGAGGCCGACCGGGCCAGCGCCCGCGCGGTCGGGCACGTGGCCCGTTCGCTCGGCCGCGGCGTCGGCGCCCTGGTGAACGCGCATGACCCGGAGGCCGTAGGGCTTTCCGGCCTGGCCGCGAGCCTGTTCGACGCCGCGCCTGACGCCGTGCACCAGGGATACCTGTCCGCGCTGATGCGCTTCAGGCGGGACCGCCCGCCGCCGCTGCTCCCGTCCACGCTGGGCAGCCTGGGCGCCCTGACCGGCGCCGCCGAACTGGCCTTCGATGCCTTCCTCACCCCGCGCGGGCTGAGCGCGTGGCGCGGTGTCTCCCCCGGGGGGCGACCCCCCGGTGACCCCCCGCGCGGGAAAATCGCGTGACTCGCGGCCCGCGGCGGTGGTAAGTTGCCCACCCCATGGCTGAGAAATCCAATATTCCAGAACGGTCGGCGGCTGATCCCGTCCTATCCGCCGAACGGGCCGAACTGAAGCGGTCCCGGGAGTATCTCCGCCTGATGCGCGAAGATGTACTGGGATTGCGCGCGATGGGGGGAGACCCGGTCTCCGAGGAATTCCTCAAGGCCGAGCTCTACCACCGGGCCGAGGCGCTGAAGGACATCCCCGACGCGCCTCTTTTCTTTGGCCGCCTGGACTACGCCGCCCCCTCCGCTGCCCCTTCCGGTTCTTCCGGTTCCTCCTCCGGTCCCTCGGCCCGCGCCGCCCCCTCCGATCTCGGATATTCCGAAATCGGAATATCCGAAGATGTGGCGGGTCACAGCTTTCACATCGGCCGCCGCCACGTGCACGCACCGGACGGGACGCCCGCGGTGATCGACTGGCGGGCGCCGGTGTCCCGCCCGTTCTACCGGGCCAGTGGAACCGACCCGATGGACCTCGAGCTGCGGCGGCGGTTCGGGTTCGCGGGCGGCGAGCTCACCGCGTATGAGGACGAGATCTTCGGTTCCGGGCAGGTGAGCCAGCAGACCAGCAGGATCTTGATCGACGAGATCGAGCGGCCGAGGTCCGGGCCGATGCGGGACATCGTCGCCACCATCCAGCCCGATCAGGACGACATCGTGCGGGCCGGACCGGGGGAGACGGTATGCGTGCAGGGCGCGCCGGGGACCGGGAAGACCGCGGTGGGGCTGCACCGGGTCGCGTACCTGCTGTACGCGCACCGGGACCAGGTGCTGCGGCGCGGTGTGGTGGTAGTGGGGCCGAACCAGGCGTTTCTCTCTTATATCCGTAATGTGCTGCCGGCGCTGGGGGAGCTCGACGTCAAGCAGACCACGGTGGGGGAGCTGGTCGCGGCCGTGCCGGTGCGGGCAACCGACACCGAGGCCGCCGCGGTGCTGAAGGGCGATGCCCGGATGGCGGAGGTGCTGCACCGGGCCCTGTGGTCATCGCTGCGGCCGCCGCAGGCGCCGGTGATGCTGCCGCGCGGAGCACGCCGGTTCCGTGTGCCGATCTTCGAGCTGGATGAGCTGGTGATGGAGCTGCGGGCGCGCGGCGTCAGGTACGGGTCCGGGCGGGAGCTGCTTGAGCACCGGATCGCGCACGTGATCTTGACCCAAATGGAAACCAGTGGCCAGGCGTGCGACGACCGGACGCACGAGGCGGTACGGCGGTCGCGGCCGGTGCGGGCGGCAGCCGAGGCGATGTGGCCGAAGGTTGACGCTACCCGGCTGGTGTTCGGGCTGCTGGCCGACAGCGCGGCTCTGGCGGCGGCCGCCGCCGGGATACTTTCACCGGCTGAGCAAGCGAACATTATGTGGTCCCCGGTTCCGAGATCGCCGGGGTCCGCGAAGTGGTCGGCGGCGGATCAGGTGCTGATCGACGAGGCCAGGGACTTGATCTCGCGGACGCCCAGCCTGGCGCATGTGGTGGTCGATGAGGCGCAGGATCTGTCCCCGATGGAGTGCCGGGCGCTGGGTCGGCGGTGCACGACCGGGGCGGCGACGGTGCTCGGCGACCTCGCGCAGGGGACCACGGCGTGGGCCACCACGTCATGGTCGGCCATGCTCACGCATCTAGGCAAGCCCGATGTGGCGGTGCGGGAGCTGTCGGTGGGATACCGGGTGCCGCGGCAGATCCTGGACTATGCCTCGTCGCTGCTCGGGCAGATCGCGCCGGGACTGTCACCCGCCTCCTCGCTGCGCACCGATCCCGGTGCGCTGGAGGTGGTGCGGGCCGGATCCGCGGCCGAACTCGCCGAACTGGTGGGGCTCGCGAGCGCTGACGCGCTCGACCGCGCGGGCTCGGTGGCGGTGATCGTGGCGGATCCGCAGGTGGAAACGGTGTCGGCGGCGCTGTCCGCGGCGGGGGTCGCATTCGGGGAGCCCGGCTCGGACTCGAGGCTGGCGCTGGTGCCGGTCACCCTGGTCAAGGGGCTGGAATTTGACCACGTCATCGTCGTGGAGCCGGCTCGCATCGTGGCGGCCGAGGCGCGCGGGCTCCAGCGGCTCTACGTGGCGCTGACCCGCGCGGTTTCCCGGCTGACCGTGCTGCACACGGAGGCGCTGCCGCACGTGCTCCCGGATGCACTTGCATTCGGGTGAACCTTTTGCGGGCCAGACGCGTCCTGGAGAGTAGGGGATGCTGATAATTTCAGGATGCGCGTTGCACCTGTTAGCGTGCGCCGTCATGCTGGAAGGGGCGGCAACTTTGTGTCTTCGATTGATTTCGACGTGTAACAGTGGTGATGAAGGTGGAAGCCAACCGAACCCGCGAGACTGAACAGCGACAGACCATTTATCTGGAAAAACTGGCAGATGAGTTGTCCCATCGCGGGATGGAAGCATGGCTGATGGCGCCGCCGGGGCGCGTTCCCAGCCTGTATGTGGTCAACCCGGCTGCGAGGGCGCTCGAGGAGAACGTTTACAGCGGCTGCGGCAAGGACGGCCTGTGGTGGTTCTGGTGGTCGTGGGCCGAGCGGATCGCCGTGTGCGATGACGTCGACCTGGCCGCCAGCACAATCGTCCGCGTCCTGGCTTCCCTCCGCCGCGAAGGCTGATCGCGGCCGCGGGCTCCGCAGCGTGCCAATGGCACCATCGAGTCGGCTAGAGCGTGTCAATGGTGTCGGCGAGGCGGCTCGCCGGGCCAATCCACGGGCCGGAACATCTCGCGAGTGCGCACTTCACCACGCGCCGCTGGCTGTGCGTGGCGGTAAATGTCGTCACAAATCCGTTGTGCTGGCCATAGCACCGATAAGACGGCATTCGTGATGTGATGGGGGCGCCATGGAATTGTGCCTGACCCCCGCGGTGGAGCTCGCGCGGCTGCTGCGATCCCGGTCGTTGTCGGCGACGGAATTGCTGACCGAAGTGATCGCCCGGATCGAATCGGTGAACCCAGCGGTGAACGCGATCGTCACGCTCGCCACCGAACAAGCCACGGCGCAAGCCGCCGAACTGGACCAGATGGCAGCCCGCGGTTCCTTCCGCGGCCCGCTGCACGGGCTGCCGATCGCGATCAAGGACCTGGCCGAGACGGACGGGATCAGGACCACGTACGGCTCGCCGATCTTCGCTGACTACGCGCCGCACCACGATGCGCCGCACGTGGCGCTCCTCAAGCGGGCCGGAGCGGTGGTGATAGGAAAGACGAACACGCCGGAGTTCGGCGCGGGCTCCCAGACGTTCAACCAGGTGTTCGGCACTACCAGGAACCCATGGGACCTCCGGCTCACGCCGGGCGGCAGCAGCGGTGGTGCCGCCGCGGCCGTGGCCAGCGGGATGCTGCCGTTCGCTGACGGCTCGGACCTCGCGGCGAGCGTCCGCAATCCGGCATCGTTCTGCGGACTGGTCGGGCTGCGCCCGACGCCCGGGCTTGTTCCTGCTGACCCCCTTGACCCGATGGGCGTGGTCGGCCCGATCGCCCGCGGCGCCGGGGACGCCGCACTCCTGCTCGCCGGGATGTGCGGCGCCGACTCCGGCATGCCGCTCGCGCGGCCCGATGGCCCGGCGGATTTCCTCGGGTTGCGCCCCGCGCCGCTGCGCGGGCTCCGGGTGGCCTGGACCCCGGATCTGCGCGACCTGCCGGTCGAGCCCCAAGTGCAGGACGTGCTCGACTCGGCGCGGCGCGTGCTGGAGGCAGCGGGCTGCGTGGTGGTCGAGGCGGCGCCCCGCCTGTCCGACGCGGACGAGGTGTTCCAGGTCCTGCGCGCGGCGAAGATGGCCGCGCTGGCCACGGTGCTACGTGAGCACCGGTCATCGGTCAAGGACACCCTGGCCTGGAACATCGGTAAAGGCATCGCCCTGACCGGGGAGGTCATCGCGGCGGCACGCATGTCGCAGGCCAAGATATTCGAGCGGATGAAGAAATTCCTGCGCAACGGCGAATACGACGTCCTGGCGCTGCCGACTGCCCAGGTTCTCCCGTTTCCGGTCGAGCGGGAATGGGTCGCCGAGATTAACGGCCAGCCGATGGCCACCTATATCGACTGGCTGCGGTCCTGCTCGCGCATCACGGTGACCCTGCACCCGGCGATCTCGGTACCGGCCGGGTTCGACCCCGGCAGCGGCCTGCCGGTTGGCCTGCAACTGGTCGGACCCTACGGCGCAGACAAGAGCTTGCTGGAAATCGCCGCCGCGATCGGTGCCCTCATCCCCGTGACCTACCCGCCCGCTCCCGCCGCCCGCGGAAGCTGATAGCCGGACACCGGCCACCGCCTCTGTTCTTTCTGGGGTGCTGGGCCGCAGCCCCCGGTGCGTCCGGTGTGCTGCCCGCGCCTGACCCTCGCAGGGGGGATCCTACTGGCGAATTGCCCGACGCCGGGCCCCGGCCCTACGTCCGCGCACGCCGGGAGCGGGGCAAACCGGGCGTCCGGCGGGCTCGCGGGACGCGGCCGGAATGATTGTGGATCGAAGGGCTCGGATCTCCGAGCCCTTCGATCCACAATCATCGCGGCATCCAGGCTTACGCCCGGTTCGCGGCTTGTGCACCCACCCGCGGTGTGGCCGGACGGCCCGGACACGCCAGGCCGAGAACGCGCGTCCGGGACGCGCATCTAGGATGCGCATCTGGGACACGCGGGGAAAGCCAGCAAGGTCCAAAAACCGGGCGGATCGTGACGTTCCGGGCAAGATGGAGCGCGCGGGCGGCCAGGCTCCCGCTGACAAAGACACAAAGACGCCGTGCCTGGCTGGCGCCGTATAACGGCGCCCCGGCCGGGGTGGGGGTTCTCAGTGCGAAGGTGTCGGGGGCAGTCCGGGGAACGCCTGGGTGCTGCCGCGCCAGTATGCGGCGCGGCCCGCGGCGGCCTGCATGGCCATGGCGCCGAACGTGCGCAGCCGCTGATCGGAGACCGCGACGATAGTGAGGTAGGCGGCGGTGACGTCATCCTCCAGCCGGGCCGCCAGTGCCTTGGCGGTGGCGGTGTCGTGTACCGCGAACGGAAGGTCGTAGAACGCGAGCGCCGCGACCGGAGTGGCACGCAGCGCCGCGATCATCGTGGTGAGCGCGTCGCGGGCCTGGCGGTGCCCGGTCCAGTACTGCGCGGCGGCCGCCCGGCTGCTCCCGGTCAGGTGCGCACCCGCCGCTCCGTACCCGTAGATGGCGGCGTGCTCCGCGGCCAGTGCCGCCTGCAACGCCGAGACACGCCCGGGACTCATAGCGAGCTCAGCGCGGTGACGTGCGTGGCGTCCGATGCGGCGATGCTCGCGAGCAGCTGAGCCAGCGCGGGCTGGACGGTCGCGAGCCGCCGTACCAGCGTGGCGGCGGACTCCCGCTCGGCGGCGCGCAGGCCCGCGACCGGATCCCGCCCCGCCGCACCGGCCGAAGGGCCGCCCGAAGAACCGGCTGAAGAACCGGCTGAAGGGCCTGCCGGGCGACCGCCCGCGGCCGGGGCAGACACGGACGCGGACGGCGAAGACGATCCAGAAGACGATTCAGACGCTGAGGCGCCCGCCGGGACGACGAGCCGCGCCCGGAGCTGAATGAGGTGCTCCTCGTGCTGGGCGAGCAGCGGCGTCAGCCCCCGCCCCCGGTGGCCGATATCCGAAATGGCCGATTTATACAGCGAGATAAGCCCGGCCTCCGCCGTGATCGCCGCCTCGAGCACGACGGTATCGTGGGGCAGCGGCGGCCGGCCGCCCAGCGGGTCAGGCCCTGCGAAAAGGTCGCTGGAACGGCAGCCTGCCGTGGCCAGCAGCAATGGCAGGGTCGCCGCCGACGCGGCCAGCAGGCTGCGTCTGCGCATGGGGTCCGGCACATCGGCAAGCTACCACGTGCCGCCGGCCCGTCCTATCCGCGTAACTGCCCGGTGCCGGATAGGCTAGGAGTTCAATCCCGCAGGTCGTGGACGGAGGAGGTCGTGATGCGAGGTGGGTCACGTCACGCTTCCGCTCCGGAGGCGGGCCGGTCCGGCGAGCGTAAGGGGAGTGACGGCCGGGCCGATGAGGGCAGGATCGCGGACGCAATCCGCCCGGTGGTGCATGCTTCCGGGCTGGATCTGGAATCGGTGCGGGTGACCGCGGCGGGTCGGCGCAGGTTGCTGCGCGTGGTCGTGGACAGTGATCGGGGCGTGAGCCTGGATGATGCCGCGGCGGTCAGCCGCGAACTGTCCGCCGTCCTCGACGAGGTGGGCGTGATGGGGGACTTTCCCTACACGCTGGAGGTCTCCTCGCCGGGTGTGGACCGGCCGCTGACCCAGCCGAGGCACTGGCGGCGAGCGACCGGGCGCTTGGTCAAGGTCAAGGTCGCCGACGGCGATGCCGTGCTCGGCCGGGTCGTGTCGGCCGACACCGAAGAGGTGGTCCTGAACGTCGACGGCGATCGCCGTCGCTTCCCGTACGCCAAGCTCGGCGCGGGTGCTATCCAGGTGGAGTTCGGCCGCCTGCCAGAGCAGCCCGGCCAGCCGGAGCAACAGCCGGAGACCCGCGATGGACATTGACCTGAGCGTGCTGAAGAGCCTGGAGAGCGAAAAGGACATTTCACTCGACCTGGCGATCAAGGCCATCGAGGATGCGCTGCTCGTCGCCTATCACAAGACCGACGGCGCCTCCTCGGCGGCCCGGGTTGAGATCGACCGCAAGAGCGGCCACGTCACGGTGTGGGCCGCGCAGACCGGGCCTGACGGCATGGTGCTGCGCGAGTATGACGACACGCCGGCCGGGTTCGGCCGCATCGCGGCGACCACCGCGCGCCAGGTGATCCTGCAGCGGCTGCGTGACGTAGAGGACGAGCTGACCTTCGGGGAGTACGCCGGCCGCGAGGGTGACATCGTCGCCGGCGTGATCCAGCAGGGCAAGGATCCGCGCACGGTGCTGGTGGACCTGGGCAAGCTCGAGGCCGTGCTGCCGCCGGCCGAGCAGGTGCCGGGCGAGCGCTATCTCCATGGCGAACGCATCCGGTGCTACGTCCTGCACGTGCGGAAGGGGCACCGCGGGCCTTCTGTCACCCTGTCACGGACCCACCCGAACCTGGTGAAGAAGCTGTTCTCCCTCGAGGTACCCGAGATCGCCGACGGTGCGGTGGAAATCGTCGCGATCGCCCGTGAAGCCGGGCACCGGACCAAGATCGCGGTGCGCTCCCACCAGCAGGGCGTGAACGCCAAGGGAGCCTGCATCGGCCCGATGGGCAGCAGGGTGCGGAACGTGATGAACGAGCTGCACGGGGAGAAGATCGACATCGTGGACTATTCCGAGGATCCCGCCGGCTTCGTCGCGAACGCGCTGTCACCGGCCCGGGTGAGCGGGGTCCGCGTGGTCGACGCACAGGCCCGGGAAGCTCAGGTCATCGTCCCCGACTACCAGCTGTCCCTGGCCATCGGCAAGGAAGGGCAGAATGCGCGGCTCGCTGCCCGCCTGACCGGCTGGAAGATCGACATCAGGTCAGACGCCGCCCCGCCGGATGGCGATGCCGGGCCGTCTGATGGCGACATCACCCCGCCACCCCCCGGCGACGCGGCCGCCGAACCCGCCTAGCCGGCCGCGTCAGCCCCAGGCGATCAAGCAGGCCGGGTATACGGGTCGACGGTAGGGGGTCCGCGCATGTGCCTGCGGTGGCCGGACACGGTAGACTTGTCAGTGGAATGACCGCGCGAACCGACCAGTCTGCCGGCCGCCGTGTATCGGGCATGCCCGTTACGCGCACCTGTGTAGGCTGTAAGGAACGTGCGATCAAGACCAGCCTGCTTCGTCTCGTGGCGGTTGGGGACAACATCCTGCCTGACCCGCAAGCCCGGCTGCCCGGCCGGGGTGCGTACCTGCACCCCTGTCTGGCATGCTTCGAGCTTGCGCGGCGACGCCGGGCGTTTCCCCGGGCGCTGCGTGCGGCCGGTACGCTCAGCCTCGCCCCGCTGGCTGAGTACCTGTCGCGGTCGCAGGCAGGCTAACGCAAGAGGACATACCTGTTCGGAAAGCAGGTCGAGAAGCTGATGAGCGCTCGATGAGCACGCGGCGATGATCACCATAGGCTGAGGCCCGCCCGGAGCACGCTCTGCCCGGGCCAGGGTCCGGTAGCAGGTCCGGAAAGGGAACCGGGCCGAGACAGGAGCGTAGTGGCGAAGGTTCGGGTCTACGAACTCGCGAAGGAGTTCGGGGTAGAGAGCAAGGCCGTGATGGTCAAGCTCCAGGAGATGGGCGAGTTCGTACGGTCAGCGTCCTCGACCATAGAGGCGCCAGTAGTGCGGCGCCTCAAGGAGGCGTTCGCCGCCAAGGCGGCGGAGCAGAATCAGCAGTCAAAGCCGAAGGCGGCGACCGACGGTGCGCGCGCGCATGCGCCGCAGGGGACCCAAGGACAGCAAGGGCAGGGGGCGCACGGGGTGCAGCAGGCTCAGCGGCCGGGGGCCCCGGCCGTGCCGCCCGCCGCGGCTAGCGCGGTAGCGGAGGCGGCCAAGGCGTCGCCGCAGGCCGCCGTGCAGCGGTCCGGCCAGGCAACCGCCGACGGTGTCCGCACGGACGGGAACCGTCCAGACGGCGGCCGCCCCGATGGCGGCCGCGCTGACGGTGTGCGTACCGACGGACCCCGCCCGGACAGTGCTCGCCCGGACAGTGCTCGCCCCGATGGTGGCCGCCCCGATGGTGGCCGCACTGACGGTGGCCGCACTGACGGCGGTCGTCCCGACGGCCGTCGCGGCGATGGTGCGCCGCAAGGGCAAGGCGCGGAACGGCGGCTACCGCCGGTGCCCGCGTCCCCGGTATCCGCCGCCGGTGCGCCCAGGCCGCCGGGTCCGGGTGCTCCCGCTCGGCCGCCGGTCACGCCGGCCGACTTCCGTAGCCCGCAGGCGCCTGGCCGCGGTGACGGTGGCGGCCGCCCAGGTGCGCCGCGTCCGGGTGGCCCGCGCTCCGGCCAGCAGTCCCAGCAGGGTCACGGTGCCGGGCATGCTTCCGGCGGCGGTCAAGTCGGCCAAGGCGGTCAAGGTGGTCAGGGAGGCCAAGGTGGCCAGGGCGGCCACCAAGGCGCTCAAGGTGGCCAGGCCACCCAAGGTGGCCAGAGCGGCCAGGGAGGCGGCCGGGCCGGTGCACCGCGTCCTGGCGCCCCGCGCCCCGGTGCGCCGCGTCCTGGTGCGCCGCGTCCCGGCGGCCCGCGCCCCGGTCCGCGTCCAGGCAACAACCCGTTCAGCTCTACCGCGACCGGCATGGGCTCCGCGCCCCCGCCCCGTTCCGGCCAGGGTCAGGGCCGTCCTGGCCCGCCCGGCCAGGGGCAAGGCTCAGCACAGGATGCCCGCGGCCCCGCTGGCGGTCCGCGCCCGGCGGGCCCGCGCGGCCCGGGTGGCAGGCCAGGTGCTCCGGCCGGGGACCGTCCCGGCGGCCCGCGTCCTGGCGGCCCGCGGCCTAGCCCGATGAACATGCCCTCCCGGCCGGCCCCGTCCGGCGGCGGTCGCGGCGGCCCTGGCGGCGGTCCCGGCGGCGGTCGTGGCGGTCCCGGCGCGGGCACCAGGCCCGGCGGCGGTGGCGGCCGCGGTCCTGGAACCGGCCCGCGGCCAGGAGGTTTCGGCGGCGGTGGCGGTGGTGCGCGTCCCGGCGGGGGTGGCCCAGGCGGCGGCCCCGGTGGTCCCGGCGGCGGCGGTGGCGGCGGTGGTCCTC
>Ga0126381_100009758_pt1 | contig 10785 bp, 7 predicted proteins | sample PanSoiMetPlot_28_FD_96465 | JGI IMG/M metagenome (GOLD analysis project Ga0126381, IMG submission 96465) | Tropical forest soil microbial communities from Panama - MetaG Plot_28 | ecosystem: Environmental > Terrestrial > Soil > Tropical forest > Bulk soil | place: Panama | collected 2016-02-17
AGTTCAGCGACTGATAGCCGGTGATGTCGAGGCGCGGGAACGACTGCGCGTTTTCGCCGAGTCCGTTGACGAGGTAAGCAGGCATGCCGATGGATGTGGCGTTGAGTTTGTCCTGTGAGCTCACCACGTTCTGGTTGACGAAGCGGGTCCAGGTGAGGTGCGCGTCGAGAACCAGCGTGGGGTTGAGGGTGTAGGTGTAGCCGAAGGCCGCGCCCTTGTTCTGGTAGGTGAGGTTTGTTCCGCTTACGGGGAAGAAATAGCCGTTCTTGCCGGGCTGGAGACGGCGGCTCTGGACGTAGTGGCCGAAGAGCTGTTGCTTGCTGTTGATGGTGTAGTCGCTGCGGACGATGAAAGCGTAGTAGTAGTCAGGCTCCGCGCCGGCATAGGAGAAGTTGCCGCCGCCCTGAGAGTTGGGCGTGGTGTTGGGGTTGGGATAGTACTTGAGCGCCGCAGCGGCGATAGGGCTGATGGCGCTGGGCCGCATCATGTTTCCGGCGATGGCTGAGCGGGCGACGCAGGTCTTGCCGGAGCCGCAGACGCCGCCCGTGATGGATTTGCCGGTGGTGGGATCGTAGAGCTGGTAGAGGTTGCTGGTTCCGGCGGGGTGCTTGGCATCGAGTGCGTAGAGCTCAGAGAAGTTGCCGCCGCGCTCGGCGAGCGAGGGAACGGTGAGGGTCTGAACGTTGGGCGTCGCATCGCGGACGTGCTCGAAGCCGGTGAAGAAGAAGAGCTTGTCGCGCTTGATGGGGCCGCCGATGGCTCCGCCCTCACGCAGCCAGACCTGCTTGGCGGGAACTCCAGGAGCGAGGTGCCAGTAGTTGGCGTTGAGGCTGGGATTCTGGTAGGAGGCGAAGGCGACGCCGTGAAACTGGTTGGTGCCGCTCTTGAGCGAGGTGTTGACGAATCCCCCGGAGGAGTGGCCTTCGGTCGCGTCGTAGCTGGCGGTCTCGACCTTGTACTGGCCGATGAACTCGGTGCTGGGAGTGTAGGCGGAGAGACGGATCCGGTTGTCGGGCGCGCCGTCGAGGCGGTACTCGAGCGAGTTCAGGACCGAGCCGTTGACCGAGACGTTGGCGGTGCTGCTGTCGAAGGCGCGGATATTGGGGTTGATGCCGGAGACCAGGATCCCGGGCGCGAGGGTCTCCAGCGTGAAGGGGTTGCTGTAGACGAGCGGAAGCTCCTGGATCGAGCGCTGCTCGACGACTAGGCCGACGGAGGCGGAGGTCGTCTGCAACTGCTGGACGCCGGTGCTGACCTCGACGACCTCGGAGGCGGTGCCGATCTCAAGCGAGATGTCCTGCTGATTGACCTGGTTGACGTCGACGATGGTGTGGACGCGCTCGGTTTTTTTGAAGCCGGAACGAGCGATCGTTAGCGTGTAGGAGCCGGGGTTCAGGTTCTGGAAGCTGTAGATGCCGTCGGAGTTTGTGACGGCGTTCTGAACGACCCCGGTGTCCTCGTTCCTGAGACTAACGGTTGTTTGGGGGAGAATTGCGCCGGTGTTATCGGTGATCCGACCACTTATGCCGCCTCGATCGGCCTGAGCCGAGAGCAAGGCAGGGGAGATCAGAGCCGCCATGAGCAGGACAACCAATAAAATGTGTTTCAAGATGGCCTCCAACGATTGGGGGACTTTATGAAGTCCGAAGACCAGCTACCGTTTTGAATCCTACAACTGGTCCGTCCACTTCACGACCACGAAGTATGACTGGCAGGATTATGGGCTGTCAATGGGATTATGCGGCGGGATGGAAGGTTAGGACTGTCCGATCAGGACTCCTGCGGCAAAGACGAGGCCCCCGCCAACGATGACCTGCAGGCAAGAGAGCGCAAAGCTGGTCTTGAAGTAGCGATGGCGGATGAAGGCGATGATCACCAGCTCGACGCCGACGACCGCGTAGGCCAAGGTGAGCGCCCGGTGCAGGTTGGAGATGAGGAAGGGAAGGGTGTGCAGGAAGCCTCCGATGAAGGTCATCAGGCCAGTGACGAGTCCGCGGAAGACGGGGTTGCCGCGGCCGGTGAGCGAGCCATCGTCAGAGAGACCCTCAGAGAAGGCCATGGAGATTCCTGCTCCCACCGCGGTTGCGAGGCCAATGAGCAGGACCGTGCGCGAATTATGGGTCGCGAAGGCGGTTGCAAAGATGGGCGCGAGCGTCGAGACCGAGCCGTCCATGAGTCCGGCGAGTCCCGGCTGCACGATACGCAGGACGAAGCTCTTCTCGTCACCGGTAAGCTGATCGAGCTGGCCGATAGCGGAGTTGTCTTCGGGCATGAGTCTTGCGGTCTCTCTTAATGGGATGATGAGAGGGCCCTTTGTGGCGTCAAAGGGTGCCTCTCATTTTACAGTTCTGATGATGGAAACACGCCCGCCGAGGCTTGTTGGCCCCAGGCTGAGCATGTTTACTCGTACGAGCTCGGCGGGCCTTAGCGGCCGCGTTTGCCGCGGGTGGGGCGCGAACCGTTGTTGTGGCCGTGTGGGCCTGAAGGCCGCGCGATGGCGTGGTTGCCGGGATGGCTTCCGTTGTTCTTTCCCTTCCTCTTGCCATTGCGGCGACGGCGTCCGCTGCTGCCGTTGCCTAGAGCGGCGGAGCGAGCCGCCGCCTGCGGGGTCGAGTCGTTGCGCCATGCGCGCGACTCCAGCGCGAACAGATCGTTGATGCCGGCTGTCTGGAGCGAGTTGAGATCGATGGGCCTGTTGCGCTCCTCGCGCTCGAGGTTCTTGTCGGCCTCGCTCCACACGAACTTAATGTTCAGCTCGCGCTCGAGCTTGCGGGCCTCGTGCCTCTCTTGCGGCATGACGAAGGTTGTGGCGACACCCTCGGCCCCGGCACGGCCAGTGCGCCCAATGCGGTGGACGAAGTCCTCGCTGGCGTTGGGAAGGTCGTAGTTGACGACGTGCGCGATGTCGGAGATGTCGATTCCGCGCGCAGCGACGTCAGTCGCGACGAGGACCCGATGTTTTCCGCTGGCGAAGCCCTTGAGGGCGGCGGTACGCTGCGATTGCGTGCGGTCGCCGTGGATGGCGTTGGAGTCATGGCCGAGCTTCTGCAGCCTGCGCGAGATACGGTCGGCACCGTGCTTGGTGCGCGAGAAGACGAGGAAGGTTCCCTGCTCCTGGTTGAGCATCTGGTTCAGCAGGCCGAGCTTCTGGTCCTGCATCACGGTGACGACGCGGAGCTTCACGCGGTCAGAGGGCTTAAAGGTCGTGCCGATCTCGATGCGAACCGGGTTCTTGACGTAGTCGCGAACGATCTCCTGGATGCTGGCGTCGAGCGTCGCGGAGTAACACATGGTTTGGCGCGTGCGCGGCACAGCGGTGACGATGCGACGGATTGCGGGCAGGAAGCCCATGTCGAGCATGCGATCGACTTCGTCGAGGATGAACATATCGACGTGGGAGAGATCAATCTCGCGGCGGCGGAGGAAGTCTTCGAGTCGTCCGGGAGTTGCGACGACGAGTCGCGGGCCACGGTCGAGCTGATCGAGCTGATGGTTCTCAGAGAGGCCTCCGCAGACAAGCACGGCGTCGTGTCGCGCGTTGGGCATCAGCTTCCAGTAGACGTCCAGCACCTGCATGGCAAGCTCGCGCGTAGGAAGCAGGATGAGCGAGCGAATTAGGTTGCGCTTACCACGTGTGCTGGGGGCGGAGGTGGCGTCGAGGCGCTCAATGATTGGAACGAGGAAGCTGAGGGTCTTGCCTGTACCGGTGGAGGCCGTGGCGAGGATGTCCGAGCCTTCAAGGGCAGGCGGGATCGCCCCGGCCTGGACAGGCGTCGGGTTGATGAAGCCGGCGTTGGTGAGCCGGTTCTTGAGGGAGTTGGAGATGTTGAAGTCTACGAAACGAAGTGCAGGTGAGTTGCCGGAAACGGATGCTTCTACGGCTTCAGTCTGTGTGACTGGGTCTTGCTCGAGGATTGCGGTGTTCAAGAAATTTCCTTTGGTTGGATCATGCGACGGAGAAATGCAGAGGCGGCGCAGTGCGTCGTCAATTCTGAATTCAGCATGGCTCTCGTATCGTCCGAAAGGGCTGCTGCTGCACGGCGAGGCGGCGTCCGATGACGGGCCTCCAGCCAGAGCAACCAACGCGGCTTCCGCGAATTATTTAGGGAAGACAGGCGGTGGGAAGAAGCGAATCGCAGTCTCTGGCCAGATATCCAGCTTCGTGGTGGAATCGTTGCCTGCGATGCTTTGGCTCTTATGCGAGCGCAGCTATAGGATAACACAGCCTCGAATTGCGAGGTCCGCCCTGTGCACCGCGCGCGAGTTGAGAGTTTGAGATGGTTACCCGGTTGGTAGATTATCCATTCGGAATGAATGCGACTCATTGCATCGACGAAGCGGTTACAGGCAACATGCAACCATGTCATCGGATCAACGGAACAGGACACCAGTCTCAATGGCCTGAAGACGAGGATCGGGAACAGTGGCAATCGACCCAGAGACCCATATAGAGTGAGCGGCGGATGGAGGCCTTGCTTCGGCCCCACGGTCAGCAGATGACCGCCGCGCGGAGAGAAGTGCTGGAAGCGTACCTGCTTAGCGGGCGAAGCGCTAGCGCATGGAAGCGGATCAGAACAACAGTGCGTGATAGCTTCTTTCGATCGGGACGGTTGAAGAACGCTGCGACTAGGATGGAACTCTACAAATCGAACTGGTTGCACAGCGAGGGGCGCTCTCTGGTCCTGTAAATGAAGACGCGCCGCGGATGTCCGCGGCGCGCTATGAAACTTCCTTTCCCTACGCAAGAAAAACGCTTAGATATGGCAGTGCACCATACCGCGCTTTTCGAGGTACCGCTGGTGGTACTCTTCTGCCTTCCAGAAGGTCTTCTCGGGGCATATCTGCGTAGCGATCGGGTCGCGGTAGGTTCCGGATGCGCTCAGTTCTGCGATCTTGGCCTTGGCCTGCGCCTGCTGCTCGCCGGTATGCGTGAAGATGACGCTTCTGTATTGGGTTCCCAGGTCTGGTCCCTGGCGGTTTCTCTGCGTGGGATCGTGCATCGCGAAGAACGCGTCGAGAAGGACCTCATATGTGAGTCGGGATGGATCGAATGTTACCTGGACGACTTCCGCGTGGCCGGTGCGGTCCGTACAAACTTCCGTATAGGTTGGCTGTTCGAGATCTCCACCTTCATATCCAACTACCGTGTCGATGACTCCTGTGATCTCGTTGAACTTTGCTTCTACTCCCCAGAAGCATCCTGCTCCAAAGGTTGCTTTTTCAATTGCCACTCTTGTTACTCCTTTACTGCTCACTGCATCAACAAATGTCGAACTGATCGACGGCCCGTTTCCGGCACTTGCTATTTGATGCCCGCGAGGGTGTGTTTGTCATCCTCCGGAGTGTGAATTGCGGGAGTAATTCTGTGCCCAACAATTGAACTGTGTCAATGGTTTTTACTGTGACAAAAGTTGTACATTCCGGAGGCGATCGGTTCCGCGTAAACCTCTGGAAAAAGACCCTGTCTCGGGGAGGTGAACAGGTTGGTTCCCCAAAAGCAATAGTGGTGCAACCTCTTTCAGAGTGAGAGTTAACGGACGCGCTAACGTGAACGCCGGGGGTGTGATGTCTTTACAGAGACTGTGCGACGTTTTGCAGACTTCGGTGGGACAGGTTTTTTGAGTTGCGAGAACTCCGGTGTCGTTTGCTTGGGGACGACCTTGAGACCACGCGCCGCGCGGTCGAGGGCCGTGACCTCGCCCGGCGTGAGTTCGCGATACTCCCCCGGCGCGACATCGAGGCGCAGGGCTCCATAGCCAATGCGGCGGATCTTCTCTACGTGGTGGCCGATCTCTTCGAACATTTTGCGGATCTGGCGGTTTCTACCCTCGGTGAGGGTGAGTTCATACCAGGGATTGTCGCCACCTCGGACCTGCTCGACTTTGGCCGGAGCGGTGACAATGCGGTCGCGGCGTCCGCTGCGGATCTCGTTGAGACGCCCGCGGTCGATCACGATGCCGTGGCGGAGTTGCTCGATCTTCTCCAGCGCGGGCATACCGCTGACCTTGACCAGGTAGATCTTTTCGACTCCTGCAGACGCCTTGGAGAGCTTATTGGCGAGTTCGCCGTCGTTGGTCATCAAGAGCAGCCCCTCTGAGAGGTAGTCGAGGCGTCCGACAGGGTAGAGGCGGACGCGGTCGCCATGGGGCCCCTTCGTCTTTGCCATCAGGTCCATGATGGTCGGGCGCCCTTCGGGATCGGAGAGCGTGGTGACAAAGCCGCGCGGCTTGTTGAGCATGTAGTAACGCTGCTGTTCGCGGCCGTGGAGCAGCTTGCCGTCAACGCGGATGTGGTCACGTTCGATGTCGGCGCGGGTGCCGAGTTCGGTAACGGTCTGGCCGTTGACCTGCACCCTGCCTTCGAGGATGATCTCCTCGGCCTTGCGGCGGCTGGCGATACCCGCCTGCGCGAGGATCTTCTGGAGACGCTCGCCCCGTGGTTCCATCGACTCGGTCATTTCTCCATTATGGACTGGTTTGTGCCGCGACTGACGAGGCGGTCTGTCTCTGCACTCGAGACCGAAGGCAGCAAGGCAGGATCAGGCGTTCCGGTAAGGCCTATTCGGCGAACCGTTAAAGGATGCGCAGCTGTCCGTAGCCGTTGAGAGAGCGGAGCGCTGTTCAAAACCCCCGCAGGCGAGACAAAGACAGCAATCTGCGCCGGGAGTAGAGCCTCGATTTCGGAAGGCGTGGACCTTTGCCGCGGAGGCCAAAGATCGCTTCATGGAGGAAGCCTTGGTCCATTGTCCTTCGCTGAAGACCTCATAGTCGCCTTCGAGCACGGTGAAGATCTCGTCTTCGTATGAGTGGCGGTGTGGCGGAGGGCCATCGCCGGGAGGTGTGTAATCCATCAAGACACAGCAGGAACCGTTGCTCATCTCTCCGTTGACAAGCATCTCTACTGGTGTGCCCAAAAGATTCAGGGATTTGATGGGCTTCGTCGGCCTTCTCCGAGTCGCGAGCTTTCTGGGTCTTGAAAACCGCAACAGCGTACCAGAGGGGAAAGCCGCAAGCTTTTGCGTTTCTATGAATCGTGGGGTGTCTCGACGGTCGTTGTCGGATCCGATGCCAATTTCGCGGAGCCATCGGATTCGGCCGCGGCTTCGTCGGGCAGTTCATCATCCGGCAGCAGATCGTCCAGCGGATCGTCGGTCGGGTAAGGGCTGCCGTCTGCCTGCGGCAGGTGAGTGTGCCTCTGGGATTCCAACTCGTCGGTGGTCTCGGGGACGGTATGGCTCGGGGCATGAGCCTGGGACTCTTCGAGAGGAATCTCCTCCTGCTCGGTCAGTTCGCCGGCCATCTTCTCGAACTCCTCCATGGAGGGAAGCTCGCTGATGTCCTTGAGGCCGAAGCGAAGGAGGAAGTCCTTGGTGGTCTTGTAGAGGATGGGCCGGCCGATAACCTGTTTCCGGCCTGCGGTGGTGACCAGCTTGCGAGTCATCAGCGAGCCGAGCACGCCGCCCGAGTCGACGCCGCGGATCTCGGAGACCTCCGGAGCCGTGATGGGCTGCTTGTAGGCGACGACGGCCAGGGTCTCAAGTGCCTGAAGGGAGAGCTTCAGGGGAGGCTTCAGCGATTTGACGAAGCCGCGCACGGCGTCGTGGTACTCAGGCTTGGTGCCGAAGCGGAAGCCGCTGGCCACCTCGCGAATCTCAAGGCCGCGGTCGCCGTTGGCGTAGTCGGCGATGAGCTGGTCGAGCATGGAGCGAAAGTACTCGCGCAGGCGTCGCGTCGCGTCTTTCTCTGCCCTTAACTTCTTGGCCGTGTCCTCTGCGACGGGATCGGTGCTGCCATCGGCAGGAGTTGCCTCAGACGTTTCGTCCGCTGCGATGGCGGCTGGCTCGACGATCTCTTCGTTCAGGGTTTCGGGGTCGGCTGGTCCGGATGACTCTTCAGCGGGCTCGCCGGAGACGAGGTTGTGGGCGGCCTCTTCTTCCAGAGCGAGGGCTTGCTGCGATGCGGCGATCTGGTCAAGCTCGGCCTGGGCCTCCTGGCCGAGAAGCCCAATGAGTTGGGCGAGGGTTACCGGTTCTTCTGACGCGTAAATGACAGCTTCGATCTTTGCTTTGAGACTCATGTCTACACTAAGCATATCCAAGGCAGCGTAGGATTGCTTCGAGCGTGTCTCAACATTGACATTTTGTGGCTCGCGAACTTCATGGAACCCGGCTTGCCGCCCGCTTCCATATTGGTCGAATTGAGGATATCGAATTTTGAAACATGCTGTAGCACGGAGGGCAAGGTGAAGATAACGCGGCGGAAATGGCTTCGTCAGGCGGTAGGCGCGGTGGCAGCGGTTGGGGTTACGGCCGTGCTTCGGAGTGAGGCGAGTGCTCTGCCGAAGACGGGCCGCACAGTCGATCCGCACATCATTACAGGGGATGGATCTCTGATGACCCATGCCTCATCCCGTGGGCTGCTGACCGGTGCCGCGGTGAACACGCAGCTGCTCCACTCCGACGAAACCTACCGTCGGGTGCTGGGCCAGCAGTACAGCATGGTGGTCGGCGAAAACTGCATGAAGTTCGGCCCAACTCATCCCAAACCTGAGCGGTATTCCTTCAACGACGCCGACGGCATGATGGCCTTCGCCGAGGCAAATGGAATGAAGGTGCGGGGACACAACTTCGTCTGGCACGAGGCGCTGCCGGATTGGTTTGCAGGAACGGTGACAAAGGAGAACGCGAAGCAAATCCTGGTCGACCACATCATGACGGTCGGAGGCAGGTACAAGGGCAGAATCCACAGCTGGGACGTGGTGAACGAGGCGATCTGGATTCAGGATGGACGGCCAGACGGGCTGAGGTCGTCTTCGCCTTGGTTTCAGATGCTTGGTCCGGAGTACATCGACCTTGCCTACCGGACGGCGCACGAGGCGGACCCCAAGGCATTGTTGACCTACAACGATTACGGTATCGAGTACGACAACAACGAAGAGGGCAAAAAGCGCGCCGCGGTGCTCGATCTACTGAAGCGAATGAAGGTTGCGGGTACGCCGATCCATGCGCTGGGGGTGCAATCCCATCTGAACGCAGCTTCCACAAGCACCTTCGGGAGAAGTACGACTGAATTGTTGGATGGCGCACGGCAACTGGGCTTGCAGGTCTTTATTACCGAACTCGACGTAAAGGACGATGGGCTCGAAACCGACGATATCGCCAAGCGGGATGAGATTGTCGCTGGCGTCTATCGCGACTTCACAGGCAGCATGCTCGAGGGCAAAGATGTGAAGGCGCTGCTGACCTGGGGAGTCAGCGACGAGCATAGCTGGCTGAACAGCCCGAAGTGGAGGGTCAAGCATCCGGACCGGCTGCAGCGGCCGCTGCCCTTCGACGCAGAGTACACCCCCAAGCCCGCGTTCTTTGCTCTGCGGGACAGCTTCGGCAAGGCGAAGAAACGTTAGCGGCCAGTAATTACGAGCATGTTGAAGAGCCAGTAGAGGACTCCTGAGAGGATGGCCGCTGCCGGCAGTGTGAAGACCCAGGCGAGCGCGATATCGCGCAGCGTCGAGGTCTGCAGGCCACTCCGGTTGGCCGCCATTGTTCCCGCGACTCCTGAGGAGAGTACGTGCGTTGTACTGACCGGAAGACCGTACTGGTCGGCCGCGAGGATGGTCATCATCGCGACCAGCTCGGCGGAGGCTCCCTGTGCATAGGTCAGATGGGTCTTGCCGATCTTCTCGCCAACGGTAACCACGATGCGCTTCCAACCCACCATGGTGCCGAGCCCGAGAGCGAGAGCGACTGCCACCTTGACCCACGTTGGGATGAACTTTGTGGATTTATCGAGGAAGGTCTTGTAGTTGGCAAAGACCTTCTTGTCATCATCGGACATCTTCGGGCCGTACTTCGGTATCAACCGCATCGTCTCACTGACCAGGTACATCTGGTTACGCACGTTGGACTGCATCGCGGCCGGGACCCTAGCGAGTGAGCCATAGCGGGTGGCTTCGTTCTGGATGTCGTTGACCATCTGCCGCAGGGCGAGCATCGTTGTCGGTTGGAAATGGCGTGTGGAGACGAACTGCTCCAATTCGATTTCACTGTCACCGATGATGACGTTCGGATCGACGTAGTGGGAGATGACGTTTGCGGTCTGTTGCGAGACGGCTGTGAAGGTGATGACATCGCGCGGGCTGATAGCGTGATTGAGTGCGTACGCTGTGGGTACAGTACCGACGAGGATCAACATGATGAGGCCCATGCCCTTCTGGCCATCATTGGAGCCATGCGCGAAGCTGACCCCAGTGCAGGTGAGCACGAGCAGTGCGCGGATGTAGAACGGAGGAGGCGCGGCGCCTTTCGGGGCCTCGTAGAGGCGCGGATCGCGCATCACGATCTTGAAGAGAAGGAAGAGCAGCGCAGCGCAGATGAACCCGATCAGTGGCGAGAAGAGCAGTGCCTTGAAGACCTTGGTGACCTGTTCCGAGTCCACTCCGCTTACGCCGCTTGCGCCATGCAGAATCTGGTTGGTAATGCCTACGCCGATAATGGAGCCGATCATCGTATGCGAACTCGATGCCGGCAGGCCGCGGTACCAGGTTGCGAGGTTCCACAGGATCGCTGCAGTGAGCAGCGCGAAGACCATGGCGAAGCCCGATCCCTGGCTCACCTTCAGAATCAGCTCGACCGGCAGAAGCGTGATGACAGAGTAAGCGACCGCACCGGAGCTCGTCAGAACTCCGATGAAGTTCCACAATCCGGACCAGACGACGGCAACATGCGGCTCAAGGGAGTGCGTGTAGATCACGGTGGCGACGGCGTTGGCCGTATCATGGAAGCCGTTG
>Ga0126381_100009759_pt1 | contig 10785 bp, 10 predicted proteins | sample PanSoiMetPlot_28_FD_96465 | JGI IMG/M metagenome (GOLD analysis project Ga0126381, IMG submission 96465) | Tropical forest soil microbial communities from Panama - MetaG Plot_28 | ecosystem: Environmental > Terrestrial > Soil > Tropical forest > Bulk soil | place: Panama | collected 2016-02-17
TACGTCTACGGCGACAACCACCCCGGCACCGACCTCATCAAGAAGGCCAAGCCGGAAATGACCGACGCGCTGCTCGCCTATTCGGTCGCCAAGATGAAGGAATACGGCATCGTCGATTCCGGCGACACGCTGAGCCTCGGCATCGGCGCCATGAGCGACGCCCGCATGCAGAGCTTCTTCGACAAGATGGTGCGGGCGGGCGTGGTCAAGAGCTCGATCGAGCTCAGGCGCGCCTACACGCTGCAGTTCGTCGATAAGCGCGTCGGCATCGATCTGCGCCGGTAACCCGGATGGAGCGCAGCGAAATCCGGGTCCGCATTCCCGCATTTCGCTTCGCGCCATGCGGGCTACAATCCCGATGACTGATGGCTCGCCCGTTCCACCCATCGTCGCGCTCCGCGGCGTCGGCAAGACGTTCGGCAATGGCGTCGTGGCGCTCGAGGGCCTGGACTTGGCGGTACGCCCCGGCGAATTTCTCACGCTGCTCGGTCCTTCCGGCTGCGGCAAGTCTACGGCACTACGGATCATCGCTGGATTAAGCGAGCCGACACGCGGTGAGGTGGAATGGTCCGATGCTGCCGAAGGCGCCGTAAGCCGCGATCAGATCGGCTTCGTGTTCCAGGAGCCGACCCTCATGCCGTGGGCCACCGTCGCCGCCAATGTGCGCCTGCCGCTGCGGCTCGCCGGCATGCCGGCGGATGTTGGGGCGCGGGTCGCTGCGTCGTTGGAGCGGGTCGGCCTCGCGAGCTTCGCAAATGCCTATCCGCGCGAACTCTCCGGCGGCATGAAAATGCGCGCCTCGATCGCGCGGGCGCTGGTCACCGAGCCGAAGCTCCTCCTGATGGATGAGCCGTTCGCGGCGCTCGATGAGATCACCCGCTTCCGCCTCAACGGCGATCTGCTTGCGCTGTGGCAGAGTTTGCGCAAGACGGTGGTGTTCGTCACCCATTCGGTCTTCGAGTCGGTATTTTTGTCGAGCCGGATCATCGTCATGACCCCGCGGCCGGGGCGCGTGTTCAAGGAGCTGGTCATCGCCGCGACTTACCCGCGTGACGAGCGCTTTCGCACCTCAGCTGAATATGCGGGGCTCTGCCGAATGACTTCGCAGGCGCTTGCTGCCGCGATCGCCTGGGAGAAGCCCGCATGAGCGCGCGCCCCGCCTCCGACGATCGCCAGGGACGCTGGGTCCTCGATCGGGCCGCGCGCATTCTGATGCCGGTCGCCGTGCTGCTGCTCGTCGTCCTCGCCTGGGCCACGGTGGTGCACGTCTATGCCATTCCGCCCTACGTGCTGCCGGGGCCGCGGCGAGTGCTCGAGACGATGTGGGCCGACTGGGATCTGCTGCGCGACTCGCTCCTGGTCACGCTCGTGACCACGCTCGAAGGCTTTGCGCTGGCGCTCGCCGGCGGCGTGGGCTTGGCGATTCTGTTCAACCAATCACGCCTGCTCGAATACTCGCTCTATCCGTATGCGGTGATCCTGCAGGTGACCCCGATCGTGGCCATTGCGCCGCTTCTGCTCATCTATTTGCCGCAGCCAGTAGCGGTGCTCGCCTGCGCCTGGATCGTCGCCTTTTTTCCGCTACTCGCGAACACCACGCTCGGCCTCAACTCGGTCGACCGCAATCTCGCCGACCTCTTCGCCCTCTACGGCGCCTCGCGCGCACAGGTGTTGTGGCGGCTCAAGCTGCCCTCCGCAACGCCCTATATCCTGGGCGGCATGAAGATCGCCGGCGGGCTCTCGCTCATCGGCGCGGTGGTGGCCGAGATCGCGGCGGGCTCGGCCGGCGCCGGGTCGGGGCTCGCGTATCGGATTGCAGAATCGGGATACCGGCTCAACATTCCGCGCATGTTCGCGGCGCTGGTTCTCCTCTCGGCCACCGGCATCGTCATGTTCTTTGTGCTGTCGCTGTTCTCCTATCTCGTCCTGCGCCGCTGGCATGAAAGTGCCCTTGCTCGAGACCGATGACGGGCCTCTAATCCGGCACCCCTGGCTTTCCCCGGTGATTGCTGATACGGGCGGTGGCCGATAGGAACACGCAAGATGAACAAACCGACCACGGCGGCGGAGACGCGCCCCGGCATCAATGACGATATCGGCGAGGCGCTGCGGCTGCGCCTCTATGGGATCCAGTTCGAGCTGCGCGAGGCCGAGCAGCGCGCCTTCGACCTGTTCCTGCAGAATCTGGTCAAGGGCACGAGCCACCTTTCGCTCGGCCAGGAGGCGGTGGCTGCGGGCTTTGCGGCCGCCATGCGGCCGGGCGATCTCTCGTTCTGCACCTATCGGGGCCACGCCCACACGCTCGCGCGCGGCGTTCCGGTCGAGCAGGTTTTGGGCGAGCTGATGCAGCGCGACAACGGCCTGATGCGCGGGAAGGGCGGCTCCATGCACCTGACCTCCGTCGATCACGGCGTCATGGGCTCCTATGCGATCATCGGGGCGCATCTGCCGATCGCCTGCGGGGCCGCCTGGCGGGCGCAGTACAAGGGGCAGAAGGACGTCTCGGTCTGCTTCTTCGGCGACGGCACCACCAATATCGGCGCCTTCCACGAGGCGCTCAATTTCGCCGCGGTCTGGAAGCTGCCGGTGATCTTCGTGTGCGAGAACAATCTCTACATGGAATACACGCCGATCGGCGACGTCACCGCAGTGGCGCATCCGGCCGCCGACCGCGCCGCAGCCTATGGGCTCGAGCGCATCATGATCGACGGCAACGATGCCGACGTGGTCTACCGCGCCGCCGCGCGCGCCTACGAGAAGGCCCGCGCCGGCCAAGGGCCTTCGCTGATTGAATGTCTGACCTACCGCCACAGCGGCCATTCGCGCGCCGATCCGGCCAAGTACCGGCCCGAGGGCGAGCTCGAGAAATGGAAGGAGCGCGACCCGATCAAGATCTATCGCCAGCGGCTCGTCCAGTTCGGCATCGCCGAGGATGCGATTATCAAGATCGAGGCCGACGTGAAACGCCGCGTCGACGAGGCGACCGAGAAATGCAAGGTCGCGCCGATGCCGCCGCCCGATATCTTGACCACCGACGTCTACGCGAACGGAGGTTTCGCATGGCGGAACTGACCTATCGCGACGCGGTCGCCCGCGGCATCGCGCAGGAGATGGCGCGCGACCCCGACGTGGTCTTTCTCGGCGAGGATGTCGCCAAGGCGGGCGGTGTGTTCAAGGCCACGGTGGGCCTCCTGGAGCAGTTCGGCCCGATCCGCGTGCGCGACACGCCGATTTCCGAGCAGGCGATTTTGGGCGCCGCTATGGGGGCGGCGATGACGGGTTTGAAACCCATCGCCGAGATCATGTTCTCGGATTTCTTCGCAGTGTGCTTCGACTACATCGCCAACGAGTTCGGCAAGAGCCGCTACATGACCAACGGGCAGGTCAAATGCCCGCTGGTGGTGCGCACCGGCAATGGCGCCGGATCCCGCTTCGGCGCCCAGCACAGTCAGAGCGTTGAGAACTGGTGCATGATGATCCCGGGCCTCAAGGTGGTGGCGCCATCGACCCCGCGCGACGTGATCGGCCTCCTGGCGGCGGCGGTGCGCGATCCCGATCCGGTGATCTTCTTCGAGCACAAGTCGCTCTATCCGACCAAGGGCGAGGTGCCGGACGGCGAGATCGTCGATTCGCTCGGCTCGGCCAGGATCGTGCGCCCCGGCCGCGATGCCACCATACTGGCGCTCGCCCTGATGGTGCCGCGCGCGATCGCGGCGGCCGACAGGCTCAACGCGGAACACGGCATCGACTGCGAAGTTGTCGATGTACGCTCGCTGGTGCCGCTCGACACGCAGACCATCCTGGGCTCGGTCGCGCGCACGCACCGGCTGTTCACGGTCGAGGAAAACCCGCGGCTGTGCGGCTGGGGCGCCGAGATCGTGTCGATCGTGGCGGACGAAGCCTTCTACGATCTCGACGGACCACCCGTGCGGATCACCACCCCGCACATCCCGCTGCCGGCCGCCGACATCTTGGAGGATCTGGCGCTGCCCAATGCGGAGCGCATCGTCGAGCGCGTCCGCCGCTCACTGGCTTCGTAGATAGGTGTTGCATGTATGAGAATCTCACCGCCAACGTTCCGACCGATTTGTGGATCGGCGGCAAATGGCGGGCGGCCTCCGACGGTGGCCGTTTCGATGTGATCGATCCGGCGACCGAGAACAAGGTCGCCTCTGTCGCGAGCGCCACGGTCGAGGACGCCAAGGCCGCGGTCGACGCGGCAAGCGCCGCTTTCGCGGGCTGGGCCGCCAGGAAGCCGCGCGAGCGCGCGGAAATATTGCGCAAGTCCTACGAGCTGATCATGCGCGACGCGGAGCGGCTCGCCAAGCTGATCACGCTGGAGAACGGCAAGGCGCTGCCGGATTCGCGCGGCGAGGTCGCCTATGCGGCGGAATTCTTCCGCTGGTTCGCCGAGGAGGCCGTACGCAATCTCGGCCAGGTCTCGCGCGCGCCGGCCTCCGGCGCCCGCATCCTGGTGCAGCACAAGCCCGCCGGCGTTGCCGCCCTGGTGACGCCGTGGAACTTTCCCGCCGCCATGGCGACCCGCAAGATCGGGCCGGCGCTCGCGGCCGGCTGCACGGTGGTGCTCAAGCCCGCCTCCGACACCCCGCTCACCATGCTCGCTTTGATGCCGATCCTCGCAGAGGCCGGCGTGCCGGCGGGCGTGGTCAACGTCATTCCCTCGCGCTCCGCCGGCAAGGTGGTGAGCGCGATGTTGCATGACATGCGGGTGCGCGTCGTCTCTTTCACGGGCTCGACTGAGGTGGGTCGTAAATTGTTGCATGAGGCGGCCGACAATGTGGTGCGCCCCGCCATGGAGCTTGGCGGCAATGCGCCCTTCATCGTGTTCGAGGATGCCGACATCGATGCCGCGATCGAAGGCGCCATGATCGCCAAGATGCGCAATATGGGCGAAGCCTGCACCTCCGCGAACCGCTTCTATGTGCATGAGAAGGTGCACGACGAGTTCGCCCAGAAGCTCACCGCCAAGATGGCGGCCTTCCGGATGGGCAACGGCCTGCAGGAGGGCGTCACGCTCGGGCCGCTCGTCAATGCCGAGGCGAAGCAGAAGGTGAGCGAGCTCGTCGAGGACGCGGTGAAGAAGGGCGCCAAAGTTCTGACTGGCGGCAAGCCGTCGGACGGGCCGGGGTACTTCTATCCTGCGACGGTGCTCGACGGCGTGCCTGATTCGGCCGACCTGTTGCGCGAGGAGATCTTCGGGCCCGTTGCGGCGCTGCAGACTTTCAAATCCGAGGACGAGGTGGTGCACCGCGCCAACGACACCGAATATGGCTTGATCGCCTATCTCTACACGCGCGACACATCGCGTGGCCTGCGCGTCTCCGAGAAACTCGACTTCGGCATGATCGGCCTCAATCGCGGCCTCGTCTCCGATCCGGCGGCGCCCTTCGGCGGCATGAAGCAGAGCGGCATCGGCCGCGAGGGCGCGCACGAGGGGCTGATGGAGTTCCTCGAGACGCAATACGTTTCGCTGAACTGGTGATGCACGGAGGCGAAACAATCACACAGTCACGCCCGGCCTTGTTGTGCCGGGCATCCACGTCTTTGCGGGCGAAGGCGTGGATGGCTGGGCGTAAGGGCGTCTACGCCCGTCTTCGCGAGCTGCGCGCGGCCATGATTCAGAGGGGGGCGCGCCAATGGACGTCCTGATGCCGCAGCTCGGCGAGACGGTCGCCGAGGGCAAGATCACCAAATGGTTCAAGGCGGCCGGCGAGGCGGTGAAACCGGGCGAAAATCTGTTCGAGATCGAGACCGACAAGGTCTCGATGGAGGTGCCTTCGACCACGACCGGCGTGCTCGCCGAAATCCGCGTCGCCGAAGGCGCCGTTGCTCCGGTCGGCGCAATCGTTGCGGTGATTGCAGACGCAGGCGCGAGCTCAGCGCACAGTGCGCTGCCTCTCCCCGCAGGAGAGAGGGCCGGGGTGAGGGGGCCCCCGGGCGATCGATCCGCAGCCGCCTCGCCGCAACCTTCTCCCCAAGAAAATCCAGCAGTCGCGGCCGCGCACACGGCTCCCATCAAGCTCGATCCGTTCTTCGAGGTGCGCACGCCGGCGCGGAACTACGGGCCCGCCAGGCTCGCGGGCGGCGCGGTGGTGACGCCACTGGCGCGGCGCCTCGCGGGCGATGCCGGTATCGACCTCACGCGCCTCACCGGCTCCGGCCCGCATGGCCGCATTGTCGCGCGCGATGTTGCGTCAGTGGCGTCGCAGCGCGGCGCCCCGGGCGCGCCCGCCCCAAGTGCCGAGCAGATCATGGCGCTCTACCGCGACACGCCGTTCGAGGAGGTACCGCTGGACGGCATGCGGCGCACGATCGCGACGCGCCTCATGCAAGCCAAGCAAACCGTCCCGCATTTCTATCTCACCACCGATCTCGACATCGGCCGCCTCCTGGCGCTGCGCACCGAGGTGAACGCCGCCGCCCGCAATGACGCCTCGCGCCTCTCGGTCAACGATCTCATCATCAAGGCCTGGGCTGCGGCCCTGCAACGCGTGGCGGCCGCCAATGCGGTGTGGGCGGAGGATCGCATCCTGCGCTTTAGGCATTCCGATATCGCGGTCGCGGTCGCGATCGAGGGCGGGCTCATCACGCCGGTGATCCGCCAGGCGGAGCTCAAGACGCTATCCACGATTTCGGCCGAGATGCGTGCGCTCGCCGAGCGCGCTCGAGCCCGACATTTGCAGCCGCACGAATATCAGGGGGGCGCCTCCTCGATCTCCAATCTCGGCATGTACGGCGTGCGCGAGTTCGCCGCCATCATCAATCCGCCGCAGTCGACCATCCTGGCGGTCGGCGCCGCGCGCCGGCAAGCCGTCGAACGCCCCGACGGCGGCGTCGGTTTCGCGAGCTTCATGACGGTGACGCTCTCCTGCGATCACCGCGTCGTCGACGGCGCGCTGGGCGCCGAGCTGCTCGCGTCCTTCCGCGGCTTCATCGAGCAGCCGGTGACGGCGCTCATCTGATTTCCGGGCAAAGGGAGAGCCATGGGCGAGAAACCTGATGTCCTGCTGCTCGGGCCGGCGCGGCCCATCTTCCTCGATGGCCTCTCGCCCGCCTTTACGGTGCATCGACTGCCCGCGCGGGATGGCGAGGCGGCGCTGGTGTCGCTCGCGTCGCGGCTCCGCGCTATCGCGGTGAGCTCGGTGGTCGATCGCGTCGACGCCGCGATGATGGCGCGGCTGCCGCAGCTCGGGATCGTCTCGACCTTCGGGGTTGGCTATGACCACATCGACGCGGGCTATGCGGGCGCACACGGCATCGTGGTCACCAACACGCCCGATGTGCTGACCGAGGAGGTCGCCGACACCGCGATCGGCCTCTTGCTCTGCACGGCGCGCGAGTTCGTCACGGCAGAGCGCTTCGTGCGCGCCGGCAAGTGGCTGGAACGCGGCTATCCGCTGAGCAAGGCGTCGCTGCGCAACCGCACCGTCGGTCTGCTCGGCCTCGGCCGCATCGGCAGGGCGATCGCGCGGCGGCTCGACGGCATGGCCGTGCCGGTCGTCTACCACACGCGTCGTCCGGCGGCGGATGTCGCCTATAGGCATTATCCGAGCCTGCTCGACATGGCGCGTGCGATCGATGTGTTGTTGGTGATCGTCCCGGGCGGCGTCGAGACGAAGAATCTGGTTAATCGCGAGGTGCTGGAGGCGCTTGGGCCGAATGGCATTCTCATCAACATGGCGCGCGGCTCGGTGGTGGACGAGCCCGCTTTGATCCAGGCGCTGCAGGACAAGACCATCCTGACCGCGGGCCTTGATGTGTACGCCAGCGAGCCGCAAGTGCCCGCCGAGCTGATCGCCATGGAGCACGTCGTGCTGTTTCCCCATCTCGGCTCGGCTTCAGTCTATACCCGCAGCCAAATGGATCAGCTTGTGGTCGACAATCTGCTCGCCTGGGCCGCCGGACGGCCGCCGCTTACGCCGGTGCCGGAGACGCGGCGGTAAACAAGCATTGGTCCTGACACCGTCGCGGTGGCGTGATATGAATGAGGCGCCCAAACTTGGCGGGGTTTTTGCTGGAGTTTTTGGCGGGGTTTGTTGCATGCAGGGTGCAGCGCTTTTCACCTCGTTTGTATTCATGTTCGCGGCTGGCTGCGAGCATGCGCGAGCGCAGCCGGCGGTGTCCGACGCCGCCAAGGACATGGTCGGCGGCTGGGAGTTGTCCAATGCCGACCACGACCGCCGCTGCACTGTCACCTTCAGCACCGATGCGGCGCCAGGCGGCTTCAAGCTCGCGCTCGACGCAGGCTGCGCCGCGGTGTTTCCGATGTTCAAGAATGTCGCGACCTGGAACATCGTGCCGAATGGGCCGCTGCGCCTCCTGGACGGCAAGGGCACTGCCACGCTCGAATTGACGGAGGTCGAGAGCGGTATTTTCGAGGGCGAGCGGAAGGGCGAAGGGCTTTACTTCATGCAGCCGCAGGCGGCCGTGAACATTCCGGTGCGGACCCCCGAGCAGATGTTCGGCGATTGGAACTTCCTGCGCGAGATCGACAAGCCGCTTTGCTCGTTCACCCTGTCGGGCGATGCCGGGGTCGCGCCCGACTACAAGTTGATCGTCAAGCCGGGGTGCGATGCCGCCATCGCCAATTTCGCCCCCTCGACCTGGCGGCTCGAAGGCGACCAACTCGTGCTGACCGGCCGCGGCGGCGCATGGCGGTTCGTCGAAAGCGACACCAACATCTGGGAACGCATCCCGCCGAGCACCAATCCGCTCCTGATGCTCAAACCGTAAGCGTTAGGAATTGGCGATTTGGCGGTGGAGAAACTGTTGCGATACTCCGTATTTCCGATGCACGCTGTTGGGAATTACTTATAAGTCGCCGCCGAAAGGTGGAACTAATTTCCCATTGCAACCAAATATTCATGTTTGCTGAAGCAGTTTTGCGTCTTATACCAACCAAACACGTTTCCACAGGGAGGGATTGATGTCCGGACCGAACCTCAAGAGCATGGATGTCGACGCGTTGCTGGCGTTGCGCTCGCAAATCGACGGTCAGCTTGCGTCGCGCCGCAGCGAGCTGCAGAAGCAGCTCGCCAGATTGGGTGCTTCGAGCGCTGCGCCTGCCGGGTACCGCAACGGCCGGGTCAGCGCGATGAAGGGCGTCAAGGTCAAGCCGAAATATCGTGATGCGAAAACCGGCGAAACCTGGGCGGGTCGCGGCGTGCAGCCGCGCTGGCTGACCGCTGCGCTGAAGTCGGGCAGGAAGCTCGAGGATTTTTTGATTGATAAGACCGCGCGCAAGACGCGTGGCCGCAAGGCCAAGTAAACGACCAAGTAAACGACCAAGTAAACGGTCAAGTAACAAATCATCGCTCCCGGCTCGAGCGCGCGAGGCGCGCTCGCGAACGTATCCCGGCACCGCGCCCGGTTGCGGCTCTGTGCCCGATGTGCGGATCGACAGCCGATGCCTGGCCAGCGTCGCAACCTGTCCTTGCGGGACCTTCCAAACGCCCGGACGAACTGATAGCGTCACTATTCTTAAAATTTGCCATCACAATCCGCGCCAAGTCGGATCGAGGAAAGGGAGGAGCGAATGAGAAAGTTTCTAGGAGCCGCCGCCATCGCGTTCGTCGGGGCTGCCGGGATCGCGACGGTTCAGGCCGCCGACGTGCCGCCACCTTGGGCCTATGGCTTCGCCGGACCGCCGCCCGCGACACCGCCTGCGCCTGCCGCTCCGGCGGCGCCTGCGCCGCTCGACAATGTCACCCTGCACACCTTGCAGGGGTCGGGCTCGTCCTTCACCCGCGCGCAGATCGCCAACCGCTACGGTCCGGCCGACTGGTTCCCGGAGGACCATCCGGCGATGCCCGACATCGTGGCGCACGGGAAGGAATCTGCGCAGCCGCAGGTCTACGCTTGCAGCCTGTGTCATCTCCCCAACGGCAACGGCCGTCCGGAGAACGCCAACGTCACCGGCCTCTCCTACGACTACATCGTGCAGCAACTGACGGATTTCCGGAACGGCAAGCGAAAGACCTCCGATCCGCGCAAGGGCAATACCGGCCTGATGGCGGGCTTCACCAAATCGTTGAGCGACGAGGAGATCAAGGCGGCGGCGACCTACTTTGCCTCTATCCCGGCGAAGCCCTGGATCAAGGTCGTGGAGGCCGACACCGTGCCGAAGACGCGGCCGCAAGGCGGCATCTTCATCACGCTCGCGGGCGCCGACGCCGGCACCGAGCCGCTCGGCGATCGCATCGTCGAGACGCCGATCAACGCGGACGACACCGAAATCCGTCGCAACCCGCGCTCGGGCTTCATCGCCTACGTGCCGCCCGGCAGCCTCAAGAAGGGTGAGGCCCTGGTGACCGGGGGAACCACCGCCTCCGGCGGCAAGGTCACCGCCTGCGCGGCTTGCCACGGCGCCGATCTGCGCGGTCTTGGCCCGGTGCCGCGCCTCGCCGGCCGCTCGCCGAGCTACATCGCGCGCCAGCTTTACGACATGCAGCACGGCAACCGCGCCGGCACCTGGACGCCGCTCATGAGCCCGGTCGTCGCCAATCTCGGCGAGGCCGACCTGCTCAGCGCGGCCGCTTACGTCGCTTCGCTGCAGCCGTAGGACGGCGACGATCATTTGACCTGATTGCGGGACGGCGGCCTGCGCCGTCCCGTTCGATTGTGAGCCGAGTGCTCGACCGCTTCATTCAGCAGGCGGTGACGCAGGTGCTGCAAGCGGATTGGGACCGGACATTCTCCGAGGCCAGCTTCGGCTTCCGGCCGGGGCGCCGGTGGGATCAGGAAGCCTTCGCTGTTGCAATCTCA
>Ga0126381_100009760_pt1 | contig 10785 bp, 9 predicted proteins | sample PanSoiMetPlot_28_FD_96465 | JGI IMG/M metagenome (GOLD analysis project Ga0126381, IMG submission 96465) | Tropical forest soil microbial communities from Panama - MetaG Plot_28 | ecosystem: Environmental > Terrestrial > Soil > Tropical forest > Bulk soil | place: Panama | collected 2016-02-17
AGTTCTGACCTGGCCTTGTCTTTTCTCACGAAATCCGCCGGCAGCGCTCTTGTGCCTGATTTCCAGGCGCAGGATGAGCTTTTCGCGCGCCCGTTCGCCATTCTCACCGACGCCATCCGCGATCAAGCGTTTCCTTGTGCTTCGATTGCCGTGACCCGAGGCGGAAAACTCATTGCGCGGAAGGCATTCGGGAGCTTCACCTTCGGAGACTCGCCGCTGGCGACGCCCGGGACGGTTTTCGACCTGGCTTCGGTGACCAAGGTCGTGGCCACGACGACCATGGCAGCGATCGAGTATGAACGCGGGTTGCTCGCGCTGGAGACACCGTTGATCGCAGTGACGCCGGAATTTTCGAGCGACGACGCGCGCCGATCGGAAGTCACCCTTGGCATGTTGCTGGCGCACAGTTCGGGTTTGCCGGCCTACGAAAGACTGTTCCTGCGCGCCACCACCCGAGATGCGTTGGTCGACGAGGCGTTTTCGGTTCCGCTCAAACACCAGCCCGGCACCCATAGCGAATACAGCGATATCGGCTTCATCCTGCTCGCTCTTGGACTCGAACGGATGGCGAATGAGCCGCTCGACCGGTTTTGCCAGCGGGAAATCTTTGGCCCGCTCGGCATGGCCAGCACCACATTCATTCCTCCGCAGTCGTGGAGATCGAAGATCCCTCCCACCGCGGAGGATCGGACATTCCGCAAGCGCATCATCCAGGGCGAGGTTCAGGACGAAAACGCCAGCGTGATGGAAGGGGTCGCCGGCCACGCGGGTCTGTTTTCGACGGCGGCAGATCTGGCCACCTTCGCGCATGCCATGCTCAGCGGGGGCAAGCCCATCCTGCGCAGCGATACCTTAGCCGCATTTACCCAAAGGCAGGGGGAAGGAGCTTCGCGCGCGCTCGGCTGGGATACACCTTCTGCGCCGTCTCAATCGGGCCGTTATTTTTCACGCTCGGCCTTCGGCCACCTTGGCTACACTGGAACCTCCCTGTGGATTGACCCGGAGCGCCAGATCTCGATCACGCTCCTTACCAACCGCACCTGGCCTGACTGTACCAACCAGGCCATCCAGCAGATCCGCCCGCGTTTTCATGACGCGGTCATCGAATCCTTGGAGACCAACCACTAAGTCCGATGCGATCACTAAGAAAACCCACTGTCGATGCGGTGTTGCGAGAACTGGACCAGTTACCCACCGAGCAGGACAATCCCGATTCGGCGGACTTGGACAGCAAGTCCGCGCTCGAAATCGCACGCACCATCCATGCCGGAGATCAAACCGTCGCCGGGGCAGTGGAACCTGCGTTGCCGGAGATTGCGCGCGGGATGGATTGGATCGCGGAAGCCCTCTCGCGAGGAGGCCGTTTGATTTACGTCGGGGCGGGCACCAGCGGGCGCATCGCCGCACTGGATGCTCTCGAGTGTCCTCCCACGTTCGATATCAGCCCGAAACTGGTCGAATTCATCATGGCGGGAGGCACCGCGGCGCTGGTCAAGGCGATCGAGGCCGATGAGGATTCGCGCACCCTCGGCGCGCGCGAAATGCGAAAGAAGCGGCCCAACCAGAACGACGTCGTAGTCGGCATTGCGGCCAGCGGGCGCACCCCGTTCACCGTGGCCGCCGTGGAATACGCGAAGAGTCGAGGAGCGAGGACAATTGCGGTGAGCTGCAACCGGGAGACGCCGCTCGAAAGAGCCGCCGACCTTGCCATCGTTGTCCAAACCGGACCCGAAGTCGTCTCCGGGTCAACCCGCATGAAAGCCGGAACGGCGCAGAAAATGGTGCTCAACATGCTGTCAACCGGTGCGATGGTCCGGATGGGCTACGTGTATGGCAACCTGATGGTCAATCTCGACCAAAAAAACTCGAAATTGACCGCGCGAGCGCTTACCATCGTGCAGCGGGCGCTGAAGATTCCGAGGCTCGATGCTCGCCGGGCGCTCCAGGCAGCCAACCATAGCGTGCCGGCGGCAATCGTGATGGCGAAAGCAGGGGTGTCGCGTCGCGAGGCCGAGAAAGTGCTGAAGCGTTCCCACGGCAATGTGCGCCAGGCCATTGCTCTGGCCCTCAACATGCACTAATTTTTCTAGTCCCGTTGATCCCCGCGTTTGGCGTGGTTTTGAGCGTGGGGAATGGAACACAGCGTCACCCTACGAACCCGATCTCCCATGGATAAACTCGTCATTCGCGGCGGAAACCCTCTACTCGGCACCGTCCGCATCAGCGGAGCCAAGAACGCGGCCTTACCGGCCATGGCTGCGGCTCTGCTCACGGAAGATCCAGTCATCCTCGAAAACATTCCCCAGGTGCGCGATATCGAGACCACGCGCAAGCTGCTCTCCGCGATGGGCGCGGAAGTCGAACTTGGTTACGGACGGGCGCAGCATCGCACCACCATCTGCTCGAAGAACCTCACTTCGCCCCAAGCTTCCTACGAACTGGTAAAGACCATGCGCGCTTCCACCCTGGTACTCGGACCCTTGGTCGCGCGCAGCGGCAAAGCCCGCGTGTCCATGCCCGGAGGCTGCGCGATTGGTGCGCGCCCCATCGATCTTCACATTAAAGGCCTGGAGCGCCTGGGGGCAAAGATCGTTCAAGAACACGGCTACGTGGAAGCGAGCGCCGATCGGCTCCAAGGCGCAAAGATCGTCTTCGACAAAATCACCGTCACCGGCACAGAAGACTTGCTGATGGCCGCGACTCTTGCCGAAGGCGAAACCGTCCTTGAGAACTGTGCTCGCGAACCCGAGGTCGCCGACCTGGCCGGGCTGCTCAACAAAATGGGCGCAAAGATCGAGGGCGCGGGCAGCCCAACGATCCGCATCCAGGGTGTGAGCCGTCTCCACGGCGCCAAGCATCGCATCATTCCCGACCGTATTGAAGCGGCAACCTTCATCCTAGCCGGCGCCCTGACCGACGGAGACCTGAACGTCTCGGGCTGCGAACCAAAGCACCTGGATGCCTTGCTCGAAAAGTTGCAAGAAGTCGGCGTGAAGACCACGAGCAACGGCGATTCGGTTCGCGTGGAAGGCAGCAGCGCGTTGAAAGCGGCGGACGTAAATACGGAAGAATACCCCGGGTTCCCGACCGATGTGCAAGCTCAGTATATGGCTCTGGCCACCCAAGCTGAGGGAAGCTCGGTTGTCACCGAAAACATTTTCGAGAACCGGTTCATGCATGCCCTCGAGATGGTGCGTATGGGGGCGAACATCAAGATCGAAGGCCGCCGCGCCATCGTTCGCGGCAAGTCTCCGCTGAGCGGCGCCGCCGTGCTGGCCTCGGATCTGCGTGCTTCGGCATCTCTGGTGCTGGCGGCTTTGGTGGCTGAGGGCGAGACCATCATCGACCGCGTCTATCACATCGATCGCGGCTACGAGAACATCGAAGAAAAGCTGCGCGGCGTCGGGGCGCAGATCCGGCGCATCGGGGAGATTCTGCCCAAGAAGCGATAAATACTCCACCCTTGATTCGGCCGCTACTTCGGCTGTTTGCCTAACCGCAAATACGGTTTCAGTGTCCTGAGCCCCCCGGGGAACTTCCTCTTCACTTCCTCCTCGGGCATCGCGGCGGGGACCACTACGTCATCGCCGGGATTCCAATTCACCGGCGTCGAAACTCCCTGCTTCGCGGTAAGTTGCAGGGAATCGACAATGCGCAGCACCTCGGCAAAATTGCGACCCGTGCTCATCGGGTAAATCAGCATGGTCTTGATCTTCTTGTCCGGACCGATGACAAAGACGGTTCTCACGGTCGCATTATCCGCCGGCGTGCGGCCCTGAGAAGTGGTTCCGCTCTCGGCGGGAAGCATCCCATAAAGCTTCGCTATTTTGAGATCAGGGTCGCCGATCAGCGGATAGTTGACCTTGTGTCCTTGGGTCTCCTCAATGTCCTTCAACCAGCGGGAATGGTCGCCGACGGGATCGACGCTGAGGCCGAGGATCTTGGCGTTCCGTTTCTGGAACTCCGGCTCCAGCCCGGCCATGTAGCCGAGTTCGGTGGTGCAGACCGGTGTGAAATCTTTGGGATGGGAAAACAAAACGGCCCAGCCGTTGCCAATCCACTCATGAAAGCGGATGGGGCCCTGCGTCGTCTCCGCGGTGAAATCGGGAGCAACATCATTGATGCGGAGCGCGGGAAGGGCGGGAGTCACGGTTGCAGTACTCATATTCTTCCTCCTTGTGAACTTTGCTTTCCGGACTTGGCCGGACTGAAGGCACTCTGAGCCGGGCGCAAATGAAAAAACCCACCCGGGGAGCGCCGGGTGGGTCCGGAATTCGTTGGCTACCCACAGGCCGGCGCGCGCCTACAACAGCAACAACACGGCGTGGGGAAAGCTCGCATAGCGATAGGATACGCAGCCGATGCGGGAAGCGTCAAACCCAGTCATTCAGAGTGCAGCCGGGCTTGGGGGAAGAAGGATGGACGTGGCAGAAGGGCGCGCGAGATCCCTATTCGGCGGCCTCCGGCGTTGCCGTTCGTATCTCAGGGCAGCTCTCGCGGGGAACACCGGGCGTTGGGAGGAGGCCCTCAAATTCCAAACTGCACCCGGCCAGGTGTCCTGTGCTGCCGTCGACAGTCCCCCCACAAAAGAAATTCTGCTGCTTTCTCTCCTCTGCCGAAATCCAAGTGTTCATGACCCAAGCCGGCTCTCGGAACCGCCGCCTCAGTTTTGTTCAGCTTGATGTTTTCTCCTCGCGCCCCCTCGAGGGCAACCCGCTTGCCGTTTTTCCCGACGCCAACGGCCTGAGCGATGACGAAATGCAAGCCATCGCCCGCGAGATGAATCTCTCAGAAACCACCTTCCGGTTTCGCCGCATTGACGAGATCGAGCGGCAACGGGGCATTCGCGTGCGCATCTTCACAGTTCAGGAAGAGCTCCCCTTCGCCGGACACCCCACGCTCGGAACCGCATTCGCGTTGCGCGGTCTTTCGAAAGCACCCGAAATTAAGCTCGATTTAAATATCGGTACGATTCCTGTCCGCTTTGAAGATCCCGAGGGGCAACCTGCGTTCGGCGAGATGACCCAACAAGACCCCGAATTCGGCGCGGTTCACAACCGCAACACGATTGCCCAGGTCACAGGAATCCCGGCCGAGGACATCGATCCCGAACTGCCCATTCAAACCGTTTCTACCGGAGTTCCCTTCACCATTCTTCCCTTGCGCAATCTCGAAGCAGCGCGGCGGCTTGCCATCAACCAGTCGCGAGCCAGCGAATATCTAAGCAAGTACAACGCGAAATTCTTCTTCTGTGTAACTCGCGAATGCGTCGATCCCACGGCACGTCTGCATGCGCGCATGCTTTTCTACAATGGCGAAGACCCGGCGACCGGCTCGGCTTCCGGCTGTGCGGCGGCGTGGATGGTCGAGCACGGAGTGGCCAAGCCTGACGAGCAGGTCATGATCGAGCAAGGGGTGGAGATGAAACGTCCCAGCCGGATCTTCCTTCGTGCCTCGCGACGCAATGACAGAGTGGTTAATGTACGCGTCGGTGGAAATGTTGTTGAAGTTTTGCGGGGAGAAATTTTCTTTTAGCCGCGACCCATATCATCTCCGCAAAACATGCGGTTCGGCACACGCGCGGCATTTCTGCAAGTAGAAGATTTTGCATTGGCTTTTCCGTCACTTTACACGCGCTCGCGCGGTCGATAGGATTCAGTTCGCTCCCGGCATTCAAACCGATACCTTCTTTGAAAATTTTGGCGCCGCAACTTTGGCGCGTCTTGGAAAGGCCTATGAAACCGAAAAGAACTATCCTTTGCGTCGACGACAACGAACAATCTCTCTCCATCCGAAAAGTCATGCTCGAGACCCGCGGCTATCGCGTCCTGGCGTACTCAAATGCCCGGGAGGCGCTCGAGCGGTTTTTTGCAGGGGGCGTTGATTTGGTCCTTACCGACCTGGTCATGCCGGGTGTGGATGGCTCCAAGCTGATTCAGGAGGTAAAAGACAGATCCCCCGAAACGCCTGCGATTCTGCTCTCCGGCACGGTAAAGATTTACGAACGCGATACCGGCGCCGATGTATTCCTGGCCAAGGGCATGTACGTCCCCGCCGATCTGCTCGAGCGCATCCGCCTTCTGCTGGTCCGCAAACGCGGCCCCAAACGGAATCACGCCCGAACCCAATCCCAGCTCTCAGCGCAAGGCCCGCCTGTTGCTTTCCGCGCGGTTTCGGCCTGAAATCGGAAGCACCCAGCTCAGTTCCGGTTCCTGGGGCTTCTCAAAGGGGCGGCGAGCAAGCCTCGAACTGCGTCTTGATGGCTCGACGGCGGAGTGCTTCTTCACCCTCCAACTCGCTCATTGTTGTAAGATCAATGGCTTAGATGCCTGCAATCATCGAAGCCATTGATCTCCATAAGACCTATCACATCGGGAAAATCGACGTGCCCGCGCTGCGCGGGATCTCCTTCGCGGTGGAACGGGGGGAGTTCGTCAGCGTTGTGGGCCCCTCGGGCAGCGGCAAGTCGACCCTGTTCTATTTGCTGGGGGGACTGACCAAAGCCGACTCCGGCAAAGTCATCATCGATGGGGTGGATTTCACCAGCTTGACCGATGCAGCCCGCACCCGCATGCGCAAGTCGAAGATCGGCTTTGTTTTTCAGAAATTCAACCTTTTGCCGACTCTGGATGCTCGATCCAATATCGATGTGGCGGTGGACATCGCGGGCAACGGCGGCAAAGACGAAACCTACTTTCAGAAGATCATCGGCCTGCTCGGACTCACGGAGCGGCTGCATCATCGCCCCGCCGAGCTTTCCGGAGGCGAGCAGCAGCGGGTGGCGCTGGCCCGCGCGTTGATCAATTACCCGGCCATCGTCCTGGCCGATGAGCCGACCGGCAACCTGGATTCCAAGAATTCAGAAATTGTGCTGAAGATGCTGCGGCACTCGAATCAGGAATTGGGCCAGACCGTGCTCATGATTACCCACAATCCCGAAGCCGCCGCGTATGGCGATCGCATCATCCACATGCGCGACGGGGAGATCGTCGATCCGGAAAAAGATCCGCAGTGGCACACCGGGCACTAGAAAGACAGCTAGTGGCTAGTGGCTTGTGGTTAGTCCGCAAGAGAAACTCAGGCCTAGAGACGAACCACCAGCAACTAGCCACTTCCCGTCCGCAGCATACTTCCATTACTTCAGATGGTGGTTAATCGCCTTGGTCATCTGGAACATGTCCAGCTTCTTCGCGCCAAAAATTGGCTGTAGCTTGTCGTCGGCGATGATCTCCCGCTTGTTCTCCGGGTTCTGCAACTTGTTCTTTTTGATGTGATCCCAAACCTTCTTGGTCACCTCACTTCGCGGCAGCGGCGCCGCACCCACGACTTTGGCCAACTGCTCGGACGGTTGCACCGGTTTGCTCAATGCGCCATTTGCGCTCGTTTTTCCTGCTGCTCTCGCCATGAGATTCCTCCTCCCTTAATCCGATGATTTCCGCCCGTGCCAGGTTGGGAGCCTGGACCCGACTTTCCTACCCAGTTGAGATAATTAGGCATGCACGAACTTCACGACAAAGTTGCTCTTGTGACCGGCGGGAGTCGGGGGATCGGTGCCGCAGCCGCACTGGCTCTGGCCCAGGCAGGGGTGAATGTGGCGGTTAACTATCGTTCCCGCAAGGACGAAGCGGAAAAGGTATGCTCCGCGATCCGGGCTTCTGGTCGGCGCGCAATTTCGATAGCAGCGGACGTTTCCAACTCGGGAGCCGTCGCTGAGATGGTCACCCGAGTTCAGGCTGAGCTCGGCCCCGTGGGTATTCTGATCAACAATGCAGGAATCGCGCGCCCGCAGCCGCTCGACCAGATCCGCGAAGACGATTGGGACGAACTCATCGACGTGAATCTGAAATCGGCGTTTCTGGTCACGCAGGCGGTTTTGCCGGAGATGCGCCGATCGCATTGGGGAAGGATCATTAACCTATCCTCCGTAGCCGCACAGTTCGGCGGCGTGGTTGGCCCGCACTATGCGGCATCCAAGGCGGGCATGATCGGTCTGACTCATTCCTACGCGAACCTGCTGTCCAAAGAAGGAATCACGGTGAACGCAATTGCACCCGCACTGATTGAGACCGACATGGTCACCTCGAACCTGCGAGCCAAACCCGACCTGATCCCGATGGGCCGTTTCGGCGCGGTCCGCGAAGTGGCCGACGTGGTCGTCATGCTGGCGACCAACGGCTACATCACTGGCCAAACCATCAACGTGAATGGTGGCTGGTATATGAGCTAGGGGCCGAGTGAATCGCGCGTCCTTTCTGGTGAGAATTTGCTCTCCTTCCAGCCGGTCTAGCCCTGCGCACCTTTTCACCAGGCCAGATACCTGCACGGTTGTGTCTTTTTTGGGAAGAGATTTGCATATGGGGATGCAGGCAAAGAACTTTTGTGTTTGAACAATGGCCTGAATCGGAGCAGAATATTCTTCGGTTTACCAGAAAAATGAAGTGGCATCACCGGATTAAGCGAATTGTCCTTCTGACTGGTGGGGTCGCAGTCCTCGCGTTTGTTTTTTCTGCGCTCTCTCCCGCCGACGACGACTGGCAACTGGATTGCCTCGGCGGTCCCGCATCGACAAAAGTCTTAGGTCAGACATCCGCGAATTGGGTGACGAGCAGTGCGGCTTCCATTCATGCCTTACACGTTGTTGCGTGTAAAGAGGTGACGATTCCTTCGCCTGCACACACATCTCGCACTTTATCCTGCCAAACCGCTCGACGCTCCCAAGATAGAAATTACAAGAGCACGATTGTAAGCCGCCCTCCCCCTTCCCTCGTCTAGAGCCGAGTCAGCTCCCACATCCGAGCGCGATTTCGCACGGATGTGATCGCCAATGTGCAAGGGTTCTCGGTAAAAACGCTGCACTGGGGTCGCGTAGCGCAGCTGAGTTGTCGTGAACCCGGCGATCGTTCCGTCGAAAGTCGCGCTGAAGCGGTTTGGAATCACTCAGCGGGGCACTCGGCTTTCTTCCCACCGATGGGCGCAGGCCATCGGTAACTCAAAACTCCCTGCCGGGGCATTTTGAGTTGCCGTCGAGATGGTTCACCAGTTTTTCCGACAATACCAGCGCGCACTTGGTAGTTGACGACTGGCATTTGTAGAGGTCGGGGTTCCTCTCATGAGAAAGCAGGGTATGGCGATTCAAACGGCCAAGAAACAGATACGCAAGATACTCCCGTACAGTCCCGTAGCGTGGGCTAACTTCGGTCCTGTGAGCCATTTCATCGCGCTCTCTGTACCATCGGCATCTCCGCCAATCCTTGTCATTTCCATTCCGCGCAGCGGCTCCAGTTGGGTTGGCAAATTCCTGGGCATGGCAAGTGACGCCTTGTATCTGCGAGAGCCCGTGAGTCAGAGCTATTTGCAGAAGACAGGACTCTCGCCGGTGATCTTCGAGGTGGACGTCGCCGAACTGCCGCACGCGTACAAAGCGTTCGGAGCGTCGGCATTTGCCGGGCTGCCGGCATTTCCTAACGAGATTGTGAAATACCCTCAGCAGTGGGTGCTTTCAGAACGTCGGCGCCGACATCTTGTAATCAAGGAAGTGAATCCATTGGCCCTCGATTGGATGATTCAAGACTATCGGCCGAAGGTCATTTATCTCATCCGGCATCCGGCGGCGGTGGCCTATAGTTTTTTCCGGCTCGGCTGGACGGCTCTGGACTTTCGAGGGATATTCTCGCAATCGACTCTGACTTCTGAGAATCTTGAGCCAGAACGGTTTGCGGATTCTTTCTGGGCAGGACAGGGAGCGTTTCAGGCTATCGTGCTGAAACGCGCGCTTAAGTTACTGGAGGGCTACCAGGACTCCACCATTGTCCGATTCGAGGACTTGTGCACGCGCCCAGCCGAGATTTTCCGCGGGTTATATGAGTTTTGTGGTTTCCACTGGAATGCGAACCTCGAAAGAGAAATTCAAAAACATTCGAATTCCTCAAAGCAATATCAAGTGGGGGGCTATGATTTGGAAAGAAACAGTGCTGCGATGATAAACAGATGGCAAACCGAAATCTCTGAAGAAAATCTTGCTCAGATCAGGCAAGCGTACCTGTCCTACAATCCTGCATTTTACGGTCCGGAAGAATGGACGATGCGTACTGGGCTCTCGGCTACTTTCCAAGCAACCTGACGAGAATCTGGCGCGGTGACGCAACGGATTCTCGCTGTGGCGGATACCAGACCTCTGAGGCCTAAACGATCTCTCGCCTGCGAAACGTGCGAATGAGCGCAGTGATTTGGCCGAAAGGTGCAAGTGCTGTAGAATGACAAAACGAGCGCGGGAGTAACTCAGCGGTAGAGTGCGACCTTGCCAAGGTCGAAGTCGCGGGTTCAAATCCCGTCTCCCGCTCCAATCTCTAGCGTCGGCATTCCTTCGTTTTCGTGTTTCTCTAACCATCTGATTTGCATGGTTATGCGTTCGTTCCGTCGTTTAATCCCTTTGGGATTCGAGAAATCTTAGGGCTATGGGCTAAAGATCGCCTTCAACACTCCCAAAGAATCCGACGACGGCTGTCCGTCCGCCAGCGGAGGGACCACGTGGCCCTTCCAAGCTAGTGTCAATCGCGGATGGCACTCGCACCCTTCCTGCCAAGCCATACAGATACGGTCTAAGGTCGATTATTACCCAGTCGTCTTTTTGGCGGGTCAATAAACGCGATTGGGTTTCTGGGACTGAATACCATATTGAATGCTGGTATTATGTATGGTAAAGCTAGGGATTATGGGAACCGCAAAGAAAATTACCGTCGAGGTACCGACCGAACTCCTCAGAAAGGCGCAGGAGGCGAGCGGCGC
>Ga0126381_100009761_pt1 | contig 10785 bp, 9 predicted proteins | sample PanSoiMetPlot_28_FD_96465 | JGI IMG/M metagenome (GOLD analysis project Ga0126381, IMG submission 96465) | Tropical forest soil microbial communities from Panama - MetaG Plot_28 | ecosystem: Environmental > Terrestrial > Soil > Tropical forest > Bulk soil | place: Panama | collected 2016-02-17
CCGAAGCTCATCGAGCCCGGAGTCACTGAGAGTGTGCCGCTTGTCGTCGTGCCGCTGCCATTCAAGGAGACGTTTATGCTGGGGTCTGATCCGTTTGAGCTTAGCGTAAGCGTCGCGTTGTCGGTGCCCGATGTGGTCGGCGAAAAAGTGACTGACAGATTCGCGCTCGCACCCGCAGCCAGGCTATAAGGAAGACTCAATCCGCTAACCGTGAAACCGCTGCCGCCGATAGTTGCGGCGGAAATCGTTAGGCTCAATCCACCGGTATTGGACAGTGTGAGCGCTTGCGTCTGGCTGCTACCCAGAGGGACGCTTCCAAAATTGATGCTGGAGGGAGCAGTCAGATACCCGGGACCGCCCGTTCCCGTTCCTGAAAGGCTAGCAGCCGTGCTGCCGGTGTGGCCGCTGTTATGGCCGCCCCAGTACGCCTGATACGAAACCGCGAGGCTGCCACTGATCGTTCCCGCCGTTGGTGGAGTAAAGGAGACGGAAAGTTTCATTCCTTGCTGGGGCGCCAAGGTTATCGGGAGATTCGGCCCAGCGAAGCTGAAACCAGCCCCCGACGTAGTGACTTGAGAAATCGTCACGCTCGACTTTCCGTTATTGGAGACTCCCACAGGCACGATCAGGGTGCTGCCAACCTGAACGTTGCCCAGGTTGACACTCTGGACGGAAAGCGCCATCTGCGCTGCGGCTGAAATGGAGAAAATGGAAAAAACGAGAAAAATGCGGTGCGCCAGTCTTAGGGGGGATCCAAGACTCATGTCGTTCGCTCTCTTTTGGCGCGTACCCACCGGGCACCGCGCGGGGGATTTGTAGAGCTATGGCGTGTGCGTCGGACCTACCCGATTTTCCACGGCCAATGCTTCATTCTTCCCGCGGCATGGGACCTGCGGCAGGTAACGAAAGAATTAGTCCACGTAGTTCTAAAGGTACAGCAAGGAGGATGGTCCGGAATCTGAACTGGTAACGCGAATTCTGTTCCTCCGCGCTCCAAGGCTTCTTGGGCTAGCGGTACCAATCAGCACGGATTAACGGCATGCCACTGTCACCATGGAGAGGCAATACTGACGATCTTGTCCAACTGACGGTCTGATTCGATATCTCTGTAGTCACACAGTTCAACCCGGCATTTGCCGTCAAGGCCCGCATCATGGATCGCTTTCGCGCGACTTCGGCTTGTCGTAAGCTGAGCGTCACTCCATGAGCCTGCACGCCATATTCTGCGGCGGCATGGACGATAAAACCTCCCCATCCGCAACCGATGTCGAGAAGACGCTCGCCTGGGCGCAACCGAAGCTGCTTGGATATGTAATGCAGCTTGGAATTCTGTGCCGCATCCAGGTCAGCATGATTGCCGTCGGCGAAATAAGCGCACGAATAAATCATGCGCCGATCTAACCACAACGCGAAGAAGTCTGGGGGAAGGTCATAGTGATAGCGAATTGCCTGCGAATCCCGACTCTTTGAATGGATCGTGCCGTGCAAGGGGTGATGCTGAAGGTTGCTACCCGCTTCCTCGCGGTATGGCATTTTGCCCAATACGGTCAAGAGAAGCTGCGAAATACGGCAGGCTCTCGTCCCACATAGGAGGTAATCGCCCAACTCAAATGCAGCTTGCATGTCACCTTCAACATCAACGAAGCCCGCGATATACGCCTCTCCAATGCCGACTTCGGAAGGATGCACGAATAATCTACGAAGGGCTTCGGGAGTGTTCAGAATAACCGTGAACTTGGGATTGGATGTTCTGCTCCAAGTTGTACCGTTCCATAGCCGCACTTGAAATGCTGTCCCGGGATAGTCTGCAAACACTTCGTCGAGCGCCCGAAAGAAGATGAGGTGCCAAACTGTGTGAAGGACGTTTGAAATTGCCATTCGGACTCCCTCATCTCTTGCGTCACATGGTGCCGAGTCACGTAGCCTTTGGCACCCGGGCCCGGATTCTGTGCGGAGTGCGACGCATATTTACGACGACCAACGGTTCTACCCAGGTTGTACTGTGGAGTGCTTAGCTCTTGTGCCTACAGACATTACGAGGAGCAGGCGGGCGGGTGACGCTTCCGGTATGTCATTAGGCGCGAGTGGCTATGTCGATTGTGACTGGTGGAAATTCTTCATTTCTGGGTCGTGGCGCAAGTTGGCGTACTTAATGACGACTGAAGTAACGTATAGTTGAATGAAACTATCCGTTTATGCACCGACCCGCCTCGGTTTCTTGTTTAAACGAATTAATGCCTCACCAGAGGCTTTATGCAATCGGCAACTCCCTTACCTTCGTATCATCCCTCAGCATTGTGCTGGATCTGCGGCAAGAGCGCTTCATGGGATGATCCCCGGCAAGATGAACATCGTCATTTGGTTCATGAGAAGTGCTACGAATTGAGGTTGCAACTGCGGAGTTACAACGTGGAGTCGAAAGCGGAGCGAACCCTCACAACTCAAGACAAGCGCGCGAACGCCTAAGCATGCCAAACGACACTGTGCCAGAAGACGCCGAAAAATCTGCAGGAGCGCTCCCGGCTTCCGCATCCGTACTGCAGGATGGACATGCAGGCGAGAACATCCGCACGGTTGAAGGAAGCCTGAAGTCTATGGTTTTAAGTGGGGAGGAGATTCTCGACGAATCTACTCCACTCGTGGAAGAGTCTCCGTGTGCAGCCTTGCGAGCCGCGAATCGTGCTGTATCGCAGTTTTACGATCTTGTGCTGGCGCCGACTGGGCTCAAAGCGACGCAGTTCGTGGCACTACAGGCTATCTACGAAAAGGGCGAGATCGCGCAGTGTGAGTTTGCCCGAAACCATGCAGTCGCCGTCGAGACACTATCACGGCGGTTCAGTGGACTCCGCAGCAAGGGTTATATTCAGGTACGCATAGGCGTCCGGCACGGGGAGCGCATTTACAGCCTTACCGAGAAGGGGCGAAACGCGCTGAGTGATGCGACACCCTACTGGGAAAGGGCTCAAGAGCGGCTCCGTAAAGTGCTTGGAGAAAGTGACTGGCATTCTGTGCCGCAGGTGCTTGACCGAGTGCGCGCAGCTGCGCTCCGCGCGGAAGAATTACGCACTGAGAATCTGCTGCACTGAACGGGGGCTTTGACTCTCACTACTCCCCCCGACCGATGAACCAGTTCACTTGCCCGGAAACGGCATCCAGCCCCGAGTGAGAGCCCAACCGTGAGTGAACAAGTGTCCAAGCACCGCGCGGACCTTTCGATACGATCGCTGCCGGAGACTGGAATATTGCTTCTTAGTCAAAGGAATCGAAGTGTTACCTCAACTTGGCTGCAGCTCCGAGTCTAAGTGGCGATCAATCACAGCGACTCCGTTGAAGGTCGTGCTCGGACAACGGGGAACCAACGTGACGGGATAGTCCCGCAACCAAGAAGGCGTGAAGAGAGTTCTAGCGCTCGATTGTCTCGCTCTGCTGGCGGAAAACTCCATGATGGTGCGTTGGCAAGTTCATGATACTTTCGTCATACACCGCGAGGAGGTCTGACCCATGCAAGCACAGGTCAAACTGGGCCGAATCGCAGGCATATCGGTTGGCCTTCACTACAGCTGGTTCATCATTGCGCTCCTGATCGCACTTTCTCTAGCCGAGCACTTTCATTTAGTGAATCCGCGCTGGAGCGGAACGATGATATGGTCCGCGGCTATCCTCACAAGTGCTTTGTTCTTCCTGGCGCTCTTGCTTCATGAGTTGGCACACTCGCTTTTAGCGAAAGCTCGTGGACTGCGTGTCCGGGAAATCACACTCTTCGCCCTGGGAGGAGTCTCGCAAATCGAATCAGAGGCTCCGGATGCCAAAGGGGAATTCTGGATCGCGATTGTCGGTCCAATCACGAGTGTTACGATTGGGATCGTTCTCGTCGGTCTCGCGCGTTTATCCGGCGCAAAGTTTGGCGCCGAGCCAAGCTCGCCGGTGGTAGCAGTCCTGCTCTGGCTGGGCTACATCAATATCGCTCTTGCAGTATTCAATATGATTCCCGGCTATCCGCTGGACGGCGGGCGTGTTCTGCGTGCCATCATCTGGTGGATTACGCGGAATGCGGACCGCGCCACACGGCTGGCGTCGCAAATCGGCGAAATCGTGGCTTTTCTGATCATTCTTCTGGGGCTGTTTCAGTTCTTCACAGAACGCGGGAATTTCGGTGGCCTTTGGCTCGCCTTTATTGGCTGGTTCTTACTTGATGCTGCCCGCACGACCTACGCCCAGGCAGGATTGACGTCCGCACTCCGCGGCCGGCGCGTCGCCGACATTATGGATCCCAATTGTCCAACTGTTGAGTCATACCTGAATTTGCAGGACTTCGTCGATGAATACCTGTTACACAGTGGTCTTCGCGGTTATGTCGTAGTGCAGAATCACGAAATCGTTGGCCTGATTACTCCTCACGAGGTCAGAAAAATTCCGCGCGAACTCTGGCCACAGACCAGCATACAAGCGGCAATGCTGCCACTCGGCAAGGTCCGCACCGTCACACCTGAAACTCCGGCTCTCCAGGCGCTAGAAATGATGGGCCGGGAGGATATCAACCAACTACCAGTCGTTTCTAACGGACACCTTGAGGGAATCTTCTCTCGCACACATGTGGTGCGCTTCTTGCATGCGCATGCCGAATTGCGTGGCGGGTAATTGGCGCGAGTGAAGTTATGCGGGATCGCTTAAAAACGGTTTCGCGACAAGGAGGTATTCGATGGAAGCGAAACTTCTCCATGATCAGAACGGCCCGCGAACATTTGCCATCGTGTTCCAAAAAGGTGACGAAGTCCGGAAAAAGCTGCTGGAGTTCGCCATGACGAACCGCTTCGCTGATGCGCATCTAAGTGCAATCGGGGCGTTCAGGGATGACGTTGGGAGTTTTTGATCGGCAGAGGAAGACTTACATCAAGATACCGATCAATGAGCCGGTGGAAGTTCTGATTTTTACTGGCAATATCGTGAGAAACGACTGCAGACCCCCTTTGCATGCCCATGTGGTTGTCGGAAAGGCCGATGGAACGGCACACGGCGGCCATTTTCCTTGGTGGGGGTGTGTGGCCGACGCTGAAAATCATGTGTCAGAGATGGCGATCTTGTCCGCGGTGGCGATGATTTCCCATTCGCCGTTCGTCTTCCCCTCCCTTGGGCCGACTGCAATTCTGTTCTTCTTTCATCCGATGCCCGCGAGTGCATCTCCGCGACACGCCTGTTCGGGCACGCTATCGGCATCATATGCGGCTATGGATCATTGATCGTGGTGGGATTGCAGCACGCAGGTTCTGATTTGAACGGATCGATCGATATGCGACGGGTGTTTGCGGCCGCTCTTTCGCTCGGAGCCACAGCTTTTTTTCATGGTTTTGCTGAAGGTCGCTCATGCGCCTGCAGGAGCCACGACCCTGATCGTTTCGCTGGGCATAATCTCTGGGCCGTGGCATCTCGCGTCATCGAGGTTGCGGTAAGGCTGCTTAGCCTGCAGGCGATTTGTTTCAACCGTTTGGCTGGTTTGAACTATTCGTTGTGGGTTGGGCCCGTGGATAGTGCGATGGAAGAACTTAGGAGTGGACGCAGGCTGGAGGAACGCAAAGAGAGCGTTATTCCCAAGCTGTAAAGTCCGTGCCTGCCGCGACGTCGTTCTGCAAGGCTGATTGGCAGAAAGAAAGGCCACTCTGCCATTACTGAGGAGACATCTGGTGAGCAGCACTCATCATCTACGTAAGACACGCGCGGGAGGAAAGGAACATGCAAAAACTGAAATACATCATTCTGGGTGGCGGCATGGTCGCCGGGTACGCCAGCAAAGAATTGGCCAGCCGTGGCTTGAAGTCGGGAGAATTGGGAATTGTCTCGGCTGAGATGGCACTCCCCTATGAGCGTCCGCCGCTATCAAAGAGTTTTCTGTCGGGCAAGGACGACGAAGCGAGCATTCTGATCAACGGCGGAGACTGGTATCGGGACCACGGGATCGAAGTGCGACTCAATACCATCGTCGAAAGCATCGACCCGGAAAAGAGGCGATTGAGTAGCAGCTCAGGTGAGGAATTTGAATGTGACCATTTGTTGTTGGCCACCGGTGCCCGAGCAAGGACGCTCGATATTCCGGGAAAAGACTTGAAGGATGTGTTTTATTTACGCTCGCTGAAGGATTCCGAGAGCATCCGATCCAAATCTGTAACCTCGAAGCAGGCCGTCATCATTGGTGGCGGGTTTATCGGCATGGAAGTGGCGTCGGTGTTGGCCCAGAAAAGTATCGAGACCACGCTGGTAATTCGCGAAGATCGAGTCTGGAGCCGTGTTTTCACGCCATTCATGTCGGCTTTTTTTGAACAGTATTACACCTCCCGAGGAGTGCGCATCGTGAAAGAAGCGCAGATCGCTTCATTTGAAGGGAAGATTTCGGTTCAAGCGGTGCGACTCGGAGATGGTAAAAAGATTTCTTGTGACTTCGTTGTGGTGGGCGCAGGCGCCGTTCCGGTTACTCAACCTGCGGAGAAATCAGGAATCCGCGTAGATGACGGCATAGTCGTCAACGAATACTTAGAAGCCAGCCAGGTTGGTGTCTACGCGGCAGGTGATGTTGCCAACTATCCTGACACGGTTTTCGACAAGCGGAGGCGCGTGGAGCATTGGGACAACGCGGTTTCTCAAGGCCAGCATTGGGCGCGAGTTGTCCTCGGTCAGAGGGAACCCTTTGTTCATGTACCGTATTTCTTTTCTGATGTTTTCGACCTCTCTTATGAATTATGGGGCGACCCAGCAGGCGCAAGCGAAATCGTAGTTCGCGGAGACTCAAATACGTCAAGCTTCAGTGTTTGGTGGCTTAACGACAACAATCGGGTGGCGGCGGCATTTGTGATGAATCGGCCTGACGAAGAAAGACAGACAGCACCGGAATGGATTAGGTCACACCAAACGGTTTCACGGGAGCGGCTACAGGACAAAACCCGTTCGGTCCTCGAAGGATTAGCAGCATAAAACTCTTCCGGATCACCCCCTGGAACAATCGTTCCCAGCTCTGAGTCGTACCCTCTCCTCCTTGTGAACGCCAACGGACAAAGGGGGCGATGACTGGTGGGATGATCGTCGCAGGTGGTTCGCTCGAGAAAGCAAGAACCGGGCCCCTGGCCACGAGGGCATTAGGCCAAAGAAGAGAAAGGATCGTCAACTGTGTGCCGTATGTCAAATCCAGACTGTGATCTCATCAGGATGAACAAGGTTTCCGCTAGTGAGCCGTTCATAACATGGGCTAAGGTTAATACCTGAGATGCGGTCGCCCCGCAAGCGAGATTGATGCTGACTTCTATATAAGTTGGTGCCGCTAGGGGAATCGATATCCGGGTTTTAGGGCGCAGCGATAGACGCGCGCTCTGCCTTGGGTGCCGCTATCGCAGTTAGCCCAACTCAGGAAGAGCGAAGGACCAAGCGGGAAAATGATGGTTTGTCCGTCCACATCCGCCTGGATGCTTACGCTCTGCGCATCGATGGGCAGAGTAAACGAAAGACGATCTTCAAAGATAACAGGATAGGACCAGTGTTCTGTCTGACTGAGCATTGGACGAAATACCTCTGCCTCTAGCAAGAATGTAGTTGTGTCCGACCAATTGCGCGCCGACACCGTGATGGTTTGTCCGGCCTTTGCAAAGTCGTCTGTCTCAATTCTCGTGAATGGGCATGGGCCGGCAATACACGAGACCCGTGCATTGCGAAATATGTTGCCAGGACCGGCATCCAGCGAGCCGGAACCGAGCGCCGCCTTCCATTTTCCATCGGGCGAACAAGGATGTTGTCCGTTGCAAGGAATGTTTCCCTGGTTCCGAATCTCGAAAGTCTTTACCGCGCTGCCTACATTTGGTTCGGTCCGAGCCGCGACCGTGTATCGGACTCGTATGTTCGTCACCCGAACCGAGTTTGAAGACTGCAAGGTCGTCTCGCGCGAAAGTGGAATTAGATCAACCACGTAGAGCTTGTTCTGCACGACGTCGTCGATATCCAACGGATGATAATCGGGGTGACTGAAATGCAGAGTAACGGGATGCCCGCGCCGAATTCGTTTGCGAAGTTTCAGAGCGAAGAGGCCAGAGGAATCGGTGTGGGCGGAGGAAAGAGCAAGATCGCTGGATGTGGAGACTTCTACCCCTGCGATCGGCAGTTGCTTCCGCGGATCCGAATCCTCAACCACAACCGCTCCTTGAAGGGAGATCGGCTGTTGTTTCTGCCAGATCACGAAGACTGCAACCGCAATAAGGGAAATGATGGCAAGCGCAACGGCCCATGTCTCGCCCTTCGTTAAACGAAACATTCGCGACAGATTCTCCGTCTTTTGTGCAAATTCTACACGTAATGAGATGACGGTTCAGCCTCGAACGTTGATAAAAGCCGGCAACCGGGCGTGGTTCAGAAGCATCATCATAGAGATACGGTACAAAACAGTTCTCAGGTAGAGATTTAAGGAAATGGTCCTCTGCTTGCACGAGATTTCGGGCGAGTCGGGAGCACAGTTTGGTTGCGGAAACCAGAACGGATGAAAGAAGCGAGAGTCAGTCTGCTGACACGCAGAGAGATGCTCCGCCAGGTTGTGGGAGCGAGCATTTGTTTACCGTTTACCGAGATTCCTATCACTCTGCCCATTCCGTCGCAAACAGCTGCAAATTCCGCGACGTCCGGCACGATGCCGGTTCTTGCAGAGGAAGATGATCTGTTTCTTGAGGATCTGCAACGGGCAAATTTCCAGTACTTTTGGGAACAGGGCAGCACGAACACAGGAATGGTGAAGGATCGCTGCGATGTCCGCACCGGCCGAACGCAAATCGCGGCGAGCATCGCCGCCACTGGTTTTGGGCTTACGGCTCTTTGTATTGGTGAACAACGCGGTTTCATCTCGAAAAGCGCAGCTTTAGAGCGAGTGTTCGTTACACTTCGCTTTCTTTGGAAAAAACTGCCCAATCATCGCGGTTTTTTCTATCACTTTGCCAATGCCGAAACCGGACAGCGGATGTTCGACTCCGAAGTGTCGTCAGTGGATACGGCCATTCTGCTCTGTGGCATTCTCACTTGCCGCGAACACTTCAAGCATCCCGCCGTTTCTGAGTTGGCCGGACTGATCTTCAATCGCGTCGACTGGAGTTGGCTATCGGAAGACACTACGCTTTTGGGGCATGGTTGGACTCCAGAAGTCGGGTTCCTTGCATCGAGGTGGGATGATTACAGCGAATTGATGATGATGTATCTGCTCGGGATGGGTTCGTCGGCTCATCCTTTGAAACAAGATACCTGGACTGCCTGGAAAAGGTTGACGTTTGAATACGACGGTATGCGTTATATCGGCTCATTTGCGCCGCTCTTCGTGCACCAATTCTCACAAGCCTGGTTTGATTTTCGTGGGCAGCGTGACAAATATGTCGATTACTTTCTGAATTCGGTTACCGCAACCGAGGTTCACAGGCGATGGTGTTTGGAACTGAGCAAGCAGTTTCCTGACTATAGCGAGGATTTGTGGGGTATCACGGCATCCGACTCACAGCAAGGCTATGTCGCCTGGGGTGGGCCTCCGACAATGGGCCCGATAGACGGCACTGTCGTTCCAAGCGCCACAGGAGGATCTCTGCCCTTCTTGCCAGGGCAGACGATACGCGTATTGAAGAACATTCGAAATCACTATCCGTCGGCCTGGTGCCAGTACGGGTTCATCAATGCCTTCAATCCTCTCAAGAACAAGAATTGGTTTGACACCGATGTGATCGGGATCGACACGGGAATCACGATGGTGATGGCAGAGAACCTGCGCACGGGCTTCGTGTGGGACACGTTCATGAAAAGTGCCGAAGCCCGTCGAGGGATGGACAGGGCAGGGTTTCGCAAGTACTAGTGGCCCGCGCGAGTCGTCCTGAACTCGAACAACTGAAAGGTGATATTTCTCATCCAAGCGGTGCTCAGGCCTCCCAGATGTGAAGCCTTTGTTCCGCCGCTACTGTGAAGGCTGCCAGTGGGCCATTCCGGCCGTGCGAAGCAGACTAGGGGGCCAGTTGACTGGCGGGACTTGAAAAGACATGAGCGAGGAGCAAAAGTCAAGGACCGGGTTGGGCGAGCGTCTGGCAGCGCTCCGCAATGTTCCCGCCGTGCTTGCGTTCGTGTGGGAGTCCGGCCGCATCGTCGTGATGTTGGGACTGGCCGCACGCGTAGTCGCGGCGTTTCTGCCGCCGGCGCTGTTCTGGGTCTCGAAGCTCATCATTGATGACATCTTCCACATCCTGACGACTCATCGTCCGGCGGACGCCCGGCTGTGGTGGTTGGTCGCCGCCGAATTTGCTCTGGCGATCATGGCTGGATTGATCACTCGTCTTATCGATTACCTCGACCTGCTGCTCGCTGGAAGGTACACCCACTACGTGAGTGTCCGCGTCATGGAGCACGCCTCCAGTTTGGATCTTCTAGCCTACGAAGATCCCGTCTTTTACGACCGGATGGAGCGAGCGCGCGTTCAGGCTACAGACCGTCTCTACATGATTCAGGCGATCGGGCGCCTCATTCAACAGGTGGTCACGACGATTACGTTGTCCGTCACGATCATGGTTTTTTCGCCCTGGCTGCTGCTTTTGCTCGTGGCAGGCGTGATTCCAGCCTTCTTGGGCGAAATGCATTTTGCATTTCTCGGATATGCCAAGAATTTCCGGCAGACTGCGGTCAAGAGGCAACTCGATTACTTGCGTCTGCTAGGCGGCAGCAAAGAAGCAGCCAAGGAATTGAAGCTGTTTGGCCTCAGAGAATTCCTAATTAAAAGATTCGACGGTCTTTCCCGGCGAG
>Ga0126381_100009763_pt1 | contig 10783 bp, 8 predicted proteins | sample PanSoiMetPlot_28_FD_96465 | JGI IMG/M metagenome (GOLD analysis project Ga0126381, IMG submission 96465) | Tropical forest soil microbial communities from Panama - MetaG Plot_28 | ecosystem: Environmental > Terrestrial > Soil > Tropical forest > Bulk soil | place: Panama | collected 2016-02-17
GTACACGGCCAGCTGCTGCGGCGTCGCGACCCTGGTGAACTCGGCGAAGTTCGCGGCCTGTCGGTCCTGTGCAGTCTGCAGGGTGGCGAGCACGTTGGGATCGAACTTCTGGTCTTGCGCGAACGAATACGCCAGCAAGCCGCGCTGCTCGGACGCCTGCTCGTCGATCAGCGAAACCAGGCTCAGCGACCGGACGTCGTTGCTCAGGGCCGGGTCGCCGCCGCCGAGCGCGATGTTGTCATCGATCGACAGCAGGCTGTCGATCATCTTGGTGTACTTCTGCATCACGACGACGGCGGGCAGCTCGGTCGAGGTAGCCGCGATGCGCAGCGGCCCAAGCAGTCCCAGCTCGTCGAGGACGTTCTGCGCCTCCTGCTGGAGCTGGGGCGAGTAGCCGGCGCCGACGGTTGCGATGCCTGTGCTGACCTTGCGTACCCACGGCGCAGTCAGGCTCTGCTCCTGACGGACCAGGCTCAGGTTCTGCGACGCCGTGGTGCCGTCCGTGGCGCCACTCAGCGAGCCCCCGCGGCCGTTTACCCCCTGGCCGATGTACTCCATTGCCTGGTCTCGCTCGTCCTCGAGGGCAGCGGCCAGGCCGGTCACGTCGGAACTCAGGCTGGCCAGCGTCTCCGCCCGCTGATAAACCTGTGCGTTCCGCACGGAAGTCGCGATAGAAATGCCGCCGAGCCCGCCGAAGCCGATCGCGAGCAACCCAACCAGGACAACCGAGATCGCGCCGTACTGCCACAGAATCAGGTTCTGCCACCGCGCTTCGTCGTGAATGTGCGCTGTCACAGCCGCCATGGTCCCACAACGCGCGGCGCTCTACATAGGACGCGAATCAGCCCCCATCATGACCACCAAGGGTGAAGGATGACGAAAGCCTCGACTCGGTGCTTCCCCCCGCGCCCGCACACCTCGAGCTAGCCCTAGCTGTCTCGGCACGCCACGATCGTGGTGATCGCTCGCTCGAGGGCGTACGCGGCGCTGGCGCCTTCGCCCTTGACCTGGACATCGGCCTCGGCGACCGCGGCATGCGCCCGGGCGAGTCCTTCGGATGTCCAGCCACGAAGCTGCTGACGCGCCTTATCGATCTTCCACGACGGCATGCCGAGATCCGATGCCTGTGCGTTCGGGCTGAGACCGCGGCCCGCCGAACCGACCAGCGCCAGCGTGCGCAGCCCGGCCGCCAGCGCACTGGTGACGAGCACCGGCGAGGTGCCCGTGGCGAGCGCCCAGCGCAGCTGCTCGAGCGCCGCCGGCAGGTTGCCCTCACAGGCCTTGTCCGCGACGGCGAACCCGGTCGCCTCGGCGCGCCCGCGGTAGTAGCGCGCCACCACCGCCTGGCTGATAACGCCCGTCGTATCAGCTGTCAACTGGCTGCAGGCCGCGGCCAGATCACGCAGACCCGTGCCCACCGCGTCAAGAAGTGCACGCAGGCCGCCGTCATCTGCCTTACGGCCCGCCCGGCGGAACTCGGCGCGGAGGAAGTCCATCCGCTCGCCGAACCGCTTGATGCTCGGGCAGTCGATTCGCCGGGCGCCGGCAGACTCCAGGTCGGCCAGCAGCGCCTTGTTCTTCGCGCCGCCGGAATGGGTCAGCACGAGCGAGACATCGGGCCCCGCTGACGCGGCCAGCCTCGTCAATTCACTGGTCAGGCTCGCCGTAGCGTCCTCCACCGACCTCAGCACGACAATGCTGCCGTCCCCGAATAGCGACGGCGCGGTCAGTTCAGCCAGTTCGCCCGCGGTCAGTCCGGCCGCTGGCACGTCATGCACGTCCGCACCAGTGCTGTCGGGCCCGTTTCCGCTCGCGGCCATCGCCGACGCCACTGCCGCGCTGACGGCCCGCTCGACCAGAAGTTCCTCCTCGCCGACGATGAGCGTCACAGCGCAGTGCGAGTCAGCTGCCGGCTGGTCGCCGCCCCGCCGCGTGCCAGAAGCCATGCAGGCAGCATGTCACGAACCGGCAGGCATTCGCGGCCGCCGGTGAGCGGTCAGTCGGTAACCGGCTCGCCGCCCCGCCAGACCCTGACGGGTCGCAGGCCGTAAGACCACGCGAACGCGCCCTCGTGGTCCGCGTCCCACGCGACGATGTCGGCGAGCCTGCCACGCGCAACGGCGCCCCGGTCGGGTGCGCGCAGTGCCTGCGCACCGCCGATGGTCGCGGCTCGCAGTGCCTCGGCGACGCTCATCCCGTAGTTGGCGATCGCCAGGCTGATGACCAGCGACATGGACGTGATGCCGTTTCGTCCCGGCGAATGGTCAGAGCCGAGCGCGACTGGCACGCCGCTATCCAGGAGCGCCCGCACCGGTGGCTGGCGACGCGAGTCGGTCGGAGTCGCCGGGCACAGCACCGCGGCGACACCGGCGCTGGCCAGCGCCTTCACGTCATCGAGGCTGACGCCGAGCAGCAAGTCCGCCGAGGCGCAGCCCAGCTCGGCGGCGAGCATGGCCGCGCCAGCCCGAGTATCGCCCGACGCGTGCAGCCGTGGCTGCAGACCCGCTGCCCGGCCCGCGTTCAGTATCCAGGCCGCCTCGCGGCCGGAGAACCGGCCTTCGTCACAGAAGGTGTCGATGCTATCCGCACCCGCCGCGGCTGCGTCCGCGCACCAGTCGCTGACGGCGTCGATGTAGTCGTTGCGGCGACCGAAGTATTCCGGCGGCACCACGTTCGCCGGCAGGAAGGTCACGTGCACCCGCGGCATGCCGGGTTCCATCTCCAGTGATCGCAGCAGCCTTACGTCAGCAAGCTCGCCATCCCTCGTGAGGTGATAGCCGGTCTTCGCCTCAACGGTTGTCGTACCTGACATCAGCCATGCGCGCAGCCGCTCGCGGACGCCGCTACAGAGCGTCCACGGATCGGTGCCGCGGGTGATTGTGACCGTCGAGGCGACCCCGCCTCCGGCCGCGGCGATCTCCGCAGCTGAGGAGCCGCCCGAGAGCATGGCCAGCTCGGCCCAGCGGTTCCCGGCATAGACCGGATGCGTATGCGAGTCGATCAGGCCAGGCGTGATCAGCGCTCCGCCGAGGTTCTCGATGTGGTCGACATCGACGATGTCGTGAAGGACACCAGGGATGCTGGACGGCAGCTCGGCTGCCGGGCCAACCCAGGCGATGCGGTCATCACGTAGAAGGATCGCCGCATTGGTCCAGATTTCCGAGCCGGTCCAGAGCCGGCCGATGTTCGTGAGCAGTCGCACCGTCATCTCGCCCAGCCCCCCAGCTGGCTAATGCGGCCACCCAGGCCGTTTGCGATAGACCAACATATCCGTTGAGTCAACGTATGGCATATACAGAAAGCGTGTAAAGAGCCTTTCGCCATAGGCTAACTTTTTTTCCAGCCGCGCCATCTTAATGGCCTGCCTGAGCCACTCACGGGCATCGGCGCGCCGACATCTGCTGTGCTGTCAGAACGAGCCGTTCACATCACTGCCACGTGCTGGTATGCCGACGTTTTGCCTGGCAGTGGAGGTGCCGCCAGGTTTGCGACCCCGTTGCGGTCATATGTTTCGGCACACGAAATGAGCGCTCAGCTTGCTTGCACGTGCACGATGCAATTGCACGCGAACATTATTGCGATAGAGCGCAGCTTGAAGCCGGATTAGTGTGGCAGCGCCGGGACCAGCTGATCGAGTTCGGCGGCGAGCCCAAGCGGAACCCTGGCGGTCAGCTCGGTGCCGTGTCCGCCGTGCGCAACGGCGAGCACCTCCCCCTCGTCGTGGGCCCGCGACAGCAGATCGCCCCGGCTGTACGGGATGACGACGCTCACCTCGCGATACTGGCGCGGCAGGAGCCGCTCGATCTCGGCCTGCAGCCTGTCGACCCCGTCGCCGGTGCGGGCGGAGACGACGACCGACTGCGGCTCGGTCAGCCGCAGGCCCTCGACGGCGATCGGGTCGGCGTCGTCCGCCTTGTTGATCACGACGAGTTCCGGCACGGCCGCGGCGCCGATCTCAGCCAGCACCTCGCGAACGGCGGTCAGCTGTGACCGCGGGTCGGCATCCGAGCCATCGACCACATGCAGGATCAGATCCGCGTCGGCGACTTCCTCCAGCGTCGACCGGAACGCGTCGACAAGCTGGTGCGGCAGGTGGCGGACGAAGCCGACCGTATCGGTCAGTGTGTACGGCCAGCCGGATGGCGTCCTGGCCCGGCGCACGGCCGGGTCCAGCGTGGCGAACAGCGAGTCGTCGACGAGCACCTGCGCTCCAGTCAGGCGGTTCAGCAGGCTGGACTTGCCGGCGTTGGTGTATCCGGCGATGGCGATCGATGGCACCGAGTGGCGGCGTCGCTGACCGCGCTGCACATCGCGGCCGACCGACATCTCGCCGATCTCCCGGCGCAGCCTCGAGATCCGCGATCTGATCCGCCGACGATCGGTCTCGATCTTCGTCTCGCCCGGCCCGCGGGTACCGATGCCGCCCGTCGCGCCGACCCGGCCGCCTGCCTGCCTCGACAGTGACTCGCCCCAGCCGCGCAGTCGAGGGAGCAGGTACTGCAGCTGGGCGAGCTCGACCTGGGCCTTGCCCTCCTTGCTGCGAGCGTGCTGGGCGAAGATGTCTAGGATCAGCGCGGTCCGGTCGACCACCTTGACCTTCACCGTGCCCTCCAGGCTGCGCAGCTGGCCAGGAGTGAGCTCGCCGTCGCAGATCACCGTGTCGGCCCCCAACGCCGCCACGAGCCCGGCCAGTTCCCTGGCCTTTCCCGCACCGACGTAAGTCGCCGCGTCCGGTCGGCCTCGGCGCTGGACCAGAGCGTCCAGCACCAGGGAGCCTGCGGTCTCGGCGAGCCGGGACAGCTCGCGGAGGGAGTTCTCGGCCATCGCCAGGGTGCCGTCGCTCCACACGCCCATGAGCACGACGCGCTCCAGCCGGAGCGTCCGGTACTCGACCTCGCTGACGTCCTGGAGCTCAGTCGACAGGCCCGCCACCCGGCGGAGCGCGTGCCTGTCCTCTAGGTCCAGCTGGCCGTCTGCCACGTCAGGCAGCTCTGGCGACAAGTCGCCAGGGTCGTGCCAGCTCTCGCCACGATCTGGGCTGTTGTCTGATAGAGCGGTCATTCCACCTCGTCCGGGCCGGGCAGCGGCTCGCGGCTGGACGCCCGGATAGTTAACTTTGTCCTGTTAATGCATTCGGATGCTGGGGCCGTAGCGCCGCACTCACCACGCTGATGGTGCCACTGCTGGCGTTAACCCACACCTCATTAACAACCGGCGGACCGCAGATGTGCCCGCTGGTCCTAGCGTCTCACCCGTTGGGAGCGGCCTGGCGCGGTGCGTCCCGGCCAGCCCGAGCTCCCCGCGCTCAGGAGCAGTGTTCGCCCGCGCAGCCTTTTCTGGCCTTATGTCATCCATTTCGGCACTGGGCGCGGCTCAGGCGCAATCGTGGTGCGCTCACCGCCGGCTGGCCCGGCGGCTGTCCGGAGCACCGATCACGAACCGGTCGTGTGCCGGCGGGCGGGATGAGTTACCGTCTGGGCGAGACGAGGTAGCCAAGCGGCCGATGCGGCCTGGCGGACGGGAGAGCGCGAGATGAGCGGCGTTGAGATAGCTGGCCCGGCCGGCGACCGGTTCGACGAGATCCTCACCCCGGATGCACTGGACCTGGTCGCATCGCTGCACCGCGAGCTCGGCGCCCGCAGGCGTGAGCTGCTGGCGGCCCGCGCCCGGCGGCAGCAACAGCTGTCAGCCGGGGCGATGCTCGACTTCCGGCCGGAAACCGCGGCGATCCGGGCCGATTCCTCCTGGCGCGTCGCCCCGCCCGCGGCCGGCCTGGTCGACCGGCGAGTGGAGATCACCGGGCCAACGGACAAGAAGATGACCATCAACGCGCTCAACTCCGGTGCCAGGGTCTGGCTGGCTGACTTCGAGGACGCCAACACGCCGCTGTGGGAGAACATGATCAGCGGCCAGCTCAATCTCAAGGACGCGCTGGACCGGACGATCGACTTCACCAGCGAGGAGGGAAAGACCTACCAGCTGCGGCCGGACGACGAGCTGGCCACCGTCGTGGTGCGGCCGCGCGGCTGGCATCTGGACGAGAAGCACCTGCTCATCGACGGGGAGCGAGCGTCCGGCAGCCTGGTCGATTTCGCGCTGTACTTCTTCCACTGCGCGAAGCGCCAGCTCGACAAGGGCAAGGGCCCGTACTTCTACCTGGCCAAGATGGAGAGCCACCTCGAGGCCCGGCTGTGGAATGACGCGTTCGTTCTCGCGCAGGACGCCCTTGGCATCCCGCGGGGCACCATCAGGGCGACTGTCCTGATCGAGACAATCCCGGCTGCGTTCGAGATGGAGGAAATCCTCTACGAGCTGCGCGACCACAGCGCCGGGCTGAACGCGGGCCGGTGGGACTACCTGTTCTCCATCATCAAGAAGTTCCGGACCCGAGGCGCAGAGTTCGTGCTGCCGGAGCGTAACTCCGTCACCATGACGGCGCCCATGATGCGCGCCTACACCGAGCTGCTGGTGAAGACGTGCCACGCCCGAGGCGCGCACGCGATGGGCGGCATGGCAGCCTTCATCCCGAGCCGGCGCGACGAGGCAGTGAACGCGACCGCGCTGGCCAAGGTGCGGGACGACAAGACCCGCGAGTCCAACGACGGCTTTGACGGCTCCTGGGTCGCGCACCCCGATCTGGTGTCGATCTGCCGGGAGGTCTTCGACGGCGTGCTCGGCGACAGGCCCAACCAGCTGGCCAAGCAGCGCCCGGAAGTGCACGTCACGGCGGCCGACCTCCTCGCGGTCAGCAAGACGCCGGGCCAGATCACCGAGGCGGGGCTGCGCAACAACGTCAGCGTCGGCCTGCAGTACCTGGCCAGCTGGCTAGCCGGCAACGGCGCGGTGGCCATCTTCAACTTGATGGAGGACGCCGCCACGGCGGAGATCTCGCGGTCACAGGTGTGGCAGTGGCTGCACAACGACATCGCGCTGGCCGAGGGGCCGACGGTGACGAGGGACCTCGTCGAGCGGATCACCGACGAGGAGCTGGCCACGATCGAGGCCCAGCTCGGTGCGGCATACGACGCGCCGCGGTTTGAGCAGGCCGTCAGCCTGTTCAAGGAGGTCGCGCTAGCCGACGACTACGCGGAGTTCCTGACTCTGCCCGCCTACGAGCGCATGCCGTAACGGCGGCCCCGACGCCGCCGGCTGCCGGTTAGGAGCCGAGTTCCGACGGCGGGAAGGGCGCCCCATGGCCGGGCATGATCATCGCGGGCTCGAGCGCCAGCACCCTGGCCCGCGAGCGGTCCAGCAACTCCTGGTCCTCGGCGAGCGGATCGATGGCGGGCCCCTCGCGTGACCACCACAGGTGCGTGCATGCAGCCAGCCCGTGGCCGGTCGTGACCAGAGTGGTGATGTCCTGCGCCGTATGTCCGGGTGTGGCCATCAGCCGTACCGAGGGCGAGAGCTCGAACCCGTCTGCAGGGCGCTCGGTCCACACGTCGCCGGAGTAGATCGCCCAGAAGTCGTGGACGCGGGCGCGCGGAAAGAGCGCTGCGTTCAGAGTGTGGTCGGGGTGGTGATGGCTGAATACCACGTCGGTGACGTCGTCCGGGCTGACGCCGAGCCCTGCCAGCGGGTCGAGAATCTGCGCGCGGCTGGCGACCATACCCGGATCCACGACGATGACTGCGTCGCCGTCGCGGACCAGCACGACGGTGCTGGCCACCCGCTCGCCGACATAGCCGCTGCACAGGACGTTCAGGCGGGCTGGCATGCGTCCATCCTGTCATGGCTGGTACGAGGCCGGGGATCTTGAGGCCCCGCATCGCGCCCCCGCAGGCTAGCTGCGGCTGTCCGCCGTTAGCCTGGCCGCAGGGGCCGGCTCCATGAGGACCTGAAGCTCGGTCACCCAGGTGTCGCGCGGGCCGTCACAGTCGATGTACAGCTCCCGCTCGAACGCCGTTGCCCGGTCGCCAGTCTGGTCGACCCACTCGTGCAGTGCCCGGAACGCGCCAGCGAACTGGGCCGGGTCCCCGCGCACGACGGTCGTCGCCGCACGCTCTACTGCGGCTAGCTCGATGGTGGCCAGTTCGTCGGCCTCGATGGTCACTCCGGCCGGGACGGGCAGTGCCGTCGTGATCCGCAGTGGTCGCTTTTCGTCGCCGGTGTCCTCGTACAGGGCGAGGGACAGGCCGCCGAAAGGAACCCCGTGCTCTGTCAGCGCGAACTGCAGCCGCGGGTACATGCGGTCGCACGCCGCGCCGATTTCGTCATAGCCCGGCAGATCCTCACTGAGCGCCACGACACGCATGGGCTCAAGCCTCTTAACGATCACGTCATAGTCGGCCGCCGATACCTCTTCGAGTTGCGCAAGCCGGATCTCCACCCGCATCAGCTGTTCCGTCTGCTCCGTCAGGCGCGCGCGGGCCTCGGCCTGACGCAGCCTGAGGATCCCGCGAAGCTGCTCCACCGTGACGTCGTCGTCGATCAGCTGGCCGATCTGCGCAAGCGGCACGCCAAGGTCCCGCAGGACCAGGATGCGGTGCAGGCGGAGGACCTGGTCGGGGGCGTAGTACCGGTACCCGGTGAGCGGGTCGACGTGGCTCGGCTTGAGCAGGCCGAGGTTGTCGTAATGCCGCAGCGTGCGCACCGAGACCTGCGCCAGGCGGGCCACGAGACCTATCCCGTACATGGCAGCTACTCAACCAGCTGACGCGACGGAACAGTCAAGCCTCCGTTTGACGCCACGATGACGGGGCGCTGGCTCCGGATCAGCCGGCCGGATGCTCGAGCTTGTCTGTCCACGGCATCCGGCCGACCAGGTTGGCGACAATAAGGGTGTCGTCGGCGGGGTCCCAGAGCAGAGTCGTCGGCGCCTGGGTGAGCGCGATCAGCGCGCACATGTCGGTTGCGCTGACCGGAGCGGTGTGCCGCTCTCCGTCGTCGGTGATGAGCATGATCTCGAAGCGTCCTGCTGTCCCACCGGGGTCCGCGACCCAGTTCGCGTTGACAGTCGTCACTCGTCGCGTGTGCTCGCTAGCTCCAGGCATGCTGCTTCCTCCATGTTGTGCGTCGAGGTGGTGATGCGTCGATTGCGGAAGCGGGGACCAGAGAGGAGGAAGACGGCGGCCATGCCGCACCCGCCGCTGACGGCGATCGCCATCCCCGGCCCCAGAGCCTGCGCCAGGGCACCCCCGAGAGTGAACCCAGCGCCCTGAAGGGCCATCAGCCCGGCTGTGCTCACCGCCATTGTCCTGGCGAACAGGGGCAGCGGCGTGGCGTCGCGGACCCGCGCATCGAGGCCCAGTCCGTAGAGCCCGCACGCGCCGGTCAGGACCAGAAGCGGTATGGCCAGCCAGATGCCAGGGTCAGCAGCGAAGGCGAGGTAGGGCACGAAGCCGGCGGCAGCGACCGGGACGACCAGGCGCCGCTGGCTCCTTCCGCTGAGGAACCGGACGCCGAGAACGTCACCGGCGATGATCCCGACAGGCAGCGCCGTGAGCCACCAGCCGACCAGGCCAGAAGAAGCGTGCTGAGCGGCGATGTAAGGGGCGGCGAGCGCCTCGGGCGCGACCACGAACATCGGAACGAGCCAGCCGAGCAGCAGCAGCCGCCGTAGCTCGGCGTTGGCCAGGACCGTCCGGGCACCGGTCAGCGAGCCCGCGATTCGGTCGGCGCCGGAACTGCCGAGTCGGTCGTGGTCGCCGACAACAAACCGGATCGCCACTGCTGAGACCGCGAAGGATGCGCCGTTGACGAGCAGGGCGCCGCCGGGGCTCATCACCAGCAGCAGCACGCCAGCCCCGGCGTTGCCAGCCAACTGCGCAAGCTGCGCCGCGATCCGCATCAAAGAGCGCCCCGGCACGTAGGCCGCCTCGGACACCGCCATCCGGACGAGGGTGGCCCTGGATCCGCTGGCGAGCGCGGACAGTCCGCCGATGACGAACAGCAGCCCGAGCAGCGCTGGCACCGGCATTGAGGGCCATGCCATTCCGGCTGCCAGCAGGGCCGACGCCCCGTCACAAAATGTCACGAGCCGCCGGGGCCGCACTCGGTCGGCGATGCTCGACAGCAGCGCTCCGACGACCAGATACGGCAGGAAGCCGAGCGAGAAGGTCAGCGACGCCAGGACCGGCGAATTCGTCCGGTCGTAGACGAGCACCGTAAGCCCGACGGCCGCCACGCTCGTACCGGCGACCGAAACCAGCTGCGCGATGACAAGCGCCCGCAGCTCAGGCGATGCAAGCGCGTGCCGGTAGCCGACCCGGTTCGGCACCTCTCCCGTCATGGGCTCCAGGCTGCCGGGAACTGCTGCGAGCCGAAATTGATTCGGTCGGAGCCGTATCTTCGTAGCTATGACCCTGCTGGCCATGCGCGGTGCCGAGGACGTGCTCGGGGTCCGATTTGCCTGGTCGCCCCTGTGGGAAACCATGCACGCCGTCCGCACGTTCGGCGACTTGCGTGCCCGCCCGTATCACCAGCGCTGGCACCAGCTGGTCGCCGACCGTGCCGCCCGGATCGACCTGGAGCCGCTGATAGCCGTACAGCCGCTACGCGGATTCGTGCCGGACTTTCTGACGCCACCGCCGCGCACGTCCGCGCCGCGGGTACGGGACCAGCTGGCCGAGGTGCGGGCCACGGCCGCGGCTCAGGTTGAATCGGAGCTGCGGCTCTGCCGCGAGAGTACGCTCAGCCAGCGCCACGCCGAGCTTGTCGATGCCTACCTGAACGACCCGGCCGGGGCACGCGACTTCCTCGCCGGCCGCCTGCACGAGGTATGGCGGGAACTGGTCGCCCCCTTCTGGATCCGCATCAGGGATCTGCTGGACCGCGACATTCA
>Ga0126381_100009764_pt1 | contig 10783 bp, 10 predicted proteins | sample PanSoiMetPlot_28_FD_96465 | JGI IMG/M metagenome (GOLD analysis project Ga0126381, IMG submission 96465) | Tropical forest soil microbial communities from Panama - MetaG Plot_28 | ecosystem: Environmental > Terrestrial > Soil > Tropical forest > Bulk soil | place: Panama | collected 2016-02-17
GAAGCCGACCTACCAGCGATCGAGGGCTCAAGTTGTAATCGAGTGACGGGAGATGGTTGCGTAAATCCCCCGGCTGGCGCCCTGTTCTATCCCATCTACAGCATCAAGAAGAGGGAAGGGCAGTGCTGGTGGCAATTCGGCGGGGGCGACATCCCCGGAACAACCAATAACTTCGGTGGAGGCTCGGCAACCGAATACGCGACCCTGTTGGGATCGGTGTACATTAGCGGCACCAGTACCAACCCAGGATCACGGATTCTGTTTGAAAATTATCACCGGATCTTGCCGAACGATCCCTGTCGATAACTTTTCGAGGCGAGCTGATCGACTGCTGTCGGCTCGCCTCTAATTTCTCTTACATCATTGCGTCTGTTCATTACGTTCAACACCGCGGCACTTCCCGCGAACCGAATGAAAAATTTTCGAATTGCATGGAACCTCCGCAGAGAGACAGCCTTTATGCACTCCTTTCGGCTACGCCGGATGAGATGGTGGAATGGCGGTGTTCCATGTTCTTACTGTCGCAATACGGGCAAATAATGGCTCCTTCCTCGTAGTCGATCACGGAGAGAATCTTATAGAAGCGCTGGAAATGAATTCCTCGGCGGGTGGATTTGAACCACCGACCTCTGGTTTATGAGCCGACGAGGATCAATGTTCGTCCCCGGCTCGGGAATGGGCAGTCGCAACCGCCCGAGCCTCGATGGCCGCATCCTACATGGGCTTGTGCAGCTTGCCAGCCCGGTTCGCCAGGAGGACGCCGGAGAATACGCCGCTGTCCAGTGTAACTGGAAGGTGAGAGCAGAAGCCGATGCCCAAGTAAAATGGCGCCTCCATATGAAGGTGAATCGAAGGGCCATACTGGTGCATTAGCTCTCCTTGCACACTGATGAAAAGAGAAATGGCCTAAAATCCAGCCCTCCAGCTTCCTGCAGCCCACGACCCAATGCCCCTGTCCACATCGGACGTCCATACCCGGTGGCAACGTTGCAACACTGTTCAACTGGTAAGGCTGGCTACAAAACAAGATTGCATATCACGCCGTCAAGTCGTTGTCCCCGCTTCCATAACTCTTTTGCGAGCACGTTTACAGTCGCGGGCGTTCAAACTAAAGTTCCTTTGGCTTCGTCCTGAGATTTCGATTGAGAATCCGCGGTTAACGGACTTACCGGTGGACGGAGTGGCTGCGCACTCCCCAGGCAGCTCCGCTGCGCCTTAGAGAAACGTTGTTATGCAGGGTTATTTTTTTTGGCTTGACAAATTCCGCGTTGCTAGCGGTAGATTAGGCGGCTTCGCAATGAGACGCGGTTTCGGCCGGTTTTTACAACATGTTGACAAACCCACGGATTACTCTTCTCCGCTTGTATAGATAGTCGGGCTTAAGAGCATTCGTCGGCAAGGCGAGTGGAAGCGGTTAGCGAAGCGCCGGGGCTGGGACTGGTTTGACAACAATTACAAGCGACAAAAACGCCACCGTGAGAAAGATTCGCACTCTCCGAACCCTGCCACGCTGCAGCCAGACTGAGCGTCATTTCTTGGAGGGACGCTGATGAACTCTCCCAAATTTTCCCTTTGCACACTCTTAACCTTTCTTTCGCTTCTTACCGTCGACGTTGTGGGCCAGACCAGCCGCGGCACGCTGACTGGGACGGTTACCGACAATACCGGAGCTGTGGTCGCCAAGGCAACCGTCAAGATCACCCAGCTAGGAACGGGGGCCATACGACAAACAACCACCAACTCTGCCGGCATTTATCGATTCGACGCTGTCGAGCTAGGAACGTACGCCGTTTCGGTGCAAGCCCCTGGCTTTGCGACCCAGGATAAAACCGGCATTGAGATGGCTGCGGCCCACACCACCGACGTCGACTTCCAACTGAAAGTCGGCTTGGCCAACGAGGTTGTCACGGTGGAGGCCTCAGGAGCTGCGGTGGTGTTGCAGAGTTCCGAACAGGTCCGAAGTGAGACGATTCCTCAAAGGACCATCACCAATCTGCCGGTCTTCGCCGGAGACAGTTTGACCCTGGCGCAAATGGCCCCAGGAATTGCCACCGGATCGCTAAACAACCAAAACGCCATCAACCAGCGTGGCAATTTGTTCTTCGCAGTGAACGGCCAACGGCCTCGCAGCAACAATTACATGATCGACGGGGTCGAGAACAACGATATTTCGATCACCGGACCTGCTTTTATCCTCACCAACCCAGATGCGGTCCAGGAAGTCAACGTCCAGACCGCGAATTTCAGCGCGGAATTTGGTCGGGCGGGAGGCGCGGTGATTAATCAGATTACAAAGCAAGGAACCAACACCTATCATGGGTCCGCTGCGTGGGTTTACACCGGTAGTTCTCTGAGGGCCCTGAACCATTTGGAGAAGGCGGCTGGACTGACCGCGCCTCCACGTCGAGTTCAGAACATACCGGATTTCACTTTTGGCGGACCGGTGGTGATTCCCAAGCTTTATAATGGCCACTCAAATACCTTCTTCTTTGCCGCCGCGCAGTGGGATCGTCGATTCGGTAACATAACTTCGACAGTGCGTGTGCCAGATGCGAATGGCATTGCGTTATTGCAGTCCTTGGCGCCCAGATGCCCGAATGCCGCACTGTACCTGCAAGCAATAGGTAATCTGGTGGGCAATTCGGCGAACAGCCCTTCGTCCATTCCGCTAAATGTGCCCAATGCGGCCCAGGCTTGTAATGGTACGACTCGCACCGGAATGCTTCTCACGACGGGAAATGCGCTCCGCAAGGAAAATTCGCCAGCGCTCGACAACAATCACGACGTCCGGATTGACCACATAGCCTCTGACAAGCAGACCATGAGTTTCCGGTGGCTATATGATCAATTCAGCCAGAGTCCAAGTGCCCTGGATAGTCTACCCGGGTTTGATGAAAGTAGTACTAGGCGAGTACTGACCGGCCAGTTTGTCGACACTTACATTATTAACCCAATGTGGAGCAATGAGTTTCGCTTCAATTACGGACGCATCGGTTTTGATATTCCGGCGACCGCGACGGCCACCGACCCTTTCCACTTCAACCTGCCGAACTACGTGATTAACGGCAACCCCGTGACCGGGTTTGGGATTGCCACCAACATTCCTCAATTCAGGTTTGCCAACAACTGGCAATACCAGGACACCATGAGCATCGTTCGCGGTACTCACACCTTCCGCTTTGGAGTTGACTATCTTCGGCAGCTCGCGCGCCAGCATCCACCCTTCAACGAACGTGGCTCATTCAGCTATCAGGCAAGCAGTGGAGTCAACTCATTCACAAATTTTCTCGATGATTTCGGAGGAAATAACGGCAACGTACAAAGGCAGTTCGGTAATTCCGTCTATCATCCGAACCTCTTTCGACAGGCTTATTTCTTCCAGGATAACTGGAAGACAACTCAAAACCTGACGCTGAATCTCGGTCTGCGTTACGAAAACTTCGGCGCGCCTGAGAACATCTTCACCATCTCTCAATTTACTAACTGGGATCCAGTGAACTTTGCTGCTCCCCGCAAAACTCCGGCCTCGAATCTAAATTTCGGACCGACGCTAGGCTTTGCCTGGAACCCGAAGGGATCAAGTTTATTCGATCGCCTAGGCGGGGGCGAAAAGATGGTTTGGCGAGGTGGCTTTCAGATCAGCTATGACACCATATTCAACAATCTACTGTCGAATATGGCTGGCTCTTCCCCCAATACGCTCGGTGGCCAAGTCACGTCTCCCTCGGCTGGTCGCGGTACGGCGGGTATGAGGGCCCAGCAATTCCAGACAATTCAGCCCAAACAGCCAACCGCGAAAGACACCCAGCAGGAGCTGTTCCTGGGCCGCTTTCCAAGCCCCAGAACCTCGCATTGGAGCTTTGGATTTCAGCGTGAGCTACCTTTCGGCATGATTTGGGACACCTCCTATGTCGGGTCGGTCTCGCGGCACCTGTATCAGGAGCTTGACATGAACCCAATCGTGAACTCCATTACTGGCGTGAGATTCCAGCCCCAGGTTGGCATCCGGACGGTGCGCGGAGCTACGGAGAACTCCAATTACGAGTCACTGCAGCTCAATCTTAGACGCGGGTTTAAGTCCACAGTCTTTGGAGAGCTGCAATTCAACGGTTCGTACACCTATTCGCACTTTCTTGATGCCGCCAGCGATGTCTTTGCGCGTGATTCAACGCCTAGTGCATTCCAATCCGCTCCGCAGGTGCTCGGCTTCAGTCCTCGCGTTGACTATGCGAATTCCGACTACGACCACCGCCATGTAGGGGTGCTCGGATTCTTGTGGACTCCCATGCAACCAAAACGGGGCATTCTGGGAGCAACGCTAGGCGGCTGGGCATTTTCGGGCATCGCACACTGGCAGGATGGAATTGCGTTCACTGTCCAAAACGGTAAAGACCGGGGCGGGTTCGGTCAACCCAATGCCGAACGTCCAGACATCAGTATTCTTAACGCCCCGTTGAATACCCGGGCCATCATCTCGACCACCTGTCCAACCGGATACTCGAATCCTGATCAGGGCAACGCCTGCGTCAGCCCCTCCACGGTCCACTGGATTGAAGGTACGGGTGCTCCAAATTCCAACACCGTTCATCGCAACATACTGCGGACGCCCTTTAACGGGAATCTGGATTTCACCGTATCCAAGCGTTTCCGGTTCACCGAAAGGACAGGCCTAGAGTTCCGGGTTGAGATGTTCAACGCTTTCAATAGCACCGTGCTTGGGTTTAACCCCTCAGGAAACACCTTCGTTCCACGCAGTGTCGTTGGTTCACCAGCCGGACATTTCCTGGACTTCTCCCAAACTGACTCGATTGGTCGAACCGTGCGACTGCGGGTGAAGTTCGAGTTCTAAAGCGATTTCGGGCTAGCGGTCGATGCCTCGATCCTAAAAGATCGGGGCTCGTTCCACTTGAGTATCACTGGAGCGTGTGTACGGCTTCAGGGTAGTGTCTCGCCTGCCTTGGGCGTCACCTTCGGTGGCAAGTCCTTGATTCTTCGTGCGGGCAATCGTTGGGCACCGGGGGTCGTTGGTTCAAATCCAATCGCCCTGCGTCAGCGGGTTCTTCTTCACTGTGCCCAATTTTGTGCGGGTTCGTCAACGCTCCCGACGTAACTTCCAATAGGATCTTCGTGCAGAACGTCAAGGCTCGCGACTTTTCTCCGTGCGAACCGTTCATCATCCAGGGGCGACCGTCGATTGACGAGACTGGCTACTTCGAACTAACCGAACCACCAGGCTTCGCTGGCATTTTGGCCAACCACAAATCATCAGACCGCAAGGTAGGGCGACCACCAGCAACAGGAGAAGACCGCGCCCGCCACATGAAAGCCGAAGGTACGAGTTATCGAGAAATTGCCGGGACGCTTGGAGTATCAGTCGGAACGATCGCGAACTGGCTCAAGACAGATGTACGGTAGCGTTCAAAAACATTTTAAGCAAGTGACTAGCATGGCGCCGATGTCACCAGAACCGCGGAGCACGTTCTCCAGCGTCATAAACGTGTCTTTGCCGAAACTATTGGGCGAATGGTGAGCGCCGGTGATAATGCGAGCGCCGGCCCGTTGCAGCCCGAACAACGTATCAGCAAAGACCTTTTGCTCAGCAGAGCTGTTCTCGTCCCGGTCATGAAGCGAATCGCGGTATCCAGGAACACGTCAGCGCCTCTGACTGCGTCAAGCAGTCGGGAGTCCGTCAGGGACAGGGACCCAGGCGAGGACAAGGTTCGGCAGAACAGCCGCCCTTCGCGAATGTGTTCCTGGAGGTGGAAAGTCTTGAGCCGAGACGAAAAAGGCCCTAAGCCAGCTTCTGGGATCAGATAAATAACCCGCGATGCGGTTTGGTTCACTTCAAACCAGATCTAGAGCAGATGGCTCCCGTAGAGCAAACAGACCTTGACTCGAACTCCCTACTGATGAAGTGGGCGTCCCACCACTGCTCGCCGACTGAGGCGTAAGGTATAACCATCCTGCTCGAGTCCCAATTCGCAAAGTAGGCGCCCTGAAGTTCGCATCAGCATCCCTGCTCCATGGCTTTGGACAGGGCTCCCGACATCATGCGCAGGCGATAAACATAGCGTTCATCAAGGAGGTTATGGTCTGTTACCCGTCCGGGGATGAAAGCCACCGAGAAGCCATTGCCATGCTCGTCTACGAGCGGGAAAGAATCCGAGGGCCAGCGTGCGTCCCAGTAGAGCTTGCCTGGTTCGACTGATTGACGTGGCTGATGGACTGGACATGCGCCTCGCAGAAACATTTTCTTGTGCCAGGCAGCGCCGAGGTTACCGGGATTGCTACTGGAGGAAATTGACGGCGAGGCCTTAATCTTCCTACCTCACCTCAGGAGGGCAGAGGAAGGCATAGCAGCACGAATCCAGATTGCAAAGACTGCAAGTACGCCAGCACATTCTGACGTAGTTGATGGCCATGTCTGATGCGGCCTTCCCGCCGACCGACCACGACGAGCCATCAAGACGGATGGTAATCAGTTTAGCGGCGTAAGAGGAATTCGCCAGTCGCGAGGCTTATAAATTTTCCTGTTCTGCGATTTTGCCCACCATTCATTCCACTGCTGCGTCTGTGCGCTGATGTTGTCCTCCCTTGATTCATGGTGCGTAAGAGTCGCCAGCGACCGGAGGGCAGCATATCGGACAGTTCCGTCCTGCAAGTACGGCAAAGCATCAATTATGGCCTTGGCTGCGCGTTCGCTGCCGGTCCGCCCTAACGCGTAGAACTCTGTCTCCCGTTCGAGTGAACCTTGCGTACGCAATCCAAGCAGCCTGTCCACTGCCGCCTCGCCGCCTGCCTCTGCCGCGGCGAAGATGGCGAACTGGCGCATCGCACCATCCCCGTCGGCCAACCGAAATAAGAACTGCATGTAACCGAGGTCGCCGCACTGCCCCAATTGGTCAATCGCTCTCTGTTGATGATGCAATTCCGCATGGTCTGCCAGCTCTGCTAGACGGGCGCAAGCTGCTTGCGTCCTCAACCGTGCCAGTCCTTCGTTTGCGATCTCCTGCAAGTCCGAGCCATTTCTAGGGTCGCTGGAAAAGCGAAGCAGTTCCTTTTCAACAAACCCTTGCCGCGAATCGGCCAGAGCGCGACTGCTTCGCGTGTCGTAATGGAGGTTTCGGAATGAAGTGCACCAAAGTACGGCAGATACACCGACCTGAGTTCTGCTTCGGTAGCTGGTCGAAGCACTAACTGAACTTTCCTCGTCGCTGCTGCATTTGACCGCATGTCCGCTAGACCTAAAGTGCCGATGCCAGTTCGTAGCGGAACGACAAGGTCATATTCACCTCCCTCGTCAGGTCGAAGCGATGGTTCAGCAGGAATTTCGCTTCGTAAGTTTCTTGTGGTTTCAGTGGTGCGCTCGATGACTCGCAATCGAATGTTCCATCGTGCGGGTATGGAAACACCGTTGGCGCTGCGAATGTCAGGGGGCCTCTGATGTTGGGTCCTTCGCAATACGGATCGAATCTGTCGAACGGGACGGCCGTGGAGCCCAGATTGGAGTAGTCCCAAACAACGAAAACGGGTTCCCCGGCGATATACGATTCCTTATCCAAGTGAACTTCTGCCCGTATCTGAGCCGCAGCAGGGTAGGCATGGCTAAAGAGAATTGATGCGACGAGTGCGATCACAGTCCTTCGCATTGGAGAAGAATTGTATAGTGCCCGGCCCCTGAGCAGTGTGGGAGACAACGAGTGCCTAGTCTGCGTATTCCCTCTGGTGCTTCGACCACCAGTCAATGGCATTAACCACTGTGCTGTGCCAACAACGTTCATTGCCTTCGGTTCCAGTGCAGATTCGTTGTTTTTGGTCGGGCACGAATTTAGTTCCTAAGTAAGCGTTCAAGGCGTTGGCATAAATGAACTCTCCATAGTAGGAGACCTTCGCACCTGACTTATTCGCTTTCTGCCGCCGCTCAGTCTCATCTAGGAGCAGAGTGAATCCTATTCGAACGACAGCGGGGTCGATACCCGAATACCGATGTCGGGCTAGCTCGTCAAATAGGATTCGCCTCAAATTCACCGGATACGGCATGGGGCCGGGTTGAGTAAACCTGATTGGTACTTGCTGCGCGAACGCAACCACGGCCCTGTGGTATCTGTTTTCATCTTGACCCAGCAAACAGACGGCGGCTTCCGTCCTCAACCTGATGTCTGCGGTCGTGTCCCCAAAAAGAGCAGCGATTCTTGATTCGGCATCGACACTGGCGCACAACCCATTTAGCAATGCCATCTGTCCGGAATAGGAAATCGGGTGCGCCCACAATTCGAGCAGCACCTTTGAAACCTCAGCGCGTCTATGAAGGCACGCAAGTTGTTTGCACCACAGCCAGTTCACAACACAAGACTCTCCCCAGCCCGGAACTTTATGGTCTTGGAGCGGGTCGTAGCAGTTGTAGGCCGCGTAGGATTCTCCAAACGGAACTCCCTTGGCAATTTGAGGAAACAGGACAGGTAGGGCGATTTTTGGCGGCAGCCCCTCGAATACCTTCTCCGCTAGCGACCACTGCTCGTCGGGCGTATCCCCAGACAATAACTTCAAAAGCAGTTCGGAAGCTCGCCCTTCATCAGAAACCACGTTTCCTTCAGGAAACGCAGGAAACGAAGTGAGCAAGGCAAAGCCCAGCCATGCTACCGTTCGTCTGAGCGAGTTGACGCTAGGCAGTGTGATGTAAGTAGGCAACCCAATTTATGGAGGAATGTTGCTCACCGCTAATCCGATTATTTTTTACTTCAACTGAGGGGTTCTGGAATCCATCACCTTTCCACCAAATTGCGTAGACGCCGGGTCTTCTGACGTAATTTGCACTAAGCTGTGCAGTACTATTTGGAGCTTTTGGGCCTCCGCAGTGCTTTTCTCAATGCTCTTCGCCGCGGGACATCTTTCAATCCCGGCGAAAACAAATTTGGCATCGTTATGGTTTTCATCGACGGCATGACGATGTGCTTCAGTCTGTCGGCAATCATTCTGCTTGGGACTAGGGCCAGACATTCCTGTTCGGCGCGCCTACGGCAGCACGCTCTAATGAATCCGTCGTTTCACGGTCCCACGCTACTAACTCTGGGTAGCGACGGCCCCGAAGCCAGCGTGCAGGTCCTGCTCTCAGGGGCGCTCTTCCTGGTACTGATAGCGATCATCTATCGAGGCCGAAGGTATCCGCTGATTACGGACCAGTTCACCGCTCATGCGATCGAAGAGTTCATTCAGATTGACGTGTTCGCTCCGATCTACCCACTGGCCGGCAGAGTTAATCTTCGAGTACGCTTGGACAGCGGCCACAACAGCCGGCGCCGTGACCTCTACCTCTCCGGCGCGCTCGATGATCTTCTCGAGAGCCGCGCGCACATTGCGCTGGCGCTTGGAGAAGAGTCCCAGGGCGTGAGCATGCCGGTACACGGTTGCTCAATGACCAAGCTCGTAGCGTTTGGCCATGGCGGCCGGACTGCGCCAATTCGTGAAATCACGTTCGATTTCGTCGCGGATCGGGTGGGCACAAATCTTACACTCCGCTGCGTGGCGCCCGAAGTTCACGGGCGTGCTGCGCCTAGTTGGCATCATGACCTCCGTTACCCATGACGGCACTCCGTCCGCGACGCAAGGACCTTCGCAAAATGGGGTTCTCCCTCATGAACTTCGCTCCACCTGCCCTAATGGCCGCAGCTTAGAACCTGAGTTGATGGTGCATTCTGGCCGGAGGGTGATTTCAGTTGTTGTCGTGATGTCCAGCCACATACCGACTGAGAGCCGGCGTTGAAACTCTTCGGGCGTGTACTGCGTGTGCTCGCGGTGGAACCACACCTCCTCTAGGAAGAGGTCCTTTTCTGGCCCTTCGATTCCGACAGTCTGAACGCGTGAAAACTTTCCGTCATTATGTTCAACCACGCCAGCTACTCTTTTTGTCACGATCATTTGTGTCTTCTCCCTAAATGAATTTTCAGTTATTGCTTTGCAGCGAACGCTGCAGTGCAGTCGGAGTACAACGAGGCAAATTCCGGCCGCCGTTCGCCAAGTTATTGGAACGTTTTGGAACGTGATTGAGGTTTAGGGCCGAGGTAAGTGCTTGAAAAGATGGTGGCCAGGGACGGAATCGAACCGCCGACGCCAGCCTTTTCAGGGCTGCGCTCTTCAGACCTAACCACATTTTTAATCAACAACTTAACTTCTCAGAATGGCCAATTTATTGTGACCATTCCGTGACCAGCGCCGATGTTCGCCTAAGCGTCGGCAACAAATTGAGGAGCGTGACGAACAAGTGCTTGAGGAGTTAGGACGTTCTCGCAGAGTCGAACGTCGGGCTCCCGATAGAGCGTGAGATCGGTCATCCCTTCCGAGTTGATCGACCACTCACTTCTGTTTGATCGTCGCATTCGGCTTTTTTAATTCTTGTAAGAATGTGCGGATTCACCTAAAGTCGTAAACTTCTCCGGGTTGAGCGGCAAGAAAACGATCAGATGGGATAGCTGCCGCCGAGACAGACGACGCAAGTGCCAATCGGGGAGCCTCGCGGGCCTCGTCGGTGAGTTGAAAGGTGCCCCAGTGGATTCCCAGCGCCCGGCTGGCTTCGATATCACGGAAGATTTGAACGGCTTCGGCGGGGTCCACGTGCTGCGCCGCCATGAACCATCTTGGCTCATAGGCGCCTATTGGAATGAGCGCCAGGTCAACGTGACCACAGTGCTTCCGTATCTGCTGGAAGATGCGACCGTCTCCGTAGCCGCTATCGCCAGCAAACCAGATGGAACCAGCTGGCGTTGAAAGGAAGTGGCCGCCCCATAGC
>Ga0126381_100009765_pt1 | contig 10782 bp, 16 predicted proteins | sample PanSoiMetPlot_28_FD_96465 | JGI IMG/M metagenome (GOLD analysis project Ga0126381, IMG submission 96465) | Tropical forest soil microbial communities from Panama - MetaG Plot_28 | ecosystem: Environmental > Terrestrial > Soil > Tropical forest > Bulk soil | place: Panama | collected 2016-02-17
CGCAATGGCACACGCACGCGATGCGCCCTGGCGGCATGCCGGCGCCCCCATCGGCGCCTGACTGGTCTCCGCCGATTCCCCCAGTCATCAAGCCGTAGGAGGCCCCGTGGAGCTGCGCATTGCCGTCCCTGAGTCGCACGTGGCGGCTGACGTCCTGGACGCCGGCCTGGAGGTGACCACGCGCCTGGACGAGAAGCAGATTCAGAACGGCGACGTTCCGCTGTTTCGCGACGCTGCTCCTGGGTCCGCTGTGCTATGGCAGCCTGAACCTCCGGGCGCCGAGCACTTCGACCACGCAAAACGCGTGTTATCTCGAGGGTTTGGAGATTGCGACGACCTTGCGCCTTGGCACGCTGCGTCATTGCGTCAAAGCGGCGAAGACCCAGGCGCCCGCGCCTGCGTCTACCAATCCGGCCCGAACCGATGGCACGCGGTCGTCCTGCGTTCGGATGGCAGCATCGACGACCCCTCCCTTGAAGCGGGCATGTCCCCTCGAGGGGGAGGAGGCCTTTCGGGTGTAGGGTACGACGACGAAGTGATGGGGGACGATGATGACGACGACTCCGACGCCGACTACGGAGACGATTCGGACGACGGAGGCGACGACGCGAGCGACGACGGAGGTGGCGGTGGAGGCGGAGACGGCGGTGGAGGCGACAGCGACCAGCCGCCCGCGCCTCCTGCGCCTGCTCCTCCTCCCAAGCCAGGTGCTCCTAAGCCTGGAGCTCAGTCTAAGCCCAGAGCACCGAGCGGCGGTGGCGGTCGGCGGCCTCCTCCCCCTCGCGTTCCTCCGCATCTGTCGATAGCTCCGCCCGTGCTTCCGAGGATGTTCGGCGGAAGGCGCCCGGCACTTGCGGTTCGCCGTACCGTCCACGGATTCGAAGCGCGGGCGGATGTTCCCTACCTCGACACGGAGTACAGCCTCGCGGCTCTCGCCAAGAGTGGCGTTGCTCCCACGGCGCTGGTCGGCGCCATCGGTCACGCCATGAACTACGCCCGCGCCGCTGGCTGCGTCCAGGGCAAGCACGCACGCCACATGGCAGCCATCGCAGGCATGCTGACCGGGAGCTCCCCGGGCAAGATTGCCCAGCTCTGCGGCCGAGACGCCGTCGACGCTGGCTTGCCGCTGGTCCACTCGGTGGTCGGCCTAGCGCGCTCGACGTGGGTCTCCGATGACTGGTCTGTCGGTCAAGGGCAGGGACCGAGTGCGCCGCTTCTCCCTCCGCAGCAAGTACACAACGCGATGGCGAAAGCGGTGAACAGCCCTCTGCTACCACCGACTGCTCGCAAGCTGGCTCGCATCGTCGGACGGCACGCGACGGGGCCCCGTCCTCCGGCGAACTCCCTGAAGGGGAGCATCATGCAGTGGTTTGCGACCACGCAGGGCCCCGTTCCGCCGAACTCCCCCGACGACCACGCGCGCCTGCTGCTGGCGGATCAGGCAGCCAAGCACCTGACTCGACCAGGAGCACCGCTCGCTGGTATCCCTCCCGAGGCGCCGCTACCAAGGGGCGCAAGCACCGTCGGGGACCTGTTTGGAGACATCGGCAAAGCGCTGGGCGACGCGGGCAAAGCCGTGGCTCAGGTGGTGAAGCAGGTGGGCCCGACCGTCGCCACCGTCGCCGCCGTGCTTCCTCCTCCGTACGGGCCCGCCATCTCTCTTGCAGCGACGGGAGCCGTTGCCCTCGCGAAGGCCGCCGTCCCCGATGCCTCCCCGAGCTCGACGCCGCAAGCTTCGACCCCGCTCGCTTCGCAGGCCGCTCTGCATGCTGCGAGCGTGCCTGGCGCTGCTGCTGCTGCACACCCTTCGATGGTGCCTGGTGGTCCGCTCGCTTCTCCGACGGGCATGTCCTCGGCCCAAACACCTCGGTACATCCACTTCGTTCCAGGAACTGGTGGCCACGTCCTGGTCTCCTTCGCGTGACCCATGCCGCGCCGACCTCTCGTTGCCCTCGACCCCTACAGCGGACGGCCCATGCTCGTCCGAACGGCGGCTGAGCGCATCATCGAAGACGCCATCGGCAACGTAAACACGGCGAACCGTGGGACATCGACGCCCGCGAATCAGCCGATGGATCATCACTGGGGCCGGCGTAGCGCGGGCAACGACGACAAGCCCCAGCCGGAGGAGGTGATTCGTTGGGGCTCTACGCAGACGCTGAATTTCCTCACTTCGGGGAACTCGATTGGGACCAATCAGCTGGTGAAGGTGAAGCGTCCCTTTCCCGAGACCTTCGACATTCTCCTGTTTGCCAAGGCGCTGCTTCCGACGCCCGTGGTCCCCGCGGTCTACCAGCTTGACGTGGTGTGGGCCGTGACGACGGGCGTCGGTACGGACAACGTGACGCTCCCTTACGAATTCTTTGGCTCGAACGCCGGCGCGTCTCCGCCGCAAACGGACTTCTTTTTCACGTCCACAACGGCACTCACCATCTTCCGGCAGATTGAGTTGCCAGTGCAGGACTTGCAGATTGCTGCAACCGTCTCGTGGACGTCGCTGGATGTGCCGCTTGCGTTTCAGATTGGGGCCTTCGCAACTCCGAAGTATTCGGGCCGCATGCGTGGGAGCGATAGGCCATGAGAATCAGCGAGCGCTCCTTCATCGCGTGGCTTCGGAAGAAGCCCAAGCCGACGCGGGCGCGCGCCACGTGCGACGACGGGCCGGTTCGGACCGTGGTCATCAACGCGCGCCAGGGGGCCGCTTTCTGGCGAGAGGCTGTCGATTCGCTGGCCGCCCTGTCCCCCTTGCGCGTCGAGCTCCTGAACGACGCTGGTGACCTGATTCGCGCCAAGGACATTGAGCCCGAGCTCGAGGAAGGTCAGGAGGAGCAAGAGGCCCTCGAGCAGCAGGCCGCCCTCGAGGAGCGCTCCTCGAGGAGCTCATCGGAAGACGCACGCCTCGTGCAATTCGCGAGATTGCTCTCGGAGGCATACCGCAACGGCGCTGAAGCTCAACGCGCATCGAGCGAAGTGGCTTTCGGACGGCTCATCGACCTCACCAACGTTGCATTCCAGCGACTCGACGCCTTGGAGAAGGCGTACAGCCGAAGCTTCACGGAGAGGCTCCGAGAGCAGGCTGCAGGGGGCGCGGGCAAGCCTGACGACTTGCAAGCGTTTCTCGCCGCGTTCCTCGGGGGCATGGCGCAGGGGAAGCCCAACGGAGCGCCGAACGGAGCGACGACGCCCGCGCCGCCTCCGGAAGGGGCGACGGTGGTGTGATGTTCACGTTCCTGGGTTGGGCCTTTTTCATCGACCTCTTGTTCGGTGGGCAACTCTTCTCCGGGCTGTTCTCTGGAACCCCGTCGACGTCGACGCCTCCTCAGGCGAACGCCGCTACGGCGACGCCTTTGGCTCAAGCCGCGCAGACGCAGCCAACGCCGTGGCCCCAGCAGGCGCCAAGCTTGCCCGCGTTCCCCGACGGATGGGAAGCCGACACACCTCCCCCGCCCGAAGTCGTTGCCCGGGCGAACGCGTTGCTCTCGCAGCTATGGGGGCAGGGCGTCGGCTCGAAGGTCCAGGAGATGACCGGCGGAAGGTGGATTACATACGTCGCCACCTGGCTCGGATCCCTGAAGGGCGTGGTCGCGTGGCGCGTGAAGGGTTCGTCGCCAGGAGCAACCGCCAGCTCCGTGACGAAGGTTGTGCCGGGCGCCATGCCCGAGCAGTCGACAGCCATCACGCAAATGGACGAAGCGAAGAAAGCCGCTGCAGCGACGTTCTCGCAAGTCGCCCCGCACTCTTACGTACCGAGCTCGGACGCGACGGACGCCGCCGACCATGCGGCCGCCGACGATGGTTCGTCGACGCCCGCGGCATCGAGTTCGGTCTTCGACAACCTCGCCTCCCAGGCCAAGAACATCACCGACGCGTTCTCCGCGCTGAGCGGCGAAGCACTGGACGGCTCGGCGGAGACGCAGCGGCAGGACGAAGCCGATGCGGACCAGGGATGAACTCGTCATCGTCGGCCTGGTCGTCGCAGGTCTCGTCCTTTTGGGCGGAAGTGCGAAGGCCGCTCCGAAGCCGGGCACGAAGTACAGGGGGCCTCTCTTGGTGAATCACCCGAGGACGGGCTTGCCCCTCCGAGGCGGCATGGGCTCGCGGCGTCTCTCATCGTCCGAGATTCGCCAGCTGGCGCAGCAGCACGGCGTCGCCTCGCCCGACGTGGCTGTCACGATTGCCATGCGCGAGTCGGGCGGCCGCGTCGGTGCCTGGGTCGACACGCGAGGGCTTAGCGACCAGGAGCTTCACGACTTTTGGGGCCCGACGTACGACGGGCAGACCCTGCACGAGGAGCTCAGCGTCGGCTTGTGGCAATTCAATCTGCTCGTGTGGGCGAAAGCTGACCCAGAAGGTGAAAAGGCGCTCCTCGAGGACGACGAGAACGCGCAAGCCGAGCTCCTAGCGAAGGTGAGCCAGCATGGGACATATTGGGCTCCCTGGCATCGGAAGGGAGACGCTTTCTGATGCTGGTTTTGACCGTGGACCAGCCGAATGTGCTGGAGCTCAACACCCCAACCGGCTCCCCGGTTACCGTGAAGCCTCAGCCTGGCGGCGCTGTGTCCGCAGTTACTTCCTTTCTTTGGAAGCCTGGCAGTGCGCCATCCTCGAATGTGTTTCAGACCTGGGCTCAGGTTCAGGCGGCTATCGATGCGCTTGGGGGCGTACCCTACAAGCTAGGCTTGGATAACTCTGGAGGGGCACTCACGATACCCGCCGGGGCTGTCAGGCTCGGAGGTAACGCTGTCTGGACAAGTGCCAATCCCGCCGTTTTTGCTGCTGTCACCTTTAGTAACGGCGCCATCATTGACACGAGCGCGAACACATTTTGGACTATCGACGCCTGCATTGTCAGTAGCCAGGGTGGGGCTAGCCCTATGTCGACGGCTGTCTCTGGCGGTATCCAGTTCGTTCGATGTACCAATCAGGCTGTCCTACGTTCGCTTGGTGCTAGTCCGTTTATTGATGCCACAAGTGGCAATACGGCTGTCTTGCTGCTGGACGGCTTCTCTCAGCTTGGTGACCGTGTGCATAACGCCGTAGTCGGTTCGGGTATGTCCGTCATATGTACCGGGGCATCGCTGCTCACGTCGAATTCTCTCGGTGCTGCGACCGGTCCTGGTACCCCCGTTGTCAACTACGAGGCCTCGTCGGAAACGGAGGTGCCCGGTACCCCGGTTACTGTACCGGCTGGCTGGACGAATCTGCGTCGTGACTTGGCGCTGCAGGTCATTCCCACCGCAACAACGACCGTTGCTCGTCCCGCGAGTCCCCAGCTTGGGCAGCCAGTGTTCGATACGACATTGGGTATACCTATATGGTGGAACGGGACTAATTGGGTAAACAGCGTAGGAGCAATCGTATGAAACGTCTCTATGGGGCTGCCCTTGCCGCACACCAGCGCAAGGTTCATGGCAAGGCTCCCGGTCGGGCCCACGTCGCGAGCTGCGGGCACCACTCGACGCATCGACTTCCTGGAGGCGTGAAGTGGTGCGGCACTTGCGGCGCGGTCTGGTCGCGGCACTTCGCCAGGCATGTGCGCCGTGACTCGCTCGGCTGGCATCATCCGTCGCGGCGATGAGTCGGTACAAGAGGAAGACGCGCGACGAGGTACCGGAAACGGTGCGATTCCTGGTCCAGCAGCTCTACGAAAAGGTGGCTGACGAGGACGATTCAGCACTTAGATTCTATGCGACCAGCCGCTCTCTCTTTATCTCTATTTATGCCACTAGCGAGCATTCGGTGGCGTCGATGTTGCGTCGGTCATCAGCCTTTCTGAGGCGCGAGGGCGTACCGTTTACTAGGCAGAAGAACGATCCCGATGGGGGTCGCGCTCCCACGATTCGTATTGGGTACGAGGATATACCGGAGGAGTCAGAGGAGCTCGACGCGCAGGAGATGGGGCTTGTCCTGGCTGATGCGGTGTACCGCTCGCGTCGTCAGGGCATGACGAAACAGGAGCTGGAAAACTTGCTTTTTTCGCATCGAAGTGACGTGTCCCCAACAGTGATGGCGATGCTTCTGCAGAACGAAGGTCTCGTGTCGGCCTTATCGGAGCAGGGTGCTGTGTGGTACGCGCCGGAATTCGCTCCTCGAGGTGTGCGGTCGTAGATAGCTGAACGCCTGCTCATCTTGCGCGCTCGGTCTGCCGGCCTGACGCTCGCAGGATGCCTGAGCCCGACGGAGGCGACTTGACCGATACCGATGCGTGGGACGAATAAGGAGAACGATGATGGCCAGTAACCTCAAGATGGTGCAAGAACTCGACGAGTTTGAAGGACTCGCGATGATGGTGTCTCGTTTTGCCGACGCGATGCGCGCGCGACTCTGGGAAAAGATGCGTGAAGGATACGAAGGATGGGCCGATGACAGCGACTCCGGACTTATCGAAACGGTGCGCGAGAAACTCTTTGCCTCCGTGGAGAAGTACCGCAAAGGTGAGAAACACCAGCTCGTAGACATCGCCAACCTTGCGGCCATCTTGTGGCTTCATCAGGTGAAACGATGAGCGCGCCCAATAGCTGAACGCCTGCTCATCTTGCGCGCTCGGTCTGCCGGCCTGACGCTCGCAGGATGCCTGAACCCAAGTCCCTTCGAAGTATCCTGGAAAACGCCGGCGTCCTTTCGCCGGACGACAAGCGGGCGCCCATGCGCCTCGTCTCAGCACGCTGCGGTCTCTGCGGCCTGCTGCAACACCAGCTGGTCCCCCTCAACTCGGGCCCCCCGCGTTGCCTTGGCTGCAAGGCTCGCGCACTACCGGAGGGGGACAAGTGAAGCGGCCTCAGTCGCGTCCCCAGGCAATCGCCAGGGGCATCCGAACGCTCAAGTGGAAAGGCGTAGGACGACTCAGCGCTTCCGTGCTGTGCGAAGTGCTGGGCCTCCCCTTCCCGGGGGCTGGGGTCGGTTCGACCCCAGTTGTAAGCACTCACGGGCGATACGTAGGCAAATGTGTTCCATCGGGGCCTCGCTCAATACAGCGCAGCACTTGCCATCACCCGTCCCCTCCCAAGCCCCCTCGCGTAAGTAGCCGGCAGTTGGAGCTGTTTCCGTCGCGCCCCGCGCCTTGGGAGATCACAAGCTGTGTTACCGCACCCTCAACAGAAGGCAGAAGGCAGGAGACCATGCGACCAGAGGATGCCGACGAAGAGTCCGACCGACAGGAGGCCGACAAGGACCGTGCCTTCTACCGGAAGCAGCAGGCGAAAAAGTGGGACGACCTGCTTCATGCGACGCTCCACGTCCTGAACGCAATCCACGACGCGTGGCATCCACCTACATGACTCCTCCGCCGTTCGTTGGCAGCTGCACACACTGCGGTCGCCCAAGTCCCCGGTTCGTCAACCGCGCGGTCAGAGCGCTCATCGAGACTTCGAAGCTCGGCGACCCCACACGCCACGTGGCCTACCGGTGTGTGTGCGGTCGCCAGGTAACGCACTCGGTAGACGTGGGTGAGGCGGAGCAATGAGGCGTTGCCTGGCGGTTGCCCTGGCAACGCTCCTGGCAACAGCGTGCGGCGGCCTGGTCTGCCCTGGCGTGAATGACCCGGGCACCTGCTGCAACGGAGAGCGGCTATGCAACGCAGGCGCCGCGTTTGAATGTGTGGACGGTGTCTGGCAACAGCGCTCCGGCTGCTGGGCCGGTACGTGCATCGATGGGCAGTGCATACTGCCGGATGGCGGAATCGAGCCTGGCAGTTGACCGCTAGCTGAGCTCGGGCGTAAAAAAAGCCCCTCATGCAGCTTGTCGAGAGCGGCGCACGAGGGGCTTTGACATGACGGGGGGGGCCGTCACGCACCGGGAAGGTACTGTTTCACGTGAAACAGTGCAAGGGCAGGGCCCTCCCCAGCTCCTTGTTTCACGTGAAACACGCGCCCGCGACGCAGTGCGGTTACGCTCGCGCACGCGAAAGCTCAGCGAGTCGCGCCGCGAGCGGGCTTGCGGCCTGCTTCCGACCATCGACGCGACCGAGCACCCCTACATCAGGGTGACGTGTACGGATGGCGAGAAGCGCGCGGCTTGGCACGGCGTCGGCTTCTGCGGCCACGTGTGGAGCTGTCCCGTGTGCAGTGCTCGCATCCGTGCCGAGCGCGCCGCGCGCGTGGTCGCAGCGGTGCGAGGCATCGGTGGTCGGTGGTGCATGCTCACCATTACCGTCAGGCACGCGCAAGGCATGGCGCTGGAGCGCCTCTACAAGGGGCTTACTACGTCATGGCGTCGCACGCGTCAGGGGGGGCGCATTCAACGTGTGTGGACATCGCGCGTGCGAGCTTCCGTGAGGGCGACGGAAGTGACGCACGGCCAGAACGGCTGGCATCCACACCTCCACGTCCTACTTGCGACCGATGGCTTCACGCGCAGCGAACGGAGAGCACTTTGGAAGCGATACCGGCGCATGGTGCGAGAGGAGCTCGGCGACGCGTGCCTTCCCCTCGAGGGCGTTGCCATGCACTGGTCGAAGGGCTTCGAGGCTGACTCGACGGACGCTCGCTGGCTTGCCTCCTACGTTTCGAAGTTTTCGTGCGAGGTGAGCGGCGTCGCAAAGGACAGGGCAGGGGGAGCGACGCCCTGGGAAGTGGCCGACAGAGCTTCGAGGGGAGACCATGGCGCGCTACGACTCTGGTCCGAATACGTCAGCACAACGCGCGGGCGTCGCGCCGTGGAGCTCGACGACAGAGCTGCAGCGGCAGCCGATGACTACCTCGAACGCCAGCGAGAAAAAAACGACGAGGCGAGCGAGGGAAAGTCAGACGACGGACATATAGAAGCCCAAGAAGTCGAGGTAAAACGAGACGAGCTTCGCTCCCTTCGTCTGTACGAGCGTAAGCGCCCCACCATCATGTGGGACGTGCTCCACGCCGCAGAGGTGTGGGGCGAACAGGGGGTGCGAGCGCTCATCGCGGTTGCCCAACTGTCAACGGGGACGGGGCCCCCCGCCGTCGTCACGTGGTACGCTCGGGCAGGGTGAAAGCGTTGCTCATGGCCTTGCGGGATGAGTTGCCCCCTTTTAGGTGGCTTTACCCGGAGAACTGTCCTCGGTGTGGCCGTAAGCGCGTGAATCATCCTTCGCACTGGTGTTGGCGGTGTACTTGGTGGCTGAAGTGAGCGACTTCACCGACCTCCAGGCCCAAGTGCTCGCACGCCGCGCCGAGCTCGAACGCGCGTGGCAGGTGCAAGTAGCCATCAAGGTGCCGAGCGGCTCGATTGCGAAGGACTACCCGGACCTTTCCTCGAGGGCGTGGGATTTCGCGCACGAGAACGCTCCGAATGTCATCACCGCGTCTGCCGCCGACACGCGCGGCCGAAAGCTCCTCGAGGAGCTGCACGCGATGGGCGAGCGCTTCCAAAAGGAGCTCGGCCCCGAGGCAAACGCCGCGATGCCGGCCTACCTGCCCCCTGCACCGAGCGCCGACCCGTCGCAGGCGTCCACGTTTCCGAGCTTTTTTGGCCTGGATTCGGGGGAGCTCATCATCGCCGCCATCGTGGTAGCTCTCGTTGTCCTGAACGAAAAACGTGGAGGCTGGTAAGTCACGCGTGTTTCACGTACGCTTGACACATGGCCAGCACTGCTCTCGTCGTCGCGCGCCGCTCCGCGCCTCGTTCCGCTTCGCGCCCCCAGACCATCACCATCAGGCAGCCGAAGCCCAAGAAGGTGCACCGCCGCAAGACGGGGACCATCCAGGGTGGCAGCCTGAAAACCATCGGTGTCTTCGCCGTCGCGGGTTACGCGATGGGATTTATCGATAAACAGCCCAATATCCCGACCATCCCCATGCTGGGGCGCGCGGGCACCGTTGCCCTGGCGCTCCACTTCCTGGGCAAGAGCAACCCCATGATGCGCGAGGCAGCTCTCGCTGCTGCCGCCATCGCCGGGTACGAGTTCGGCAACAAGGGTTCAATCTCGGGCGTCGGCGGCGTGGCGCGACAGGTCGGCAGTATTGCCGCGCAAGTGTGACGAAGGGACCATAGGAGAAACCGAACATGGCAGATGTGATGGGCTACGATGACACTGACTTCGAGGTCGTTGGCGACGATGACCTGATCTCCGGCGCTGTGCTCGGCGCTGCGCTTCGGCGCGCAGCTTCGCCGGCACGGCACCTTCGCCTCCCGCCGAAAGCCGACTGGCGCAAGGGCCAGCTGGCTCCTGGCGTCATGGCGCGCCAGGAAGGCCTCATTCCTCTGCCGATGACGCCACTTCAGGGTGGCGGTGTCTTCTCTGCCACCGTCGCGAGCATTACCTGGCAAGGGCAGCTCCAAAAACCATTCCGTGGCGAGCGTCTGCTCGTCACGACGGTGCGCACCGGAACGACCGCTACCGGCCGACTCATCGGCCAGATCTTCGTCGGGACCGATCTGCAATTGGCCGATATTAGCGGCATCGACCTCGAAACGGTCGGCAACCCCGCGTCCTTCGGAACGAGACTCACCCTCCTGCAGGCGCCTCCGGGCGTTCTCATCCGACTGCCGGTCACCATCTCGCTGGTTCCGACCTCGCCTGACACCGTCGCGGGCTTCGTGACGCTCCTCGGCCGCGTCATCAACTGAGCGCGATGCTCATCTTTCGCTGTGACCGGTGCGGCAAGGAGCACGTGCTTCTTGGCGACATGCCCTTCTCCTCCAAGGTCCCGGAGGAGGCCGCACCGGTAGCGGAGACCCCAACGACGCCGCAATGGCACACGCACGCGATGCGCCCTGGCGGCATGCCGGCGCCCCCATCGGCGCCTGACTGGTCTCCGCCGATTCCCCCAGTCATCAAGCCGTAGGAGGCCCCGTGGAGCTGCGCATTGC
>Ga0126381_100009768_pt1 | contig 10781 bp, 8 predicted proteins | sample PanSoiMetPlot_28_FD_96465 | JGI IMG/M metagenome (GOLD analysis project Ga0126381, IMG submission 96465) | Tropical forest soil microbial communities from Panama - MetaG Plot_28 | ecosystem: Environmental > Terrestrial > Soil > Tropical forest > Bulk soil | place: Panama | collected 2016-02-17
TGCCAGATTCCTAGGGCACTGAATAGCCAACCGCCGACAAACCCACCAATTATCCCAAGGATGATGTCGACTAGCACACCGTAGCCACCACCCTTCATGACTTGCCCAGCTAACCAACCTGCGATCAGCCCTACCACGATCCATGCGAGAAATCCCATGATTATTCTCCCTAGTCGAAGTATGGACTTGTTCAGTATCCGGACAGACACTCTTGCGCGGAACAAAAATATCGAGGCCGCACCAATCCCAAAATGCGGTCTCGACCCTGCTCAGAGCGGAACCTAAGCCGATCTAGCCTAGAGAGGCTCACGTTACGCCAGCAAGCTCAGTACGATAGTATGTGGTCAAGAGTTTCCGTGCATGAAAAAGAGGGCTTCTTTCTCTTCTCATGCGAGGTACAGATGGCTTAAACCTTCACTGCCTTCGCAAGCTTGTGGAGCACTGGAACAGCTGCAACCAGTGATTCGAACTCCTTCACGACCGGGGTGCCCCCAATATACTTGTTGAGTAACTTTACGACCGTCGGATAGACCTCCCGGTTGAACTTTTCGGCGTGCTCTTTCTTTTCCCACAGGCTGATGGCCACCGCCTCATTCTGATTTGGGGCGATTGGAAAAAGCTCTTCGATGAACCCCTTCTGCTTGCGCAGGAGGGGAAGGATGTCCTTTTGTAACTTTTCCGCGAGGAGAGGGAATTCATGGGCGACTTCGGGCTTCAGTGGTATTGTCACATGTCGGGCAAACATCTTGGTCTCCTCCCATCCTTGCGACTAAATGTCAACAAGAGTAGGCCAGACCGAATACTGGCAAAATTGACAGATGTGTGAACAGGTCTTCGTACCTCCGCAAAGTCGACGGCTAACTCACGGCGCTTTGTGCCACGGCGTGCAAGAGTATCGTGAAACCCTCGCACGGTCTGCGCGAGATAAAGTTTTCGGAGGGCTGGCCGAAGGCTTTACATTGCTGCACGTTGCTGGTTTCAGTTTGAGCCGCACGCAAGTCGTTAAGACACTCAAGGTCGGTCAGCGCCCATGAGGTCGGCTCCCCTTTACTGGCTGAGACGGCATTCACATAAAGCGGCAGACTTGGCGCACCACGGTGGTAAGATTCTTCGCTGTCGGAAAAGGGGAACTGGATGGCTGCGTTAGCAATTCGAGTTCTTGTCGCGGAAGACTACGAGCCATTGCGTCGTTTTGTTTCCGCAACTATTGAGAAACTGCCGCAATTTCAGATCATCGGCGAAGCGTCAGACGGATTAGCAGCGATTCAGAAAGCGCAAGAACTGCAAGCAGAGATGATTCTGCTGGACATCAATCTTCCGATGCTAAATGGATTCGAGGTCGCCCGACGAATCCGAGAGCATTCCCCGCAATTGAAAATCATATTCTTTAGCGCGGATTGCGCTTTCCACACAGCGCAAGAAGCTTTCCGAATGGGGGCGTACGGCTATATTGTCAAGTCGGATGCCGGGACGGAACTTGTACCTGCTCTTGAAGCGGTTCTCCAAGGGAAGCAGTTTGTCAGCGCCAGGTTGGCTGGTCGATTTGATTCGCGCCTTCACCCAACAGCGCTCTGAGAGCCACGCTTCGCCCCGAGAGGCACACGAATGTTGATAGTGGTTCCAGACATTGGCTTCGAATCAATCACAATCGCCCCGCCCACCACCCGAACGTAGCTCCGGTCGGCAACACCTACCGCTGAACCTTGGTTGCTAATGTTAACGGCACCGTGCCCTGGGTTTCGGGGTCTCTAACTGGGCTGGGCTCAAATTGAGACTCCCACATCCGCTTGTTTTTCGCTTCAATTCACTCGGCAGCTTCGAGCAAGCGTCTCAGTGTTTCCTTGTCTGTTCCGGGCGGAACGATCACAGTTCGGATCATAGTGCCGTCATGAGTCTTGCACCACAGCCCGACACGCATGTCCGCCTCACCCTCGCGTCGTGGCCTCGAGCAGCGATTATGATTTGAAGGCGTCGCAAGCCTCTCTCTTGCACTTCAAGCATCGCACGGGCCGCGGCACGGCTCTCTGCGCTACCAATGGGAAACTCATTGGGGATGTGGTTTCTCAAGAAGCATGACGGCGCTGAGCAGAATATCCACACTGGAAAGACCAGTGGTATCCACCGAATGATTCCAATGCTTAGTAAGAGTGCCCCTCCCAAGGCGTAGCCTAGGAATGCAATCCAGCGTGGAACAATCTCGGTTCGCAATAGGATCGTTAAGGTCGAGAACATGAAAACGCCGGCCATCTTGATTCCGTACACGTTCATGGATTGGTAGATTTCGGCGCGACCCAGCGCGTAAGTTCCTGTCCGGAGGACAATCTCGGGTGCATTGATTAACGTCCGGATAAGCCCAGCAGCAAGCGCACCTGATGTGAAGATCATCGCGATATACAGCAATCCGCTCCCTATTAAAATCGTGGCAAAAAACCGGTCCTCTAGAACTCCCAAGCGATTTCGTATTACGGCAATGAACCACAGGAAAGCAATACCCGCGAAGGGCAGTAGGTTCAAAGAAAGCGAGATAGTCCTCGAATGATTGATTACATCTGTTGTTGGTCCTCCCTGATCGGCTGGAATGGAAATCCAGACGATCAACTGACTGGTAATGAGCAAAATGGAAAAGAGTATTCCAGCAATGGCAGCAGCTCTTGGTGCCCTCAGTCTCTTGAGGAGAAGGGAATCCTCCTGGCCCATTTCTAATCCCCACTGCCACTAGGTTGGCTCGATTTTGTAAGGCCCGGGGAACTGTGACGGATTTCGTGCGCTCTCGCAAGCACTGTATTGTTGCGAGGAGGCTTCGTTTGAGAACTGGTACCGGGCCGATGGCCGATGTGGCCTGGGAGCCGAGATAATCACATTGAACGTAACACCTCCGGCCGATTCGTCGGCTGCTTCCACTTTGCCCTCAAGCCTGTTAGCCGCCTCTTGAACGTGCGAGATCGAACCCTTTTTGGCCTGCTTTAACAGAGCTTGAGCGACAGCTAGACACTGTTCAGGAGTAAGTACCTTCTCAAGCGCCTCAGTAATACGCTTGCGCTTGGGTCTACCGCCCGGATTCCCGCTCTGGCCAGGCTTGAACTGCGTTGCTTCGCCGCCCGGCACGCCTGTCATCCGCCTGTTCTGAGGCATCATGCAGTGACGCTCCGTGTACCCGCCGTGTACCTTACTTCGGCGTTTCTGGCGTTTCTGCAGGGTTTGTCGGAACATGGAATCAATAACTTACGTCTTTGCAACTGGCTTGATGGTTCGATCCCCACCGCCCCTACCATGCAATTAATTGACATGCACTGACTAGGTGTCCCCAGTTGATGCAGGCTTGTCGCAACACCGCGGCGGAATGCAAGTCACGCTTCAGCGAGGTCTTGCTCTATGGGCTAGACCGAATCGGCTAGGACAAACGCAACTTTTTGATACAGAGAGGCGAACACAAGGCGAAGATCGCGTGCATGGGCGGGCGCGCGTTCGCGCGGGGGTGCTGCCAAGCGGGAATCGCGTCCCATTCTGAGACAGGTGGTGATAATCTCTGTTCGCAACAGTTTCGGAACAGCAGTCTTAACAGTGCGTCAGGTACGTGTCCAGTAGTGAGTTGCGAAGAAAGCCCGACTTCCGCCCTGGTTCCACGCTTCGGACCTGTCACTACTGAAAAATATTCTTCAGCTCTCGGCCAGATGATGATGTGGGATGTCTCGTCATGTTCAAGGCAGAACCGTACGCCTCCCTGGCCTATGGAGAAGTAGAAATGAGCGATCGAGAACTACAAAGCATTCTCGATAATTCCACAGCCGTCGTTCAAGTAAAAGATTTAGACGGGCGCTACGTGCGCATTAACCGGCGGTTCGAGGAAATCTTCGGGCTCGACCGATCACAAATACTTGGCAAGACCGACCACGACTTGTTTCCCAAGGAAATTGCAGACCGCTTTCGAGCAAACGATCTCGAGGTGGCGAAAACCGGCCGCCCCTTGGAGTTTGAAGAGGTAGCGCCGCACAAGGATGGGCCGCATGACTATATTTCGATCAAGTTTCCGCTACTTGATGAGGGTGGAGTGGTTTACGCCACAGCGGGAATCTTCACGGACATCACCGACCGGAAGTGGGCGGAAAGAAAACTGAGAGATAGCGAACAGCTCTTCCGTTCAATTTTCGAGAACGCCCAAATCGGAATCGGTGTCTTCTCGATCGATAAACAGGAGCTTAGTCCTAACCGCGCGTTACAGGAAATGCTCGGGTATAGCGAAAAAGAGCTAAGCCGCCTGGAGACGTGGGACAAAATTACCGATCCTAAGGAGAGTGCTTCGGCTGCAAAACGTTATGCCCAAATCGTGGAGGGGAAGCGAGACAAAGACGAATGGGAACAGCGCTTAATTCGAAGAGACGGGCGCATCGTCGTAACAAGCGTGAGATTCTCTCTACTCCGGGATGCGGCGGGTAAGCCGCAGTATGTGGCTTCCTTGCAGGAAGATATTACGGAACGCAGGACAGCGGAAGATCTACTTCGGAAGCACGAGGAAGAACTGCGTCACGCGAACTTTCTTGCGGACACCGCCCTTGAACTTTCTAAAGCGGGCTATTGGCACGTCCCATTGGACGGCTCGGGTTGGTACAACTCGTCGCCCCGCCGAGTGGAAGTTTTTGGCGAAATCCCACGGCCAGACTATCGCTATCGGCTGGACGAAATGTTTGCTCACGCGAGTGAGGGCGACGAGCCTGCGGCGCAAGCGGCACGCGAGGCATTTAATGCCGCAGTTGAGGGCAAGAGAGCCAGTTACGACGCGGTGTTTGCGTATAAACGTCCAATCGATGGACGTATCGCGTGGGTTCACGCACTCGGGCATGTGCAGAAAGATGCCGACGGGAAGGCAACCGACATATATGGCGTCTCGCAGGATATTACGGAATTCAAGAGGCTGGAGGCGGAACTGGTAGCAGCGAAGGAAGTCGCTGAAGCCGCCACCAAAGCGAAGTCTGATTTCCTGGCGAACATGAGCCACGAGATTCGCACACCGATGAACGCCATTCTTGGGATGACGTATCTGGCTCTGAAGACGGAGTTGACTGCAAAGCAGATAGACTATTTGACGAAGACCAAGGTCGCCGCCCAAGCGTTGCTCGGGATTATTAACGACATTCTAGACTTCTCAAAAATCGAGGCCGGCAAGCTGGACATGGAGAAGGCGGAGTTTAGCCTCGATAGTGTGCTCGAGAATGTGTCCTCTGTGGTCAGCCAGAAAGCCCACGATAAGAGACTGGAATTCCTTATCGCAGCACCACACGGCCTGCCGTCGAATCTTGTGGGGGACGCGTTACGTCTGAGCCAGGTCCTTATTAATCTCGTCAACAATGCGGTGAAATTTACCGAACGCGGCGAGGTGGTCGTGACTGTTGCGCTCGAGGAACGAATGTCCGATCGGGTGAAGCTGATGTTTTCCGTTCGCGATAGCGGAATCGGGATGACACCGGAGCAGACCGCGCGTTTATTTCAAGCATTCAGCCAGGCCGACACATCCACCACCCGAAAGTACGGCGGCACTGGGCTCGGTCTCTCCATCTCCAAGCGGCTCGTGGAGATGATGGGAGGTGAAATCCGTGTAGAGAGCACCTACGGAGCGGGTAGCACTTTCCTGTTCACTGCCTGGTTCGGCATCGGGTCGGGGGTGAGGGAGCAGAAGCGCTTCATTCCGAATCTGGTCGGCAAACGGGCATTGGTGGTGGATGACAATGCACTGGCCTGCGAGATTCTCGCAGATGCGCTTAAGGGCTTCGCCCTAAGGGTCGACTGGGTTTCGTCCGGTGAGGCCGCCCTCCGAGAACTGGCCGCTGCTGATTCGGATGATCCCTATCAAGTGGTGTTGATGGACTGGCACATGCCGGGTATCGATGGACTGGAAACGAGCCGGCGCATTATGCGCGGCGGACTTCTCAAGCACGTGCCCAAGATCGTGATTGTGACAGCATTTGGACGCGAGGAGGTTCATGCTCAGGCGGAGGAGATGGGAATCAAGGGCTACCTTCTGAAGCCAGTCAGCCCTTCGCTGCTCTATAACACGCTGATGGACGTATTCGGAATGGCGGACCGCGAGAGCGGTAGCCTGAGCAAGGTGAGAGAGAATGCTCCTTCGCCCGATGCGAACGGGATTCGGATCCTATTGGTAGAGGACAACGAAGTAAACCAGCAGGTGGCGGCGGAGCTTCTTGAAAGCGCAGGAGCTAACGTGAGTATCGCGAACAATGGCGGCGAAGCGGTAAGAATTTTATCGGAAGGGGATGAGCCGCCCTCGTTTGACGTTGTGTTCATGGACCTGCAGATGCCCGAGATGGACGGCTTTACCGCCACAAGGCTTCTTCGTGCACAGCCCCGGCTTCAGGGATTGCCGATCATTGCGATGACCGCACATGCCCTGGTGGAGGAGCGGCAGCGTTGCTTGGATGCGGGGATGAATGACCACGTAAGCAAGCCCATCGATCCCGATGCACTGTTCGCGACTCTGCTGCGTTGGGCAAAGCCGCACCAGACACGTGAGGAAGCAATTGCATCATTGCCAGTAGAAACGGTCGAAGAAATGACTTTCCCCGAGATTGCCGGCGTTGACGTGGAGGGAGGCCTGAAGCGGGTTGCCGGGAACAAACGGCTCTACCGCGACTTGCTCCAACAGTTCGCTACGACGCAGGCCGACGCGGGTTCGCAGATCTCCGCGACAATCGAGAGCGGAGACTTCCATCAGGCCGAGCGCATGGTCCACACGATAAAGGGGGTGGCGGGAAATATCGGACTTGGGAAAGTACTTGAGGAGGCGGAGAAGTTGGAACGAGCGATTCGGAGGGGGAACGTGGACAGGCCCAAGTTGTTCCGAGAATTTACGCTCGTGTTGAAACGCCAGGTACAGGCCATTCGAGACGCAATGTTCGAAATCGCGCCTGACCGACCGCCGCATTGGAGCAAGAGCGAAGCGTTCGACGCACAATCGGCAGGTGCAGCGATTGCGCGCCTAAGAGCTCTGCTAGAGACGAGCGACGGGGATGCTGCCGAAGCTTTTCTCGTCGTTGAAGCTATTCTTGCCGGCATGGTGGAGAAGTCACGACTAAATGATCTGGGCATGACCATCAACGAGTTCGACTGTGAGGGAGCGCTTCTGAAGCTGAATGAGATCACCAGGGAATACGGGGCGGGTTGGGAGCAAGGGAATGGGTAACTTAGGAGAAAAGAAGACCGTACTCGTGGTGGACGACGCTCCCGCCAATCTTCAGATTGTGAATTCGATTTTGAAGGATGACTACAAAATCCGAGTCGCTACAAGTGGTGCCAAGGCTCTGGTCCTGGTCAAGGTCAAACCCCAACCCGATCTGATCTTACTGGACGTCGTGATGCCGGAGATGGACGGCTATGAAGTCTGCGGAATCCTGAAAGCTACGCCGGAGGCCCGAGACATACCCGTCATTTTCCTTACCGGGAAGACCGAAGCCGATGATGAGACAAAAGGCTTCCATATGGGGGCTGTAGACTATATCCATAAGCCTTTCTTGGCAGCAGTTGTGAAGGCGCGAGTTCATACTCATCTTATGCTTCGGGAAGCGCGCGAACAATTGTCTCGACAACTTATCGCGATAAATAGTGAGTTGGAAATGGCTCGCAAGATTCAATTGGCGATTCTTCCACACGCAACTCCGAAAATCACAGGGCTTGAAATCGCGGCCCGTTTCGTTCCGATGGGCTCGGTGGCTGGTGACTTCTACGATTTCATTCTAATAGACGAGAAACATGTGGGGATTCTGATAGCAGACGCTTCGGGGCACGGTCTGCCCGCTGCTTTAATTGCCTCGATGCTGCAGATGGCCCTTGCTGCCCAACTCGCGCATGCCTCAAAGCCGGGACACGTGCTCGCAGGCTTGAATCAGGCCTTGTGTGGGAAATTCACAACCCATTTTGTTACCGCGGCGTACATATTCTTGGACCTGGAACTGAGGACCATGAGATATGCCGGTGCTGGGCATCCGCCTATTTTGCTGTGGCGCACTTCGACAAGGAACACGGCCGAAATCGAGGAGAATGGCATGGTTCTCGGCTTGTTCCCTGACGCGAGCTACGGCGAAACTGAGATGGCGATGGAACCGGGCGACAGAGTCGTCCTTTACACTGACGGTATTCTTGAAGCAAGCAACCCTTCAGAAGAGTTGTATGGAGCAGACCGCTTCAAACGGTTTCTAGAAGTCAACAGCTCCCTTGAGGCGGACGATTTCTCTGATGCATTGCTCGACGAGTTGTCACGTTGGTCAGGCCAGTCCAGGGGACAGGGTCAGAAGGACGACATAACGTTCCTGGCAATCAATTTCTTAAGGTGAGGAATCGAAAGTGATCGAAGTTAGACTGATTTCAAATGCTTCATTTCGTCGCGTCCCTATAAGATCGTTGAATTTGCTGAGCTACAGGTGTACAGTCGCGAGCCAAGCAAGGTGCAGATTCTCTAAATGGCCAAGGTCGCTCGGCTCCTCTGAGCGGCCTTTTCTATCCCCGTAATAATTCAGCGCGACTGTGCGGATCGTCGCGTAACTGTTGCAAAATCCCCATAACGCTCAAACCGCCTTTTACACATGAGCGCAAACAGGCCCCCGAACCTAACCAAAACTAAGCGGAAACGCACCGATTTTACGGCTGGCCCGATTGCCGAAGGCCCGCGTGTCGTGTGCTACGACTCATCAGAAACTTACAGGCACCAGTGTTCCCGGCTAGCGTGCTCGTCGTACGTGTTTTGACCACAGCGTTGGCCGGTGCCCAATTGTGACGGGCTTTGAAAAAACGGCTGAGAAGAGCTTGAGCGTCAGAGAGATCCCAATGGGGCCAGTGCCGATGTTTCCCAATCTGAGAGGACTAATCGGGACATCGGGTCATCCCGCGAAAGGGCGCATCGGCTAACAAGAGGTTACCCTTGCACGTCGGAACGTAATATTGCAAAAGGATGAGGATACGCATGACAATCACTAAGCTGACGTTTCTGTTAGTGCTCGTATGCAGCACAAGGTTCGCGATTTCAGTTCAGGCGCAGACGTCGGCTAGTCCCGCCCAGGCGCAAACGACTGCCAATCCCGCGCAGCTTCCGCAGCGGGACGGCTCCCACGACTTTGACTTTCTTATTGCCGAGTGGAAAGCGCACGTTTGCCGTCTTCCCGACCGGCTCAATAACTCAAATGTGTGGGTGGAGTACGATGGCATCTCAAACCACAAGAAGATCCTCAACAGCAACTCGAACTTCGAAGAGTTCGAGGTCATCAGCACCGATAAGAAACTCCACATTAAGGAGCAGACACTCCGGCTCTACAATCCTGCGTCGCACCAATGGAGCATTTACGGGGTGGACGTCGATAACGGGACTCTTGGCCTTCCTCCTGTGGTCGGCCAGTTTACCGGTAACCGTGGCGAGTTTTACGGCCAGCAAGAGTACAAAGGCCGCGCGATCCTGGTGCGCTATGTATGGCTTAACATCTCTCCGCAGTCCGCGCGCATGGAACAGTCTTTTTCTCCGGACGGCGGAAAGACCTGGGAAGTGAATTGGATTTGTGAACTTTCAAGATAGAAAACCCGCAACGGAGACACGCGGGAAGCCGATAGCTAGCGGATGCTTCGGCTGGTAAAGCTTGCACACCCCACATCCGAGGCACTGGCTGGTTCTTGCGAAGCTGGCGGGCCTGTCAGGGATATTGTAATCATTTTTCGAGCAATCTCGGTGACAGCCCCCAAAAAAAGCGGAGTGACTTATTCATGTGCCTATCGTCCCAATGAGCGTCAAAGCCCCGGTGACAGTATCGATGCTGTACATCGAGACAGCGCTAGGAGATAACGAAACTGCCAGAAACCGATACCAGGAATTCCTGGCAGTTTGGAAAACGGCCGATTCAGACCGACCGGAACTGGCGCAGGCACTGAATTTTTTACAAGGGACGTGAGAACCTGCATTGGCCGCTGTCCGCAGTCGCTGCCTTGATCGAAGAGATATATCGTCAGACAGCGGCTCAATGAGTAGGCCTCCGTCACTTGTGATCTGATTTCAGAAAGCATCCATGGCCGTATTGTCACCATGAATGCGATTTTCCAGTGTTTCGAGAGTTGTGTCCGATCAAGCCTAGCGACTTATCGCCTAATTGGAACTACTTCCGCATAGTTTGTCGTGCGACCACAGCTCTCGACCGCCGTTCCCCAGAAGCCAAATTCTCGGGAACCAATCCATCTGGGGCCAACAGATCCGTGAGGAGTTACTGCCTATTGAGTGCGGACCTGTTCGAGTGTTGATCGCAACACGCGGCGAGCCAATCTATCGACTGCATCCTCAGCCGGCTGATCCTCCAGCAGTGAAACGTGCAACGCATCGAGAGAGAAATTGCCATGCGGGTGCGTGACCGCGCGGATAGCCTTGCTGACAAAGTAGATGCCTCGGCTCAATTGCGGCGAGGGCTCGGGTATCCCAAGCTTGGCTCGCCATTCAGTGTTTCCTTGTGCGTCAGCTAACAATGCTTCAATGCTCTCGGGGTCGCAAACGAGCCGTTCCGCTATCGCCTGCGCCCAGCCTGTAAGGATAGTCAGCTCATCGGTTTCCAGTGCGCGTGGGGCAAGTGATGCTGGCTGGAAATTTGATAATGGCGATTGGGCGGGATCAGCCCGAACCTGAAAGACGTTAACGGCGAAGTATTCGGTCACGTTCTCGACCGGACAGCGGCCATCAGCGCTGCGCCGTGTTGCTCGGTCGCCACATACAGTGACGAGAACACCTTGAGCACCGGGCTCGAGAGAAA
>Ga0126381_100009769_pt1 | contig 10781 bp, 22 predicted proteins | sample PanSoiMetPlot_28_FD_96465 | JGI IMG/M metagenome (GOLD analysis project Ga0126381, IMG submission 96465) | Tropical forest soil microbial communities from Panama - MetaG Plot_28 | ecosystem: Environmental > Terrestrial > Soil > Tropical forest > Bulk soil | place: Panama | collected 2016-02-17
AGGAACCGGTGCGGGGGAACCGGCGCGAAAAAATCGGGCCCAAAAAAACGCCCGCCGGTGCTTACCACCGGCGGACGAGGAACCCGAGGGCCTGTTTTATGTGGCGACGTTCGGCGCGGACGTTTTCGCGTGATGCTGGAACAAATGCGCGAGCATGAAGCCGAGGTGAATAAACACGGGCGAGAGGCCCGTAATCTCGCTCACCACTTGGTTGTTTTTTGCGAACTGGCCAATAATCCCACCGGCCACGGCGGCGATTTCGTCGGCGGACTGTTCGCCGGGGGTGGGCGGTTCTTGCCCGTCGGTGGTTTCCGGTACGGGTACCGGCGTCGGGTTCGGGGTGGCGGCGGGGTTCGGGTTGTGACCGGGCGTATCAAACGGCGGCATAGGATTTATCCTTTCGATTTTTTGTTCGGGGTGTTTGAGTTGCTCGATTTCGCGCTGATGTTGCCAGCACCAAAGCAAGTTGCCCCCGACCCCGAGCAGGGACAAAATTAAACAGAAGTCGCGCACGCGCATATTAGCGCGGATTTCAATATCGGAACGGCGGCGCATGGTTTCCCTTCTTTCGGCCTTCACCTAATCACCGCCCGGAATGGACAGCCCGGAACTGTTACCGGGGCACGCGCGCCCCATGCGATAAATTAAAACGTCGAGGTATTGGTCGTCCTCGGCGGGGTCGCATACGGCGTACAATACGTCGAACAAAGGCGCGAATACATACGTTTCAAATTTGCTGCCGGTGTTGCCCGTACCGCCCACGTCGCCCAAGATTAAACCGACCGAGGGTTTATGCTGGTTGCGCACCGAATTAAAGTCGTCGGTGTTGCCCTGCAATTCTGCCGTCGTCGGCGCGATACCGATGTAAAACGACGGCGGGGGGCCGCCGCCCGGTACTTGTATCACGACGCCGAACGGTTCGCACGCGCCCCGAAGGTCGCACAATTTCGTACACTCAAAGGGGCGCGCCGTAAACCGCATTAGTTCCCCGCCGTGCCGATGCGCACGATAAGCACGTCCACGACTTGGTCGGCGTTCCCTTGCGCGACCTTGCCGTAAAGTACGTCGGCGAATGGGAAAAGTTTAATCGTGGTAAAAAAACCCTTGGGGTCGGGGAGCGTAAAGCCCTCCTCAAGAAACGTCGTGGTCGGGTCGGCTTGGGCGGACTGCAACGCGCCGAGGTTATTGGAAAATTGCGCGTTATTGCCCGTTGTGTTCTGCACAATTATGCCGTACTCCCCGCACGTTTGCGAGAGGTCGCACAGTTTTGTCGGCGCGGCCCCGTTCGTAAGTGTGAAACGCATTAGCAGCCCTCCCCGGTTAGGCCAACGTGATGTATTGCGCGAACGCGGCGGCGTCCTGAAACGACAACGCAATCCAAACGCCGTTAAACGCCATGACTTCGGCGATTTGTCCGATGGTCGCGCGCGTCCACGTGAGCGACGTTTTGTTCCCGTTCAGCTTGTTCGCGCCGAACGAGAGAATATGCGCTTGCGCGGTGGTGGAAATGAACTTGATGCGCTTGAAGTCGTCCTGCCCCGCGACCGGGGCGGGAACGGTAATGGTGGCTACGCCCGCCGCCGTGATTATCACGTCGCCGGACTGTAAGTCCATAGTGCCCGTCGCGCTCATGACTTGCGCGGGGGAAAGTTGGGTCGCTTCGGCGTTGTCTTGCGTGCCGTGCAACCGGAGTATATCGCGTTGCGGCATTGCTTCCTCCTGTTAGGTGTAGCTCCCCGTCGCAATCTCGTCGGCGGAGAAACCGAAACCCGAATCCAGCACGGGAACCGGCGTCGGGATATTCGCGAGCGAGGACAACGCCGACAAGTTCGGCGGGGTGCCGCCGGTCAGCGTGGACACGTCCACGAAAGTGTCGCCGCTCACGGTCGGGGCCGTGGTGGGCGGGAATAAGGCTTTAATTCCGGCGGCAATAAAGTTCGGCGTCGCCGCCGTTAAATCCGCCGCGATGGTGGTACCTATCCCCGGCGACGTAATAACCGAGGGGCGCGCGGGTATCGTTACCACGGCGGTATGCCCCGCGTTCGCGGGTACCTTGGTCGCGGCGGATACCGCCCCCGCCGTCCGTTTCATGAGCGCGAGCACGACCGCGACAAACGCGCCCACCATAACCAGCAAACCGGTAATCGACCGACCCATATTACACCCCCGCCTGTTGCCGAATGTACCCGGTAAACCGCGCTTGCGGCGCGTTCGGCGACCCGTACCCCGGCCCCGACGACGAGCAATTAGGCGGGCGGTTGTTAAGCGTGGGGTCGGTCGCCATGCGCGTCGGGTCGTTCGGCGGTACATACCCCGTTTGGGCCGCCGCGCTTACGGCGTCCTGCGGTTTGAAGAAAAACCACCAAATAAGGAACGCGATAAGGGCGACGAGCCCGAGTTTTTTCTGCGTCGGCGTCATGATACGCGAATCCTTTCCTTACGAAATACAGTGGACACAAGCGCGGCCAGTAACAGCCCGACTACGAGTACGTCGCGGATTGTCCACGCGCTTTCGTGCGTGGTGACGACGAGCGCGCCGGTGTTAGGGTCGGTGTCGGACGTGCCGAAGTGCGCGAACGGTTTCGACAAAAACGCAAGCCCGCACGTATCGCACGCGGGCGTGTTGTGAATAATGAGCGCGGCGAGGACAAGAATTTCGATCATGACCGCGCCGCCTTGTACTCGCGATTCCATTGCGTGGTACCGGGGGTCGCGCGTTTCGGGTGCTGGAGCACGCGGGCCATACTGAATCCGTCCGGTTGCCGCACCGTGCCGATAGCTTTGTTCCCGCCGTCGTCGGGTATCGGCTTGCGCAACGCCTCGGGGCCCCGGTGGTCGTTCGGGTCGCGCGCGATGGCTTGCGCGTGGATGGGCGAAAAACCGTGCCGGTCGGTTTGCGTAAACCGTGCTTGTAACACTTGGCGCACTTGCGTGGCTTGCGACGCGCCGAACTCGGCGGCGGGGTGTAGGCCCACATATGGGTGCGACGAGAACAGCGTACCGGGCGGCGGCGGGGTTTGCCCTTTTTTGAGTTTGTCCGTAGCGCGCAACCGGGCGAACGCTTGTTCGTACTTAACGCGGTCGCCGGGGGTGACGGTGGTTAACCGGAGTTCGTCGATAGCGCGGAGTTGCCGGTAATAGTACCCGCCGTCCTGTCGCGCGGTTAGGTTCATGCGCGCCCCGCCGCGCGTGGTGCCCTGCACGATACCCGATTGCCGTTGGACTTTCCGCGCGAGGCGGGCCGGTTGCGATACCGGTTGGTTTTTTAGCACCGCACCGCCGCGCAACACGCTTTTAGCTTGCGACGTGACGCCGCCGCGCGATTGTGTGAGGGCGAAGGGGTGCACGCGGTGCGGCGTGCCGTTTAAAGTGAGGCCGAGGGTCGCGGGCATTAGACAATCTCCTCTAGCTTGGTATCGACGGTAACTTGGCAGTAATCGGCGACGGTTTGCGCCCATTCCGGGGCGTTGCCCGCGTCGTTCCCGCGCGACCCGTTTATCCAAACTTGCGACAATTCCGTGATGGTCATATCGCGCGTGTAAATGCGCGATGTGTTGGTGAGCATGAGCACGACTTGTTTATACAGCGCGGCCCATCCGGCGAGCGCGGTCGGGTAAATCGTTTTCCCTTGGTCAAGGCCGAGGCCCACGTCGCCCGCTTTCAAATCTCCGGGGTTGTTATTGCGCGTGGGCAAGTTGCCGGGGTCGTCGCCGAACCCCTCGGCCTTCGCGATACCGTTCGCGAGTTTTTGTATCGGGTCGTTAAAGAATTTCGTCACGAGAAACACCCCCAAAGCGATAACCGCCAATAACAGCACCGTTGTGCGCGAGAACTTGCGCATGGTGTCACACCCGTTCCGCGTAGCCGCGCGCGAATGCGTTCACGCCGACGAGTACCACAACAAACCCGAGCAGGATAAGGCCGATAGTCCCGAGCCCGGACGTGCTCGTCGATTTAAACGACCCGTCGCCCGACCCGGTGCTTTCGCCGAGTTGCGCGCGCACGCTATCGGCGACTGTTTCGGCGGGCCACCCACCCACGCCGGAAACGTACGTAAAATTGGTTTCCGTTTCCGACGCCGCCGCCTCAAGATTTTGCACGACTTGGTTCACGCTCCATCCCGGTTGCGTCCACCGGAACGTGACGCGCAATAACGACGAAAACAGTCCGAGCACGCCGCCGACATAGCTCGCGTTTACGTCGGAAACCGGCAACACCGCGCCGAGAATTTTCGTAACCACGTCGTCGGCGGACGCCTTAAACCCGAACACTTGCCACCCGGTTGCGCCCGACCCGTTAAACAACATGGTGTACTGCCCGTTGCTCGCGATTTGGTCGGTGAGTTGCAAATCAGCCATGATGCCCTCCGAACAATAACACCGCGCCGAGCAGCACCGCGCCGCCTATCGCGGCGATTTTCACCCACGACGGCATGGCCGAGGGCCCGCCGGTGGTTTGCGGCGTTACGTTGGCGTCGTACGCCATAACGCCGGGGGAACTGCTAATTTGCGCGTTCCCGACCGCGTCCTGTATCGCGGCCCCGGTGACACGCGATGCCGCCGACCCGGTGTTGTCGGGCACGGCCCCGTTAGTCGCCGCGTAAAACTCGGGATGCGTAACGCTCAAAGGTTTCCCCGCCGCGTCGTCGAACTCGCGCCCGGTAAATTGCGCGCCTAAATCTTGGGCCGCGTGAAAACACGCGATTTCGTCGCCGACTTCGGTTTTACCGCCCGCCCGCCCAAGGTTCAAGTAAAGCGGGTGCGCGGTGCCCGCCGCGACCGAGGCGTCGATACGTCGGACGCACTCGTACGATACGGTGCCGAACCCTTTCGTGGACTCGGTCGCCGCGACTTGTTTTTCTCCCGACGCCCGCGCGGCGCGGGCCGGGTGCCCGAGGGCTTTCGATACAAACTTGCCCCCGATACCCCCGGCCAAACTCGCGAGAACGCCGACCCCTGCACTCGCCGCCGCCATGATTACCTCCCGTGCCGAAACCCCGAGGCCGCAAAAACGAGCACGAACCCGAGGAGGATTAGACCGCCGTACAACAAAGTTTTACCGCTCACGCCGACGCCGGTGGTATCCACGTTCGCGGGTTCCGCCGTGGGCGTTACTTGCACGTTCGGCGCTGACGTGCCGGTGCGCGCGGCAATCGCCGAGGACAGCCCCGCCCCGAGTTGGGGCAGGGTGTTCTCCGCGATTTGCAAGTACTGCTGGCCAAGGTTCGCCCAAAACGAAGACGAACGTTGCGTCGTTACGTCGGGCATGGTTACACCTCGACTTTGACTTGCTCGATTTGCGTTACGTCGAGCGCGTCGGTGGAAGGCGTCATTCCGGTGAAATCGGCGTACAACTCAAACCGCGTTGCCGTCGCGCCGAAACCGCGCGTGTCAAAAATATCTTCCATGAACCCGCGCGAGGCCCAATCCACGAGCGCGTACCCCTGCAAAAGTTCCTGCCGGAACCCGCCGTCGCGCGCGTTTATCTCGCGCAAGTCCACGTTACGCACGCGGAGTTTTTCGGAACCGTTCAATTTGACCCGGAACCGGTTAATACCCGCCGCGATGCCGTCACCGACACGCGCGGCGGTCATGAGTTTGGGCACGCTCGCCGATTGCGCATACTGACGCAAGAGCAAACCGCGAATCTTGTTACCGATTTGCAGTTGACCGATAAGCGTGTCCGCGCCCGACGCGGGCAAGTTGCCCCACTGGAATTGGCGCGACAACAGCGTGTAATGGTACTGGTTAATGGGCAAGTTCGCCGCAAGGGGCGAGAACCGCGTTACCGTGATGGCGGGCACGCCGGACGCCGACCCGAACGCCGAGAACGTCGAGGTAACCGCCGCCGAGGCCAACGCCGTCGCGTCACCGAACCGGACGACGAGGTCAAGCTGTGAAAAAATCGACGGGTCGAGAATCCCGGCGATTTCGTCCTCGTGCGTCGCATAAAACGGCGCAATGGGCACGATAAGCGCGAACCGGAAATCGAAATTCCCGTTCCCCACGGCGACGCCGGGGCCGGGGAACGTCGAACCGGGCACGCTCAACGGTTGGCGGCGTATCCCGAGGGGCGTGTACTGGTTATACATCTCCGTGAAAAACGCCAATTCCTCGCCGGACAAGTTGACGAGCGTAATCGACCCGCCGCCCGTAACTTTCGTGCCGCGTAGTTGCACGTTGCGAATGAGCGAAACCGGGGCCTCGGGGAGCACCACGCCCGCGTTCGCGGTTACGTTCCACCGGCCTTCGCACATCAGCAACAGCATGGTAAGTGGTAAATCGCGCGGAAGGCCCGAACCCTGTCCGTACGTGACTTCGCCCGCCGCGCCCGCGTTCGACGAACCGGGCATGGGAATCGTGATGGTGAGTTCTTCGCGACGCTCTCGAATCACGTTACACCGCCTTCCTGTGGTGACCGCCGCCGCCGTGAAAAATGCTCACGACAAAATGCGTCGCAAAAACGGAAAGCATAATGAACGCGCCCGTAATCGCGACCGCGACGAATTTATTTTGGGTGACGGAATTTTGCGGAATGTACTTCGGCAAATTCGCCGACACAAAATTCCAAACGTAACCGAGCAGCAGCGCGGTTATCGCAATCCAGAAAATTTCCATAATTCGCGCGCCCTCCTCGGCGCGGACAAAAACGAGAACGACAACGGAACACGGTCAGGGCCCCATGCTATCATGGGGTTCGGGTTGAAAACCCTTGACACGGGGAGCAAAAGCATTTAGTATTCTCCCCGACTTTAACCGGGTAGAATACAGGCCGTATAAGCTCCCTCCGATGGGTGGGGGCTTGAGCCCGGTTAAAAAGCTCCCTCTTATGCCAACACCCGCACGTGCCCCGCAACCGGTGCAACACCCCGACCCGCCCGACCTCGACCTATTCGCGCTCGCCGCGACGTATGGCCTCGTCGGTTTGGAACCGGTCGTTGATGTTGTGCGCACGCTGTTGTGGACGGGACAAATCGCGGGCGAACGCCCCGCGAGCGCAATTATTGTCGCGCCCATTGGCAGCGGAAAAACCTCCGTCATGGAAAAACTGAAAACGACCACGGCGGAATTTCTTTCGGATTTTACCTCGCAAAACGCGCGCGGCATAATCCGAAACGATAAACTTTCCCATGTTATGATTGGCGATTTTCTTTCCGTGCTCGGGCACAAAACCGGCACGGTGGTTTTATCGCTAAATCTCATCGCGAAAATGACCGGCGAGGAAATCTTATCCGACCCGTGGACGGGGGAACCAATCAAACCGGGCCGAAAAATCGGCGTTATCACCGCGATACCGCCGGACGGCCTCGTCGATAGGAAAATGGACAAACTCTTGTGGAAGTCCGGGTTCGCGTCGCGGTTTATTCTCATCCGATACCACTACACCGAGGAAACCATACGGCGTATCCACGAGTTCATCGAATCCGACGCGTACACGCGCGTTAAACCTATAGAACTGGAAATCGAACGCGGGCAAGTCGCCGTCGATATTCCCCCGTCGATTTCCCATAACATAAACTTGCTCGCGAAATCTATCCAACACGACCCGATAGGCGCGCGGGCCCATCACCACCTGCGTTCCCTCGTGAAAGCGCGCGCGCGTATGCGGCACGATAACAAGGCGAACGAGGAGGATTTTAAGGCCATCGAGATTATGTCGGGGTTCTTTACGAAAGCGGGGAAACGCATATGATGAGCGCGTCCACCGCGTTTTTGTGGGCCTCGGTCGCCTCGTCGGCGGCGTACGTCTTGAAAGCGTTCGCCCCGTCGAAAGAGTGTAACAAATGTAAGCGGCGGCGATTTTACGCGCGCCTCGCCGTGAGAGCCCATCGGTTTTTATCCCGCCGGTGGCCGGTCGCCGCGTCGTACCCGTACGGCGCGCTTATTCTTTATTCCATCGTGGCGGTTCTGCGCGAAGGGGGTTTAAATTGGCTGGAGATAAAAAAGTTGCTTGTCCCGAATGCGGCACCGAAAACGACGCCGCCGCCGAAAAATGTACCAAGTGCGAACTCCCGTTCGTCCTCGGGGAGTCCGTTAAATTGACCGACGTACTCCGCATTTTTAAAATCGGTCAAAAAACCGCGAAAGAGCCCGAGAAAAAGGGCCGTTTCCGCCTGTTTGGGAGCGACTGATGCCGCACCTATGCCCGCAATGTTTCGACGAACACCCGGACGTGGAAGCGTGGAAAGCGCACATGACCGCGACCCACGGCGGGTGGACGGACGACGAGAAAATCGCCGCCGGAATCACCGATGAAGCCGATAACGCGCGCGGGGCCCTCGGCGACCGCGAACTAAACGACGTGCCGGACATGCCGCCGTCCAAAACCCCGCCCCGCCCGGTGCCGATTGCGCCCCGTGGTAAGGGGAAAACCGCGAGCGCGAAAAACTCGTCGGTTATCGGGCGCATCATTATTAAACGCCTCGCTCGGTTGCCGTACGCCGCGTGGGCCGCCCTCGTGCACGACCCGCGCATGGACTTGAGCAAAGAAGAGCGCGAGGAACTCACGAGCATGTATATGGAAATCGTGTCGGGTATGGACGTGGATTTTTCCTCGCCTAAGTGGGCGTTCCTCGCCGCGTTTTCCGTAAACGCGGACTTTATCCTCGTTCGTCTCGGGTACATGGGCGTAACCGTACCGGGCATGGACGACGAACCCGCCGAGGTGCAACCGTGATACCCGAACTGCCCGCCGCGCAAAACGTGATCGTGGTCGGCCCTGTCGCGTCAGGGAAAACGTTTCTCCTCGACGCATGGTGGACGAAAGAAAAACGGGTCGTGCTGTTCGACGGTACGGGCGAAATCGACGACGACGACCCGCGCGTCGAGCACGTCCACAGTATCACGGCTTTAAAACGCGCGCTCACGACCGGGCCCGACGTGGTGCAATTCTTCAACCGGCACCAACGTACCAAGTACCGGGTCGCGTTCCACGCCCGCAAGGTCGAGGAGGATTTTCCCCTTGCCCTGCGCGTCGTTTGGCAACTCGATGCCGAGCGCAAACTGTTTATCGACGAGGTGCAAGAAGTATCGCATCTTGACGTGACCGATACCGCGTTACGGTTTGCCCGGAAACGCCTCCTCGGCCTCGTCGGCGCGACGCAACGCCTCGTCGATGTAACGACCACGTACCGCGCGAACGCGCGCATGGTGGTTTTATTTCACACGCACGAGGGGAACGACCTCGACGCGATTCGCGATTCGTGGGGCGGCGAGGCCCGCGATAAAGTCGAACAACTCCGCCCGCTCATTTACGACGACGTAAATAAAACGGTGGTACAAACCCCGCAAGCCCTTGTGTATAAGCGCGGGTTACCGATGGAAATTATTGAACTTGGATGAGCGCACACTATTTCGACGACTCTCTTAACGCCCACCCGGCGTGGTGTTTTTGTCGGGAGTGCGGCGGAGGAGGTGACCCACCGAAACCGGTAACGAACGCGCATGATTGGCTTTGTGAATGCAAAGATTGCGCGCGCATAAACCGAACCGTCGCGCACGTGTTAGCTATGGTACGCGACACAACCGCAACCGTTTTTCAAGCGAACAGGAGTTACAATCATATGCCACGAGGAAATACCGCAACACCCGCGCGCGACGACGCCAAGAAAGTAAACGGCATCCCGCGCATCGAACTCGACGAACTTACCGGCGACAAGAAACGTATTAAATTCTTGTGGGCGGGCGACCCGAAAGAACTCCGCATCACCGGCGATTGGGCCACGCTTTCGGTTAAATTTCAGGCCGTCGCGTCGGGCGTAAAACGGACGTACACAATGGGCAACAACAACCCGTGCTTACACGCACTCGACGCCGCGTTCGGCGGCGAGGGGTGGGAGAAAAAACCGGCGACATACGAGGGCCGCGAGGGCTATATCTGGAAAGCCACCGTGGGCGTGTTGGAGAGCGAATTTATTCGCATGTCGGTTATCGGCACGGACGGGCAAGAAATCCCGTTCGATTTCGATAAGGCCGAGGACAACACCGCCGCCGCGTCGGGGTTCTAGTTGCGAACACTGAGGTACATTTTCCGGCACACGCAAGCGTGGGTGTACGTTCTCGCGTTGCTCGCGCTTGCGTTGCTTGTGAGGTGCTGAATTGACGCGCGAAATCATTGCTCATTCCAAGTACGGGGCGACCAAAACGCACGCGGCGGTCACAGCCGAGGTGCATTTTTTCGTCGATGAACGTATCCCCGAAAAGGATTTAACGCCGGAACGCTTGCGGCTGGCCTTTCGGAAATGGCTCCGCACGGGCGACGCCGGGGAAGGGTTTCAAATTGAGTTGTTCGACTGGCAAGCCGGGAAAAAATCTTCTGACGATTACGAGGGCAGCCCCCGCGACTCCCTTAACGCCGGACTTAACCGCGCACTACGCGACGGGGACATTAGTTTTGGCGACGAACGGGAATGATTACGGCATCGTGGACGAATACGCCGAGGCGCATAAGTTGCTGCTCGACCTCGACCAAATCGCCGCGATACCTTGGGACGAAATCGACCGCCGGTTAGAATTGATGGGCCTAACACCCGTCGCGATGCACTACCGGCAAACCGCGCGCGGGTTTCACGTGCGCATTTTCTTAACCGAGGGTTACCCGCCGCCGGTACTCGTCGCGGCGCAAGCGATTCTCGGGTCGGACGCAAGGCGCGAGGCTTTAAACTTTCGCCGCATGCGCGTGCCGCACTGGACGGAACGCATGTTAAAGCGGTGGCAAGTCCTGTTTGCGAGGAAACTAAAAAATGGCGACCCCGAGTAACGCCCCGGTCAAAACGATACCCA
>Ga0126381_100009770_pt1 | contig 10781 bp, 9 predicted proteins | sample PanSoiMetPlot_28_FD_96465 | JGI IMG/M metagenome (GOLD analysis project Ga0126381, IMG submission 96465) | Tropical forest soil microbial communities from Panama - MetaG Plot_28 | ecosystem: Environmental > Terrestrial > Soil > Tropical forest > Bulk soil | place: Panama | collected 2016-02-17
CGAATCGCCATCGCTCCGCCTTTGGAGGGGCGCTGCTCGCAGCGCCCGGTGGCGTAAAAGTGCTCGCAGTGTGAATGGTCAATTGGCGTTGCCAGGAACGCCCCTCCACGACTTCGAATCGCCATCGCTCCGCCTTTGGAGGGGCGGTGCTCGCAGCGCCCGGTGGCGTAAAAGTGCTCGCAGTGTGAATGGTCAATTGGGCGTTGCCAGGAACGCCCGTCCACGACTTCGAATCGCCATCGCTCCGCCTTTGGAGGGGCGCTGCTCGCAGCGCCCGGTGGCGTAAAAGTGCTCGCAGTGTGAATGGTCAATCGGGCGTTGCCAGCAACGCCCGTCCACGACTTCGAATCGCCATCGCCCCGCCTTTGGAGGGGCGCTGCTCGCAGCGCCCGGTGACGGAAACCCAACGCTCCACAACCCCTAGACCGCCACATGAAACAGCAGATCGCGGTCTCTCGAAAAACCGGCCAGAAGCGGTAGGCTGGCTGCTCCTAACACCTGCGCTCCGCTACCGATGGTTCCTTCCACAATATCGACTGGAGCCAGCCCTTGCAGATCCAAACGACTGAATTTCTCTCGTGTCTGCAGGACTACTGCAGAACGGACCGCTTGCGGAAAGGCCCCGTCGATCACGATAGCCTCGAAATCGATAATGGAGATGGCCGAGCTGATCGCGATACTAAGATTGGTTGTCGCCTGGATGAGCCATAAGTCCAGAGTATGCCCAACTGCACTCCAATCATCGGGCGATCGCCATAGAATCGATGGATCCTTGCCTTCGTTCTTCAACATATTTTCAAGGATGTAAATGGAAGCGCAACGGATCAGGCTTTTTGTAGAAGTACCATTGAGATCATCTGGCGCAGGCACCAAAACCGAGCCGAACGCTCCAGCATAGCCCGCGCGTCCGGGATAAAGACTGCCGTTTAAGACGACGCCCCCTCCGACAAAAGTCGCGAAGAAAACGTATAAGAAGTTCGTATAGGTGGTTCGCTTCCCGAACGCAAGCTCGGCGGCGCAAGCTGCTGTGCCGTCATTGCAAAAATAAACAGGCCAGGGAACGAGCTGTTCAACCTCGGTTTTAATATCGTACTTTCGCCACGTCTCTTGTACTTCATGGGGTGCACCAACCTCAGTTTCCCAGCCCCACATCTCAAATGGAGCTGCGATACCAACGCCGCAAATCTTCCCAGTCTGCTTTTTGTTCAGGTCTTTTGTGATTTCTTTGATGCCGGAGCGCACAAACCGTTCTAATTCGTCCGGTGTAGGATAAGCGTAGTTTGCTCGGGTTAAGCGCCGAGCTGTTCCGGTGAAATCCATCAGCACAAGGTCTGCGCTGCGACGGCCAAACTTGAGTCCTATCGAGAAAGCGCCTTCCGGACTCAGCGACATCGGAACGGAAGGTTGGCCGACCTTACCCCGGACTGGTTCTTCGCGGATCAACAGACCATCGTTTTCCAGCTGCTTCATGATGACCGAACTGGCCTGAAGCGACAGCCCGGTCCGACGGGCGATTTCAGTTTTCGAAAGGCTGCCGTGACTTCGGACCAGGGAAAGCACCAAGCGCTCGTTATACCGTTTAACACCGGCCTGATTGGTTCCACGACTCGCATCCACTCCCCGCGCGGGAAGTGATGTGAGCGAGGATAGGACGTACGACATTGTCTGTGGCTCCGTTCCGAAAAAGAAATCAGGTGAGCAGCCGTTGCAATGATTCAGGCGATCGCACGGGTATCGCGGCAGGAAGTCTAGAAGGAGCAGATATCGAGGGTCAACTAATAAATCATTCCGATTTATTTATGTATTGACAGAACTCAGCTTACGGGTGCAAAACATTGCTCGTTCAATCGTAAAACCCCGACAATCACCCCCTTCTTTTATGCGCATGATCATCTCCCGCGCCACGGCGCTTTGTACCGCTTCTTTGGCGGTATTCTCCTTGTTCTTTGCTCACTCGGCTCAAACGGCGAAAGCCGCAGCCGGTGATCAGATTCTGATTGGACTCGTTACAAAGACCGAAGTTAACCCTTATTTTGTCAAGCTTCGTCAGGCGGCCAATGCCCAGGCAGAAAAACACGGTGCAAAATTAATCGCGCGATTCGGTAAGTTTGATGGCGACAATGAAGGACAGGTCGCGGCAGTTGAGGATCTGATTAGCGCTGGCGTGAAAGGAATTCTCATCACTCCGAACAATTCGACCGGTATGTTGGGTGCCATTAAAAAAGCACGCGATAAGGGCATTGTGGTCATCGGGTTAGATACTGCGACCGATCCGCCGGATGCGGTGGACGCGACGCTGGCGACTGACAATTTCGAGGCTGGCGTGCTGCAGGGTCAATATGCCCGGAAAGCGCTCGGGGACAAGACTCCGAAGCTGGCGATGCTTGATGGAACTCCCGGCGGCTCGGTTGATACCCAACGGCATGACGGATTTTTGAAGGGGTTCGGCATCAAAGAAGGGGATCCGGCGATCGTTGGTAAGGCGATCACCCATGGCGCGCAGGACGAAGGACAGACGCAGATGGAAAATCTGCTTTCAGCCCACCCAGATATCAATGTGGTTTACACAATTAATGAACCGGCGGCAGAGGGCGCATATGCTGCGATTAAAAGTCGGGGCAAAACAAAGGATATAGTGTTGACTTCAATCGACGGTGGCAAACTTGGCGTCGAATACGTCAAAGCTGGCAAGATCGCGGCAACAGTGATGCAGTTTCCAAAAATAATGGCGACAAAGGGGGTCGACTACGTCGTCGATTATGTGAAAACCGGCAAGAAACCGAGTGGGTTTATCAACACCGGAGCGATGTTGATTACCGATAAGCCGTATTCCGGATTATCTTCAAAAGATACGAAGTGGGGGTTGGAAAACTGCTGGGGCCTGAATGGGCTCTCCTCGTTTAGCAGATTTGTTGCTCAGGTAAACGAACCCTAAAGTTTCTACATTCATCCTGCGATGGGGACAAAGGCGACACCGGGGGCTACCGAACCGGAGCCAATGACTGTAAGCGCGCCCGCCAGGCCGAAAGGTGGCGGGCTTGCTCGGTTTCTCACTGCACCGACGATCGGGCCGTTGGTTGTCCTACTAGCGTTTTGCGCTGTATTTTCGTTGAGTACGCGCACCTTCCTGGCTCCGGGCAACCTCTCCTTGGTGGTTCAGCAGAGTGTCATTGTTGGCACCTTGGCAATCGGGCAAACGATGATAATCCTGACCGCCGGAATCGATCTGGCCAACGGTGGCACCGCCGTCCTGGGTACGATAGTTGCCGGCAAACTGGTTGCCCAAGAACAGAATCCGGTGCTCTCACTGCTCCTGATGCTTGTGTTGTGCACCGGTTTCGGGCTCACTGCTGGTCTGCTGGTGAGCCGGCTGTGGCTTCCACCGTTCATTGTAACACTCGGTCTGCTCGGGATAATCACCGCCATTACCCGTCTGATCGCGCAAGGTGGCGCTTTTCCCGTCAACGACGAACTGCTTTCCTGGCCAGGAAATGCTTTCGCGGTTGGCGATACGTCGGTCACGTACGGCATGATCATTATGTTCGGGCTCTATGTGCTGGTCTGGTATCTGCTCACTCAGACCGCTTGGGGCCGTCACGTTTACGCGATCGGTAATAATCGAGAAGCGGCGCGCCTGGTTGGTATTCCGGTTCAATCAAGACTTCTCTCCGTCTACACATTCGCCGGGTTGCTCTACGGGATTGGCGCCTGGCTTGCCTTAGGACGTATCCCGAACGCAGACCCAAACGCACTACAGAATGCAAACCTCGATAGCATCACCGCTGTGGTCATTGGGGGAACCAGTCTGTTTGGCGGTCGCGGCAGTTTGTGGGGGACGCTGATTGGAACGCTGATAGTGGCGGTGCTACGCAATGGTCTGACTCTCACCGGTATCGATCCATTGTGGCAGGACCTGGTGACCGGCATCCTTGTGATAAGCGCCGTTGCTTTGGACCAGATTTCGAGACGAAGACAAAGATGAAACCGGATGCGCAGCAGAAAGTAGCTCTACCGCCGAAGGGTACTGTGGTGCTCGAGGCTCGGGCCATCACCAAACGGTACGGACATGTGACGGCTTTGGATCGCGCTGATCTCGAACTGCGCGCCGGCGAAGTCCTGGCTGTAGTCGGCGACAACGGTGCCGGCAAGAGTACTTTGATTAAAGTTCTTTGTGGCGCGGTGATCCCTGACGAGGGCCAAGTCTTGCTCGATGGCGCTCCGGTGCATTTCCGAAGCCCGTTGGATGCTCGCAGATTGGGGATTGAAACTGTTTACCAGGACTTGGCTGTTGCGCCGGCTCTAGATATTGCGACCAACCTGTTCCTGGGTCGCGAACTCCGGCACCAAAGCTTTGCGGGCTCCTGGTTTCGGTTCCTCGACAAAGCCAGGATGAAACGGGATGCCCAGCGAGAAATGGACGAACTTAAGTTTCGTCTTCCGTCGATTGATAGCGCTGTCGAAAAGCTTTCCGGCGGACAACGTCAAGGAGTGGCTGTGGCGCGTGCCGCAATCTTTGCGCGTCGTCTTGTGATCATGGACGAACCGACGGCTGCTCTTGGCGTTCGTGAATCCGGACAGGTACTCAATCTGATCCGAACGATTCGCGACCGCGGCTTGCCAGTCATCCTGATTAGCCACGATATGCCGCACGTATTCGAAGTTTCGGATCGGATTCAGGTAATGCGTCTCGGACACCGGGCTGCATTAACAACACCGCAACAAAACACCATGTCCGAGGTCGTTGCTTTCATGACCGGGGCGGCTCGCGGGACCGCGCCGGTGGAACCGAATGAAGCACCTCAACAGAACGGCAAATGACTTTGCCGCTTTGCTACCACGACCTGCCGACACTCAGTTGTTCCCAGTAATCGCCTTTCGAATCGACGCCAAGGGAGCGTCATCGCGAAAGCTGGCTTTGTCTCGGGTTTGTGTGACACCCAGTTTCTTCCACAAAGCGTTCAAATCGACTGTTACAGGAGTCGCTTTGTTTTGATCATAGAGCTCGCGAAGAACTGGGACACCAACGGCTTGATCGCCAACTGCAATTACTCGGTCGATATCCCAGTCGTGCTCAATCGTACCCCCTGCAGCAGCGATCGCGCGTAACGCATGTTCGAGTCCATAGCGATTGTTAGTACGCCGCCGGATTTCGGCATCAGCCTGAAGGCAGAAAAGCGCGCCTCCCCAATATGTTCTCCCCCAGGTGTGCGTATAGTCCAACCCGCGATCGCCGCTTTGCGGTTCCCCTTGCGGCATGCCATCCACCATGTCGCCCCATATCTGTTCGGCGGTTGTTATCCCAACACGCGCGCGCGCGACCGGCTCGCAATATGTCGCCATGCCTTCTTCCAGCCAATGATGTTGCCGCTCGAGTGATGGAAAACAAAGGTGCAACATCTCGTGCGTGAGTTCCCAGTCGTCCGCAAGTGTCCCATCGGTGGCGAAACGGCCGAGACTGATCTGGATACGTGGGCCGCTCCATCCGGATGCATGACCCCCACGCCCCTTCGTTCCGTCAACAAGCGATATCCGGACAACCGCGCGGGACACCGGAAATTTGCCATAATAATTTGCCACTGCCCGTCCCGCGTTCTGTATCCAACGGGTTGCAACGCCCCTTTGCGCTTGAGTTGGCTGACCATCAAACTGCGCCTCGATCTTGCCGCCTTCGAACGCGATCTCTTCAGCGTGGGCATGCATGCAGGCCAGGGCGAGCGCGGCCAGGAGGGCGAATCCACGGCGGGGCGGAAAATTAGAAAACGAACAGAAGGTCATGAAGGTTATAAGAAAGGTTTCCTTTTTTCGTCCGGACAAAAAGCTTTTGGCTAAATTCGGATTCCATCGGCTGAAGATCTCAATTGTCTTTGAGACCTTCTGTTCGGATTTCGTTTACAGCGGCCCGCCAACTGCTTGTACCGGCTCAAGCCGATCATGGTTAGCGACCCAAACTGCCAGTGCGGTTCGACCCGCGAGAATTCGATCAGCCGGAATGCGAACCGTTCCGACTAGATCGTTGCCTTGGGCCTTCATTTCACCGGTTTCAAATGCGAGTGCTGCGAAATCATGACTCAGTTTCCGGCCGGCGTTCTCGCCAGATCTGACATCGGAACTAAGTCCCATGCCTAGGAGGACAACATACGCGCGTAACGATTGGCTATTCTTAGGATCTGCAGGCTTGTAAGTGAGCCGGACGTTGCCGGCTCCATCAAGGGTGGCTGAGAGGATCCCGACGTTTTCCGCCGCTCCCAGGTTTCCCAGATCGCGCTCTTGCCATTCGTTTCCATCAAGAACAAATGCAGGGGTATAGACTGATCTGGATCCCCAGGCCGCAGCATAGCTGCGTTGGCGCGCAGTGAATGCTGGTGCTGATAACTTGTCTTTCCAGCCCAGTCCATCCCAGTAATCGACGTGGAAAGCGACTGGAACTACTGATTTCCAGAGTAATGGATTCTGTTTCAGCGTGGTGAAATAACGCTCTGCCGGTGGACAGCTCGAGCACCCTTCGGAGGTATAAAGCTCGAGCAAATGGACTCGGGTTGGCCCGCTCTGAAACATGCTCTCGATAGCGAAGCCTTGAGCAACAAGCGCGATCAACACGAGAAAAGAGCGATAGAGAACGTTCATAGCAGGACCAAGGGCAATAAGCCTCGTTTTTGGAGAAGTGAAAGGCGCAGTTTATTCCACGGGAAAGATGGGACGAATGGGACAGATGGGACGTATAGGAGGTATGGGACGTGTGCGACGTTGTTGGCGCTGGCGGCCGTGTCAGCGTTGCCGGCGTTGTCGGCAAATGGCCTCGTTTCATTCCATTGCATGGAATGAGGGACGGTTATACTTTCCGTGTCAAACTCATGACGTCGAACAACGGTCAATCTACCGGCCTCGACTTTGAGGAACTGCGCTGGCAAATGGTGGAGTATCAGGTCCGCCGTAGGGGTGTCTCCGACGAAAGAGTCTTGCAGGCGATGTTGTCCGTGCCACGTCACGAATTCGTTCCGTTCTCGCAACGGGACCGGGCCTATGAAGATCACGCGCTGCCGATCGGATACAGTCAGACGATCTCGCAACCATACATTGTTGGTTACATGATTGAGCAGCTCAGGTTGCAGCCCAATTATCGAGTGCTCGAGATCGGGACCGGTTCTGGTTATCAAGCAGCTGTCCTGGCTCGAATCGTGAAAGAAGTTTATTCGCTTGAAATTGTCGACGCACTCGCCGAGCGAGCGGAAACGGATCTTCTGCGACTAGGTTTTACCAACGTTCTTGTCCGAGCGACCGATGGATATGATGGTTGGTTGGATCGCGCGCCATTCGATGCAATCATCGTAGCAGCCGCTCTGGATCACGCGCCGCAACCGTTGCTCGACCAGCTCGCTGATGGCGGAAGGATGATTATTCCGATTAGAACCTGGCATGGTCAGCATCTTGTTCTGTTTCAGAAAATCGGAAACGACATCCGCAAAGAACATCTCTGCGGCGTCGTCTTTGTTCCGTTTACTCGGAAAACGGATTAGAAACCGCCGATTACGCCGATTTTTGTTGCTCCGGCACGAAGATTCGGAATCTAGAAAATCCGTGTAATCTGTGTAATCTGCGGTTCCTTTAACCTCTTATGTCGGTACTTATTGTCGGTTCCATCGCGATCGATAACATCAAGACACAACTGGAAGAACACCGAGAGCTGCTCGGCGGGTCGGCTTCCTACGCCTCGGTCAGCGCTAGTTTTTTCTCGCCGGTAAACCTTGTGGGAATCGTCGGTTCCGATTTTCCGAACGAACATATTCAGTTGTTCAAATCGCGGGCGGTTGATCTGGCCGGCTTGCAGATCGTCGACGGCAAAACGTTCCGTTGGTCCGGAGAATACGAATGGGACATGAACCTGCGAAAAACGCTGAGTGTAGAATTAAACGTCTTTGAAACATTTTCTCCGAAGCTGCCTGAATCCTACAAGAGGACGCCGATCGTTCTGCTCGGCAACATCAGTCCGTCGCTGCAGAAACACGTACTTGAGCAGGTCGAGGCGCCCAAGTTTGTCATTGCCGATACGATGGACTTATGGATCACAAATACTCGCAATGAATTGTTAGATCTTTTAAAGACGGTTGATCTCCTGGTGCTAAACGACAGCGAAGCGCGCCAGTTAACCAAAGAAACAAGTCTGGTAAAAGCGGCGCATGACATCCTGCGTCTCGGGCCGAGATATGTGGCGATCAAGAAAGGCGAACACGGATGCTTGTTACTGAACAAAGACAGATTCTTTAGCTGTGGCGCCTTCCCACTTGAAGATATCCATGACCCGACCGGAGCAGGGGACACGTTTGCCGGCGGTTTTGCCGGTTATCTGGCTAGCCTGAACAAAGAAACATTTGATTTCGATGACCTGAAGAAAGCCGTGGTTTACGGGAGCTTGCTTGCCAGCTTCTGTGTAGAAGCTTTCAGCCTGGAACGGCTGAAACAACTCACCAAGAGAGAACTCGACGACCGTTACGAATTCTTCAAGCTCATGAGCCACTTCGAAGTGGTTGGGTGAGGTGCTTTGCGGCGAAGGATTTTCACGCAGAGGTCGCCGAGTGACGCAGAGTCTAGGATTTAGAGTTTTGTTTCCTCTGCGTGCAACTGATACCGGGTGGTTGGCTCTGGTCACTGTTTGCGGTTGCGGCCTCGCCTAGCTGTGCTCTTTGCTCCCTTCTGTTAGATTTCCTCCGCATTCTGCTGTTTAGCTAGCAGAGCTTTTCCGGCGCGGGACACGTTCGGGCGGCCAATTGCTTTTGAAATGGAATCACCGATCTCTACCACCTGATTCAAATCAACACCCGTCTCGGTGCCCATGCCTTGCATCAGGTATAAGACATCTTCCGTCGCGACGTTTCCGGTTGCACCCGGGGCGAAGGGACAACCGCCAAGTCCGGCGACGGACGAATGAAAGATTGATAGGCCGGTCTGAAGGCTGGCTAGAACGTTTGCCAGCGCCTGGCCATAGGTATCATGAAAGTGTCCCGCCAAATGTTCGATCGGGAATTCTTTGGCAGCCGCCTCAATGACCCGCTTGACCTGATCAGCAGTCCCGACACCGATCGTATCAGCGATATCAATTTCGTCGCACCCAAGATCGCGGAAACGGACAACGACCTTGACTACCGCCTGAGGCGGGACCGCGCCTTCATACGGACAGCCAAGACAGCAAGAAATACTTCCGCGCAGCCGCAGGCCTGTTTCCTTGGCCGCCTTTGCGACGGGCGCGAACCGAGCGATCGACTCGTCGATGGAGCAATTGATGTTCTTCTGCGAAAACGTTTCGCTGGCCGCGCCAAATATCACCACTTCATCGGGCTTGGCTGCGAGCGCATTCTCGAACCCTTTCATATTGGGAACGAGCGCCGAATAGATAACGCCGGGTTTACGAAGAATCTGTTGCATCACCTGCACTCCGTCGGCCATCTGTGGCACCCATTTCGGCGAAACAAACGATGCTGATTCAATGTTGGCGAATCCGGCGAGAGTCAGCCGGTTGATAAGATCTATCTTGATGTCTGTAGCGACCAATGCGCTCTCGTTTTGAAGACCGTCGCGTGGACCGACTTCAACCAGCTTTATTCTTCGGGGCATTCAATAAGAAGGGTAAAGGACCTACGATCTACGAGCTAGGAGATAAAAGGAGTGCGAACCCTACCGATCGCGGGATGCGCCGCAAACGTCAAGATGGCGACGACGGAGTGTCGTCCTCCAGGAACCGAATTAATTCGGCGCCTTCTGTTACTTGTTCTCCAACGGTAAACAACAGGTCCTGAATTGTGCCGTCTGCCGGTGCTTGGATGGTGTACTCGACTTTCATCGCTTCCATCGCTATCAGCGGAGTACCCTTCTTGACCTTATCGCCAGAGGCGACGTGAACGGCGACGATTTTTCCGGGCATCGGCGCGGTCAACTCCCCTTGGTGGGTTTCTGCCGCATGAGTGTGCGTAAGCGGGTCGAGCCATTCTAATACCGTGTGCTCGCCAGATTCGAACACGTGATAGATAGGTCCCTCGGAATAAACCTGACCTGAAATAGTCAATGTGCCCGCCGACAATAAGAGATCACTGTTACGAACTGATTGAACGGATAGCGGGTAAGCGGTTCCACCGGTTTCAAGGCTGATCCCTGAAGGCGCATAAATAACGGTCGTCTCTATTTCGCGGTTATTAACCAGCCAGCGGAGAGATCTTTTGTAAATGCTGTTGAGGCGCCAACCGGAAGTTGCTCTCCATGGCGAATAGGGATCATCAACCACGCCCCCAGTCTGTTCCGTTTTCAGCAGCGCTGCTGTTGCCAGCGCGATTGTGGCATAGCTGACCGAAGCCGGCGACGAAAGCAGATTATCCTGGTTGAGTTCGATCAAGCCGGTGTCCAGGACCGCTTCGGCGAAATCAGAACATCGAATCAGTCTTTGCAGGAAAGAGATATTGGTGTGCAAGCCAAGCACGACAAACTCGCTGAGCGCGTGTTGGGCCTGCGATAAAGCGTGAGATCGGTCCTGGCCCCAGACAATCAACTTCGCGATCATTGGATCGTAGTCGGCCGTGATCGTATCGCCTTCTCGGACACCGGAATCGACTCTGATCAAGATCTCATCGGGTGGCCGGCCGGCCTCGAACTCTACTGCAGTCGGAGTCCTAAGTACGGTCAGTTTGCCGGTAGATGATATGAAGCCTTTTTCGGGATTTTCGGCGTAGATCCTCGTTTCAATTGCATGACCGGTGATCGCCAACTGATCCTGTGAGAGAGGCAAAGCAGATCCAGCG
>Ga0126381_100009771_pt1 | contig 10780 bp, 9 predicted proteins | sample PanSoiMetPlot_28_FD_96465 | JGI IMG/M metagenome (GOLD analysis project Ga0126381, IMG submission 96465) | Tropical forest soil microbial communities from Panama - MetaG Plot_28 | ecosystem: Environmental > Terrestrial > Soil > Tropical forest > Bulk soil | place: Panama | collected 2016-02-17
CTTGCCGTTCTGCACCACACACTTCTTGGCTGCTTGAGGCGCCGGCCGAGCCGCAGCCGCAGGCGGTGGGGGCGAAGGACGATTCATCACTGGAGCAGGCGGTTGGCGACTGACCGCTACGGGCGGAGGCGGGCGGTTGACGAGCGCCGCCGGCGGAGCTGGCCGGTTGATGTTCGGCGATGGGGGCTTAGGCGGTGGCTGGTTCACGATCTTTTGCGACGGAAGACGCGGCGCGTTTGTCGTGGCGGTCGGCGAGCCCGCCGGACGGACCGTGGGCGCAGATGGCGCTGCGACTGGAGCGTGCGGCAAGGCAGCGGTCGGCACGCCAGGCCGCGACGACGCTCCTTGCGCCCCAGGGCTTGGCGTCACGGTCGCGGCGGGCGGACCACTGGGACGCGGCAGGCCGGCAGGGGGTGTGCGGTCCACTCTTGTGGCCGGTGAACTCCCGGGTCGATTGGGCCGGGTCGGACTCGGTGCTGCCGGCGCGAGGAGGGGCTTGGTTGGTGGTTGAACGCCCGCGCCGGGGAGCGGTTGGAGCTTGCCAGGCGGAAGCCCTGGCTGCTGACTGCGTCCGAGCGGAAGGTTGGCCTGTGGGGCCTGCCCGGGCAGCGGCGATGTTAGACCTGTTGCGGCTCCGGGTGGCCCCTTGGGCCCCTGCTGTTGAATCAACGTGGCCTTGTGCGCGACCGCAGCCGGCAAGCTGGGCGCGACCGACGCGGTCGCAAGACTCGGAGCGGTCGCCGGCGTTACCGCGTTATTTACCGCGGGTTTGTTGATAACGTTGTTGATGACGGTGGTGTTGTGGATGTTGGCGAAGATGATGTTGTTGGGCGGCGGGGCCACATAGGCTGGGGCACGGACGTAGGTCGGCATCGCCACAAACATCGGCACGGGCAGAACGAATACCGCAATCGGCGGGGGCGGTGGCGGCAGTACAACGAAGTCTGGCTCTGGGGGCGGCAGGAAGAACACGGGCGCCGGTGGCGGCGGCGCGAACGCGTAGACTGGGTCGTCGAACGCGAGGACCGGCTGCTCGACATAAAGCATCTCGTCCGGTGGTGGCGGTGGCACGTCGTAATTCATCACGGCGAACGCCGGCGGCGGTTCGAGCGCGGAGGCCAATGCGGCAAGGCGACGCCTGGCGTCCCAAGCATGCGGTCCATTCGAATATCGCTGCAGATAGGACCAATATGCATTGGGCGTATCGGCACGGCAGGAATGTCGCCAGGTGATCGCCTCGCGCCGGGCGGCGATGATCGCCCGCACTCGCTTCGCGAGCGGGTCATCAGGAAAGGCATCGAGAAATTCCTCGTACGCCTGGAGTGTGTCGCGGTCGAGCGCCGCGATATAGGCGTCGCGCGCATCAAAGTCGCGGATGGGTCGGGTCTCCATCTCCGCCACCTGGGCCGGCGGCGCCGCTTGTGGCGCATCGGGCGCACGCTCGAAGAACGTGAAGTCGGTCTGGATGTGTTGCGCATTCCACGGCGCCTCGGCGCCTTTGGTGATCTCGTTGACTCGCAGCCGCACGCGATCGAAAAGCTCGGGCAGAGAAAGGCCACCCTCGCGGATCATTTCCGCGAGCGCTTGTGCGTACGCTCCATACGGGCCGGGCTCATTCGGTCCGATGGTTCCTGGTGCGGCATTGAATGCCACCAGTATATTGGGATCCGGCTCGACCAGTGCGAGGCCCCCTGCGAGCGGCTGCCCCGAGGGGTTAAAGGGAGGGGCATGCGCCCCATCGAGGACGAAGATGCCCGCCCGCAAGGGCAGTGTCCCGAGCTGGTGGATGTAGTCGGATACGCGCAACGCCTCGACCGGAAGATCGGTGTCGCGCACAATCTTGGCGTCGACCGGGACAAAGAAATTTTCGCCACTCATCTGCAGGGCGTAACCCGCAAGATAGACCATGGCGACGGTATCAGGTCCGGAAGCCGCTGCCTTTTCGATGAAATCGCGAAGTGTGTGGCGCAGCGTGTCGCCGTCAAGATCGCGCGCGCCGACGACGTCGAAGCCAGCAGCTTGCAGCGTTTGCGCGATCAGGCCCGCATCATTTGCGGCTGTTGGAAATGCGCCTTGCTGATAGGCAGCATTGCCAATCACCAAGGCAAGGCGCTTTTCGCTCGGTGCCGCACTTAATGAGGGCGCTGCGAGAATGACCCCCAGCAGGGCGAGAACATATTTTGTGACGCAGCGCATCGGCATCCTCCCGCCAGTGCCCCTTGTCCACGCACCGGCTGCCATCGTGGTTAGGGTGAAATACGCTCTGTTGCGCCTTAACGCAGTCTGAACAGAAAGCTTCAAAAGAAAGGCGGAAAGATGCGAGCCGGAAGTAGCCGAAGTGCTCGACGCCAAGCCTGTCCGCCGACTGGGTTCGGCCTGCCCGAGCTCCTCCCTAAGGTGAAAGCGCGGCATGTCGATAAGGAAGGGCGCCGAGATGGCCGGCCGCAATTGATTGCTCACCAAGGTAGTCGACGAGTGGTCTCCAGGCGAGATCGTCGGCTACGTCATGGCGCATGCCGCCGATAATGTGCGGAGATGACTCGACACCAGGACCGTTGCCCCTGGTCAGGGCTGCGTAGAGATGCAGCGGCTTGTCGCCGGCATTGATGTTCGTAAAAACGCATATGCCATGTCGCAAGCGATGACTTCTCTCGGCTGCCCATGGCGTGGTAGGCGCGTATGTCCGCTTGCTGGGTCGCTGCGATTCACAGGCCCGCGACGACTAGTTCGAATCACGCCACTCGAGTTCGTCACGTTTTTCTCCAGAGACAGGTAATTAGGGCTTGACCACAAAAGCGTGGTCCGCAGGGGGATTATTATGCCAGGAATGCGAGAAAGGCCTCGCGGAGTGTCTGCTCTGCGACAGTCAGTTTGCGATTGCCGTCGACGGGCTCAAAAAACGGTTGCCATCGAGGCCGAGCCCTTGCCGCTTGGTGCTGCCCCACAGGCAGCTGATGAACGCGCCTTTCATGTCAAGTACACCTCCGGCGCGAGTCACAAATGTTTTCGTTTGGCTCGGTAACACAGCACCGCCTGATGAGCGCTCTTTTTTCAATCGGTAATTGGACGAGATTCCAAACACAACATTGCCTCAATCTTATTTCATTGGACCACCTCGGATCGCTGGTGCGCCGTACATACAAAGGCCGCGGCGGTTAACAACGGAATCTCCACGATGCCTCTTTACGCCTTCTCGAGGGCAACGACGGTCATTGCTATCGTGTTAGCGGGCGCTGCTAGCGCACAAGAGCCACCGTTGCCGTCAAAGTACTTTTTCCCCGATAGTAACGCGGCAATGGCCGCAGCTTTTCTCGATCCACACATCAGCAACGAGACGAAGCGAGCGCTCGTTGAATTGATCGAAGCCCGCCGTTGGCCAGTTGAGTACCAAGACCCGAACACGAAATTGACATGGGTGTATCGGCCAGGCATGCCGCCAATGCTCGTGGCCGCTCCCTCCTCGAACCCCGAGGCTCGAAAAACCAAAAGCCCCGAGGGGGTGGACAGCGCCCCCCGGCCCGCCCATCCCCGGCACGAATTGAATTCGGCGAGACGACTAAGCCGCAATGAGTAAGGGCAATTGCTTTGCGCGAGCTGATGAGCCGTGAGAGCGGTTGACCCTGGTGGCTGGTCTTGGCATTGCGCGTCGACGGCCGGCCCCGAGGAGACCGGTTTCACAGCGACAATCGTCATTTTTGAGACAATCGTCATTTTTGATATGCATCGTGGGCAAAATTTGAACCATCGTAAAACGGCATTCCGAGGCTGGCACGGCGGGTGCGTACTTGCGGACGCCGCCCTGCGTTGACTGGGCGGGACTTAAGCGAAACGACGAGGGCGTGAACCAGGCTGGTTGAACAGCTTATCCATTCGCGAAGCCACCGGAAGTGACGGCTCGGAGCTTGTACCGGTGTGGTGGGACGGCCTTCAGCAAATCGGTCGGTTCGATGACTGCCTTCTGCTCGACTACCCCCGGAGCGGCGCCGAAGCCTCGACTTTCGGGCCCGACCGCAAATCCGTCAGCTTGTTGACCGACGCCGCAAGCTTCCCTGCGAAGCTGATGCAGTGGCTGCCGAACGATTCACGCCGTGTTTCGATCGCACCAGTGGTCAGGCTTCGAGCGATCGCCGCTGCTTAGTCGCTGTTCTTCGATGCAGCGGATGATCACGGTGCATCTCCGCGACGAGGCCAATCGAGATGGTAAGAAGAGTCAAGATGTCGATGGCTGCACTGCCCATGAGGAAATCGAAGTGAATACTGGCCATGGGGTTTCCTTGAGGGATCACGGCGAGCGACCGCTGTCTACGTGCTTACCTTCAGCTATCACGCTTATACGTTTGGTTTGCCACCAAAACAGGAACATCTGAGCAATCTTGGGCAACAATTCCTAGAAGTAGGATGGCTACGAAAGTTAAACAGATCAACCATGTGAAAAATTCCTAATGCACACGCGCTTCAGCATACGGGGCAATCACCCAGAGAAAGCGGATGGTATCGCATACGATGCTGCACGCCAAATAACGTTCGATCAATTCGCATCTGTTCGGGAGTATTTATCCGGTACCGAGTGCGCAATCGTTTTTCTGACGTTTGATAACATGCTCGATTTCTCGAAAGCGAGGCAACCCAGATGCACGCCTTCCAAGCGCCGACGCCGCCCGCAGCAGCTACAAAGTGGCCCGACGTGCCACGGAGGCCTTTAAGTAGCTTCTGAGGTTGGACGCCAAATAGTGTCCGGTCAATCCGTATCTGTACAGGTGGTCAAAAGCACTTGCTGAGCTAAAAGAGCGTGACGAGTTGGGGTGTGACCACCCGACGAGCGGCCGCCCAGCGGTCCGATAGACGGCGGAGCCGATGAGGCTTCCTTTTAAACAGCCGAAGAGTTCGGTGTGTAGCTGGGTTTTGATCGCGCTCAGTATGGAAGTACTTCCCAGGATGATGCCAGCCGGTAATGCGCGCAGCGACGCCCTGAAAAACTTGATGGCGTCGCGAATTGCTCCCGGCGCCAATAGACCGGACGCCCCCACCTCTGGGCCCCAGTCGCTCGCCAGCCTTAGCCTCCGGTTTGGTGCCGGCGAACAGACACCCGTGATTGCCATGAACTTCGGCCGCCTCGCTGCCGCCAATGCGTGAAGTTGAGGAAGTCGACGTCTCGGGATGATCAAGCTCGGGCTCTTTTCGCCACGCCACAGCCAACCGAGCATGATGAGCCCGGTCTTTGGATCGCCGCGATGTAGTGGAACACTTAGGATTTGGATTGAGCGCCAAGGGAGACAGATATGTTACCTGGGTGCTGCTGCGCCGCCGGCCTCGGTCAGCGCTGGTCCGTTGATTAGAAGCGTTCGAAAAAGCTGCGGCCTGTGCGGGCGAAATAGTCGACCGCGCGCTTTTTGCGGTTGACAATCGCCAGCTCTATCAGCCTCTACTTTGCCCCCGATTAGCGGGCTGTCGTCAAGGAGATGAGTCCCGCTCACAATCGAGGGCCATCAAAATCGCCGCCTAGACTAGACTAGTGGACTGTAACAAGTGGTCGCAGCGTCAACTCGCCACGCTTTTTGCCAAAGCAATACTTCGTCACCCGAACAGCTACGCATTGACTGAATATTGTTTGGCGCGCAGCTTTGTCGCGGTGCCAGCGATGTCCGCCCCGGGAGCGCTGTACGTCCCCCGTGGGCGAGAGCATCTATTTGGCATTTAACGCATCTATTTGGCATTTAACCAGGAGAAACGTCATGTTGCGCATGATTGCGATTGCGCTCGCAGCGAGCGCTATCGTGGCGGCTGCCTCAATTCCGACCGACGCGATGGCCAGGGGTGGAGGGGGTGGCTTTGGTGGAGGAATGGGCGGCTTCCACGGAGGTGGAGGAATGGGCGGCTTCCACGGAGGCGGAGGAATGGGCGGCTTCCACGGAGGCGGAGGAATGGGCGGCTTCCACGGAGGCGGAGGAATGGGCGGTTTCCACGGAGTCGGAGGAATGGGCGGCTTCCGCGGAGGCGGAATGGGAGCGTTTCATGGGGGCGGCATAAGTCACTTCGGAGGAAATCCCGGATTTTCTAATCGTGGCTTTGTCGGCGGTGGCTTTACTAACCGTGGCTTCGTAAGCCGCGGCTTTGTCGGTCGTGGTTTTGCTAACCGTGGTTTTGTCGGCGGAGGCTTTGCTAATCGGGGTCTTGCCGGTGGTGGCTTTGTCAACCGCGGTTTTGTCGGTCGACGGTTTGTCCATAACCGCTTTGGTCGACGCTTTGCCTTCTTCGGTCCCAGCATTGGCTTTGGCTTAGGGTTCGGCTGGCCATACTCTTATGACTGGCCATACTATGACTACGCAAATTACGGGGACAGCTGCTGGGTTTGGACGCCGTCCGGATATACCAATGTTTGTTGCTATGGCAGCGATTGCTACTGACACGGGGGCGTGATGTTCATCCATCGGGCACCGCGCCAGCGCGCTGCCATAGCCGCATTCACGTCAACGAGAATATGACGACGTCGGTTTCCAGGTCGACGACTAGAACCACGGCTCGTCATAGACCGGCTCGCCATCAACGAGCAGCCGTTTGATGGCGGCGCGCCCTGATGGCATGATTGCCGCGACAACCGTTAGCTTGCGCTGGTTGCGGACTTGTTCGAGCTTTCGGCCCTCGCCTTCGGGAATGAAATAGCTTTCGAGATTGTAGCGAACCTGGAGCTTGTCGCAGAAGGCGCGCGCCCTCGGACCGCAGGTAGCGCCGTAAGCAACACGGCCACGGATCAGCACCTCGGGGCTTTTGACGGCTACGGCATCGGCATGTACCGAGATCGCCTCGTAGAGGCCGTCGCGATTGGGCGCGAGCTTGACGAACACGATGGGGTTGCGTGCGCTGGCGGGTTCGTCCTGGAGGGGACCGGCCGGCAGTTGCGATATGTCATAGTTGAGGACGACGTAGTCGCCGCGTAGGAAATCGCGCGGATCGACGGGACGGATCTGCAGGGTCACTTCCGTGCCTTGGCGCAAGATTTGGACGCGATCGATGACCATCAGGGTCAACAGCGCGAACTGAATCAAGGTGGCGGCGGCGAACAGCGCGGTTTTCGGGGTACCCTGAAAGAGTTTAGCGACGGGCGCGGCAAGGGTCTTGATCATTCGCTGGTTCTCGGCAGCAAGCGATTGAGCACCAGTGCAAGCGCGCCCGTTACAGCGCCAGCCGCGGCGAGGAAAGCCGAGCGGTGCAGCAGCGAACCTTTCACCGCCCAGGTGATGGCGGCAATGACGCCGGCGATTCCGAGCCAGCCGGCGACGAGCCGCGGGCGGGCGGCATCAATCATGCCGGAGATGACGAGGCAGACCATGGCGCAGAGCTCAACGGCGTAGGCAAGCCATGGCTCACCCCTTCGCGTCGGCGTCCATGCCACCGCCGCAACAAGGACGAGTCCAATTGCACTTCCGGCAAAGGCTACGCCGGCCCGACGAGTCATCGCGGCCGCCGCAAGGGCGAAGATCGCTCCCGCCACACCGCATGAGATCGCCCAAAGCGGTTGGCTTGCGGCCCCTGCGTGGATGCCGAAGAGGTCGTACGTCGTTGCGACCTCCAGGATGGCAACGCCGGCTAGCGAAAACGCCCCGTAGGTCGACAGGACAGCCCCGACGCAAACCGCCCTCGGCCACGGCGCCGCCGCAAGCGCGAGCCCCCCGCCGAACAGCAATGCCGCACCATCGGCGAGAACGAATGATGGTTGGAAATGGTCAAGGTCGGGCTCAAGCGCAGCCACGATCCACCACGGAAGCGCGGCCAGCGCGACGAGATGGGCCGCCGTGCGCGAGTTCCAGGCGAGCGCAAGGCCGGCGGCAATAAGCCAAAGCGCCACGAATGGAAGATGTGGGACGTCATGCGTGTCAAAGACGCGCATGGCGCTCCATACGCTTCCGGCGGCGAGCCCGACCGCAAGCGCACCGCGCGAGTTGGTCAGCGCCGCTGCGGCGAACGCGCCCCCGGCCCACAGCAGCATGCCGCCCGCAAAATCCTCGCCCAAGTGATACATCTGACCAACTAAGACGATCCCGGCACCAAAGATGATCGAGCCAATGCTCGCGCAAAGGTCGGCAAGCACCGACCGGCCAGCGCGGGCGAACCAGGCACCGAGGCCATTGGCACTGACGATGCCGGCAACCAGAATTGCGAAACGCGACAGGCGTGCAAATTCCGTCCAGTGGGCAGCGACGAAAGCAAGGAACGCGGCCGCGATCAGAAGGCCGCCGACGATGGCCACGACCACAGGGATGTTGATGTCGGGAGCAAGTGGCGGAAGCGCCCGGCGGATCGCGGCGAGGGCTGCAGGCGTAATCACGCCATCGGCCTCCCATCGCGCCAGATCAGCTTCAAGCCGCTGCCGATAGGCTCGGTCGAACATCGTCGTGATTCACCGGCCGGCGGTGTTTGTTCGACCGCGCGCCATCACGCCCCGGCACGGCTGGCCCAGCCCTAAGATCAATCCTCGGCGTCGCATTGCTTCCCCCTGTCAGCGAAGCCAGCCTATCAGCGTCCCGGTTGCATTGAAAGTTTTATGCAGCTTTTCGGATAATGGCTCAAATGGGCCGATGCAATCGAAAAAAGCGGTCGAAGGCTCTCAACAACCAACCCGCTCTCGCACCCGATCTGTGAGACGCTCCCGCTCCTACGACCGCGCTCGCGGCTCGCGGCGCCAGAACCTCGACGCACGCCAATCAAGTCTTCGGCGTCAAGCGCTTGCTTGCGCTGGCTCACGAACGACCTCGAGGGCCGCCACGACTGCATCGTCAACTCGCTCCAGCCAAATCAGCTGCAGTCTCTTGCGAGCATCCTCAGGGATTTCCTCCTGGTCTCGTCGATTGCGGGCCGGCAGCAACACCTTTTTCAAGCCTGCTCCTGCCGCAGCAACAACCTTCTCCTTGATGCCGCCCACCGGGAGCACCAACCCGCGCAGACTGATCTCGCCCGTCATTGCCGTATCGCTATGGACCGTTCGACCAGTCATGAGAGAGATCAATGCGACGAATATCGCCACGCCGGCGCTGGGGCCATCCTTGGGCATCGCTCCGGCCGGGACATGGACGTGGATGTCGCTCTTCTCGAACAGACCCGCATCGATACCGAAATCAGTCGCCCGATTCTTCACGAGGCTCAGCGCCGCCTGGGCGCTCTCGCGCATCACCTCGCCGAGTTGGCCCGTGAGAATCAGTCTGCCGTTTCCGGGGACACGCGTGGCCTCGATGAACAGGATGTCGCCACCGACCGGCGTCCACGCGAGCCCGGTCGCAACCCCGGGAATGCTGGTGCGCATCGCCACTTCGTTCTCAAATCGCGGCGGCCCGAGAACGGCCGCGAGGTCCCCGGTCCCGATATGGACGGTTTGAGATTCGCCTTCTGCGATCCGTACTGCCGCATTGCGTAGCGTGGCGCCGATCGCGCGCTCCAGATTGCGCACCCCGGCCTCTCGGGTATAGGAGCGGATAATTTCCCGTAGTGCGGCATCATCGATTTCCACCTGATCGGCTCGTAAGCCGTTGGCGTCGAGTTGGCGCGCGACCAGATAGCGGCGGGCAATCTGCAGCTTCTCTTCTTCCGTGTACCCGGCGAGGCTGATTATTTCCATGCGGTCGCGCAGTGGACCCGGGATGGTATCGAGCACGTTAGCGGTCGCGATGAAGACGATGCGGCTCAAGTCAAAGGGCACGCCCAGATAGTTGTCGCGAAACGTGCTGTTCTGCTCTGGATCGAGCACCTCCAGCATGGCGGACGACGGATCACCGTGGATGCCGGCACCGAGTTTATCGATTTCGTCCAGCATCATCACGCAGTCACGTGTGCCCGCCTTGCGTACAGCCTGGATGACGTTGCCTGGCAGAGCGCCCACGTAAGTACGGCGGTGACCGCGAATCTCGGCCTCGTCATGGACGCCGCCGAGGCTGACGCGAACAAACTTGCGATTCATGGCGCGAGCGATCGATTGCCCGAGCGACGTCTTGCCGACGCCCGGCGGCCCGACGAAGCACAAGATCGGCGCCTTGCCCTGCGGCGCAAGCTTGCGGACTGCGAGAAACTCCAGAATTCGCCGCTTGATCTTTTCGAGGCCATAATGATCTTCATCGAGGATGCGGCGAGCCTCGGCCATATCAATCGGCGTCTGCTCCGGCAACCGCCAGGGCAATTCGATCAACCAATCGAGATAGCTGCGCACCATGCCATATTCGGCCGCAGCTTCCGGCATGCGCTCGAGCCGTCGTAGTTCCTTTCGGGCTTGTTCCTCGATCTCCTTTGGCATGCCTGCGTTGGTGATCGCCTCGTTCAGTTCGGCGACCTCGGCTGCCTTTCCGTCGCTCTCGCCCAATTGACGCTGGATCGCTGCCATCTGCTCGCGTAGAAGAACCTCACGCTGTCGCTCATCCAAGGCCGCTTTGGTCTGGCGTCCGATCTCCTGGGACAAGCGAAGCACCTCGAGGCGCTGCGCGAGGAAACGCGACACACGTTCCATTCGGGCGCCAGGGTCGATCGTTTCCAGGACTTCCTGCTTCTCCTCCGGCTTGAGATCCATATAGGTGGCCGCAAGATCGGCGAGCGCTGAGGGCTGCTCAATCGATTGCAGCACTTGGACGAGATCCTGCGGTGCTTGCGGCATCAGCTGCACCGCCTCGATCGCTTGCGAGCGCAAGTGGATGAAGCGTGCCTGAATCTCCGGCGAGTTGACTGCTGGCTCCTCGATCCGAGCGACTCTGGCGACGAGGAAGGGAAAACCCGTCAGAAAATCGACGGCACGAAACCGCTGCTC
>Ga0126381_100009775_pt1 | contig 10779 bp, 11 predicted proteins | sample PanSoiMetPlot_28_FD_96465 | JGI IMG/M metagenome (GOLD analysis project Ga0126381, IMG submission 96465) | Tropical forest soil microbial communities from Panama - MetaG Plot_28 | ecosystem: Environmental > Terrestrial > Soil > Tropical forest > Bulk soil | place: Panama | collected 2016-02-17
GAGCGGGCGGCAGCTTCGCAAGGCGAGTTGAAGGGCGTCGAGTTGCAGCGTAGGAACGGCAAAGGCAACGGCGCACAGACCCTTCGTATCTCTGGGTAAACAGGAGTGTCTATGCCACTGAACGGCGGGCACCGGCACGAGCTCATAGCTGTTTTCATTTCTCTTTTTGATTTTCTTCCGGATCTGATTTTTTCCTGTCCATCCACTTCCGCAAACTGGTGCAAGTGACTGGGCATGTCTTATGACGCGCGCTATTGCCGCGATGCGTGCGGTTGCTTGACAGAATGGAGCGGCGGCGAATATAAGAAACGGTTTCGAGCGATGGGTTGTTCGACGAAGACATTCTTTGGGACGGAATCTTCGACAAGGAGAATTCTCAACAATTATGGGCCACGAACGAAGGGGCGAATCGCGGCGGGCGCAGGAGCAGGGTGAAGGGAAAGGGCGGCCGAACCGGAGGGAATTTTTGACGGGGTCGGTGGGTGCGTTGGCGGCGGCGCGAATGAACAAAAGATTCGGAGGGTTCAGTTCCTTTCCGCGCGAGAGCGCGGCGATCGAGAAAGCGCCTACGGCAGCGGCGCCGCTTCGTTTGATCCTTGATACCGATCCGGGGGTGGATGACGCGATGGCGATCTTGCTGGCGCTGCGCTCGCCGGAATTGCAGGTGGAGGCGATTACGCCGGTGGCCGGGAATGTGCCGCTGGAATTCACGCTGCCGAACGCGTTGAAGCTGGTGGAGATTGCGGGGAGGACGGATGTGCCGGTGGCAGGCGGGGCGCGTCATCCGCTGGTGAGAAAGCTGGTTACGGGAGAGCACGTCCACGGGAATAATGGACTCGCGGGCGTGGAATTTCCGGAGCCGAAGATCAAGCCGGTGGCAGAATCGGCGCCGGAGATGATCCGCAGGATCGTGAAGGCGAATCCCGGCGAAATTACGGTGGTGGCGGTGGGGCCGTTGACGAATGTGGCGCTGGCACTGCGGGATGATCCGGGGCTGGCGGAGAAAATCAAGAGCATCGTGATTATGGGCGGGTCGCTTTCGGGCGGGAACGTGACGCCGGCGGCGGAGTTCAATTTGTATGTCGATCCGGAGGCGGCTCGGATCGTGTTTGACGCGGGAGTGCCGTTGACGATGGTGGGGTTGGACGTGACGCGCAAGGTGCTGTTTACCGACCAGCGACTGAAGGCGCTGGAGACGGCGAAGAATCCGTCGGGGATCGCGGCCGCGAAGATTATGGCGGCGACGCTCGAGCATTTGAATCGTGGGCCACACCCGATGATCGAGGCGATGCACGATCCGTTGACGGTGGCGAATCTGATCGATCCGGGAATTCTGACGCTGAAGGATTATTACGTGGAAGTGGAGACGGAGGGCGAGTTCACGGCGGGAGAAACGATTGGATGGGCGTACGGGCCAGCGAGAGGTTCGGCGCCAATGGCGCTTGCGGATAAGCATGACGGGTCGCCTGTGGTGGTGACGGAAGAGAGCTTCAAGGCAAATGCGCGAGTGGCCGTGGAGGTGGATGCGGAGCGATTTTTCCGGCTGCTGCTGGGACGGCTTACCGCCTAAGATTCGAGCGGCGGGGTGTTGTTGCCGGCTTCGATCACCGGAATCAGGTCAGTAGGAATTTGAATTTTCGCGACGTAGCCGCGGGCGCCAGCATCAGCAGCTGCTCGAGCTATTTCGAGAGAATGATGCTGCGTGACGAAATAGATGTTGGCGCCCGGCAGATCTTTGCGAATCAGCTGGGCGGCTTGCAAGCCGTTGAGATTCGGCATCGAGACGTCTAACAGGATTACGTCGGGAGCGAGGGCGCGGGCTTTTTCCACAGCGTCCTTACCGTCCGTAGCTTCCCCGCAGACACTCCAGCCCTTGTGCATTTCGAGAAGCATTTTCAGACCCGCCCGAACCATGGGCACGTCGTCGGCGATAAGTATTCGTAGCATTGCGTTACCTCCCTCATGGCACTGACAGCAGCGGGCGAGATCAGGAGAAGGAACGCGGAGCCGGCGGATGAACTCGTTTTCTGTTATTTAAGATAAGGCGAGGGTTAGGACCTACGAATAGGGTGATTGCTGTATTCGATGGCGTTTCGCGTGACTTTATGGACACATAGTCACAGCGGTTTTCCTCAAAACTGTGAAAAACCCCTGAACAAAGGACTTGCGCCCGGATCAGGAAGGTGCAACCAGAAGTGCTCGCTAACGGCGAACATTTGGTAGACTGCGCCTCCCATAGGAGAAACTATGCTACGGATGGCGATTGGGAACATGCTGTTGTGTTCGATCTTTGCGCTTGGCTCGGCGAAGCCGACTGCGCCAACGACTTATGAGAACTTGAACGCGGTGTTGTGGATGCAGACAGCCGTGGAATATAAGGCAGCTACGGTGCAGACTTACCGCTTGGCGCAGGCAGCGCTGCTGCAAGGGCTTCGCGACCCGCATTGGACGGCGGCGCTCGAGCAGAATGGCGATTTTGCGAATCTGCCTCCGGCCGTGATTTTGGATCTGGATGAGACGGTGCTGGACAATTCGGCGTTTGATGCGCGGTTGGTAGTGTCCCCTGTGCCGGTGAATGAAATCGGCGCGGAGTGGACAAAATGGGCGAACGAAGTGGCGGCGGGGCTGGTTCCGGGGGCGATTGATTTTTTGCAATTCGCGCATGCCAACGGCGTGATGCCGATTTACATCACGAATCGGAAGTGCGACTCGTCGAAAGATGATGACCCTACGGTGGAAGTGCTGCGTAAGCTTCAGGTGCCGCTGGATTCGCCGGCGGATCGATTATTCTGCGCGAAAGACAGCAAGGATGCGGACAAGACGGGTCGGCGGAGGCTTGTGGCAGCGAAGTTCCGCATTCTTTTGCTATTCGGGGATCAACTTGGAGATTTTCTGACAATTCCGCCCGACGAAGCGAACCTTGCAGGACGCGAAAAACTTTTCGTCGCGCACCAGAGCTTGTGGGGCGAACGGTGGTTTCAATTGCCGAATCCGATGTATGGATCGTGGGAAGGTGCGGTTGGGTTTAGCATGGCGGAGAAACTGAAGCATTTGCGGCAGTGACACTTCGGAGCCTGCCTGAGCGCGAAGGTTTTGGGAATTGGAGACGATTCTCGAGCCAGCCTTAAAATGTGAGGTCGTAGGACATCCGATCATTCGAGGGCTCAAATGATTGCCGAGGCGAAGCAATCCTATCGTGGCGTCATATGCATTCACTGCCATCAATCAACTCCGTTGACAGCATCCGCAGAAAGCAAGGAACAGAAGTACAAAGAGGGAGCGCAAGTGGCGGAAGGTGAGTTCGCAATTTTTTCCAATCCACTGAGATGCCGGGCTTGCGGCAAAGAAGCCGTGTATACAGCAAAGGATGTGCGGGATTTCGAAGGCAGTCCGCGAAAACGGCAGCGCAGGCGGGTGGCGAGTTCGTCCGGCTAGTGGCGTTGCATGAGGTTCTGAAAACCGAGGGCTGAATCATCCACTTTTTATTTGTAGCTTCGGCGCGCTTTCGTTCTGAGAGCCGCCTCTTATCGTCTAACCCAGCCAATTGAATTCTATCTGAACTGCAGCGAAGCCTCCCGAAGTAGTCATGCAATCCTGGCCGCGCTTGGCTTTGCAGCGCGGACACGTGAGACTAATCGGGCTGATAGGCAGACGCTTGGGAGTGGCGCGGCGCTTGGACATTCGCACCTTATAGGCCGAAGCGATTCTACTTTGGGTTGTGATTTCACCCACCATCAAACCGAACTATCTTGGGCTGGACGTGCCTAGCAACTATCGAGTAGGAGTCTCAGTTCTAGCTATTGCCACTATCCGGAATCCGATGCTGCGTGACAGGTGGTCCTGCGGGTCGCGATTTCTGCGCGCTGCACGACAATGTATCGCATCGCAATACCAACACCCGCCCCGCATGACGCGTTTTTCACCCGTTGCTGGACCTTGAGGATCAACTAACGACGCACCCGTATAAGACCCAAACCAATCCTGGCACCACTGCCACACATTTCCAACATATCGTATAGTCCAAACGAATTGGGCAATTTTTGGCCGACCGGATGGGTCGAGTGAGCATTGTTGCCTCCGTACCATACAATTTCGTCGAGCCTGCCATACGTCTCTTCCGTCGTGTTTCCTCGGCAGGCATACTCCCACTCAGCCTCCGTCGGCAATCGGACGGTCCAGCGAGTCTGCTGGCTATTTAACTTCGCGATGAATGCCTGACTGTTATTCCAACTCACCTGCTCCACAGGAGCGTCGGGACCGGCATCGCGACAATAGGATGGATTGTTCCCCATTACCTCCTGCCATTGGCCTTGCGTGACGGGAAACCGCCCCATCCAGAAATCTTTCGTGATTCTCACTTCATGGGTTGGACGCTCTACTTCATTGTCCCACCCCTGAGATGTGGTGATCACCTGGTTGGTCCCCATTTTGAAAATTCCGGCGGGCACCCTCACCAACGAAAGTCTGGACGATCGGAGATCCACGTATTCGATGCGAGGCTCGTTCGCGATGCTGCGTGCTCCGGCGGCGCAAGCCAGAATCAACGAAATGCTCAAGGCAACCTTTATTTCGAATCTGAAAAGGCGACGATACATGGAATTGTTCGTGGCGATCGGAAGCGCCGAGAGGCAGCATTCAGTGATAAAAAGAAAGATATTAGCGGATGAGCCTGTAAGCCGGATTCTGTGCGCTGCGTCTCGTGGCGCCTTGCGGCGTTGCGGTTGGCGCTCCCGGGCATTCGCAAAGCGAACGCACCGGGGACTAAAGCGGCGCAGCGCGATGATCATTCCTCTAGGTCCCGGATCGTTCCGGGACTCAAGCAGCCTACCCGAGGGTCAGAGCCCCGCGCTCTTGCGAACGCGATGCCCATTCGTTCGCCGAGGCGAACTCAGGGCAAGCATACGGGCCGGGCCAGCCCTCCCCTCCTATTTGGCCTTGCTCCACGCGGGGTTTTCCGTGCCCCGAGTGTCGCCACCCGGGCGGTGGGCTCTTACCCCACCTTTTCACCCTTGCCAAATGCGCTCGACCGATGGAGGCGAGCCCGCTTTGCCGTGGGCCTGCCGCAGGGTGCGAATCACACCGGCGGTCTATTTTCTGTGGCACTTTCCGTGGCCGCGACTTCGCGTGCCGCCTTCGCGGAACGCGCGACGCAACCCCCTGGCGTTACCAGGCGCGTTGCCCTTTCGCCGCCGGCTCTTGCGAGGTAGCGGCGATCGGAGTCCGGACTTTCCTCCCGCCGGCCCTTTTCACCTTGCGATGGATTTGGCCAGCCGGCGATCATCCAACTCACCCGCCAAGGTAATTATAGCGCGTGGACGGGCGGCGGATGAAGAGGGATCCTTCGCTGCGCTCAGGATGATACGTGCAAAAAATAGCCCTGGGTGACCTCTCCGAAAAAAATCGACGCACTACGGCGAGGGGAGGAGTTTTTCAAAGGCCGCTTCGTCGAGGATGGGGACGCCGAGCGTCTTGGCCTTGTCGAATTTTGAGCCGGGGTCGCTGCCTACAACCACGTAGCTGGTCTTCTTGCTGACTGTGCCGCCGGCTTTGCCGCCGTAAGCTGCGACGAGTTGTTCGGCCTGTTCGCGAGAGCGGCGTTCGAGGGTGCCGGTGAAGACGAATGTTTTGCCGGCTAACTGCGTACCTTTAGGCGCGGGACGCTCTTCTTTCATGTTCACGCCGACGGCGCACAGATTGTCGATGAGTTTGAGATTGGCCGACTCGGAAAAAAATTCCTTCACGCCTTCGGCGATTTTGGGGCCGATTTCGGTTACTTCGAGGAGTTCATCTGTGGAAGCCGAGGAGAGCTTTTCCATCGAGCCAAAATGCCGGGCGAGGAGTTGAGCGGTGCGCTCGCCCACGAAGGGAATGCCGATTCCGTAGATGAGGCGCTCGAGACTATTCTTTTTACTGGCGATGATTTCATCCAAAAGATTCTGCGCGGATTTTTCTGCCATGCGCTCGAGATTCGAAAGAGTTTTGAGATCGAGCCTGTAAATATCGGCGTAATCTTTAACCAGATTATTCCCGAGGAGCTGGTCCACGATTTTTTCGCCGAGGCCATCTATGTTCATGGCATGGCGGCTCGCAAAGTGGAGGAGCGATTCCCTTCTGCGCGCGGGGCAGGAAACATTGACGCAGCGATAGGCGGCCTCGCCTTCCGTGCGATGCACACGGGTGCCGCAGACCGGGCACTTATCCGGCATTTTAAACTGCTTTTCTTCGGTGCCGTGCTTGACGACCTTGAGCACGTGCGGAATCACTTCACCGGCGCGCTCGACGAGGACCGTATCGCCGGCGTGGATATTGAGGCGCTCGACTTCGTCCATATTGTGGAGGGTGGATTTTGAAACGGTGACGCCGCCGATCTGCACGGGCTCGAGGATGGCAAAGGGAGTGAGTACGCCGGTGCGGCCGACGCTGATGGCGATTTCGCGAAGGAGAGTGGTTTCCTGATGCGCCGCGTACTTGTAGGCGACGGCCCAACGGGGGGCTTTCGACGTGAAGCCCAGCTCGTTCTGCAAACCGATTTCGTCCACTTTGACGACAATGCCATCGATTTCATATTCCAGTTTTTCGCGCTTCGACTCCCAGGCGGTGAGATATTTTTCGACTTCCGCGAGTGAATGGCAGACTCTCCAATCGTCACTGGCTTTGAAGCGGAGAGTGGAGAGGGTTTCGAGAATTTCTGAAAGGCGCTTCTTTGGCCCGCGGCCGTTCACAAGCATGTAATAGGCGAAGAAATTCAGGCGGCGTGACGCGGTGATCCGAGTATCGAGCATGCGGACCGAACCCGCAGCGGCGTTGCGAGGGTTCGCGAACACTTTGCCGCCTTGTTCGGCCTGCAGGCGGTTCATTTCTTTGAAAGCGTCACGGGTCATGATCACTTCACCGCGCACTTCGAAATCGTCGGGGATGCCCGCTTTTTTCACAAGGGCCGTATCGACGCGCAACGGGATCGAGCGGATGGTTTTTACGTTGGGGGTGACGTCTTCGCCGGTAGTTCCATCGCCGCGCGTGACGCCTCGAACCAGCAAGCCATTTTCGTAAATCAGGGAAAGGCTCAGACCGTCGAACTTATGCTCGGCCACGTAGTCAACTTTCTCGCGGCCGGTGGTCTCGCGAACGCGGCGATCGAAGGCGACGAGCGCTTCGAGCGAGAGAGCGTTATCGAGGCTGACCATCGGCGTCTGATGGCGGACTTTCAGGAAGCCTTCGCGCGGGGCGCCGCCGACGCGCACGGTGGGCGAATCGACGGTGACGAGATCGGGGTACTGCGCCTCGAGTTCTTTGAGGCGATTCATCAGACGATCGAAAGCCGCGTCGGAGATTTCCGGATCGTCCATCACGTAGTAGGCGTATTCGTGATGGCGAATCTGGTCGCGCAGGCTTTCGATTTCTTTAGCGTCTTGCCTCTTCGACATGAAACCTCTGCGGGATGAAGCGAAACGAAACCGGCACAATATTATACAATGTGAGTTTGCTTTCGCAGCGCGAGACGAGGCATTTGATAGCGAGGCCATGCCCGACGGAATCCAAGACGCACTTTTGATTTACAACCCGACGAGCGGGCGGCGGCAACACCGTCGCTTCGCGGAGATCGAGCAGGCAGTGCGCATCCTCAAGGATGCAGGAATTCGCACCGAACTCGCGCCAACGACTGCGCCGATGAGCGCGATGGGAATCGCCCGTCAAGCGGTGCAACAAGGGCGCGGGATGGTGATCGCGTGCGGCGGAGATGGAACGAACAACGAGATTGTGAATGGCCTGGCCGGAAGCAATGTTCCGATGGCTGTGTTGCCGGCTGGAACCGCGAATATTTTGGCCAAGGAGCTGGGGATCCCGTGGGATATTCCCCAAGCGGCGCGGCTCATATCAGGAGGCACGATCCGGCGAGTGGCGCTGGGCGTTGCAATCCCCGCCGAGGGACCACACACGGGGCAAGTGCCAGCGGAAGGACGCTACTTTCTGTGTGTGGCGGGCGCGGGCCCTGACGGGGCGATCGTGAACGGCGTGGATTCCGAGTTGAAGAAGAAGGCGGGAATTCTGGCGTACTGGCTGGAAGGAATGCGCCAGGTTTTCAAGTATGGGTTCCCGGAAATGCGCGTGCACTCGAACGGCGAGGAACGGCGAGCGACGATTGTGGTGGTGGGACGAACTGTGAATTATGGCGGGCCTTTCAAGATTACGACGGGCGCGAATTTGTTTGAGGACTCTTTCGAGTTTCTGACGAACTCGGCAAAGAGCCGGCTCCGCTACGTGGGGGCTTTGCCGGCACTCTGGCTGGGAAAGCTCCGCAGCCTGGATGGAATCGACGCGTGGAAATCCGCTGAGGCGATTTGTGAACCGAACGGCGACGGGCCTCTTTGGGCACAGGTGGATGGGGAGCCGATTGGAGATCTACCAATTAAATTTTCGATTGTGCCTAACGCACTTTCGCTGGTGATACCTGTACGCAAAGCTGGATAGCCGCAGCTTTTCTGAGTCAGCGCCTCCGATCGATTCTTAGGTTCTTCTTGCTCGTGGACATTCGCGCAACCGTTCGATAAATCTGTGCGGGCTACTCTGTTAGGATGCCTGCGTGGAACCGGTCACGCATGCATTGACTTCTCTGGCGCTTGCGCGCCTTGGGCAACAACGTTTGCCGCGATTTGGAACTGCGATGCTGTTCGTGGCAGGCGTTGCTCCCGACCTTGACTCCGCGAGCTACCTTGGCGGAGGGGGTCCGTTTCTGCGTTACGACCGGACACTGTTCCATTCCCTTCTATCTTCATTCGTGCTGGCGATTGCACTCGCCGCGACGTTTTACTTCGTCGCACTTCATCGCGACGGAAAGACTGCCAGGTTAGAACATTCGAGGCTGCGCAGGCTGAATTTTGGGCTGGCATTTCTTGTGTGCGCGATCGGAATTGCGGCGCATTTGCTGCTCGACTTGGTGAGCAGCGTAGGAGTACGGCTTCTTTGGCCCTTCCAGGCGCGCTGGTTCGCGTTCGATCTATTGCAGGAATTCGATATTTGGATACTGATGTTTCTTGTGGTTGGACTGCTATTGCCGATGTTGACCGGACTCGTGAGCGAAGAGATCGGCGAACGAGAGAAACGCAACAGAGGACGAGGGAGCGCAGTTGCTGCGTTGGCACTGATCCTTGTGTACGTATGCGGGCGTGGCATCCTGCATAACCGGGCGATCGAACTGCTTGAATCTCACGATTATCATGGCCGCGTTGCACTTGCGGTGGGAGCATTTCCGAACTCGACTTCTCCGTTCGAGTGGCGCGGAGTGGTGTCCACCGACAACACAATCGAAGAGTTGGCGGTGCCGGTTGGTCTCGGACGCGAATTTGATCCGGAGCACAGCGCGACGCAATATAAACCTGACGATTCTCCTGTGCTGGAGGCCGGGGAAAAAACAGCGGCGACGCGGCGATTCTTGGAATACGCGCGATTTCCATTGGCGAGCGTTGTGCGAACCGGCAACGGATATCAATTCGAATTGCGCGATGCGTGTTTCGCTAGGGATGACGCCAGCCCGTGGAACATTCTGGTGCGCGTGAGAATCGGCGGGGACATGCATGTTCTGGAGCAGAGCTTTCTGTTTGCTTCGCGAAGATAAATTTATGAGAGCGATCAGCGACGGGTTCCCGAATGGTTTAGAGAAAGGCGGCTAACAAGAAAAAGAAGGAGCATTGCGGCCACGATGCCCATGCCGAATGCCGCGCTGTGAGCGATCATGAATCGAAGAGCGGCGTCGCCGTACCGGACGGCCAGAATTCCTTCTACAAGGTAGCGCAATCCGCGACTCACAAGGATTGAGAAGACGAACGTCCGCAGCGGAACTTGAAACACTCCTTGCGCCAACACGAAAATTTTAAATGGAAAGGGCGGCGGCAGAATTGCCGGGATGAAGACGCTTAGAAAAGCGTGGCTATCGACCCAATCTTTGACTTTGCCGGCGCGTCCGCCGGCGTGGCGATGAAAATACGCTTCGCCGCCTTTTTTTGCGAGCAGATAGAGCCAGATGCAGCCGGCCAGTGAACCGATGGACGCCATGGCAACGTAGTACGGCATGCGCGCTGGGTTGGTATAGGCGAGTTGAAAGACTAGCGCATCCGTGACGAATGGAAAAGAGAGGACGGAGGAATCGAGAAACGCGACGACGAACAAGCCGCCGCCGCCCATCGCGGATAAGGAGCGCTGGAGCCATGGAGGCAGTTTCGGCTGTTTCATACGCGACTGGCGCTTCGCATAAAGCGACCGATTGTAGCAGAGTCGCACAGGCACGTTTGGCGGTTGAAAGACAGATTTTAGCGGCGTCGATCGCAAATTGCTGATTCCGCGCCTGTCAGATAGAATTCACGCTTGAGCAATTCTCCTCAGGCACCGTCACTTCTCGACCCATTGAATGAGCGCCAGCGTGAAGCTGTGCTTGCCACCGAGGGTCCATTACTCGTGCTGGCCGGAGCCGGAACCGGCAAGACGCGCGTGATTACGTATCGCGTGGCACATCTCATCGAAAAGGGAGTGCCGGGGCGCGCAATTCTCACCGTCACATTCACGAATAAGGCAGCAGCGGTGATGAAGGAGCGCATCGGCGAATTGCTGCGCTCGAGCAGCCTGGATACATCGGACGTTTGGGTGTCAACATTTCATTCCTTCTGCGCGCGCTTGCTGCGGCGCGAGGCCTTGAACGCGGGCCTCCCGCGCGACTTTGCGATCTTTGATGACGACGATCAGACGGCCGCAGTAAGGCGCACCTTGAGTCAACTCGATCTTCCGGCC
>Ga0126381_100009776_pt1 | contig 10777 bp, 11 predicted proteins | sample PanSoiMetPlot_28_FD_96465 | JGI IMG/M metagenome (GOLD analysis project Ga0126381, IMG submission 96465) | Tropical forest soil microbial communities from Panama - MetaG Plot_28 | ecosystem: Environmental > Terrestrial > Soil > Tropical forest > Bulk soil | place: Panama | collected 2016-02-17
AGCGCTCGCGACGCCACAATTTTTCGAGTGACATATGTATATACATAGTTTAAGGAATCGCCCATGCCCTGGCAGGCAGGCGTACCCCGACCCCGAGAACCGAGTTTAGCTGAGCAAGCCGTTGTCGATTGGAATCAGGCGCGGATTGAGACTCAGAAACACTTGGCACAGAAGTACGCGCTGGAGAATCAGATCACGCGGGCTGAAGTCTTAAAGCGGACTGAACTGGCGAAAGGTTTGGCGCTGATCGTCGATGCGTTCACGAGTCGAATCATGGCGGCTGATATGGATCGAAAGGTCAAAGAGGACATCTTAAAGGATCTGGCTAGCTGGCCGCTTGTTTTGGAGGAGGTCGCGCATGGCCAAAGTCGCCTCGAAACAAAGAAAGAAACGCAAACCAAAGCGTAAGCCGATTGTCGTCAGCGATCCGCAGGTTTACGAGTTTCTCAAGTGGTGGCTGAGTCTCTTTGAGCCGAAGAGATACATTTCGCCGGCTGAGTGGCAGGAACTCTATCGGGTGGCGCCGAAAGGATCGCCGATACCGGGGCGGTGGCGCAATTTTCCGTATCAGGTTGAACCCTTAAACGCGTTTGCGAATCCCGAGGTCAATTCGCTGACGCTGATGTTTGCGAGCCAGGCGCTGGGCAAATCGTCGATTCTGGAAGGTGGCATTGCCTGGATGATCGACCAGAACCCAGGCACCTGCGTGATGGTGTTTCCGACGGATGCTAACGCGGCGCATTGGAGCAAGAATCGGTTCACGCCGCAGGTCAATACGTGTGGGCCGCTTCGTAAAAAGATGGAAGCGGCGTCGCATTCCAGAGGCTCGCGGCTGGGCGAGGGTGGCAATACCATCTTGCACAAGAGTTTTGTGGGCGGATGGATGGTCTTAGGCGGGAGCAATTCGCCGGCGCAATTGGCGGCGCATACTGCGCGCTGGGGGATATTCGATGAGATTGATCGGTATCCGAGCTCGGCAGGTGAAGAAGGTGATGTCATCACACTGGTCGAACAGCGCTTATTTCGCCATCCAGAAGCTTTTTCGGCAAAGACTTCGACGCCGACGCTGACTGATATGTCTCGGATCGCAACCGAGATGGAGTCGACTGATTTTCGGAAATGGTTTGTGACGTGCGAGAAGTGCGCAAACGAGTTTGTGATCATGTGGAAAGACGTTCGCTGGCCGAAGTCGCTCGAAGAAAGGACTGGTCGGAAGCTTCACTTGATTGAGGAAGCATACATAGAATGTCCTGCGTGCGAAACGAAGTATAACGACGCGCAACGGCAATCGCTCGTGCGCAAAGGGCGTTGGATTGCGACAAAGCCCGAGCACCACGGTACGCGCGGCTACTGGGCGAATGCGTTCATTGTGCTCGGGCCCTGCCGTCGTGGGTTTAAATCCTGGCTGCATTATTTGGTCGACCGTTTTTTCAGGAGCGAAAAGCTCGGGCTCGAGGGCAAAAAAACGTTCACGAATCTAATCCTGGCCGAGACGTTCACGCTCGAGACGCTGCCGCCACCAGATCATATCGTCATTCTATCGCGGCGCGAGGAATATCAGGAAATCGATGGCGAGGTCGTCATACCGCAGCGCTGTCTGGTGCTGACGGCCGGCGTCGACGTGCAAAGCAATCGCTTAGAGTGCGAAATTCTCGGGCACGGTGTCCGCGGCGAGACCTGGGGCATCGCGTACAAGAGTTTCCGAGGCAATACTGAGTTGCCCGAGGTCTTTGATGATCTGACTGAATGGCTGACAAAGAAATGGCGGCACGCGAGCGGACACGAGATCTGGCCCGCGGCCGTGTGCGTCGATTCAGGAAATAAGCCGACGCAGCCATACGCCTACATTCGGCGATGCCGGCAGGCGTACTGGTTCGCGATAAAAGGGGTGCGCGGGTACACGTCGCAATGGGTCAAGCGCTCCGGTGCAAAGCAAGCAAACCTCCTAATCCTCCACGTTGACGGCCCAAAAGAGCGCCTTTACTCGGCTTTGAATACGGTGCTTGAGCATGGTCCGAGCTATCAGCATTTCCCGTCCAATATCCAGTGCGGATATGACGAGGAATACTTCGCCCAACTGACCAGCGAAAAAATGATCAAAGGCGCGACCGCGCCCTATTTTGTCCTGATCAGTAATCGCCCGAATCATGCGCTTGATGCGCGGATCTACGCGCTGGCGGCGCTGGAGACTTTACCGTCAATTTCCTGGGATAAGATCGCAGCAGGTTTCGCGCAACCGGTGTCAGGTGCCCAAGAGAAGGAACCGCAGGATCCGGAACCCGAACAACCAGAAAAACCGGTCGTTATCCCTCCGGAGGTCGCCCGCCCGCAGTTGTTGCGGCCGCGTCGGATCTTGCCTGGCCGAGGATGGCTGCCGCCGAGATGAAACACAATGGACAGGCTGCTATTCACTGCGACAATGCCGCAATCGAGCGTCTAATCATTTCGTATCAATCTTCGCGCGACCAGCGCGAGCTTGCCGATATCATCGCGCTGAGCCAACGACGCGCGGAAACGCTGATCAGACATCATAAGACGAATCAGTACCGCAGCGAAAGCGAGCTCCTGAGCGATATCAATTTCAAATTGCTACGCTCGATTCACAAGTTCGATCCGAGCAAAGGTAGCGGGTTTACATACATCTCGAAGATTATCGATTCGAGTTTGCGCACCAGCGTCAGCAATCAGCGACGCGCCTGGCAGCGTTACGCTGAGCTGAGCAGCGAATTATCGAACACGATAGCAGCGCAAAACGATGATTACACCGCGGCTGAGGACCTCGTTTTCAAGATAAAGAGCAAGGTCAAAACGACGCTCATCGACGAAGTGGAAATCAATGCGCAACGCTGGTTTGTCGAGAGTTTTTGTCAAGAAGGCTTTACGGCGCGCCGGCACACTTGTGCGGACGCCTGTATGAGCGTGCATCAACTCAGTCACGAGCGTTCGCGAGAGCTGCATGATTTGACTGCGTTAGAGGTCAGACGCGCGTTGTTCGACGACCTGAAACGGCATAAGCAGATCGTTGCTGGGCGTCTCTACGGTACACGCATGCAATGGATGGTAGGCTTTTCCGATCTCTTGAGCGCAGCTGAATTCACGAAATTCTATTTTCTGATGAAGAATCTCGCGCCCTATTTGCTGTTACTCATTGTTGATCCAGCCAAAAAGGGCAATCATCGGCGCGATCGGTGTCCAACCATTGGCCGTCATAACCTCGACTTGATCCTGCACGGCGATCCTGACGGGGTTTTACTCTTTGGCGCGAGTATTTCTAGCGATAACGACGCGATTTTGGATGATTAAAGAGCGATTATGAATGGTTCCATGTCGATTTCCGGAGCGCCGCCCTCGATTATTTTTCCGAATAATCTCAATATTGGCGACTCGTGGGCATTCAATATGAGCGCCGGCGAGTATAACGACGGCACGTGGACTGCCACCATGACGTTTGCGACCGGGGCCACGCGGCTCGCAAGCGATGCGACGCTCTCCCAAGGTATCTTCTATTGGCTATTTTCGAGTGCCCAGACCTCAACATTGCCTGCCGGAACGCTCGCTTATACGGTCATGGTCAGCAAAGCGCCTGAGCGCTATACGCTGCAGGAAGGTGTCGTCCAGGCATTGGCCGATATAACCAATCCGGCAACGATTGTACCGACCCAAACAATGCTGCAGCAACAGTTGGCGGCTTGTGATGCGACCTTGCTGCAGCTCTTGAGCCAGCGCACCGAAGAAGTCACCTTTGCCGGCAAGGCTTATCGTCTCTGGGATGTCGCGAAGCTTTGGGACGTGCGCAAAGATATTGCTGGGCAAGTCTCAGACGAGCAAGACGCACTGAGCGGCAATAGCCGGCATCGAATCATTATCCCGGTGTTCAAGAACCCGTGGGGCGGCCCGTACCCGTCGTATCCTTATTATCCGTACGGGGGACCATAATTTATGGGTTTTTTTGGTGCAATCGGCTCGGCTATAGATCGATGGTTTACGGGTGAATCGTTGCTCCCGGCACCGGTTGAAGAACCGCAGCGGGCGGCAATGCGACCGGTTAACGCAGTGACTCTCCCATCACTCAAAAGTTCCACGCGCATTTACGAGGCGGCAATGCCGTCAAACACGCAAGCGGACTGGAGTGCATGGTTAACCACTGGCAACTACGAGATTTTCCATGCGCATCGCGTCGTCAAAGCAAGGGTGCGTGACCTCGAGCGCAATAATCCGCACGTCAAAAGCTTCCTGCGCGAGCTCAAAGCTAACGTGCTCGGATTTCACGGGATCAAGCTCGGCGCGAAAGTACCGAATCAAAAAGGGCCGAACCTCAACGCCAAACTTAACAAATCGATTCTGGATGGGTGGAGAGATTTTCGCTCAATTCAAAATTACGAGGTCAGACAGTTATTCAGCGGGCTCGAGATCGATAAACAGATCTTGCAACGGCTTGCAGTCGACGGCGAAGTCTTGATTCAATTCATCCGCGGTCCTGCGGCCGGCAATAAGTTCAACTTTTGTGTGCAGGTCTTGGAATGTGATTTTTTGGATATTTTTTACAATTCTCAGCTCGGGAATAACCGCGTAACGATGGGTGTCGAGGTCAATTCTTTCGGGCGCCCGGTCGCCTATCATATCATCGATTATCCGCAAACGGACATGTTCGCGCAGAATCAGCAGGCGCCTCGGAAATCTGTTCCGGCACGGGATATTATTCACGTGTTCATTCCCGACCGGTTGACGCAGGTCCGCGGTATGTCCTGGTTCGCATCAAACGCGGTCGATTTGCGTACACTCGATTTATTTGAGCAATATACCTTAATCGCGCAGCGATGTTTCGCCTCTAAGATGGGCGTCATCGAGACAGCGCCAGGCGCGCAACCCTACGAGGGGCAAGGCATCGCGCCGACGGGTGAGACCATCAGCGAGCTGCAGGCCGGCATTATTGAAGAAATGCCGTTTGGCAAGACGCTGAAATTCTTCGATCCGCAGGTGCCCGGAGCAAGTTATGGCGAATTTAGAAAACAACACCTTCGCAAGATCTCTGCCGGCCTCGGGATCGTCTATAATTCTCTGGCCAGTGACTTCGAATCCTACAATTACTCGAGTGCGCGTGCAGCCAAAGATATCGAGGTCGAATGGTGGCGTGAGCTACAGCGTTTCTATGCTGATCATGTCTTGAGCCGAATTTTTGCCGAATGGCTTCCATACGCGATCTTGAGCGACCAGCTCAATGGCGCTTCCATTACGCAGGTCGATCAAATCATTAAGAACATCGAATGGAATCCGCGCGGGTTCGCGTACGTCGATCCGACCAAGGAAGTGCAGAGTTCACTCAATAGTATCGATGGCGGGCTGACCTCGCGTAGGCGCGAGTTAGCTGAGCGCGGGATTGATTACGAATCGTTTTTGGACGAGCTCGAACGCGACAAGGAGCTTGAATCCTCCAGGGGACTGACGTTCAGCAACCCAGCCAATAGGAATCCGACACTCTCAGTCCCGACCAGTGATCTGCCTGAAGGCACTGAATCCCAAGAGGAACCCGAAGAGCAAGCGCCGAAAAAACAACCGCCCGCAGCGACGACACCGAAAACGGCTGCAAAGTAGTTCTAGGGTAGGATGCCCGTACCAAAGCCGCGCAAAGGTGAATCACAGAGCGATTTCATGGGCCGCTGTATGCATGAGGTGAGCAAGAACAGCGACCGGCCACAAGAGCAGAATGTCGCTATCTGCTTATCGACCTGGCGCGACTCAAAAAAGAAATCGCTAAAATCGCCGGCGTTGTATCGCGCGGCACAGATCGATAACGGTGCCATCGACACCGACAAACGCGTTGTGTCGTTCAGTTTTTCGAGCCGTACCCCGGTGCGTCGCAGGATCGGTGCATTGAGTTTTCGCGAAGTTTTGTCGCATGATCCAGGCGCCATGGTAACCGATCGTTTGGACCGCGGGGTTGTGCCGTTATTGGAAAATCACAATTGGGACCGGCAGATCGGCATTGTTAGGGCGTACGCCGTGCAGGATGGCAAAGGGATAGCAACCGCGGAGCTGAGCCCGAATCCGAATGGGCAAGAGGCCATGCGGGATATTGCTGCCGGCATCAAGACGGCAATCTCAGTCGGTTATATCCCGCATCAAATGCGCTGTATCCGAAGGAGAAATACCGATGTCACTGACAACCCAGAATTGCAGCGTTTTAGTTCAGACGACGATCCCGACGACGACATTGATCCCGATGATTTATTCAACGGTGACGACGACGACGACGAAAACGGGGACGATGACGACGATCTGTACGAAGTCTCGCGCTGGGAACCGATCGAAGTAAGCCTGGTTAGTGTGCCGGCTGATCCAAGCGTAGGAATCGGGCGTGAACAGCAAGAACTTTATTCAGTTCGCGTGCTTGGTATGCGCGACGAGGTCGCGCCAGCCGACGAAGTAAATCTTCAGAGAGCAAATACGATTATGTCAGATATTCCCGTCACCAATTTAACTGGCACCACGGTGATCGCGCCGTCGGTTAAAATCGAGAAAGAGGATCTTGGCAGCATTCGCGAGGCTGAATTGGTGCGGATTCGCGAGATTCAAGGCTACGGTTCGCAATTCAAGGCGCTCGAGGAAGCAGCCGAATATATCCGCAGCGGCAAAACCGTTGCTGAGTTTCAGACGTTCATTTTGCGCGAGAAAGCAAAGCAAAATGCACCCGTAACTACGGTTACCGAGCCCTCTTTAGGATTCGGACCGCGTGACCGCAATCGTTACTCGATTACTCGAGCGATTAGAAATAAATGGCGAGCACAAGAAGGCACCGGGCGCTTTGATGGATTTGAGGCTGAAGTTTCGCAGGAAATTGCCCGAATGCAGCATCAGGATCCGCTCGGGTTTTTCATGCCCGATTGGGCGCTTTTTTCCGAGACTCGCGACTTGACTGCCACGCCTCCGACTGGTTCAGGCGGTTTGACTATTCAAACGACTGTTGAGCCCTCCCTGATTCCGCTCCTTCGTAACAGGACTGCGGTGCTGCAGGCGGGCGCGCGCTACATGTCAGGCTTGCAAGGTAACCTGCAAATGCCGCGTCAGTACGCACCGAGCACGATCAGCTGGAATACGGAAATTGCTGCGGTAACCGAGTCGGATCTCTCGATGGACGCTGTCACGCTGAGCCCGAACAGGGTAGGCGGCTGGTGCAACTACAGCAAACAACTCTTGGCGCAAAGCTCGCTCGATATCGATAACGTTGTTCGCGATGACATGGTGCAGGTGATTCAGATCGCGATTGACTCCGTGGCAATCACTGGAACAGGAACGAATCAACCGACAGGGATCTTAAACGTCGTCGCAAATGCGCCTGGAACACCTGGCCCTAGCTATGCATATTCGAAAACTGCGCCAGCGATCACGTTCCCGTCTGGTTATCCGACTTGGACGAACATCGTTACCTTTGAAAGCAATATTGAGGCCGGCAATCAGATCTTAGACGAAAGCGGTTGCTATCTGACAACGCCAGCAGTCAAAGGCGCATGGAAGACTTACGCGAAAGCTGACCCGAGAAGTACAACGCTATATTATCCGTCGTTTTTCTGGGAAGGCGCACTCGATGGCACGGTTAATGGCCGGCGGGCCATTGCGACAAACCAAGTTCCAGGCAACAAAGTCATTTTCGGCAAATGGAATGAGCTGATGATCGGGCAATGGGCAGGGCTCGACATCGTCGTCGATATTTACTCTTTGGCAACGCAGGCAGAGATTCGGATTATCACGAACATGTTTTGTGACGTAAAATACAGGTATGCGAGTGCCTTCTGCTGCTCGACAAACTCGGGCGTCAGCAACTAAGAAAAAGAAAAAGCGCCTCCTTGCTGTGCTCGCAAAGGATCGGCTCAAGGATCATGTCGTTCAACGAAGTAACCGATAATTTCGTTGGGATAGGTGGTGCCCTCGATACGGCGCTCTCGGTTGATTCAGAAGTTAAACAGTTTGCGTTCTCTGATGGGACAGGTACGCCACCGAATGCGGCCGGCACCGGCAAGATCGTCGTCAATCTGCAATGTCTCTGGCAGATCTCGAATGAAAATCTGATCGTCAGGACGCATTCGCATGGCACTAACTATGTGCTGCAGAACAACCAGATTACGACCGTCTTCCACGAAGCTGACGTGCCACAAGGAGCGCGGATTGCCGCCAATAGCTATGTTGATGTCGACGGAATGCAGTACCGCATCGATAGCGCGAAACTTGAGAACGGTGTTTACACGCTCGATCTCCAAGTATTCCGTTCACGATGATCCCAGAAATATCAGTTGAGACCATCACGCCTTTGGATCCGGCAAAGATCGACTTGCTTGAGCTACCGTATGAGGATGGACAGCTCTTGGATCATCTCGCTCGTATTCTGCTCGCGATCTTGATTGCGGAAAGACCGTATCAAATACTTGAAATTGGCACCTTGGTTGGAACCACTGCTTTACGTATGGCCCATGCGCTGCCGAGCGCCATTATTCACACGGTCGACTTGCCCATCAGTTTTGTTCCAAACGAGCATTTCACTGATCCGCATTTATTTAATCGGCGCCAGGTTGGTCGTCTCTTTCCAGGTCGAGCCGAGTTTTTACGTATCAGACAGCATTTAGCCGATACTAAGTTTTGGGATTTCTACGTCGGCAACCCAGCGCCGACTTTCTTCTTTATCGACGGTTCGCATTCGTACGAATACGTGAAAAATGACAGCGAGAAATGCTACCAGCTATGCAATGGCCAAGGAGTATTTCTATGGCATGATGTCGACGATCTACATCCTGGTATTTACGGATTTCTCGAAGAGTGGCGGGCGCTCGGGCGCGACGTGCGCAGGATCGCGAATACGAACCTAGGGTATTATCATGGTCTCAATCGAGCTACCCGATCTTGAGCAGGCGCGTAAAACGCTCGAAAACATCCCCGGCGCTGCTGACTGGGCTATTATGCGCACTCTTAATGACGTCAGCGTTAGCGGCAAAGCTGCAGCTACTCAAGCAATCTTCACACGGTACTATTTCGATACTCAAGGACCGATCCAGAAAGGGATCAAAGCGTCTAAGGTCAATTCGGGACGTGAGACCGCCATAATCAGGTTTCAGGGTAAAAGGTTCCCCGTGAAACAATTTCTACCGACGCAGACCGATGTCGGCGTTGATATCATGGAAATCCGCGGGACTCGCTCATCGATCAGTCAAGCATTTGGCGCAATTATGCAGTATGGATTCGGGATTTTTAAACGCCAGCCTGGCGCTGAGCGTTACCCAGTGCGCAGTATCACCGGGCTCTCGATTGCGAACATGGCGCGCGAGGATCGCGAGATTCTCCCCGAGATTGAAGGACACGTACGCGAGCAGTTGCGCAAACGCATGGCGTTCTGGGTCAGCGAAGCGCTTGCCGGCAACCGCGCGAAGTACGAGAGACATAAACACGTATGAACGGCGACCGTGGCGCTTTCTGGGCAACACCCCTGGATTTAGAACGTTGTCTGGTTGAAGAGATCAGCGAATGGGTTAGGGATTATCGGCTCAAATCGCCCATCGACCGTGGCGCCGTGCCCGTGCCAATCACAGTCGTGCAGGGCTTTGTTCCGTCCTATTACGCTGGCCCGGAAGCGCCAACACAGGATAAAGCGCCGACCATTGCCGTCAGAGCAACGCAAGGATTTTATACGCGCGCAAGCGGCAAGTGTGAGGTCAATATCATGATTTTATGCTGGGACGATGACCCGAACCGGCAGGGTTACATGGACGTGCAGAATCTCATGACAAGGATCGCGCATTATTTGTTGTACTTCGTCAAGGTAGGCAACTTTGTGCTGACTGATGATCCGATCCATTTTATGGAAGTTGTCGACTCGTTTAAAGATTTCTTTCCGTACTTCGTAGGCGGTATGAGTTGCCAGTTTACGATTCGCTCGGCCTCACCGGCGTTTCCGCTGTCGTCGCTTGGAGTCGAGGCCAGTCAAGGAGAGGTTGGGATCGAAGGCGGTCAAGACGGTTGGTATGATGTCAGTGCACCGCCGCTCCCGCCTGACGAGCTTCCTAATCGCTGAAAAGTAAATCTTTTCTGTGAGTAGCCCGATTATCTACGTAGGCCCGCGCCGAATAGACTTGAACCTCCATTTTGGCATGCTGTTCCCAGACTGGGAGGAAATTCCCGAAAGAATCGCGCAAGCAATGCAGGCCGACTCCGCATTCGCTAATCACTTTCAGTTGCTCGAGAACTTCATGCACCGGCCGCCTCCAGGCTCGAATGCTTTTGAAAAAGCCAAGATCGCGTCGCAACCGCCCAAGGGGCGCACCTTGGTCCACCCTCCGCTACGTAGACACCGATAATTTATGAGCCAGCAGAATCCTAGAGGCGTCATCTCGCAAGATTTGCTCGATACCGTTGTACCGGTGATTGAAGCAAACGCGGCTTCGATTTATGCGGTCGGTGCAGCTCCGATTGGAAGCGTGCCAGGGCTGTCGTGGTCGCCGAGTGGCTACAATTCGCTCATCAATGTCAATGTGCGCTGCGATAGCGCTGCTGACTGGGAAACGCAGATCGGCTACTCGAGCAATTGGACGAAGGGCTCTGGTTATCCACTCTGTCAGCTTTACGATTACGCGTTCGTCGAGAACAACGCGAGCCCGATTGTTGTCTGCAATGTCTATAATCCCTGGACGATGTCGACACCGGTTAATCTGACCAACCAGGTGATGAATTCGCAGTTGGAGATCATCGTCAATCAAGAGGTCATTCTCGCGTCGCTGGTCGTCAAAGGCCAAAGCGG
>Ga0126381_100009777_pt1 | contig 10777 bp, 12 predicted proteins | sample PanSoiMetPlot_28_FD_96465 | JGI IMG/M metagenome (GOLD analysis project Ga0126381, IMG submission 96465) | Tropical forest soil microbial communities from Panama - MetaG Plot_28 | ecosystem: Environmental > Terrestrial > Soil > Tropical forest > Bulk soil | place: Panama | collected 2016-02-17
CATGACGAACACCTATGGCGATCTCGGCTTCTGGTTCTTCGCCCGCTCGCGCTTCCTCTTGGGCGCCGGACTGCCATTGATCTTCATCCCAATCATGGCCGCGTCCTATGACGGCCTGCCGCCGGGCAAAACCGACCAGGCCTCATCCCTGATGACCGCGGCGCGCAACACCGGCGGCTCGATCGGCATCTCGATCGTCTCCAACGTCCTGGCGCATCGCGAGCAGTTCCATCAGAGCCGGCTGATCGAGCACGCCATCCCGTCGAGCATGCCGTTCCAGAACGCGCTGAGCCAAGTCACGAAATTCTTCGTGGCGCAGGGCAGTTCGCTCACCCAGGCCAAACAGCAGGCGATCGGCTGGATGGGACAGCAGGTGCAGCAGCAGGCGACGTACCTGGGCTATGTCGACGCCTTCTGGGTGCTGACCTTGATCTCGCTCGCCGCCGTGCCGCTGGCCTTGAGCTTGCGGAAGGTCAAGCTCGGTGGACCGGTTCAGATGGGACACTGACTTAAATGGCGCAACTGGTCACTCATTCAGCGTTGAGGAGGACGTCATGACTATCGCCGGCATTGAAGATTTTGTCGCATACGGCCTTGCCGTGCTGTTCGCAGTAGCCGGGTTAATCAATCTCACGGGTATTAGTCGCGTCCGGGCTGCTTACCGTTTTTGGCAGTACCCAAAACAGTTTTATCGCAGCGTCGGAACGTTGGAACTGTTGGTCTCGCTCTTTCTGGCCGTACCCCAATTGCGCATTTGGGGCGTGCTCTTGGGCGGGTTTATCAGCTTTTTCGCGGTTGTGACCCTGCTCAATCATCGCCAATACGCTCTATCGATCCCCGGGATGCTCTTATTGGTCACTCTCGTGCCTGCGGCGCTAGCCCACGGGTGATCGGGTGGGCGATCTGGGTCTCAAATGAATTCCAGCAGCCGTTTTGCAGGGTCGGCGCACTATGTGTGCCTCCAAATGAATGCATGCCGAGGCCCGTTTTGCAGACGCGCGGCATGTTTGGCGGGAAGGAGTGGGTCCTCGATTGTTTCCGGCCAATCGATTTTGCCAGCCCTATTAAGCGTCAAATTGAGATGCGCGGCGCCAAGCTTTGCCAGCATATCCTTTGTTGGCTGAATGCCGCCACGGCTCACGTTCAGGCAGTTCGCGCACACCGTGACCTTCCAGGCGCGAATGTAGCTTCCCTCGCAACTCTCAGGATTGATCCGGAAGCCGCATAGAAAGCAGCGAAAGGTTGGCACTTCGGTGACCATGGCTGTTAATGCTTACTCCGAAATTGAACTGCTTTGATGACGGATGCCGCAATGACCACCAAATCACGGTGAAACGAATTTCGGCCTTGACCCGGGATTATCTCTGATTTTCCGTTTCTCCCGGTCTCCACCCGTAACACATTGTAAGCATGACCATCATTACCGCTGAGAGCAGGCCGGCAATGGCGCCGGTCATGCCCGGCCTAAGGGCCAGGTCGCGCGTCATTTCGGTTGCCGAAGAGCTTCCGATCAATGAAGCAATGATAGAAAACACTACAACGAGCATTGGCACGCCCCGGCGAATCGCTCCCACCTTGCTCACCCTATTCACGAACGCTTTATGTGCCATCCAGGCGGCGGCGAGGCTCAATAGACTTGCCGCCACGGCGAGCGGTAAGCCGCCCAAAACGCCGCCCAGCACAAGGCCGGACACTGCGCCGACCACGACGCTGACGATGAGAATGATCAGCAGGGCTGCCTGAAGCATGGACGTTCTTCCTCGGTTTCACCGATGCTGAGCGGCTGCTGCCGAGGCGAGATAGCCACCAAAGGCGCAGCCACGGACGCCCCGAGCATTCTTGCGGTGCTCGGCCACAAGGGTCTTGCTCATGGCGACGAATTGAACTCTGCCGCCCGCAGCGCCTCAATTGGACCTTGGTCCCACGCGGCCAGTGGGCCGAACGATCACGCGCACGAGCAGGTGAGCCATAGATGAAAGTGATATCTAGCGCGCAGCGTCGCGAGGGGGCTGAGCAGCCTCTCCCTAGATCGTAGCGTGCCAAAGCGCACCGCACCACAAGCCCGAGACCAAAAGGCCCAGGCCTATTGTCAGGCGCACACCAAACGCGGTTCCCCCAAACGCAAAAGACGTAGGCGTCTTAGCAAGCATATTGGATGAAAAGCCAACCAGTATGGCAAACGACCCGGCTTCCGCGCCGAGCTTTCCAGCCGCCACAAGCGTTGCCACAGATACCGCGGCGGCATGCGCATCGACGAGAGCCGTACCAATTACGCTGACATACACTAGGGCGCTTCCGAACCACGCGATGAGCGCCCAAGACAGCAGCGAGAATGCGAAAACAAGCGCAATGAAGATAAGTGCCGTGCGAAAGTCAAATGTCTCGAACAGTGCCTTGGACGTAAAATCGGCCCTATTCCCGCGCCACGCCAGAAATGCGGAATAGCCCAGGGTCAGGGCTGACGCGACAGCAAAGGGTATCATCAACGGCCGCAAAATATCCGGATCAGCAGCCCCGACTAGAATAGCCAGATACACCAGACTTCCCAATATCGAGGCCATCGAACCGGCGGCGCATGACTCGATGAGGCGGCTATCACCCTTCGCCCGGCGGCCCAAATCTGCAATGGTTGCTGTGCTGGAAACGAAACCGCCGGCAAAACCAGAGATGAACAGGCCATATTTGGGTCCCAGGATTCGCGTTGCAAAATGACTGAACGAGCTTACACCCATCAGAACCACCGCTAGGCGCCAGAGGGCAAAGGGGTTTACCAATCCCAGTGGATCAATCGCATGGTTTGGAAGAAGCGGGAGAATCACTAAGGCGGCCGTAGCGAACAGCAGGCCGTCGCGCAATTCCCGTTCCGTAAGCCAGTCCCTGGCAAAACGGTGAAGAGGCACGCGGCTGGAAATCACAACTACGACGACGACAGCAGCGGCAATCGCGTCGCCGGGACGCGTTTGAGCCAATATCCCAAGGATAGAGGCAATCACCAGCGCGACTTCTGTGGTCATGCCCCGTGGTTCGAAGCCTGGTCGAACCCTGGTCATAAGCGCAATAGCGACAGCAAACAGAACCGCGGCGGCCGAGACGAGGGGAATGCCCGTCTGAGCCGCAAGTCCTCCCATAAGCGACACCAACACGAATGTGCGCAGGCCCGCGTCACGGTCCTTCTTGGGTCGCTTTTGACGCTCCCTCTCGATGCCTATCAGCAGCCCTATGGCGACAGCGGCAGTAAGGCGCCACGCCACACTGCCTTCGACGAGATGCATCAGGTCAGCCATAATGCCCGCGTGCCCGCCATTCCCGCGTTTTTAGCACCATTTCCCCTTCGCCTAACTTGATTTTCCGATGGTTCGGCCGCTTACATTCATGACGGGCGGCCTAGGTTATTGATTGGTATCAAAGGGCAATTTGCACCCGGCATTTATCAAAGTCGGGCAACACTGAATTCGGAGAAGTTGAAGCCATGTTGAAAGCAATATTGGCGTCTCTTGCTGGCTTTGGCTCTGACAGAACGGTCATGGACGCCGCTTTTGCCGTGGCCCAAATCGATCAGGGACATATCGAGGCATTGCACACAAGAATAGATGCGGCGGAGCTAGCCGCGTCAGCCATGGCGACGACATCGCATCACCAAGTCGATGTTCGCGAAATGGCCCAGAACATCGCGCGCGAGGAACAAAAACGATCGGGGTCTGCCGCGAAGGCATATTCTGACGCATGCGAGCGTCATTCCTTATCGCAAGGTGCCGATGCCGGCGGACGGCGCGCGTAACTGCTTCGTACCGCGAAGTTACAACCCTGATGAACGAAACACTCCATCAGGCACGCCTCCATGATCTGACAATTGTGGCGCGCGTTCCAGAGCTGACAACCGACCGGTTGGACAGCTTGGTGATGGCGGCCGGCAAACCCGTACTCGTTCCACCCGCCAAGCCCGCGCAGACAGTCGGCGAAACGGTCGTTGTCGCCTGGAAGGATAAGCCGGAAGCAGCCAGAGCGATTACTGCAAGTTTGCCGATACTCACTCATGCCAAACATGTCATCGTAGTCTCGGTATCCGAAAGCAAATTTGACCAAGACCCGGAGCGTTCCTCGGGGTAGGGGTTAGTGGCGCAGTTGAAATGGCACGGCATCGAGGCGCAGCTACAATTCTCAGCAACGGAATCGGCGTCTGCGGCCGAGAAGATCAAGGAAATTGCCTATAGCGTTGATGCCGACCTAATTGTCATGGGGGCTTATGGTCATAACCGGATGCGTGAATTGTTTTTCGGCGGGGCCACGCGGGATTTGTTGATCGGCTGTGAGACGGCGGTCCTGATGATGCATTAGGGGTCAATTCTGCCATGCGCCGCACGCATCGAGAGAGGCATCGCGTCGAAAGGATCGGCTGGCTCAGAGCGGCGGTTCTAGGCGCGAATGACGGGATCATCTCGACCGCAAGTCTCATACTGGGCGTGACGGCCGCCTCCGCTACCAAGGGCGCTATTCTGCTGGCGGGTGGGGCCGGCCTAGTCGCAGGCGCCATGTCGATGGCGGCAGGCGAATTTGTCTCGGTAAGTTCGCAGGCTGACGCAGAACGGTCGGATCTCGCGCGCGAGACGCGCGAATTGAAGGCCGACCCTCGGGCGGAACGCGAGGAGCTGGCAAATATCTATGTTCAAAGAGGGTTGGATCATGAACTTGCCCAGCGGGTAGCAAGTGAATTGATGTCAAAGGATGCGTTGGCGGCACATGCGCGTGACGAACTCGGGATTTCCGACATCACCACGGCCCGGCCGGTTCAAGCCGCCATCACATCGGCAATTACTTTTTCGACCGGCGCGGCATTGCCTTTGATCGCTGTTTGGATCGCGCCCATGGGAAACGTCGCTCCTGTCGTCGCAATCTGCTCTCTGGCATTTCTGGCCGCCCTTGGTGTCGTGGGCGCAAAAGCCGGCGGCGCGGAAATTCTCAAGCCTACGATCCGGGTTACCTTCTGGGGAGCAATCGCCATGGGTGTGACAGCCGGCGTGGGGCTGCTCATTGGCAAGGCGGTTTGATCTTGTCCCGCTTTAGGCGCTTTGCGCCTTGTGGTTCTCGAACCTGCATGACGCCGGGAATTCGATGGTGACCGTCGTTCCGACATGGAGCGTGCTTTCGATGGAAAGCGATCCGCCATGCATCTCAACAAGGGATTTGACGAGCGGAAGCCCAAGGCCTGTCCCTTCGTGATGCCGCGCGCGCGAAAGACCAACCTGACGGTAAGCTTCCAGTGCAATCGGGATTGTTTCCGGTGCCATGCCTATGCCCGTGTCGGCAACCGCCAGCCGGACCGTTCCCTCCGGTTCCACACCACCTTTGAGAGTGATCGTACCTCCAGATGGCGTAAATTTCACCGCGTTTGACAAAAGGTTCAGCAGGATTTGCTTGAACCTCAGTTGGTCCAGCGACAGAAGCGGCAGCACGGGAAGATCGACTTTCATCTGCACGCCTGCGGCCAGCGCGCGTTCCCGCACAAGACGGACACTTTCCTGCACGATGGCTTCCAAATGCGCCGGCTCCCGGTGCAACTCGAATTTGCCGGATTCCGCTTTCGACAAATCGAGAATATCGTTGATAACCGAGAGAAGATGCGCGCCTGCGCGATGGATGTCCCCGGCATAATCCTGATAGCGGGGAATATCGCTTCCGAAGCTCAGCGAATGAATGATTTCGGAGAAGCCCAATATGGCGTTCAGTGGTGTGCGCAATTCATGACTCATGACGGCCAGGAATTCGCTCTTGGCGCGGTTGGCCTCCTTGGCTTCACGCAGGGCGAGTTCCAGCTCTTCTTCACGCGCCGTCAGCAAGTCGACTTTTGCACGCATCAAGGATTCCCCGGTCCCAACACCGAGATAGCGGCCATTGCGGGTGACGATGAAGCAATCGATGATCGCGTCGGGTCGTTCACGAAGCAATCGCCGGGACAGGTCGGCGAGCATCGTGTCTTCTTTGACGATCAGCGGGTCGACATTGGCCAGCCTCAGCACCGATTTATTGCCAAACAGCTCCGGCGCATATTGCTGGGCATAGCGCATGAAGAAGGAGAGCCGGTTTACGAGACCGAAGACCTTGCCCTCATCGCTGACGATCGGCACTGCCAAGAAATCCGGATGCTGTTGGAGCCATCTGCAGGCGTCGGCATTGGTCGTCCGCGGGGACATGTGCGGAATCGCTACCGCCAGCGATCCAGCGATAATCGAGCTGGCCGCGCGATGATCCAAACTGACGCTCGTCGACATTTTTACATTCCGCAACGCTGCAAGAGCGTAAGGCACGGCGGGTTTTATTGACGTTAACCGGCGGATGGTACGGAACAGTGCCTGGATGATTGAATCAGTTTTGCGACCAGCGGCCCGGCTTTATTGGAATCGGCCGAAATCAAGGTAAATTTTGTCTAAATGGGCATGCCGGCAAAAGCGCACTGTCTATCGGGGGCGAAGGCGCGTCGTCTTTTTGGAAGTGTTGCGAGTTGGAAGTCTTGCAGGCCAGTCGCATTATCGCTGCACCCGGTAACACGGGCGCTTGCGCTGCCGCTCACACCGCGACTGGATTTGCCTGTGCAAAGATCATGGCGATCTTCAGACCCGGGCGATTGTCGGCGGCAGCGAGACGCGCAGCATGCAATTCGGCGACCGCTGCGACGATAGACAAGCCCAGCCCGTTGCCCGGTGTACTGCGGCTGGCCTCCAGGCGATAGAAGCGATGAAAGATTCGCGCGCGTTCGCCTTCCGGCACGCCGGGGCCGTTGTCGGCGACTTCGAGTTCGACATCGCCGCCCGCGCGGCGAAGGCTGACGGCGATGCAAGCGCCGGTTGGCGTGTGGATGGCGGCATTCTCCAGAAGATTGGCCAACGACAGAGTAAGAAGCTCCTGGTCGCCATGGATCCACAAATCGGGATCAATAGCAGCGGTCAACGTGCGCCCGTCTTCTTCCAAGGGCGGTGCGAAAGTCTCGCAGATTTCGCGCACCAGCCGGCTGAGGCAGAAGCACTGAAAACCGCTCCTGCGGTTGCCGCTCTCGATCTGGGCGATGCGCAGAATGGCGCCGAACATTTCCTGGATTGAGTCCACTTCGGCTACGCCCTGCTCGATTACCTCGCGATATTCGTCCGCGCTCAGCCGCTGGCCGCGCGCGTGATCGAGCTGGCGGCGCAAGCGGCCCAATGGCGTGCGCAAATCATGTGCGATATCGTTCGAGAGATGTTTGATGTTCTCCATCAGGTTTGCAGTGCGATCGAGCATCCGGTTGAGCGTCGCCGCCAGCCGGTCAAGATCGTCCGGGGCGCCGCGCCGGGGTACGCGCCGGGTCATGTCACCCTCGATGATCGCCTCGGCGGTCCGCGTGATGGCTTCAATGCGTTTAAGGGTCTCAGAACTTAGAAAGAGCCCGCCCGCCACCGCGAGCGTCAGCAGCAGCAGCGACACCCAGCCGAAAGTTCTGAGGATCACGCCGCCAAAATCCTCAACCTTGCCCCAATCGTCGCCCACCAGAAGGCAGAGGCCATTCGGCAATGGCGTGACATAGGCACTGAGCCTTTCCAGCTCGCCGGGCGCCTCGTCTCCGTCGGGCGGCCCCGTCATCGTGGTCCAGCCGCGATGGCAATCCACGCGCGGCAAATTTCCGAACAGGACCCGTCCCGCCGGATCGAAGAGCGCGTAATCCAACCCGCCCGTAAGTCCGCCACGCTGGCGTTCGCCAATGACGCGCAGCAACTGGGCCATGCCGCGCGAATTATAATCCGCTTCAAGCGCGCGGGATTCCGACAGGATCCGGCCCCGGAATTCGCGGGTCAATTCGGCGTTGACCGACAGATAGGTGACGACAGCAAGCACAGCCACCGACAGTGCGAAAAGGCCCGCATAGGCGGCGGCAAGCTTGAAGCTGGCCGATTTAAGCGTCTGGCTTAACCGCACGAGCGATATATCCCGAGCCGCGCACGGTTTGAATCAGGTCCGCGCCGACCTTGGAGCGCAGGCGGCTCATATGGGTTTCCACGATGTGAGTCTTGGGATCGAAATGATAATTCCAGACGCCGGCCAATAGCATGGTGCGCGTGACGATCTGGCCCTGATGGAGCATCAGATACTCAAGCAGCGAAAATTCACGCGGCTGGAGGGGGATGACCGAACCCGCTCGGTTCACTTTGCGACGGAAGCGATCCATCTCCAGGTCGCCGAGCTTGAGGATTTGTGGTTCCGCCGCAACGCCTTGCCTCCGCGCCAGCGCGTTAACGCGCGCCAGAAGCTCGGAAAAGGCGAACGGCTTGGCGAGATAATCGTCGGCGCCCGCGTTGAGGCCTTCGATCCGGTCGTCCAGCCCGCCGAGATTGCTCAGGATCAGGACCGGAAGCCGGCATTCGCGTTCGCGCAAATTCCTCACGAGCGACAGGCCGTCCAACACGGGAAGCATGCGATCGACGATCAACAGATCGAAGCGCCCCTTGCTTGCCGCTTCCAGCCCGCTGTCGCCGCGGCCGACAGAATCAACCTCATGGCCATTTTCGCTGAGGCCGCGTCTCAGATATGCGACCAGCGCATCTTCGTCTTCAACCACAAGAATGTTCATCGTGCCTGCCTTTTCGTGGCAGCCCACCGGTGGACGCGGCAGAACGCGCCCGCCGGATATGTCAGGCCTTGATGTTGACCGCCGCGCCCATCCCAGGCGGTGGCGGCGAAACGCCGATCTCGGACTATGCACTGACGGTTTCGTCGTCAGCGTCTCCATCATGGTCCGGACCTGGGCCTTACATTGCCTCGGGCACCCGCACATAATGCAAAGGCGTCGTCGGCGACAGTGCTGCGGTACTCGTGGGATATCCCTTTTTATATAGCGCGGGGGACGCCAAAACCGAGCACTAAAGTGCGCGTAAAGTACGAAGTTGTCATTTTGTATACATAAGGTCGCGCACCGGCTCACCCTGAAATTTGCACGACTGCGACGCAGTCCTAACTTCTTTTGCAAACAACACGCAGTCTAAAGGAAAGTGGAATCAAGCGCGGAGTCGAGCGTGTATAGGCGCCATATTCGGCAAAGGTCGCCGCAAGAACCACTTCCTCGTAATGCATGCGCGGAAATTGCAAGCCAAACGAAACCACAAAAACGAGAAGGCCCCAGGGCTGGCGGTATTGCAGCGCCACACCCAGCATCGCCAATTGCTCCGACAGATAAAGCGGGTGACGTACATAGGCGTATGGGCCCCTTGTCACAAATGTTCGCGCCTGAGGAAAAATGGCGAAGGCTCTGCCTAGCCAAATGAGCGTGATAAGCGATGCCAGTGTACCCGCGATGATGATCAACGTGGAGAGCACTGCCAGATTTGGGCCTAATGCCGTTCTCGGAAAGAGCAAAAGTGCATAGCCGGCATTTGAGCCGACGAACGCCCACGCTTTTGGCCAGAAACCCGTGATCTTGTTGATCGGCAGACGGCGAATGCAAACGAGAACCAGTTGAACACTGAGAAACAGCGCGGTCGCCACCTCCGACAAGATGAGCGGATAATCGGTGTGCGGCGCACGCCACTGTTGCGGAATCAGGATTACAAATCCGGAAAGTGCAAAACCGGAAAGTAGAATCAGCGGGGATCCCATCAACAGGTCGTAAAACCGTGAATCGTCGGAGGCGCGGATCTGGCTCAACGGGGCTTGTTCATTGGACTGTCGCAGGCACCCTAAGCATGTGGCAACGCGCCGCTCATACAAGATTTCCCAATATTGTGACCGGTTTGGGTTTTCGATGGATGATAGTGCAGCTTGAATATACGAAGGCCCTAGTTGAGAATTCCGCGGCGGCAACGTTCATTTCGGGTCAAGGTTGCCATTTCCTCGCAAGAGAGGTCATTTGCGGCCAATAGTATCAACCTTATTCATTCTCGCTGCGGTTGTCCTGACGGGCTGCGCCAGGCACCAGCCCGTTTGGGGGGATAGCCAGCGCGTCATCATCGTTTCAGGCAAGGATATCGCCGGCGCGAGTCAAGATGTTGCGGTTCAGCGAATGCTTGCGAGGAGTGCCCGCGTAACCGTCGATCATGGCTTTCGATATTTCGCCATCATCCGTCCCGTACTTGCGCCGGGTGGATCTCTGACTTTGCAGCCCGGCGCCGATGTAACGATCAGGCTATTTCGGCAGGGTGAAACCGGATATCCGGCTCCCGGTCTATGGGATGCTTATTACCTTCTTAACGATCAGCGCGCGCAACGCGTCCGACCCTAACGAATCCTACGACGCTTTCTTGGAATAGAATCTGCACCAACCGTCGGCACTGATCGAACCATCAACAAGGGTGCAAGAATCGGGCGCCTTGAACAAAGCGCATCCGGAACATTTTTGATCGTCCTTCGGCTTGTCCTGATAGCCGGCGGCCTTTTGTGCCATTTTCGCAATCGCCGTGCCCGCCGTGGCGATGACGGCAAAGAGACTGCACGCCGCGACAGCCGCCACATGAAACAGGCCCCTGCGTGAAAACTTGTCCTGGTTTGCTAGTTGGTTGCTCATGGTCTTCTCCATTTCGACATAAGGCCATCCGCCTGCTTCTAATTCCTTGATCGCGATCAATTACCGCACGGCATGTCATCATTACGCTATCGGGAGAGCGGAATAGGGGAATTCCATGCGAGCTTCCAAACGACTGATATTCGGGCTGATGGCCTTCGTGTTGTCGGGGTTGACATTCGCTCGTGACGCCGAGGCCGTTCCCAGCTTTGCACGGCAGACTGGTCTTGCTTGCGAAGCCTGCCATACGGTGTTTCCTCA